>Ga0265797_10007754_pt1 | contig 14528 bp, 14 predicted proteins | sample P2T30metagenome_FD_192433 | JGI IMG/M metagenome (GOLD analysis project Ga0265797, IMG submission 192433) | Plant litter microbial communities from East Loma Ridge, Irvine, California - P2 T30 | ecosystem: Environmental > Terrestrial > Plant litter > Unclassified | place: USA: California... | reverse complement strand
TGGCACGCCTGGCGGGACGTGGTGCTGGCGCACTGGCGGGTGGACGCCGCGGACGCCGCCCGTCGCCTGCCGGCCGGGGTGCGCCCCGACCTCGTCGACGGCAGCGCCTGGGTCTGCCTGGGCGCGTGGACGTTCGGCGCGACGACCGTGCCGCCCCTGCCGCGCACGGGGCGGCTCGGCGACCTGCACGAGGTGACGGTGCGCGTCCCGACCGTCGACGCGCACGACCGGCACGGCGTCACCTACCTCTCGCTCGACACCCAGCACCCCGCCCCGGTCCCCGCGGGGCGGCTCGGCATCGGCCTGCCGTACAAGTGGTCGCGCGTCGGCAGCCGCGTGCGCGACGGGGTCGTCGCGCACCGGGCCGAGCGTCGCCCGTCGGCGGCGCTCCTCGGGGAGCCGACCCGTGCCTCCGGCGGCGACGGCCGGAGGCTGCGGTCGCGGATCGCCGTCCGCCCCGGTCCCGAGGTGGTCGCCCCCGGCGACCTCGCGGTCGAGCTGGTCTCGCGATGGGGCGTGCACGTGCGGCACCTGGGCCGGACCCGGTGGTGGCGCACCGAGAACGAGCCGCTGCCCCTGCACGACGCCGCCCTCGTGGAGCTCGACGACGACCTCGTGGCCGCGGCGGGGTTCGCGGGCGTCGCGGACCGTGCGCCGGACGTGCTCCTCGCCTCTCCCGGCCGGGACTGCCGGTACTCGCGCGGCTGACCGCTGCCGGCCGTGTCGCCGTCCGGCCCTGGCGCCGGGCGCGGGCGGTGCGCCACCATGGTCCGGTGACCGCCGCCTCCGTCCTCGCCGTCTGCCGTGTCGACCAGCTGCTGCCCGACAGCGGCTCGGTGGGCGTCACGGCCATCGACAAGCGCCCCGCCGAGGGGCCCCTCACCGTCCGCACCCTCGGGGTGCACGGCGACGTGCAGGCGAACCGCAAGCACCACGGCGGCCCCGACAAGGCCGTGTACGCGTTCGCCGACGAGGACGCCGCGCACTTCGCCGGCCTGCTCGGGCGCGACGTCGTCCCCGGGATGTTCGGCGAGAACCTGCGCACCTCCGGCCTCGACGTCACGGGCGCGCTGATCGGTGAGCGCTGGCTCGTCGGCGAGACCCTCGAGCTCGAGGTCACCATGCCGCGCACCCCCTGCGCGACGTTCGCCCGGCGGCTCGGCGAGCCCCGCTGGGTGGCCCGGTTCCAGGCCGAGGGGCGACCGGGCGCGTACCTGCGCGTCCTGCGCCAGGGCCCCGTGGCCGCGGGCGACCCGGTCGTCGTCGCGAGCAGGCCCGACGACCACGACGTGAGCATCGGCGAGTGCTTCGCGGGCCTCGAGCCCGACCGTGCGCGGCTGCTGCTGGCGTCCGGGGTGCGGCTCGGGGCACCCGTCGTCAAGGTCGCCCGGGCGGCGTCGACCCGCGAGGCCGCGACCGCCTGAGCGGGCGGGCTCGGCCCAGGGCGCGGGCGAGGCCGCGACCGCCTGAGGGCGGGCGAGGCCGCGGGTGAGGGCGTGCTCGCGGTCACGGCGAACGCACGTCGTCCCCTGGGCGAACCCCCATCGGAGACCGTTGACCGCCGTGGGTGGTCGACCTAGCGTGGACGCACCGGCCGAGCTCTCGCCGACCGCGTCCGGACACCCGTCCCCGGAGGCCCCCATGCCCCTCTCCCGACCCCTGCACCCGCGGACCGCCGCCGCCGCCGTGTCGCTCGTCGCCGCCGCCTCGACGTCACGCCGGAGGGCCCTGCTCGACCACGCCCGCGACCTCGCGCCCAGCCTCGACGTCGACGACTACGTCGTCGAGGCACCGCTGCCCGACGTGCCCCTGGGCTGACGCCGCGCGCGAGGCGGGGCAGGGGCGCGCCTCCGGCCGGTCGCCCGGCGCCGGACGCGACACCTCGCCCCCGACACGCCGGGGCCGGAGGCGCGGGCCGGCGAGGCAGGTCCCGCCTTGTCGCCTTTTTCGCCAGAGGAGCACTGCCCTGTCGCCTCCTCGACCGGGGAAGCACGGCCGCGGGACCGCCGGCGGACCGAACGTGCACGGTCTGCACGTCGGCGGTACGATGCAGGCCGGCGCGCGAGCGCCCGCTCCGCCCACCGTCGGGCCCGTGCCGGCCGACGTGGCCGCACCGGGCGTGACGGCCCCCGCGTCCCTCCCCGCGCCTCCGGCCCCGCACCCGTCCCCGTGACGGTGCCTCCCGTCGTGCGCCCCCGGTCAGGAAGGCCACCATGTCCGACACCGCCGCCCCGGCCGCGACCCCCGCGCGACCCGGCACCCCCGACTCCTCCGTGGTCACCCGCCAGGCGTGGCTCGCCCTCGTGGCCCTGCTGCTGGGCATGTTCATCGCCCTGCTCGACACGACGATCGTCAATGTCGCGCTGCCCACGATCCGCACGACCCTCGACGCCTCGGAGTCGACCCTGTCGTGGATCATCTCGGGCTACGCGCTCGCCTTCGGCCTCACGCTGATCCCCGCCGGGCGACTCGGCGACCGCATCGGACACAAGTGGATCTACGTGACGGGCGTCGCCCTGTTCACCCTCGCGAGCCTCGCCTGCGGCCTGGCGCAGAGCGACCTGCAGCTCGTCGTCTTCCGCGTCGTGCAGGGCCTCGCGGGCGGCATCTTCGTGCCGGCGGTGACCGCGTTCATCCAGCTGCTCTTCCCGGGGCGCACGCGCGGCACCGCCTTCGCGATCATGGGCGCCGTCATCGGCGTCTCGTCGGCGCTCGGTCCCATCATCGGCGGCCTGCTCATCGAGGCGTTCGGCGACGTCGACGGCTGGCGCCTCGTGTTCTTCGTGAACCTGCCCTTCGGCGTGCTCACCTGCGTCGCGGCGGCCCTGCTGCTGCCCCGCCGCGAGGAGCTGCCGCACCGCGACGGCGCCGGTCTCGACCTCGTCGGCGTGCTGCTCGTGTCGGCGGCGTTCGTGGCGCTGCTCGTGCCGCTCATCCAGGGGCAGGACGAGGGCTGGCCGCTGTGGACCTGGCTGTCGCTCGTCGGCGGCGTCGTGCTGCTCGCCGCGTTCGGCGCGTGGGAGGTGCTCGTCGCCCGGCGCGGCCGCACGCCCCTCGTGCCCCCGACCCTGTTCCGGCACCCGTCGTTCACGGGCGGCGTCGTCCTCGCCCTCGTCTACTTCGCGGCGTTCACCAGCATCTTCTTCACCATCTCGCTGCTCTGGCAGTCCGGCCTCGGCAACAGCGCCCTCGCCTCCGGCACCGTCGCGATCCCGTTCGCGGTGGGCAGCATCATCAGCTCGTCGCAGAGCAACCGGCTCGCGGCGCGGCTCGGCCGCAGCGTGCTCGTGCTCGGCACGGCGCTCGTGACGGTGGGCCTCGGCTGGTCGTGGCTGGTGCTGCTCACGGTCGACGCGGCGGACCTGACCCAGTGGCTGCTGCTCGCACCGCTGCTGATCGCGGGCCTCGGCAACGGGTTCTTCATCGCGCCCAACGTGCAGTTCATCGTCGCCACGGTGGACCGGCGCGACGCGGGCTCGGCGAGCGCCGTCATCTCGGCGATCCAGCGCATCGGCTCGGCGGTGGGCATCGCGATCATCGGCAGCGTCCTCTTCGCGTCCCTGCCGGTGGGGCCGGCCCTGGCCACCCCCGAGGGGCGTGCGACCGCGTTCACGGACGCCTCGGCGCACGCGATGGGCGTGAGCGCCGCGTTCGCGCTGGCCGCGTTCCTGCTCGTCTTCGCGCTCCCGCGCCGCACCGGCGGTGCACCGGCGGCACCCGCCGCTCCCGCCGAGGGGGCCGGAGGCGCGTCCCCGGCCGAGCGCACCGCCCCGGCCGCGCACTGACGGGGGGGGGCGGGGGGCGCGCCCCCGGTCCCGCCGCGGCCTGACCGCGAGGCGCGCCCTGCCCATCGCGACGGGGACCGGGCGCGGGGCGCGCCTCCGGCCCCGCTGGCCGCTCGACGACAGGCGTGGACCGTTCCGAGCCCGCGCGGAGGGTCTCGGGGCAGACTGGAACGATGCCCTCCGCCGCCCCGACGTCGTCGACCCGCAGGGACCGGGTCCTCCCCCTCGACGGCCTGCGCACCCTCGCCATCGCCCTGGTGGTGCTCTACCACCTGCACGTGCCCGGCTTCGGCAGCGGCTTCGTGGGCGTCAACGTCTTCTTCGTGCTCTCGGGCTACCTCATCACGACGCTGCTGCTCGGCGAGCACGCGCGGTCGGGCCGCATCCGGCTCGGCCGGTTCTGGGTCCGTCGCGTGCTGCGCCTCTATCCGACCCTGCTCGCCGTCGTCGTCGTGGGCCTGCTGCTCTGGCCCCTCGTCGGCGACTACCAGGGCAGCACGATGACCCCGCTCGGGGCCGCGGCCGTCGCCGTCAGCTACACCGGCAACCTCGCCCGCTCGTTCTTCGGCGAGTCGCAGGGCATCTTCGCCCCCATGTGGAGCCTCTCGATGGAGGAGCAGTTCTACCTCGTCTGGCCGCCGCTGCTCGTCCTGGCGCTGGCGTTCCTCGTCGTGCGCCCCCACGGTCGCGCGGTGCTCATGGCCGTGCTCGGACTCCTCGTCGTCGCGTCGGCGGTCGCCTCGGGCCTGCTGCACGAGTCGCCCGGCGGCAGCGCGACGCCGGACGTCTACTTCAGTCCCGTGCTCAACGTGGCGCCGCTGCTGCTGGGCTGCCTGCTCGCCTTCGTCATGGGCACCGAGCGCGGCCACGCCCTCTTCTCGGGCGTCGGCGGGTCGGTGGCCACCTGGGCGGGACTCGCCGGCGTGCTCGGCTCGCTGGCCGTCGTCGGCAGCGGCTGGCAGGCGGAGCCGCTCGTCTTCTCGGTCGCCCTGCCCGGCGTCGGGGTGGCGTCGGCGCTGCTGATCGGCGGCCTCGTCGCCCGGCCCACGATCGTCGCCCGCGGCCTGTCGGTGGGCTGGGTGGCCTGGACCGGACGCGCCCTCTCGTACCCCCTGTACCTCTGGCACGTGCCGATGATCGCGCTCACCGGCCTCTGGCTCGACGGACCGCTCGCCGTGGTCGTCGTCCTCGCCTCGGCGGTGCTGCTCTCCGTGCTCACGCACCGCTGGGTGGAGCAGCCGGCGCTGCGCCTCAAGGACCGCTTCGAGCCGGCCGCGCGCCGCGGTGCGGGCGACGCCGCGCGCGCCGACGCCGAGCGCGCCGCCGTCGCCGAGCGCGCCGCCGTCAGCGAGCGGGCCCCCGACGCCGCACCCGCCGCCGTCGCCGAGCCCTCCCCCGACGCCGAGCCCTCCCAGAGCGCCACGAATCGTACTGCGCACCACGTCTAGACAGGGTGCGCAGTACGATTCGTGGCGCCGTGCCGGTGGGCAGCTCGGACGGGTCGCCGCACCGCGCGGAAGGGTCGCCGCACCCCGGGGGCCGGCCGCCGGCCGGTGGCAGCATGGACCCGTGACCGACCTCGACCTCGACGCCCTGCTGGCCGTGTGCACGAGCCTGCCCGAGGCGGACGTCACGCACCCGTTCGGTCCCGAGCTCGCGGTCGCGAAGGTGCGCGGCAAGGTCTTCGCGATCGCGCCGACCGACGCCGAGGTGCTCACGGTCACCCTCAAGGCCGATCCCGAGCACGCCGAGGCGCTGCGCCGCGACCATCCCGAGGTGACGCCCGGGTGGCACATGGACAAGCGGCACTGGGTCACGGCGCGCCTCGACGGCGACCTGCCGCGGTCCTTCGTCGAGGACCTGGTCGCGAACTCCTGGGACCGCGTCGTCGCCGGACTGCCGCGGCACCGACGACCCGTCGTGGGGACGGTCGCCCCGTGACCCGCCGCGGGCCGAGGGCCGGAGGCGCGGCCGACGACCGCGCGGACGGCACGCCCGCCGCGGGTGGCGCCGGGGCCGAGACCGAGACCGAGACCGGGACCGGGGCCGGGACGACGCCGGGCGCGACCGGCGCGGGGACGCGGGACGCGCCTCCGGCCGTCGCCGACGTCGCCCCCCGCCTGTGGCGGCTGCTGCTCGTCGGGATCGTGGGCGGCGTGCTCTCGGGCGCGTTCGGCATCGGCGGCGGGATCGTCATGGTGCCGCTGCTCACCGCGTTCGCGGGGCTGGGGCAGAAGCAGGCGTCGGCGACGTCGCTCGCGGCGATCCTGCCGGCGTCCGTCGTCGCCGGGGCGACCTACGCCGTCCAGGGCGAGGTGGACTGGGACGCCGCCCTCTTCGTGGCGCTCGGCGCCGTTGTCGGCACGGTCGCGGGCGGCTGGCTGCTGCCCCGGGTGCCCGTGCGCACCCTGCAGTGGCTGTTCGTCGTCGTCATCGTCGTGGCCGCCGTCCGGTTGCTGCTCACGGAACCCGACCGCTCGGGAGTCGGGCACGCGTCGCTGCTGCCCGACGGTCCGCTGACCTGGCTGGCCCTGGCGGGCCTCGGCCTGCTCATGGGCGTCGCGAGCGGCCTGTTCGGCATCGGCGGCGGTCTCGTCGCGGTGCCCGGGCTCGTCACGCTGTTCGGCCTCGGCGACCTCGTGGCGAAGGGGACGTCGCTGGCCGTCATGGTCCCCACGTCGGTCATCGGCACGGTCGGGAACGCGCGGCGGGGCCTCGTCCGGGTCGGGCCGGCGCTGCTGCTCGGTGCCACCGCGGCGGTCGCGTCCTTCGGCGGGGTCGCGCTCGCCTTCGTGATGCCCGGCCGGGTGTCGACGGTGACCTTCGCGGTGCTGCTGCTCGTCGTCGCCGTGCAGCAGGCCGTCCGCGCCGTCCGCCGCCGGGGCTGACGCCGGGCTGGTCAGGAGGCGCGCGTCGGGTCAGGAGGCGCGCGTCGGGTCAGGAGGCGCCGGCCGGGTCAGGAGGCGGCGGCCGGCCCTCCGACGGCGGCGCGGCTCGCGGTCGCGAGGGCGTCGAGCTCGTCGCGCAGTCCCTCGAGCTGGTCGATCGAGAGGCCGAGCCGGCGGGTGACCTCGACGGGGACGGCGAGGGCCCGCTCGCGGAGCGCGCGGCCGGCGTCGGTGAGGGCGACGTCGAGGGAGCGTTCGTCGGCGGGGTTGCGGGTCCTGCTGACGAGGCCCTGCGCCTCGAGCCGCTTGAGCAGGGGCGTCACGGTCGCCGCCTCGAGGACGAGCGCGTCGGCGAGGTCGCGCACGCGCTGCGGGCTGTGCTCCCACAGGGCGAGCATGACGAGGTACTGCGGGTGGGTGAGCCCGAGGGGCTGCAGCACGGGCCGGTAGAGCGAGAGCACGCTGCGACTCGCGGTGACGAGCGCGAAGCAGACCTGTCTCTCGAGCGCGAGCGGATCCTTCATGCCCCCAAGAATAGCTAGTACACTCATCATTCGTGAGCAAGCAACGCGCCGGTCGCCTCAACCCGTACGACGGCGTCCCGGGCTTCTGGGGCCGCCTCAACCGCATCGTCTACACGTTCGCCGGTCCCGCGCAGGTCGGCATCGGTCGCCCCGAGGAGGCCGCGACGCCCGTCGCCGACCCGCGCTGCCCGATGTGCGGGCAGCCGATGGCCGACCACGTGATCACGCGGGGCGACGCGACGAGGCCCACGCACCTCCGGTGCCCGGTCCCGCCCGCGGCGCCCTCCGGCCCCGGCCACGAGAGCTGAGGAACCGACCCGCGACGCGACGACCGCGCGGGCGACCTGGCCCTGGCCGCGGTCGGCCTCGTCGCCCTCGGCGCCGCGAGCCTCACGACGGCCCGCCGTCGTCGTCGCGCCTGACGGCGGTGACGGTGCTCGACGAGCTGCCGTCCGGCACCCCGCCTCGACCTCGACCTCGTCCCCGTCGCCCGCCCGTCTGCACCGCGCGCACCCTTGACACCGCCGCCCGGCCCTCGTCATCATGCCGTCACGACCGGCGGCACCGGGCCGTCGGCGCGTGCGAGAGGCCGGTGCACCGATGCCCACCACGATCTTCGTCAACCTGGCCGTCGCTGACGTCGGCCGGTCGCGGACCTTCTTCGAGGCGCTCGGGTACCAGATCGACGAGGGGTTCAGTGATGAGAACGCGATCAGCGTGGTGATCAGCGACACGATCACTGCGATGCTGCTCAGTCGCGCGTTCTTCGCCGAGTTCACGAGCAAGAGGATCATCGACGCCACGACGTCGACCGAGGTGCAGCTCGCCCTGAGCGCCGACAGCAAGGCGGACGTCGACGCGGTGCACGAGCGGGCCCTCGCCGCGGGTGCGACGTCGTCGGGCGCGCAGGACCACGGGTTCATGTACTCGAAGAGCTTCGACGACCTCGACGGCCACCACTGGGACTTCGTGTGGATGGACCCGGAGGCGGCGGCCGGCGGCGCCCCGGAGCTCACCCTGGACGAGATGCGCGCGGGCACGACGTACAGCTGACCGGAGGAGCGGGGCGACCCGCACCGCGTCGAGCCGCTCCTCGACCCGTGTAGCCTCGGCAGCACCGAGGTAAAAGGCGTCGCGTCCCGCGACGCACCAGCACGTGGTCCGGACGGGCCGCCACTTCTTCCCCTGAAGGAGTGCGCCCGTGCCACCCGTCCCCCCTCTCCCCCGCGACCGCCTCGCGGACGACGCCGCGCCTCCCCGGCTCGCCGACGCGTGGGTCGCCCTCACCGGCCTGTCGGCGGTGTTCCTGGTCGAGATGCTCGACACGTCGGTGCTCTCCGTGGCACTGCCGACCCTCGGCCGTGAGCTCGGCTCCACCACCAGCGGCGTGCAGTGGGTGACCAGCGCCTACTCGGTCGCCTTCGGGGGCCTCATGCTCGCCGCGGGCGCCGTGGCCGACCGGATCGGTCGCCGACGGGTGATGCTCGTCGGGCTCGTCCTGCTGGCCGTCGCGAGCCTTGCGACCGCCGGGGTCACGACGACCGGGCAGCTCGTGGCGGTCCGGGCGGCGACCGGCGTCGCCGCCGCGATGACGACGCCCGGGTCGACGGCGCTCGCCTTCAGGCTCTTCGACGACGAGGGCCTGCGCGTCCGGGCCCTGACCGTCATCTCGACCGCCGGGCTCGTGGGCCTGGCCGTGGGCCCGACCGTCGCCGGCCTCGTCCTCGCGGTCGCACCCTGGCAGGTGCTGCTGCTGGCCGACGTGCCGATCGCCCTGCTCGCCCTCGTCGGCATCCGGCGCGGCGTCGCGCGGGACTCGCCGGCAGGGCTCCGCCGCGACCCCGTCGACCTCGTCGGGGCCCTGCTCGGCACCGTGACCGTGGTGGCGGCACTCGTGGCCCCGGGCGTCCTGGTCGCCTCGCACGGCACCTCGCCGTGGGGACGGGCGGGCGTCGCCGTGACCGTGGTAGCGGCCCTGGGCTCCGTCGTCCGTGCCCGGACTGCGCGGCACCCGCTGCTCGACCTGCCGCTGCTCGCCCGCCCCCTGGTCTCCGGCGGCCTCGCGCTCCGCGCCGCGTCGGGGCTCGCCGTCGCCGGCCTCTCGTTCCTCGTGGCGCTGCAGCTGCAGGTCGCGTGGGGCTGGCCGCCCGCCCTGGCCGCCGTCGGGACGCTGCCGCAGGTCGTGGTGCTCCTCGCCGGAGGGCGCCTCGTCGGGCCCCTCGTCGAGCGCGTCGGCCTGCGCCGCGCCACCGCGACGAGCGCCGCCGCCGTCGTGGCGGGCCTCGTCGTCCTCGCCGTCCTGGGGCGCCACGGCTACCCCTGGGTGGTCGTCGCGCTCGTGCTCGTCGCCGCGGGCATGCGGGTGGTCGGCGTCACCGCGGGCACGGCCGTCCCCACCGGCCTGCCCGCCGACCGGACCTCCGTCGGGGCCGCCCTCGTCGACACCTCGGGCGAGCTCGCCGCCGCCGCGGCGGTCACCGCCGTCGGCACGGTCGTCGCCGCCGCCGTGGGCGACGGACTCACGTCGACCGCGTGGACCGGCGCACGCCTCACGTCCCTCGAGGACGCGCTCACCGCAGGCGGCCTGGGGCTCGCCGGGGCCGCCGCCCTGCTCGTCGTCGTGGGGATCGTGCGGAGCCGGGCACAGGCCGGGCCGGGCGGTCCCGCCCGCGCCGACGCGCCTCCTGCCCCCGGGGACGCGACCGCCGGGCCCACGCGCCCCGCCCCCGCCGCCGGCTCCCCCGTCCCGACCGCCACCGCCACCACCGCCACCACAACCACCGCCGAGGAGACCACCCGTGCCTGACGCCACTGCCCTGCCCCGCCCGCCGTTCGACCCCGAGTTCGTGCCGTTCCTCGACGCCCTGGCGGCCCGCGGCCCGTTCCGCCTCACGCCCGAGGTCCTGCCCCGGATGCGCGCGCTCGAGGTGACCGAGGCACAGCTCGACGAGGGGCTGCGCGCCCGCGGCCTGGAACGGCGCAGCGTCACCGTGCCCGGGCACCTCGGCGACCCGATCGCCCTGGCCGTGGTCCAGCGCGTCGGCCGCACGGGGACCGCGGCGTGCGCGTACGCGATCCACGGGGGCGGCATGGTCGCCGGGCACCACCTCGGCAACCTCGGGTCGTACGACGAGTGGCTGCTGACGCACGACGTCGTCCTCGTCAGCCCCGACTACCGGCTCGCGCCCGAGCACCCCGACCCGTACCCGGTGGAGGACTGCTACGCCGGCCTCACGTGGACCGCCGAGCACGCCGACGAGCTCGGCGTCGACCCCGCGCGCCTGCTGCTCGTGGGGCAGAGCGCCGGGGGCGGCCTCGCCGCGGGCACCGCCCTCCTCGCCCGTGACCGGCGCGGCCCGGCCGTCCTCGGGCAGGTGCTCGTCAGCCCCATGCTCGACGACCGGGACGACACCGTGTCGACGCGGCAGTTCGACGGCGTCGGCGTCGCCGACCGAGGAGCGACCCGCTCCGGCTGGGACGCCTACCTCGGCGACCGCCGCGGCGGCGACGACGTGTCGCCCTCCGCGGCGCCCGGACGGGCCACCGACCTGGCCGGCCTGCCCCCGGCGTACGTCGACTGCGGCAGCGCCGAGGTGTTCCGCGACGAGGCCGTCGCGTACGCGAGCGCCCTCTGGGCGGCGGGCGTCCAGGCCGAGCTGCACGTCTGGCCGGGCGCCTTCCACGGCTCCGCGACGATGCAGCCCGACGCGACCCTGTCGCGGCGGGCCGTCACGGCCCTGCGCGAGTGGACCGGACGGCGGCTGGCCTCCGCCGGCTGACCACGCACACGGGGCAGGAGGCGCGGGTCGGCCGCCCCGCGCCTCCTGCCGTCCCGAGGGGGGTCGCGCTGGTCCCCCTCTCGACGCGGTCTCCCTCGACGGGGACGGGCACGGTGTGATGGAGGGCGTCCCGTTCCCGCCCCGTGCCCCGCCACCCGCCCCGAGGAGATGCCCCGTGTCGACTCCGACGCTCCCCGACACGTCGTCGGTCCCCACCGCCTCCGGCCCCGGCCGGGACGCGCGGCCCCGCCTGCCCCTCGTCGTCCCCGTCCTCGCGCTGGGCACCTTCCTCATGCTGACGACCGAGTTCGTCGTCGCAGGGATCCTGCCCGAGGTCGCGGGCGGACTCGGGGTGTCGCTCGCCGAGGCCGGCACCCTCGTCACGGTCTTCGCCGCGGGCATGATCGTCGGCGCCCCCGCGATGGCGCTGCTGACCCTGCGGGCGTCGAAGCGGCTCACGCTCGTCGGCGCGATGCTCGTCTTCGTCGTCGGGCACGTGGTCGTCGCGCTCGCCTCGGACCTCGGCGTCCTCCTCGTCACACGCTTCGTCACGGCGATCGCGACGGGGGCGTTCTGGGCGGTCGCCGCCGTCGTCGCCACCCGCGCGGCCGGCCCCGGCGCCGGGGCGCGGGCGCTCGGCGTGGTGACCGCCGGGGGCGCGCTCGCCACCGTGCTCGGCGTCCCGCTCGGCGCCCTCGTCGCCCAGGCCACGGGCTGGCGGGGGACGTTCTGGGCCCTCGCCGTCGCGGCCGCGATCGCCGTCGTCGCCGTCGCCCGCCTCGTGCCCGCGGACGACGGGAGCCAGCCGACCTCGTCCCTGCGGGCCGAGGTAGCGGGGCTGCGCTCGGGGCGCCTGTGGCTGACCCTGCTCGCCTGCGCCACCACCACCGGGGGCGTCCTCGCGGCGTACTCCTTCATCTCGCCGATCCTCACCGACCAGGCAGGGGTCTCCCCCTCGCTCGTGCCGCTCGTGCTCACCGGCTTCGGGGTCGGTTCCTTCGTCGGCACCCTCGTCGGCGGCCGCCTCGGCGACCGGCACCCCGGCCCGGTGACGATCGTCACGCCCGCCGTGACGATCGTGGTCCTCTCCGCGGTCGCCGTCACCACCGGCGCGCCGGCCGTGACGACGGTCCTGGTCGTGCTGCTCGGGCTGTCGGGCCTCAGCGCCAACGGCGTGCTCGTGCACCTCGCCGTGCAGCACGCCGGTCGGGCCGCCACACTCGGCTCCGCCCTCGCGGTGTCCGCCTTCAACGCCGGCACCGCGGCCGGCACCGCCCTCGCCGGGGCGTCCCTCTCCTCGGCGCTCGGCGTCCAGGGCCCTGCGACCCTCGGCTCGGCCGTGGCCGCCCTGACCCTCGTCCCGACCGTCGCGCTCGCGGTCCTCCGTCGCCGCGCACGCCGGCGCACCTGACCTGCGCCGACGGGGCGGCGAGGGCGCGCCGACGAGGCGACGACGCCGCGTGGGGCTCAGCGCGCGCGGCGGCGCTGCACGGCGTGGGTGTTGCCGCAGGTGGCCGTGCAGTACGCCCGCCGACCGTTCTTGCTGGTGTCGACGTAGACGTGCGCGCAGCCCGGACGGGCGCAGACGCCGAGGCGGCCGGCCTCCGCCTCGACGGCGAAGATCGCGAGCCCGCCCGCGGTGAGGGCCCGGACGCGCTGGACGAGGTCGTCCTCGGTGTCGGCGAAGTGCAGGTGCGGCGGCAGGTCGTCGTGCACCGCGAGGCGGACGCGGCGCACCCCGGCGTCGAGGAGGTCGTTGATCCGGTCGGCCCGGTCGAGGGGACCCGGGGCCTCGAACACGGCGCGGAGCGACCGCGTCCACGACGCGAGCCCGTCGAGGACCGCGGGCGAGAGGGCGTCGCCGTCCACGTCGTGGACGAAGGACGCCCTGAGGAGCGGGCGCACCGCCTCCGGCCCCCACGGACCGTCGACGGCCAGGTCGACGAGCGCGGCGGCCAGCCGGACCCCGATCATGTTGTCATGGTTGAAGGGCACTGACCCATGACAGCACACTGACGGCATGACGACCACCGCACCGCCCCGGCGCCCCGCCGCACCCGCCGACGCCGCACAGCGCCGCATCCTGCTCGTGCTCGTGGTCGCCCAGGTCGTCGGCACGGTCGGCGTCGGCGTCGCCCCGTCCGTCGGCGTGCTCCTGGCGGAGGAGGTCACCGACAGCGAGACCTGGGCCGGCCTCGCCAGGACGGCGAGCACCCTCGGTGCAGCCCTCGTCGGCCTCCCCCTCGGCGCCCTCGCCGCCCGCCACGGCCGGCGCACCGCCCTCGCCACCGGGTGGCTCGCCGCCGCCGGCGGCGCCGCGCTGCTCGTCGGCGCGGCCCAGTGGTCGTCGGCCCTGCTGCTGTTCCCCGGACTGCTGCTCATCGGCGTCGGGTCCGCGGTGGCCCTGCAGAGCCGCTTCGCCGCCACGGACCGCGCCCTGCCCGAGCACCGCGGCCGGGCGCTCGCCCTCGTCGTCTGGGTGGGGACCCTCGGCTCCGTCGTCGGCCCGAACCTCGGCGTGCCGGGCGCGTGGATCAGCGCCGCGACCGGCCTCACGGTCTACGCGAGCGCGTTCCTCGTCGCCGCGGTCGCCCTCTCCGCCGCAGGCCTGGTCGTCGCGGTCGCCCTGCGCCCGGACCCGCTCGCCGGCCGCACCGCCGGGAGCGGCCCGCGACGCGCGGCGAGGCCTGCGGCGTCCGCGTCGGCCGCCCCGACCGCCCCGGCCGCCCCGACCGGCGAGCCGGCCCCGTCGGCGCCGACCGTCGAGCCCGTCCCGTCGGCCCGGCGTCGCCCGTTCGCCGGCCTCGCCACGGCGCTCCGCGGCAGCGTCGTCACGCGCACGGCCGCCGCGGCGATCGTGTCCGCGCAGGTCGTCATGGTCTCGATCATGACGATGACGCCCGTCCACATGCACCACCACGGCGGCAGCGTGACGATCGTCGGCCTCACGATCAGCCTGCACGTCGCGGGCATGTACGCCCTCGCGCCCGTGGTCGGGGTCCTCGCCGACCGTCGCGGCGCCCGTGCGGCCGTCGCCGTCGGCCTCGTCGTGCTCGCCGTCGCCCTCCTGCTCGCCGCCGCGCTGCCCCTCAGCACGCCGGGACTCGTCGCCGCGCTCGTGCTGCTCGGCGTCGGCTGGTCCTTCGTCAACGTCGCCGGCTCCACCCTGTTCGCGCAGTCGCTCGCCGCGGACGACCGTGCGCCGGCCCAGGGCGGCATCGACGCCGTGACCAACCTCTGCGCCGCCGTGGCGGCCTTCGCCTCCGGGCCGCTCCTCGCGCTGACCGGCTTCCCCGTCCTCGCCGGCCTGGCCCTGCTCGCCCTCGTGCCGCTCGCCGTGCTCGTGACGCGGCCGCGGCGGTGGGCCTGACCGGGCCGCGGCGCCGGGCCTGACCGGGTCACGGCGGTGCGCCCGACCGGGGGCGCGCCTCCGGCCCCCGGTCGGGCGCAGCGCCGCGACGGCGGACGCGTCGCTGCCCGCGACCGCGGACGAGGCGGAGGCCGCCCCGCGGACCCTCAGGCCCGCCGCAGGGTCTCGCGCGGGGACTCTCC
>Ga0265797_10007753_pt1 | contig 14530 bp, 12 predicted proteins | sample P2T30metagenome_FD_192433 | JGI IMG/M metagenome (GOLD analysis project Ga0265797, IMG submission 192433) | Plant litter microbial communities from East Loma Ridge, Irvine, California - P2 T30 | ecosystem: Environmental > Terrestrial > Plant litter > Unclassified | place: USA: California... | reverse complement strand
ATGGCTTCGGCTTTCTGGGGAGCGGGACGGGAGACGGCACGCCGTCGGGCCGCCTCCACGCCAACTCCGCTCCGCGCGCGGGGATTCCCGGGCCTGGCCGCCGCGCGTCGCCGCGCGGCCGTCGACCGCGCCCACGAGCCGCCGGCCCCGGGGCGGCGGCACCGCCCGCGGCCTCGGACGACGCGACGAGGGAGAACGACCGCCGTGGCTGCGGGCTCGCGGGCTACGTGAGCAGCGCCCGCGCGTCCTCGACGAAGCGGTCGACGTGCTCGTCGGTCGTGTCGAACGAGCACATGAGCCGCACCTCGCCGGTCTGCCGGTCCCAGTCGTTGAAGTGGTGAGCGGCGCGCAGCGGTTCGACGGCGTGCCGCGGCAGCACGACGAAGACGGCGTTCGCGTCGACGCTCTGCGTGATCGTCACGCCGGGCAGCTCGACCAGCCCCGCCGCCAGTCGCGTGGCACGGGCGTTGGCGCTCCCCGCGGACCGGCGCCAGAGGTCGCCCTCGAACATCGCGAGGAACTGGGCCGAGACGAACCGCATCTTCGAGACGAGCTGGGCGTCCATCTTGCGGAGGTAGACCAGGCCGGCCCGCGCCTCCTCGGAGAAGGTCACGACCGACTCGCCCAGCACCAGGCCGTTCTTCGTGCCGCCGAGCGAGACGGAGTCGACGCCCGCGTCGCGCGTCAGCGCCCGCAGGGGCAGGTCGAGGGCCGCGGCGGCGTTGGCGAGGCGCGCGCCGTCGAGGTGCACCCTCATGCCGAGCGCGTGGGCGTGGTCGGTCACGGCGCGGATCTCGTCGGGCGTGTAGACCGTGCCGAGCTCGGTGCTCTGGGTGATGGTCACGGCGAGGGGCTGCGGACGCTGCTGGTCGCCCCAGCCGAAGGCCTGCCGGTCGATCAGCTCGGGCGTCAGCTTGCCGTCGGGCGTCGGCACGGTGAGCAGCTTGATGCCGCCGAGGCGCTCGGGCGCGCCGCCCTCGTCGGTGTAGACGTGGGCCGTCGTGGCGCAGACGACGGCGCCCCACCGCGGCACGAGGGCCTGCAGGGCGGCGACGTTGGCCCCGGTGCCGGTCAGCACCGGGTCGAGCTCGGCGCCCTCGCCGAACTGCTCGACCACGACCTCGCGCAGCCGGGCCGTGTAGGGGTCGGCGCCGTAGGAGCCGACGTGGCCGCCACTGGCATCGACCAGGGCCTGCAGCACCTCCGGGTGGGCGCCGGCGTAGTTGTCGGAGGCGAAGGTGTGGGCCGAGGGGTCGTGGAGTCGCGTCACCCGTCCATCCTGCCGTGCGCCGCCGACATGCTGGGCGGCACTGGCGACAGGGGGAGGCGCGGGTCGGCACCGCAGGCTCGCCCGCCCTTGTGGAATGTGAATATCACACATAGAGTTGTGGTGGGCCGTGCGCCGTCCCGTCCTGCCCGTCGACGCGGCCACGGCGCGCGTCCCGACCCCGTCCCGACCCCGCCCGACCACCGATCCGAGAGGCCCGCCGTGTACTTCGCCCACGCCCCGAAACTCGTCCTCACCGGAGTGCTGACGGCCCTCCGCCCGCTCGCCGACCGGGCCGCGGCGCTCGACGCCGAGGTGGTCCTCGTCGGCGGCCCGGTCTCCACGCCGCCGGGCGACGCGGTCCCCGTCGCCGACGTCGCGGGGTTCGACGTCGCGATCGTCGCCGTCGACGTCGACGCGCCTGCCCGTCAGCTCGACGCGGCCGCCGACCTCCTCGCGCCCGGGCTGCGTCGCGGCGCGCTCGTCGTGATCGCCTCGCGCGAGACGTTCGAGTCGCTCGGCCGGTGCTTCGCCGTCGAGCTCGGTCGTCGCAGCGGCCTCGACGTCGGTCGCGACTTCCACGTCGCGGGCGTGCACTGCGGCACCCGCACCGACCCGGTCTCCGGCGCGGAGGAGGCCTCGGCCGACGTCGCCTGGACCCTCGGCCCCGACGGCGCCGAGCACGTGCGGTACCTGCTGTCGCGCATCGGGGCGCCCGTGCTGGTGGGTGCGGCGACCCGCTGAGCCGGCCCGCGCCTCCTCGTCGGCGTGCGCCCGCGACGGCCCCGGACGGGGCGTGCGTCAGGATGGGGTCATGGGTGGAGTTCTGATCGGGTTCGCGATCATCGGCGTCGTCATCGCCGCCGGCTACGTCGTGGGCCGCGTCGACCTGCTCGGCGCGAGCGGACACCAGGTGCTCTCTCGCCTCGTCTTCTTCGTCCTCACGCCCTGCCTGCTCTTCTCGACCATCTCGCAGGCCGACGTCCACGTGCTGTTCTCGCGGCTGCTGGTCGTCTCGGCCCTCGCCTCGCTCGTCGCGGCCGTCATCTCGGTGGTGCTGCTGCGGTTCGTGCTCCGGCGGTCGACCGCCCAGACGACGATCAGCACCATGGGCGGCGCCTACGTCAACGCGAACAACATCGGCCTGCCCGTGGCCACGTACGTCCTCGGCAGCGCCACCTTCGTCGCCCCCGTGCTGCTCTACCAGCTGCTCGTCATCACCCCGGTCGTGCTGGCCGTCATGGACACCGTCACGAACCGCGGCAGCAGCCTCGGTCGCGCGATCGCCCGCCCGTTCACGAACCCCCTGCTCATCGGCTCGGCCCTCGGCGTGCTCGTCGCGGTGACCGGCCTCGAGATCCCGGAGCCGGTGCTCGAGCCGCTCGCGCTCGTCGGGGCCGCGGCCGTGCCCGTCGTGCTGCTGTCGTTCGGCATGTCGCTGTCGGGGTCGAAGCCGCTGCAGGCCAAGGAGGGGCGCGTCGACGTGCTCATCGCGACGGCGCTGAAGCTCGTGGTCATGCCCGTGACCGCGTGGCTGCTCGGGGCGTTCGCCTTCGACTTCGACCGCGACGAGCTGTTCGTGGCGGTCGTGCTCGCGGGCCTGCCGAGCGCGCAGAACGTCTTCAACTACGCCCAGCGGTACCAGACCGGCGTCGCCGTCGCCCGCGACACGGTGCTGGTCACGACGGTGCTGTCGGTGCCCGTGCTGGTGCTCGTCGCCGGCCTGCTCGCCTAGGCGCCGGGGGTCAGGGCCTCCGACAGCAGCGTGAGCACGCGGTCGAGGTCGGCCTCGCTCAGGGAGGACCCGCTCGGCAGCGTCAGCCCGGTCGCGAACAGCCGGTCGGCGGTGTCCGTGACCAGCGAGGCGCACGACGCGTAGGCGGGCTGGCGGTGCATCGGCTTCCAGAGCGGACGGGTCTCGACGCCGGCCGCGGCGAGGGCCGTGGCGACCGAGGCAGGCGTCGGGCCGAGGGCCGGGTCCAGCACGAGGGAGGTGAGCCAGCAGTTGTCGTCCTCGTCGTCGTCCGCGGCGAAGAGGTCGACCCCGGGCACGTCGTCCACGAGGCCGCGGTACGCCTCTCTCACCGCACGGCGCCGGGCGGACATCGCGTCGAGGCGGGAGAGCTGGGCGCGCCCGACTGCCGCGAGGAGGTTGCTGAGGCGGTAGTTGTAGCCGACCTCGGCGTGCTCGTAGTGCCGGGCGGGCAGGCGGGCCTGGCTCGCGAGTCGGCGGGCGAGGTCGGCGACCGCGTCGTCGTCGGTGGTCAGCATGCCGCCGCCCGACGTCGTGACGATCTTGTTGCCGTTGAAGGAGAGCGCCGACGCGAGTCCGTGGGCCGCCGCGGCCCTCCCTCGATGCCGGGCGCCGAGCGCCTCGGCGCTGTCGGCGACCACCGGGACGCCCCTCCGCTCGCAGAGCGGGCCGATCTCGTCGTAGGCCGCGGCCTTGCCGTAGATGTCGACCGGCAGCACCGCCGAGACGCGGGCGCCCGAGGCCTCGAGGCGCGTCAGGGCGTCGTCGAGCAGGTCGGGGTCGAGGTTGCCGGTCGCTTCGTCGACGTCGACGAAGAACGGCCGCGCACCGGCGTGGTGGACGGCGTTGGGGGTCGCGGCGAAGGTGAACGTCGAGGTGACCACGACCGTGCCGGGCCCGACTCCGGCCGCGACCAGCGCCAGGTGGAGGGCGGCGGTGCCCGACGAGGTCGCCACCGCGTGGCGCCGCCCGACGAGGTCGGCGACCTCGCGCTCGAAGGCGTCGACCTCGGGGCCGAGCGGCGCGAACCAGGCGGTCGCGGCGGCCCGTGCCAGCGCCTCCCGCTCTGCCTGGCCGACGTCGGGCGGGGACAGGAAGACGGGGCGGGGCATCGGACTCCGATCGGTCGACCGCCTGCGGCGCAGGCGCGGACCCGGTCAGGGTACATCAGAGGATGACGATCGTCATCCCTACGGGTGCGCCGCTCGCGGAGGCCGTGACGGACGTGCCGCTCGCGGGGTCAGAAGATCATCGGCCGGTCGTCGTCGAGCTCGGTCTCGAGGTCGAGGTCGACCGCCACCGGCACGTGGTCGCTCGGGGCGTCGCCCTTGCGCTCGTCGCGGTGGATGCGCGCGTCGGTGACCAGGTCGGCGAAGGCGGGCGAGCCCATGATGAAGTCGATGCGCATCCCCTCGTCCTTCGGGAACCGCAGCTGCTTGTAGTCCCAGTACGTGTAGCCCTCGGGCAGCCGGGGCCGGACGACGTCGGCGAGGCCGACCCGCTCGAACTCGGCGAAGGCGGCGCGCTCGGGGGCGCTGACGTGGGTGTGGCCCTCGAACACCGCCATGTCCCACACGTCGGTGTCGAGCGGGGCGACGTTCCAGTCGCCCATGAGGGCCAGGGGCTGGTCGGGGCGCTCGGCGAGCCACGCCTCCGTCTCGGCCGCGAGCTTCGCCAGCCAGTCGAGCTTGTAGTCGTAGTGCGGGTCGCCGAGCTCACGCCCGTTCGGCACGTAGAGCGACCAGAGCCGCACGCCCTCGACCGTCACGCCGATCGCGCGGGCCTCCTTCGGCAGGTCGGGGCCCTCCTGGCCCTTGAGGAAGCCGGGCTGGCTCGGGAAGGTGATCTCCACCTCCTCCATCGGGAGGCGGCTGACGAAGGCCACGCCGTTCCACTGGCTGAGGCCGTGCAGCTCGACCTCGTAGCCGGCGTCGCGGAAGAGGTCGTGGGGGAACTGCTCGGGCTTGCACTTGATCTCCTGCAGGCCGACGACGTCGACGTCCTCCCGCACGAGCCAGTCGACGACCCGCCCCGCTCGGGCGCGGACGGAGTTCACGTTCCAGGTGGCGACACGCATGCGCCCACGCTACCGGCGGCACCCGGGGACGGTGCGCTCGCAGGGCCCGAGCCGGTGTGCTCGCAGGCCTCCTGCCCTACGCTGGACCACCGTGACCGACGCACGCAGGCAGCTCATCGACTTCATCGGCTCCGAGGCCGTCTTCCACGGCGACTTCACGCTCACGAGCGGCAAGAAGGCGACCTACTACATCGACCTCCGGAAGGTCAGCCTCGACCACCGCGTCGCGCCCCTCATCGGCCGCGTCATGGTCGACCTCATCGCCGAGGTCCCCGACGTCTCCGCCGTGGGCGGCCTCACCATGGGCGCCGACCCGATCGCGGCGGCCGTGCTGCACCAGGGCGTCGCCCTGGGCAAGGACTACGACGCCTTCGTCGTCCGCAAGGAGCCCAAGGACCACGGCCGCGGCAAGCAGGTCGAGGGCCCCGACCTCGCGGGCAAGCGCGTGATCGTCCTCGAGGACACCTCCACCACGGGCGGCTCGCCCCTCACCGCCGCGAAGGCCCTGGAGGCGGTCGGCGCGATCGTCGTCGGCGTCGCCGTCGTCGTCGACCGCAGCACGGGCGCCCGCGAGGTGATCGAGGAGGCCGGCTACCCCTACTTCGCCGCGATCGGGCTGGCCGACCTGGGGCTGGAACCGTGACCGACGACGAACGCGGGCCCGACGACCGACAGCCCGAGGGCGCGGAGCCCGACGGGGCTGCTGCTGACGGTGCTGCTCCCGACGACGCGAGCGACTGGCTCGCCGCGCAGTTCGGCGAGGACGACGACGACGACGCCCAGGCCGCTGCCACCGACGCGACCGATCGCGAGCCGTCGCAGGCGGTCGACACGGAGCCCGGGCTCCGGCCCGACGCCGAGCCCGAGCCCGAGCCCGAGCCGGACGCGGCGACGCGCGCGTTGCCGACGCAGCCTGCCGCGGGTCCGTCCCCCGACGACGACCTGCCCCCGATCGTCCCCGCGTTCGTCGTGCCCGCCGCGCCCACCGGCGAGACCGACGTGCCCCGCAGCTCCGGCCACCCGATGGCGCTCGACCTCTCCCAGCTGAAGGGCTCCGTCGAGGCTCCCGAGCCGCCGGCCGCGACCGACGAGACCGTCGCACCGGTCGAGCCGGCGACGGCGGCACCCGCGACCGCACCCGCCGACGCGCCCGCCGACGACGACGCTGTCGACTCCGGTCCGCCCGCTCCTCCGGTCTTCTCGCCGCCCGTCGACGAGCCGGCTCGACCCGGTGACGAGCCCGGTCCCTTCACCGCCCTCATCGCGAGCGCACCGGCCGCCCCGGCCCCGTCCGTCTTCGACTGGGACGCCCTGCCCGCCCGTGACGCCCAGCCCGAGCCCGTGCCGCCGTCGGCGACGGAGCCCGAGCCGGTCGAGGCCCTCGTCGACGACGACGGACACGAGGAGGCGCGCCCCGAGCCGGACGCCCCCACCCGCGCCGTCGAGACGGTCGCGCCCGCCGCCGCGGCGCCCGAGACGGCACCGGCCGACGAGGTGACGGTCGAGAAGCCGCTCCAGGAGCGGGAGCCCGAGCCCGAGGCCGACCCGGCATCCGAGCTCGAGCTCGAGCCCGACCCGGCATCCGAGCCCGAGCCCGAACCCGAGCCCGAACCCGAACCCGACGCAAGCCCTGAGCCCGAGGCGTCGCCCGTCGCGGACGAGGAGCTTCGGGCGTCGTCCGAGCCGGACTCCGAGGCGGAGTCCGCGACTCCGTCGACCCCGGCAGGTGGCTCCGCTCCCGCCGCCGGTCAGGGAGACCCCTGGTGGGTCGAGGAACACCACGAGATGACCCGTCGTGAGCGGCGTCTCGCGGAGGCCGCCGCTGCGGCTGCTGCTGCCGCCGCCTCTGCCGCCGCCGCGAGCGCCGCCTCCTCGACGTCGCCGCCCGCCGCCCGGCCCGCGAGCGAGCCGACCTTCACCGAGCTGCTCGGCATCTCCGTGCCCGACCGTGACCAGGACGACGACGAGGCCCCCGCGGACGTCCCCGGCGACGGGGCGGCCGACGCGGGTCGCCACGACCCGGTCGAGGAGCCGTCGGCGGGCTCGTGGTCGCTCAGCAGCCTCGACGACGAGCCCGACGCCAGCGCGATCGCCGCTGAGGGAGAAGCCGACGACTCGACGGACCTGAGCGACACGCCCCCCGACGACGTGCCCGACGACGACGTCTCCGACGAGCACCTGGCGCCCGTCGAGACCGCTCCTCGCCCCGGGGCGTCCGCGCCGACGAGCTCCTTCCCGCCTCCCTACCGGCCTGCGCCGGAGGCCGCCACGGCGGCTGCCGCCGCGGCTGCGCCCGCGGAGGCCCCCACGGAGCGCCCGCGGACCACGCCGTCCACGCCGGGTGAGCTGCCCGGGCTCTCCGTCACCAGGCCCGAGGTCGGGCCCACCCTGACCACCACGTTCCCGGTCGTCGCGGCGGGCGAGCCCTACGGGGGCGAGTCCGGCGGAGGTCGGCCCGAGGGCATCGCCGGGTGGTCGCGCAACCGCAAGCTGCTGCTGGGGGCGGCCGCCGTGCTCGTCGTGGTGCTCGCACTGCTGGCGCTGTTCTTCCTCAGCCGGTCGCTCTTCGCGGGCGCGCCCGAGCCCACGACCGAGCCCGCCGCGGCCACGACGCAGACCGTCGTCGCCGCGCTGGCGGAGACCGCGGCCGACGTCGCGACCGGCCCGCTCTCGCCGGGGGCCCACGCGTGGAGCGATCTGCAAGGCGGCGAGTGCTTCGCGACCTTCGAGAACGCGTGGCAGCAGGAGTACGACGTGGTCGACTGCGGCGCCCCGCACGCCGCGCAGCTCGCCTCGACCGGCACCCTTCCGGGCGACGCGGCCGCGGCCTTCCCCGGGGCCGACACGCTCCAGAACCAGATGACGGTGCTCTGCACCTCGGCGACCGCCCTCGACCTCGGCGCGGCGGCCTCCTACGCCGACCTGCAGTTCAGCGCGAGCTACCCGACGACGTCCGACGAGTGGGCGGCGGGCGCGCGGACGTACTCGTGCTTCGTCGACAGGTCGGGCGGCGAGGCGCTGGCGACCAGCCTGGCTCCGACGGCGGGCTGACGGAGTCGACCCGCGCCTCCGGACCGGGTCAGGCCTCGGCGGGGACGACGTCGCTCTCGACCGGCTCGGCGCGGACGAGCTCGTGCACGCCGCTCAGCACCTCGTTGGGCCGGAACGGGTAGCGGTCGATCTCGGCCTGGTCGCTGATGCCCGTCATGACGAGGATCGTGTGCAGGCCCGCCTCGATGCCGGCCATGATGTCGGTGTCCATCCGGTCGCCGATCATGGCCGTGTTCTCGCTGTGGGCGCCGATGCGGTTCATCGCCGACCGGAACATCATCGGGTTCGGCTTGCCCACGACGTAGGGCGTCTTGCCCGTCGCGGTCTGGATCATGGCGGCGATCGCACCGGTCGCCGGCAGCACGCCCTCGGCGCTCGGACCGGTCGCGTCGGGGTTGGTCACGATGAAGCGGGCCCCGGCGCGGATCAGCCGCACGGCCTTGGTGATCGAGTCGAACGAGTAGTTGCGGGTCTCGCCGACGACCACGTAGTCGGGGTTCGTCTCGGTCATGATGAAGCCGGCCTCGTGCATCGCCGTGGTCATGCCGGCCTCGCCGATCACGAAGGCGGAGCCCCCGGGCATCTGCGAGCGGCAGAAGTCGGCGGTGGCGAGCGCGGAGGTCCAGATGCGTTCCTCCGGCACGTCGAGCCCGGAGGCGCGCAGCCGGGCCGCGAGGTCGCGCGGGGTGAAGATCGAGTTGTTCGTCAGCACGAGGTAGGGCGTGCCCTCGTCCTGCCACTGCTGGATGAGGGCGGCGGCGCCGGGCAGGGCCTGGTTCTCGTGGACGAGCACGCCGTCCATGTCGGTCAGCCAGCACTCCACGTCGCTTCGATCAGCCATGGGCACACCTTAGCGACGGCGGCTGTCGTCGCGGCGCCGGCCGCCCGGGCCGCGCGCGGGCCGTCGCGTCGTCACGCGGAGGCGCGGACCGGCCCCGCGGGAGGGTCGCGGAGCACCGCGGTCACGTCGAGGTCGCCCGCGTCGAGGGGCGGCACGGTCGCGTGCGAGATCAGCGGGTGGACCGGGCGCTCGTCGTGCTCGCCCTCGCCGGTGAGCTGCTCGTGCAGCTTCTCGCCCGGACGCAGGCCGGTGAAGACCACCTCGACGTCGCGCCCCGACCGGGCGATCATGCGGCGGGCGACGTCGAGCACGCGGACCGGCTCGCCCATGTCGAGGATGAGCACCTCGCCCGGGGCGCCGATGGCGCCGGCCTGCACGACGAGCTGGCAGGCCTCCGGGATCGTCATGAAGTACCGCGTGGCGTCGGGGTGCGTGACCGTGAGGGGGCGTCCGGAGGCGATGAGCTCGCGGAACAGGGGCACCATGCTGCCGCGGCTGCCCAGCACGTTGCCGAAGCGCACCGACAGGTAGCGGCGGCCCGTCGAGGCCGCGGCGCCCGCGGTGAGCTGCTCGGCGAGCCGCTTCGACCGGCCGAGGACGCTCGTCGGCGCGGCGGCCTTGTCGGTCGAGATCGTGACGAAGGTCTCGACGTCCACCGCCCGGGCGGCCTCGAGCACGTTGAGCGTGCCCGCCACGTTGGTCTGCCAGGCCTCGGACGGGTACTGCTCGAGCATCGGCAGGTGCTTCAGCGCGGCGGCGTGGAAGACGACCTCGGGACGGCGCGAGCGGAAGACCGCCGCGAGCGCCGCCGCGTCCCGGATGTCGGCCAGCACGACGTCGCGGGTGTCGAGCAGGCCGTGGCCGCTGAGGGCGACCTGCACCGACTGGAGCGCGGTCTCGTCGTGGTCGAGCATCGTCAGCTCGGCGGGGGCGAAGCGGGCGAGCTGGCGGCACAGCTCCGTGCCGATGGAGCCGCCCGCGCCCGTGACGAGCACGCGGCGGCCCGTCACGTAGCCGGCGGCCGCGCCGAGGTCGGTGTCGACGGGACGCCGGCCGACGAGGTCCTCCAGCGAGACGTCGCGGAGGTCGGCGGGGCCGGACGACCCGGCCAGCACCTCGCCGATGCTCGGGACGGTGAGCACGCGCAGGCCCACGGCCTCGGCCCGCTCGGTGACCTCGCGCACGACGGCGGCGTCCGCCCGGGGCATGGCCAGCACGAGCGTGCCGGCACCCGTCCGCCGCGTGACGTCGGGGAGGTCGTCGCGGTCGCCCATCACCTTGAGGCCGGCGAGCCGCACGCCGCGCCGGCCGGGGTCGTCGTCGAGCAGGCCGACGGGCCGGTGCGGGCACGCCGGGTCGGTGCGCATCTGGCGCACGAGGTGCTCGCCGGTCGTGCCGGCGCCGAAGACGAGGGTGGGCGTCGCGTCTCGGCCGGGCCGCATCGCCCGTTCCGCGCGGCTGCGCAGGACGCTGCGGGTGGCGCCCATCGCGATCAGCGCGACCGGGAAGGCCACGAGCGGGAGGGCCGGCGGCCAGGCCGTGGCGGGGCCGAGGCGGCTCGGCGCGAGCAGCGGGACGAGTGCCGACAGCGTCGCGACGAGGGCCGCCGTGACCACGACGACCCGGGCCTCGTCGAGGCTGCCGCGGGTCCAGCGACGTCGGTAGAGGCCCGTGCCCGCGCCCGCCGCGACCTGGGCGGCGGCGGCGGCCAGGGCCCCGACGGCGATGACCCCGCCCGTCCCGGGCCGCAGGAGCCCCACGAGGGAGGCCGTGAGGGCGACGGCGACCAGCCACGACCCGGCGTCAGCGGCCACGACGACCGCACGCTGGCGGAACGACGGGGTCGCGGAGGGGGCGGTGCGGGCGGACGGCGTGAACATGGGCACCTCGGGGGCGGTCGGCGGCGGGCTCCGCCGGGTGCCCGGCCGAGGTCGGGCCAGCCTACATTTCACGTGCGGCATGAGCAATGCCCGCCTGGGTCCGTGGGCCACCCCGTCCGCCGTACCCTGGTGCGGTGGACGGAGAACGCACGGAGCCCGAGGTCGAGCCCGAGGTCGAGCACGGGGTCGGGCCGTGGCCCGGCGGCCCCGCCGCGTGGCCGGACGACCCCCGGTACGACCCCGAGCTGCTGCGCGACGGCGACCGCCGCAACGTCGTCGATCGCTACCGCTGGTGGACCATGGAGGCGATCGTCGCCGACCTCGACCAGCACCGGCACCCCTTCCACGTGGCCGTCGAGAACTGGCAGCACGACATGAACATCGGCTCGATCGTCCGCAGCGCCAACGCGTTCGCGGCCGACACCGTGCACATCGTCGGCCGCCGGCGGTGGAACAAGCGGGGCGCGATGGTGACCGACCGGTACCAGCACGTGATGAACCACCCCGACGTCGAGACGTTCGTGGCGTGGGCGCGCGAGCAGCGCCTCCCCGTCCTGGGCGTCGACAACGTCGAGGGCTCGGTGCCGGTCGAGACCTTCGACCTGCCCGAGCGCTGCGTGCTGCTCTTCGGCCAGGAGGGGCCCGGCCTCAGCCCCGAGGCGGTCGACGCGTCGGAGGCGCTGCTCGCGATCTCGCAGTTCGGCTCGACGCGGAGCATCAACGCCAGCGCCGCGGCGGCCGTCGTCATGCACGCCTGGGTGCGGCAGCACCGGTTCTGAGCGAGCACGGCGCGGGCGGATCCGTCGGGGGCGCCCGCTAGCGTGGTCGGCATGACCTCCACGAACCTCCTCGGCGTGCCCGAGACCCTGCTGCCCGCCGAGCCCGACGTGCTCGCCGACCTCGAGACGCTCGACCTCGTCGAGGTCGTCACCGCGCACCCGACGTCGTCCCTCGCCTGGGCCCTGCTCAGCGACGAGGCCGCGGCCCGGGGGGCCGAGCTCGAGGCGTACGCCTACGCCCGGGTCGGGTACCACCGCGGCCTCGACGCGCTGCGCAAGGCCGGCTGGCGCGGCCAGGGCCCGGTGCCGTGGTCGCACGAGGCCAACCGGGGCGTGCTGCGGGCGCTCTTCGCCCTCCGCCGCGGGGCCGCCGCGATCGGCGAGGCCGACGAGGTCGAGCGCCTGACGACCTTCCTCGCCGACGCCGACCCGGCCGCCGCGCCCGCCATCGAGGCCGAGCGCGCCTGACCCGGCCTGCCCGGCCCCTCCCGAGCCCCGGGGAGGCGCGGGGCGGCCCCGGGCGACGGCCCGTCGCCGCGACGCCGCCCGGCCTCAGCCGATCAGCGAGGGCCGCAGGTCGCGGAGGGTGCGCCGTCGCGTCATGCGGGCCGTGGCCAGCAGCGAGACGAGCAGGGCCCCGAGCATCCACAGCGCCAGCACGCCCGCGTCGGTCCAGGCCGCCGCGGTGCTGCCGCCGTACATGAGCTGGCGCAGGCCGTCGGTCGCGTAGCTCATCGGCAGCACGAAGTGGAGCGCCGCCAGCGGCCCGGGCAGTGTCTGCCACGGGAAGGTGCCGCCCGCCGTCACGAGCTGGACCACCATGAGCACCAGCCCGAGGAACTGCCCGACGCTGCCGAGCAGCACGTTGAGCATCATGATGATCGCCGCGAAGGTGACCGACGCGAGCGCCATCAGCCCGACCATGCCCCAGGGGTGCGCGACGTCGAAGCCCAGCGCGCCGCGCACCACCGCGAAGAGCGCGACCATCTGCACGACGCCGAGCAGCGCAGGGGCGAGCCAGCCCGCCGTGACGATCCGCACGGGGGCCTTGACGGCGGTGACGGCCCGCTTCGAGAGGGGCTTGACGATGAGGAACAGGGCGTAGATGCCGATCCACGCCGCGAGGCTGATGAAGAACGGCGCGAGGCCGGCGCCGTAGGTGCCCGCGCTGGTGAGCGCCCGGTCGGAGACGGCGACGGGGTCGCTGATCGCCGAGGCCTGGTCTCCCCGGCTCTGCTCCGTGCTCGCGGGGATCTCGCCGAGCCCGCTCTGCAGGCCGTCGCGGAGGCGCACGGTCCCGTCGCGCAGCTGGACGACGCCGTCGCGGAGGGTCGTCGACCCCTCGTCCAGGGCGTTCAGCCCGCTCGCCAGCGAGGCCGCGCCCGTGTCGAGATCGTCGAGGCCCGTGGCCAGCGTCGAGGCGCCCGAGGCGGCGCTCGCCGCGCCCGTCTCGAGCTGCCCCGCGCCGTCGGCGGCGTCGGCGACGCCGGAGGCGAGGGCGGGTGCCGCGGCGCTCAGCTGCGCTGCTCCGGCCGAGACCTGCTCGGCCCCGTCGGCGAGCGTCCCGACCTGGCCGTTCAGCGCCTGCACCTGGTCGTTCGCCGCCGAGAGCCGGCCGTTGAGGCCGCTGATCTGGGCGGCGAGGGCCGTGGCCTGCGCGTCGGTGAGCTGCAGGGGGCTCGTGAGCAGCGCCTCCTTCACCTCGGTCTCGGTGGGGATCTGCGCGGCGTCGGCGGCGCTCTGCTCGGCGACCGGCCCGAGGGCGTCGGCCAGGGCGCGGTCGCCCTCGGCGACCTGCTGCGCGCCGGCCGCCAGCTGCCGGGTGCTCGCGGGCAGGCCGCTCGTCGCGGTCTCGAGCCGGTCGAGGCCGGAGGAGAGGGTGGTCGCTCCCGTGGCGAGCTGGGCGGTCCCGGCCGCGAGGGAGTCGGCGCCCGTCGCGGCGTCGGAGGCCCCGGTCGACAGGCGGTCGGCCCCGGCGGAGGCGTCGGAGGCGCCCGCCACGAGCTGGTCGGCGCCGTCGGTCGCCGAGACGGTGCCGCTGACGAGCTGGTCGGCGCCGTCGACCGCGCTGCCGAGCGAGGTGCGGATGTCGGCGAGGCCGACGAGCAGCTGCTTTGCGGCCTCCTCGCCGACCTTCTCCGTCACCGACGCGCGGATCGTCTTGCCGGCCTGCCCGGCGATGGTCGTCGACAGGTAGCTGTTGGCGTCGTTGGTCGCGAGCGTGATCTGGGCGCGCGTGGGGTCGTCGCTGGAGGCGCTGACGAGGTCGGCGCTGAAGTCGCTCGGGATCGAGAAGGTGAAGTCGTAGGTGCCGTCGCGGAGGCCTGCCGCCGCCTGGGCCGCCGACACCGCGTGCCAGTCGAAGTCGCCGCCGTCGACGACCTCGTCGGTGACCTCGTCGCCGTAGTTGGTCGCCGTCCCGTCGACGACGGTGCCCACGTCGGCGTTGACGATCGCCGCCGGGACCTGGTCGAGCTTCGCGTACGGGTCCTGGTTGGCCCAGAGGTAGAGGCCGCCGTAGAGCAGGGGCACGGTCATCAGCGCGACGAGGGCGAGCCGGGCGAGGCCGGTCGAGGTGAGGCGCTGCAGCTCGGAGCGGACGAGGGCGATGATCTTCACGAGGGGTCGCTCCTGGGGGCGGTGTCGGGGTCGGTGTCGGAGGGGGCGATCACGGTCATCGCCGCGAGGCTCGTCACGGTCAGCACGGTGTAGCCGCGCTCGGCGAGGTCGCGCACGACCGCGAGCCAGCCGTGCACGTCGCCGCCGTGGCGCTCGGGCGTCGTGAGGACGAGGCCCGAGACGCCGGGCCGCAGCACGGCCAGCTCGGTGAGCAGCCGGACGCGGAGCTCGGACGGCAGCGCGCTCAGGCGGGTGCCCCGGTG
>Ga0265797_10007752_pt1 | contig 14530 bp, 12 predicted proteins | sample P2T30metagenome_FD_192433 | JGI IMG/M metagenome (GOLD analysis project Ga0265797, IMG submission 192433) | Plant litter microbial communities from East Loma Ridge, Irvine, California - P2 T30 | ecosystem: Environmental > Terrestrial > Plant litter > Unclassified | place: USA: California... | reverse complement strand
GCGTCGCTGGCGGCCTCGCCCTGCGGCACCCGGTAAAACGGATCGTCGGCGCGTTTCAGCGAAAAGCCGAGCAGGAAACGCAGTTCGAGCGCAGTCTCGTCGGGCGCCACCGGTTCGCCCGTCCAGCCGCGCATGCTCGCCGCGATGGTCGGCGCCGGCTGCAGCTTCTTTTCTTGCAGCGACGCGGCCGCTTCACGCAGCATTTCGTGCAGCGCGCCGTAGCCGATATGGTCGATCTCGGACAGGTCGAAGGCATGCTGCAACAGCACCACTTTCGCGTCCTTGCTGTCCAGGCCGGCGGCCTGGAAGCTGGCCGCGAGTTCGCTGAACAGTTCGGCATCCTGGAACATTTCCTGCGCCACCAGACCGCCCTGGCTGCGCACGAACAGCGGAACCAGGAAGGCATCGATCTCGAACTCCGGGCCTTTATCGGCGTCAGCGCCTTCGCCAGCGACGGCGCCGGCGCCGCGCCTGAAACGCCAGGTCGCTGCTTCTTCTTCGATGCGCGCGCGCAGCAGGCGGCACGCCAGCGGATCGGTGTAGCGCGCCAGTTCGATGGCTTCGTACAGCACCGCATCGGCGCCCTTGCGGCCGCCCTTGCGCACTGCGCGGCGCACGGCCACGGTCAGGGCGGCGTCCGGATCCTGATCCTCGATCGGACCCAGGCCGGCCGCCGCCGCGTCTTCGCGCTCGGCGATTTCCAGGGCCAGGTCGGCCAGCTGGCGGGCCTGGGCATCGGTGTCCGGTTCGCGCGTGTTATTCGAGGTGCGGGGCGCGGGACGCTTGTTCTTTGGCATGTCGTACTTGCAGAAATTGATCGAGTTGGCATGGTATCACCCCGGTGCGGGCTTGCGAATGCCGGCCAGGGCTGCGTGAGAGGTTGGACTGGCGCAGCGCGCGGCCGCGCGCGGTGTTAAGCTTCGGCCAACTATCACGATGCAGGCACTGCGCCGCGACCATTGATTCCGATGCTAGAACGATTCTTCAAACTCAGCGACAACGGCACCAGCGTGCGTACCGAGTTGCTGGCCGGCCTGACCACCTTCCTGACGATGGTGTACATCATCTTCGTCAACCCATCGATCCTGGGCGACGCCGGCATGCCGAAAGAATCGGTGTTCGTCGCCACCTGTATCGTGGCCGCGCTTGGCACGGCGGTGATGGGCCTGTACGCCAACTACCCGATCGCGCTGGCGCCAGGCATGGGCCTGAACGCCTACTTCGCCTACGCCGTGGTGCTTGGCATGGGCATCGCCTGGCAGGCGGCGCTGGGCGCAGTGTTCATCTCGGGCTGCCTGTTCATCCTGGTCTCGGTACTGGGCCTGCGCAGCATGATCGTGGACGGCATTCCGCGCTCGATGCGAATCGGGATCACGGTCGGGCTGGGCATGTTTCTGGCGCTGATCGCATTGAAGAACGCCGGCATCGTCGTCGCCAGCGAGGCAACGCTGCTCAAGGCCGGCGACCTGCATCAGCCGGCGGCCCTGATGGCAGTGTTCGGCTTCCTGGTGATCGTTGCGCTCGACCGCCTGCGGGTGCGCGGCGCGATCCTGATCGGCATCGTGCTGGTGACGGTACTGAGCTTCTTCTTCGGCGGCAATACCTATCGCGGCGTGTTCTCGGCTCCGCCTTCGATCGAGCCGACCTGGTTCCAGCTCGACATTCCGGGCGCGCTGGCGGCCGGCATCCTGAACGTGGTGCTGGTGTTTTTCCTGGTCGAGCTGTTCGACGCCACCGGCACCCTGATGGGCGTGGCGCGCCGCGCCGGCCTGCTGGTCGATGGCAAGATGGACCGCATGAACAAGGCGCTGCTGGCCGACAGCGGCGCGATCCTGGCCGGCAGCGTGCTCGGCACCTCGAGCACGACCGCCTATATCGAAAGCGCATCCGGGGTACAGGCCGGCGGGCGCACCGGCTTGACCGCCCTGACGGTGGCGGCGCTGTTCCTGGCCTGCCTGTTCATCGCGCCGCTGGCCGGCGCCGTGCCCCCGTACGCAACCGCGCCGGCGCTGCTGTTCGTGGCCTGCCTGATGCTGGCCGACCTGGGCGAGGTGGAATGGAGCGACACCACCGAGAGCATTCCGGCGGCGGTCACCGCGCTGGGCATGCCGTTTACGTATTCGATCGCCGAAGGGATCGCCTTCGGCTTCATCACCTATGCCGCGCTCAAGCTGCTGACCGGCCGCGCGCGCTCGGTCAAGCCGGTGGTGTGGGTGATCGCGGCGCTGTTCGCGTTCAAGATTGCATACGTTGGCACCTGAGGCGGCTTGCTGGGCAAGGCCCGGCTCGCGCAATTGTGACACCGGGTTTTTTGAACAGCGGAATGTGTCCGCACGAATCGTGCTTGATTGCATCGCATCGCGCTGTCTTTGGGATACAATGTCCGCCAATCCGCGACGCCCAGGCGGTCGCGCACTTTCCACCAACGACGGGCCGGACCGCCCACGCAAGGCCTGCCCGGCCAGGCGCGCCCAGCGGCCCCACAGATGCTGATGAAATCCTTACCGATCCTTGCGCTGGCCTTGGCCGGCCTGCACGGCGCGGCATGCGCCTCCCCCGATCTTCCCATGGTCGTCGATGTCCATGCGCCGCTGACCGTGGCCAAGCCGGCCATTCCCGATGGCGGCTGGTTTACCTCGGCCGAACTGGGTGCGATCAGCACCTCGGGCAATACCACCGGCACCTCGGTCACCGGCAAGGTCGAAGCCCGTCATGAAACCCAGCGCTGGAGCAACGAGTTCCTGGTCAGCGGCTACTTCAAGGAAGACGAATACGAAGACGACGCCGGCGAGCGCCAGCGCGTCCGTTCGGCCGAGCGCTGGGCGACGTCGGCCAAGGCTTCGCTCAAGCTGCTGCGCGACGGCCGCCGCGCCTTCGTGCTCGGCAGCCACGTCAACGACAAGTTCGGCGCCTACATCCGCTACTCGACGCTGGCCGTCGGTTACGGCTCACGCTGGCTGACCCGCCCCGACAAGACGCTGGACGTGGAAATCGGTCCTGGCTACTTTGCCGGCGAACGCGAAACCGGCGAAGACGAGGACGGCCTGACCGTGCGTGGCGCGGCCCAGTTCCGCTGGCAAGTAAGCCCGTCGGCCTTCTTCTCGCAGACCGTCAGCGTTGAAAAAGGCACGTCGAATACCCACTCGGTGGCCGAAACCTCGCTCAGCACCAAGATCAACGGCACCATGCAGATTAAGGCCGGCTTCTCGATCCGCAACGACACCAGCGTACCGGACGACAAGAAGAACACCGACACCCAGACCTCGCTGACGATGGTGTATTCGTTCTGACCACCAGCACTGGGGTCAGTGTCGGCTTATCGACACTGACCCCGATGCACTGAGCCTGATGCACTGAGCCTGATTCACTGAGCCTGATTCACTGACTCTGATTCAGGCAGCTGCCTGCCTGCGCCAGCCCAGTTCCAGCGTGTCGCCATCATCGCGCTGCAGCGTGAAGCCCAGGCTCGCATACAAAGCGCGGGCGGCGTGATTGCTGGCGCGAACCCGCAGCGTGATTGCGCCAGCGCCTGCAGGATCGTCCTGCAGCGCGCCCAGCAGCGTGCGCGCCACGCCCCTGCGGCGCAGGTGCGCAGCCACCGCCAGGTCGACCACGCGCAGCCCATCGCCCTGACGCGCCAGCAGCAGCCAGCCCACCGCGGCTCCCTTGTCCTCGACGATCCAGGCCTGCGCCTGCGGATAGCGCTGCGCGAAATCGGCGTCGCGCAGCGCCCGCTGGTGGTTGGCGATGCCGTCGATCACCGACCTCGGCACCGGCAAGGCGCCCAGGTCGGGACGGCTCGACAGATACAGCGCGGCCAGAAAAGCGCCGTCCCGGGCGCCCGGCGCGCGTGCGCTCAGGTGGCCGAACCGGCGTTCTCCGGCCCGGCTCAGCGCCGCGCCGATGGCGATTCCTTGCCGATCAGTACCAGTGCCGCCAGACTGATCAGCGCAGCCGCGCTCAGGTAGTAACCGACGTATTCCAGCCCATAGGTGCTGCCCAGCCACATCGCGATATACGGCGCCAGCGAGGCGCCCAGGATGCTGGCGAAATTGAAGGTGAGCGACGAGCCGGTATAGCGCACCTCGGGCGGGAACAACTCGGCCAGCAGCGTGCCGAGCGGGCCGTAGGTAAAGCCGACCAGGCACATCCCCAGCACCATGAACAGCCCCACCGGAATCCAGCCGCCCTGGCCGAACAGCGGCCCGTAGAGCAAGCCGAACACGGCGATCGCGGCGCTCACCAGCATCATCGCCGTGCGCCGGCCACGGCTGTCGGCCAGCAGCGCCGATGGCGGAATCGTGAGCGCGAAGAAGACCACCGAAAACAATTGCAGCAGCAGGAATTCCTGGCGCGTGAAGCCCAGCCGCGTCGTGCCCCAGCTGAGTGCGAACACCGTCATCAGGTAGAACACAACAAAGGTCGCCAGCGCAATCAAGGTGCCGAGCACCAGCGCCCGGCGATGGTCGCGCAGCACCGCCACCACCGGCACCTTGACCCGCGTCTTGCTGTCGAGCACCTTCTGGAAATCCGGCGTCTCGGTGATCTTCAGGCGCACGTACAGGCCGACCGCCACCAGCAGCGCGCTGGCCAGGAACGGGATCCGCCAGCCGTAGCTGAAGAAGTCCTCGTCGCTCATCAGTTCGCCCAGCAACAGGAAGGTGCCGCCCGACAGGAAGAAACCGATCGGCGCCCCCAGCTGCGGAAACATGCCGTACCAGGCGCGCTTGCCGGGTGGCGCGTTCTCGGTGGCCAGCAGCACTGCCCCACCCCATTCGCCACCCAGTCCCAGGCCCTGGCCGAAGCGGCACAGCGCCAGCAGCAGCGGCGCGGCGACGCCGACCTGGGCATAGGTCGGCAGCATGCCGATCAGGACCGTTGATATACCCATCGTCAGGAGCGCAGCCACCAGCGTCGCCTTTCTGCCGATGCGGTCTCCGAAGTGACCGAACACGGCCGATCCGATCGGCCGCGCGAAGAAGGCCAGCGCGAACGTCGCCAGCGACTGCAGCACCGCAGCGCCGGGATCGGCGCTGGGGAAGAACAGGCGCGGAAACACCAGCACCGCGGCGGTGGCGTAGATATAGAAATCGTAGAACTCGATCGTGGTGCCGATCAGGCTGGCGAACAGGACGGTGCCCGGCTTGTTGGCCGGCGCGCCGGCCGAACCCGCGGTCGAAGCCGCTGCTGCGCCGCTCATGCCTGGGCCTGGGCCAGTGCGTCACGCAGGGCGTCGGCGCTGTCCGGCCGCACCACGCGCGCGACTTCCTGGCCATCCTTCAGGATGATGACGCTGGGCCACAGCTTGACGCGGAACGAGCGCCCCAGCTTGCGGCCCGGGCCGTCTTCGACCTTGATGTGGCGGGCGTCGCCAAAGCTTTCGACGGCCTGCTCGATGAGCGACTCGGCGGCGCGGCAGTAGCCGCACCAGTTGGTGCCGAAGTCGAGGGCGACGATACCCGGCATGGCGTCGATCTCGGCGCGCTCGGGCTGGGCGGTTTCATAGGGTACGGGCATGGCGGATCTCCTTTGTTATCGCTATATCGACGTATAGCTCGCGCCTAGAGCCTACCTGAAAAACGGCGCGCCAGCAGCGCTGGCTGGGCTACGGAGCAACGCGCGCATGCGGCGTGAATGTGCGTGACCTAACGGAGTTGACCCTTGGCGGGTGGCACGCTGAACCACTTTCATGCAAAGGAGATAATTATGTCCGACAACCTTGAGAATCGTGGACCGCAAGACCGCGCGCGCATCAATGTGCATGAAGAATGGGAAGTACGTCACTGGACCGAAGCGCTCGGCGTCAGCCGTGAGCAACTCGAGCAAGCCGTGCAGCAAGTCGGCCCGGCCGTGAGCGCAGTGCGCGAACACCTCGGCAAGCACTAGAGCGCAAGCGCCGGCAAACCGGCTGCGCCCGGGCTGCGGCCCGTACACCTTTCAACTTTACCTTTCAGCATAAGGACCGACACGATGAACATGCCCAAGCAAGAGCAGCAACCACCCGGCGTCGAAAAAGAACTGACGCCGCAGGCCGACCACGGCGAAACCAGCTATCGCGGTTCTGGCCGGCTGCAGGACAAGGCCACCGTGATCACCGGCGCCGACAGCGGCATCGGGCGCGCGGTGGCGCTGGCGTTCGCGCGCGAAGGCGCCGATGTCCTGATCTCTTACCTCAACGAGCATGAAGATGCCCAGGAAACCGCGCGCCTGGTCGAGGAAGCCGGCCGCCGCGCCGTGCTGGTGCCGGGCGAACTGGCCGATCCGGCCCACTGCCGCGCCATCGTCGAGCGCGCCGTGCAGGAATTCGGCCGCATCGACGTGCTGGTCAACAACGCTGCATTCCAGATGTCGCACGAGTCGATCGAAGAGATTCCGGACGACGAGTGGGACTACACCTTCCAGGTGAATATCTCGGCCATGTTCCACATCTGCAAAGCCGCGGTCAAGCACATGAAACCGGGCTCGTCGATCATCAATACCAGTTCGATCAATTCGGACAAGCCGGTGCCGACGCTGCTGGCCTACGCCACCACCAAGGGCGCGATCGCCAATTTCACCGCCGGCCTGGCCCAGCTGCTGGCCGACAAGGGCATCCGCGCCAACTCGGTCGCCCCGGGCCCGATCTGGACCCCGCTGATCCCGTCCACCATGCCGCCCGACCAGGTCGAGAGCTTCGGCAGCCAGGTGCCGATGAAGCGGCCCGGCCAGCCGAAGGAAGTCGCGCCCGTGTACGTGATGCTGGCCTCGGATGAAGCCAGTTATATTTCGGGCGCGCGCATTGCCGTGACCGGCGGCACGCCAATCCTGTAGGGTCCGGTCGTATCGCGGACTTGCTGCTGGCGAGTCCGCTTGTTCTGCAATTTATTGGCTTGGAGCCCGGGTTGGCTGGACGCTGGCCCGGCGCCTGCGCAGGCACGATGTTCGGCGCGACAGCGTGTTTACGCTTCAGCTGCCGGTGGGGGTAGAATCAGCGCTTCTACCTCAGAAAACACGTCGATGATCAAATTCGCTGAGCCTGTCCGCAAGACGATGCTGGTCGCTTGCGCCGGTACGATCCTGCTGGTCATCGCTGGTGTCGCTGGCCTGATGTTCTGGGTCTGGCCCTTGAAAGATGACAGCAGCGATGCGATCTGGCGCTTGGCGAGCGCTGCCGGGGATGGCCAGTTGCGGCTGGCCGACGCCGTGCCTGGCAAATGGGATCACGTCTACGTGTTCCCGCCCTATGCCAGACGCAGCAGCGTGTGCCAGACGCTCGGCGTCGCGCAGGATGAATGCGAGCGCGTCATTGCCTTCGAGTCGAACGACGACGGCGCAATGTCGCTCGCCTTCGTCGACGCTGGACGTGTCGTCCGGTATGTCGGCCACAGCCGCGCTAACGGCGATTTCGTCGCGGCCGCGCACGCTCGCCCGGTAGCGCGGGCGCAGGCGGTATACCGGATCGTTTCGGGCGCCCCTGCTTACAACGGCCGCCGCGCGCTCGCGTTGCTACCAGCGGGTCAGCCGTGAAACACCCGGCCCTGTCAGGTCGCGATCCGGCCGCCAGCGCTGCGCCCAGCCGACGCACGGCGGCGCTGCTGGTGCTATTTACTAGCCTTGCCATGCTGGCGTTCGCGGCCAACTCGCTGCTGGCCCGGCTGGCCTTCCAGAGCACCGCCATCGACGCCGCGCTGTTCACGGCGATTCGCATCGGCGCCGGTGCGCTCACGCTGCTGGCCCTGCTTGCCGTCAAGCGCCAGAAGCTCGCCGTTCAACACAACGCGTGGTGGTCGGCCCTGCTGCTGTTTACCTATGCGGCGGCGTTCTCGTTTGCGTATCGGGATATCGGCACTGGCGCCGGTGCGCTGGTGCTGTTTACGTCGGCCCAGATGGTGATGATCGGCTATGGCCTGCTCAAGGGCGAACGGGCCAGTGTGTTCGGCATGCTGCTGGCGCTGGGCGGCATGGCCGCGTTCCTGCTGCCTGCGGCCTCGGCGCCGCCACTTCGCGCCGCGCTGCTGATGGCGCTGGCAGGATGCGCGTGGGGCGGATTTTCGCTGCTGGGCCGCTCTGCCGGCGCGCCGATCGTCAACACCGGCGCCAGCTTCGTGCTCGGCGTACCGCTGGCGCTGGGCCTGCTGCTGGCCGTGTTCCTGGCCCGGCGCGATGGGCTGGTGTTCGACCCGCTCGGCGCCCTGTACGCGCTGATCTCGGGCAGCATCACCTCGGCGCTCGGCTACGCCGTCTGGTACTGGGTGCGCAGCCGCCTGAGCGCGATCGGCGCCGGCGCGGTGCAATTGTCGGTGCCGGTCATCAGCGCCCTGCTGGGCCTGCTGGTGTTGGGCGAACACATCGGCGCCTGGAGCGCCGTCGCCGGGACCGCGACCCTGGCCGGCGTGGCCTGGGTCATGCTCACGGCAAAAAAAGCCCGGCAGCCGCCGAGGTAGCAATCCGGGCGGGCGTCCCCATGTGATCTTGACGATTACAGTCATCCGGACCCGCCATGCGAACTTTCCTGCGCAGCCTGTTCATCGCTGCCATCCTGATCCTGGGCTACGGCCTGCTCGAACCGGCGCTTGAACGCGCCATGTACAGCGCGCGCCTGATGGCGATGCCGCCCCCCGAGTCGCTGGCGATGCCGGTCGAAGGGGTGCGCCGGCGCGACCTGCGCGACACCTGGCACGGGGCGCGCAGCGAAGGCCGCAAGCACGAAGGGATCGACATTTTCGCCAGGCGCGGCACGCCGGTGCGCTCGAGCACCGAAGGCATCGTGATGCGGGTCGGCAACAATCGCCTGGGCGGCCTGGTGGTGTGGGTGATGGGCCCGGGCGGACAGCGTCATTACTACGCCCACCTCGAGCGCACCGCGAACGTGCAGCCCGGCCTGCGGGTCGAGGCCGGCCACGTGCTGGGCTACGTCGGCAACAGCGGCAACGCCGCCGGCACGCCGCCGCACCTGCATTACGGCGTGTACGAGACCGGCGGCGCGATCAATCCCTACCCGATGCTCAAGGCCGAGCCGAAAGCGATCAGTACAAGTCTTCGCGCCGCACCGCCGGGGGCGCGCCCGGCGCTGGCGGCGGCGGTTGCACCGGCTGCGCCGGCTCGACATTGATCGGCGGCGCCGGCGGCGCCACATCGACCGGCTCGAACGACTCGAGCGGTTCGATGCTCTCGATCGCCGGCGTCACTTCCTCGACCGCATCGTCGTCCGAGAATTCATCGGGCACGTCGAAGACTTCTTCAGGCTCCTCTTCATAGCGCCGCGGTTCCGGCTTGCGCCCGCCCGGGAACAGCGCCTGCGGATCGAGGCTGCCGCCGTCGAGCGCGCTCTTGAAGAAGTCGCCCACCAGCAGCGCCGCGTTGTGCCCACCCTGGCCCCAATAGGTGCTGCGGATCGCCACCCGGTTGTCGTTGAAGCCGACCCAGGCGCCCGCCACCAGGTTCGGGTGCATCAGGATGAACCAGCCATCGGTATTGTTCTGGGTAGTGCCGGTCTTGCCGGCGACGTCGCCATAGATGCCGAAACGGTAGCGCACGCCGCCGCCGGTGCCGCGGTTGATCACGCCGCGCAGCATGTCGATCAGCGTCACGGCCGATTCCTGCGACATCGCGCGTTCGGTCTTGGCGGTGCTGAAATCGGCGATGACCTGGCCGTCGCGGTTTTCGATGCTGCGCACCACGAATGGCTTGCGGTATTGGCCTTGGGCGGCGATGGTGGCGTAGCTGCTCACCATTTCCATCAACGTGACCGGGCTGGTGCCCAGCGCCAGCGACGGCACCGCCTGGAGCTTGCTCTGGCGGATGCCGAGGTCGTGCGCCAGGCGCAGCACCGGCGGCAGGCCGACATCCTGCATCACCTGGGCGGTGATGGTGTTCTTCGAGAAGATCAAACCGTCGCGCATCGACATCGCTCGCCCCGTATTGCCGCTCATGTCGGTCGGTTTCCAGACGCTGCCGTCGGCGCCGCGGAATTCCTGCACCACGTCGCGGTAGGCCTGGTCGGGCGGAATGCCGCGCTCGAGCGCGGCGCCGTAGACGATCGGCTTGAACGTCGATCCCGGCTGGCGCGCGGCCTGCACCACATGGTCGAACTGGTCGCGCCCGAAATCGCGGCTGCCGACCCAGGCCTTGACCTCTCCGCTGTTTGGATCGATGGCGACAAAGCCGGCTTCCAGCCGCGCCTTGGCGCTTTTCAGGCTGGCCATGAAGCTGCGCTCGGCTTTCAGGCGCTTGAGGGTAGCGGCCGGCGTAGCGCCCTCCTCGACTGCGCGCCGGTATTCGCCGCTCTCGCGCACGAAGGCGTCCAGGATATGCGGGTGCGAGCGCCAGTAGTAGGCGAACGGATCGACTTCGCGCCGCATCGAGGTGTACATGCCGGTCGAGGTCGAGCGCGCCACCTGCGGCAGCGCCCATTCGACGTCGGCGATCGCCTGCAGCGTGTCGGCCTGGCGCGCTACCGCGCGCTCGGCGTCCTGCTGCAGCGTGGCGTCGAGCGTGGTGTGCACCACCAGGCCGTCGAGCTGCAGGTCGGCGTCGTTCTCGTCGGCCCAGTCTTGCAGCCACTTGCGCACGTAGGCGGTGAAGTGGTTGTCCTTGCCGCTGCGGTCGGCCAGGCGCGCGAAGCGGACCCGCAGCGGGCGTTTGATCAGCGCCCGGTAGCGCGCCTCGGTCAACAGCTCGTGCTTGCGCATCTGGCCCAGCACCACGTTGCGCCGCGCGCGCGCGCGTTCGGGCTTGGTGACCGGGTTGTAGTAGTAGGTGCCCTTCAACATGCCGACCAGGGTGGCCGCTTCGAGCACGTCGAGCTTGAGGGCGGGTTTGCCGAAATAGGTGCGCGCCGCCATCTCGATGCCGTAGGCGTTGTACAGGAACGGCACCGTGTTCAGGTAGGCTTCCAGGATCTCGTTCTTGGTATAGGTGTTCTCGATCTTGATCGCGGTGATCAGTTCCTTCATCTTGCGGTTGATGCTGCGGCTGCGCCCGATCTCTTTCGGGAACATATTGCGCGCCAGCTGCTGGGTGATGGTCGAGCCGCCCTGGGAGTCGCCTTTCAGGGTGGCCCAGGCGGCGCCAGCCACGCGCCGGAAGTCGACACCGTGGTGGCGGTAGAAGCGGTGGTCTTCGGTGGCGATCAGGGCCTCGACCACGCGCGGCGAGATCTGCGACAGTTTCACCCGCTCCTGCAGGCCTTGTTCGAAGGTGCCGAGTGTCTTGCCGTCGCTCGACAGGATCACCGTCGGGCGCGACGAGCTGGCCTGCTGCAGATCATCGATGCCGGGCGTGAGTGGAATCAGGATCAGCAGCCAGGCCAGGAACGCGCTCAGGCCGGCGGCCGCGGTCCACAGGCTGAGCAACGCAAGCTTGACCGGCAGCGGACGGCCATGCAGGCGTTGGCGCGCATTCGCGTGCACCGTGCCGGCGCCGTGCGAGGCTGCCGCGAACAGGCGCCGCGCGCCGCGCTCAAGGCGATGCCTGAACGAGGCCGGTGCAATCGGCTCGTCATCTGCGCTGCTGTGCGGCGCTGGGTCCTGGTCGGTGTTCTTCTTGTTGTGATGCTGGTCCACGCGCGATCCTTGCCTGCAAATTGGTCAATATTCGGCAAGTATAGCTGACCGCGACCGGCGTCATGGCACGCTTCTGCCTGGCTCAAGCGACCGGCGCCGGCTCGACGTGGCGCGCCCGCAGCAGCGGCTCGAGCAGATCGACCGGCAGCGGCCTGCCGTAGATAAAGCCCTGCACCTGGTCGCAGCCGCAGCCGCGCAAATAGTCGAGCTGCTCGAGCGTCTCTACGCCCTCGGCGATCACGCCCATGCGCAGCCCGTGGGCCAGCGAGACGATGGCCTCGACCAGCGCCGCACCATCGGCGCTGCCGGCGATGTCGTGCACGAACGAGCGGTCGATCTTGAGCACGTCCACCGGCAGGCGCTTCAGATAGGCCAGGCTCGAGTAGCCGGTGCCGAAGTCGTCGATCGAAATCTTGACCCCCATCGCCTTCAGGCACAGCATGGTCTGGATCGCGCCCTCGACGTCGCCCATCATCATGCTCTCGGTGAGCTCGACCTCGAGCGAACTGGCGGCCAGCCCGGTTTCTTCCAGCACCCGCGCCACGGTCGCCACCAGGTCGGATTCGGCAAACTGACGCGCCGACAGGTTGACCGCCACCCGCAGCGGCCCCAGGCCGTCGCGCTGCCACTGGGTGTTCTGGCGGCACGCCGCTTGCAGCACCCAGGCCCCGATCGGCACGATCAGGCCGGTTTCCTCGGCCAGCGCGATGAAGCGGTCCGGCTGCACCGTGCCCAGTTGCGGATGACGCCAGCGAATCAACGCCTCGGTGCCGACCACGGTGCCGCTGGCAAGATCGACCTGCGGCTGGAAATGCAGCTCGAACTCCTGCTCTTGCAGCGCATGGCGCAGTGCGCCTTCGAGCGCCAGGCGGTCGAAGGCCTGCGCATTCATGTGCGGCGCGTAGAACTGCACGCCATTGCGCCCCACCGTCTTGGCGCGGTACATGGCGATTTCGGCGTGCTTGACCAGCGTATCGGCGTCGCCGCCATCGACCGGATAGGCCGACACGCCGGCACTGCAGCCGAACACCAGGCGTTGGCCGTCGAGCTCGAGCGGCAAGGCAAGCGCAGCGCGTACCTGCCCGATGCGCGCCGCGGCCTGGCGCTCGTCGGCGCAGCCGCACAGCACCAGCACGAAATCGTCGCCGCCGATGCGCGCCGCCGTGTCGCTCGGGCGCAGCGCGCCGCGGATGCGGCTGGCCAGCGCGCGCAGCGCATCGTCGCCGGCGCGCCGGCCCAGGGTGTCGTTGATCAGCTTGAAATGATCAAGGTCGAGCGAGACCGTAAACACCGGCAAGCCATCGGCATTGGCGATGGCGCGCTCGATGCGGTCGGCCAGCAGCGAACGGTTGGCCAGGCCGGTGAGCGTGTCGTAATGCGCGTGGCGCTCGAGTTCGGCTTCGTAGTGCTTGGCCGTGGTGACGTCGTACATGATCACCACGAAGTGGGCGGCGCCGCCATCCGCACCCCGCACCGGGGCCAGGTGCACGTCGCTGATCAGCTCGGCGCCGTCGCGGGTGTGCTGGGCCAGCAGCGCATGGCCGGCGCGGCCATCGCGCAGCGCCTGGCGCAGATCTTCGACCGCCGGCTGTTGGGCATCGAGCCCGGCCAGTTTCCTGAGCGGCTGTCCGAGCAGCTCGTCGGCGGGAATACGGAACATGCGCGCGCAGGCCGGGTTGGCGTATTCGATCGGATAGCCGGCCTGCTGCGCATCGACCAGCAGGATGGGATTGGGGGCCGACTCCATCGCGCGCCGGTACAGGTGCAGCGCAGCGGTGGCCTCGGCCAGTGCCGCGGTGCGCTGCTCGACCAGGGCCTCGATGCGGCGCGTGCGCGCCACCCGCCCCTGCACCAGCGCGGCGGCGGCGATGCTCAGTATGGTGCCCAGCAGCAGGCTGGTAAGTTCGGCCATGTGGCTGTTCAGCGCCGCCGGCTGCTCTTCGATCACCAGCTGCCATGGACTGCCGGCAATCTCGAACCGCTCGACGTGGCGCAGCTGCAGGCCATCGAACAGCGCATCCCAGAAACCGGTGGCGGCGGCCAGTTGGCCGTGCTGATAGGCGGTGACGATGTTGCCCTGGGCGTCAAGGCCGCGCAGCGACAGCGCCACGCCATTGCCTTCGAGCAGGCGCACCGCCTTGAGCGAGTCGCCGATCAGCAGGCCAACGTCGAGCACCACCTCGGTGTCGCCGATCGCGCTGGCGCGGCGCTCGGGCACGCTGGCCGGACGCACGCCGTCGCGGTACACCGGCAGCACGATCAACAGGCCGTGACGCTTGCCGTCGCCCTGCAGCAATTCGATGATCGGGCTGGCCGCCGGCTCGCCGCTGTCGATGGCGCGCTGGCTGTAGGCGCGCTGCGTCCCGGGCGACAGGGCGTCGTAGCCATAGGTGATCTCGTTGCCTTCGATCGGCGACACGTAGTCGTTGACCAGGTAGCGTTCGCGACGGCCGGCGCGCACCAGGCCGACGCCGCCGGGGCCGCGTTCGCGGATCACGAAGCCGGGCCAGGTGCTGGCCCGTTCGGCTTCGAACGCCGCCCGTTCGGCATCGAGCACCAGGCGATGGAACACCAGCGCCTGCAGGTAGTCGTGGCGCGCCACCAGCGGCGACGCAAAGGCGTCGAATTCGGCGCGGGTGACGCTGGTGGAGGCGCGGAAGAACAGGTTCACCGCGCGCAGCGATTCGGTGGCCTCGTCGAAGGCGCGGGTGACGCCGGCCACGCGCACCGCCGCACGCTGGGAGAACTCGGCGCGCGCGCGTTCGTGCTCGATACTGCGCACCGCCCCTCCGAGCACGGCGGTCAGGGTCAGTCCCAGCACACAGGCGCCGACAGCGGCCCGCGACAGGTCGCGACCCCGGTGCTGCCTGGCGCTGGCGGGTGCGTGTCGCATGGCGCCATCCTAGCGCAGAACGGGGAGCACGGGGAATCGACAAACGGACTGTGGCGCGGCAAAAACGCAACTCCAGGACTTGCGGAAAGTCCGC
>Ga0265797_10007751_pt1 | contig 14531 bp, 18 predicted proteins | sample P2T30metagenome_FD_192433 | JGI IMG/M metagenome (GOLD analysis project Ga0265797, IMG submission 192433) | Plant litter microbial communities from East Loma Ridge, Irvine, California - P2 T30 | ecosystem: Environmental > Terrestrial > Plant litter > Unclassified | place: USA: California... | reverse complement strand
GGCAGTCGACTGCAGACGTGCTAGAGGGAGCGTGGGAAAGACTGCAGATGGTATCTTGAAGGGAGGTGTGGAAGCAGCACAGTTGGCAGAGATCAGGTGGGTCGTCGAGCGGAAGTGCATGTATTGGACTGTTGTCGCTATGCTGGATGCGAGGATTGAGGAGGCTGGCCGCGCTGAAGGTTCTGGTGGAGCGAAGGAGTCGGGTAGTGGTTCTTTGGAGGTGCCGGTGGAGAACTGAGTTGACAAGAAGTGGAATTCTAGAGGCGCTGGTAGAGGTATTTCTAATGGTCGACCGATAGATCGTAAGATTACTTCAAGATTCGCGGCACGTGTAGCGTCCGTACTGGCGTTTTTAGATGATGGTAAGACTGAGATCTCTGTGCCAGGGTGTAACGGAGGTGGAATGCCGCTGGGTTTAGCTCGGGTTAGACCAAGGGTTGACTGAGGCGAGGGAAGAAGTGGTTGGCACAATGAATACTGTTCGTTGTAATCACTGACCTCGATACATGAGTTGAGCACGAGGCTCCTATCTAAGGAAAGTATCCGTTCTATATACCAAGGAGACTCGTAGATGCTCAGTCCTTCTCAGCAGACACCGCAACAGTCAGGATACTGTTTGATGAGGGCATCTTAATAGCCTGATTGATGAGATCACGGCCTTTTCAATCAATCGGACTGATTGATGAGCCCTTAATGTCATCAATCAGGCTGACTGATGCCAGCCTGATGAGGTTCACGGTATAAGAGCGTGAGGATGCCGCCGGAGCTCGCGCGCGCGGTGACAAGGTTGTAGATGAGGTTGAAGGAGTCGTAGATTGCGCTACGCCGGAGTCTGAAGTAGTCGTATGCTCATGCCAAGCACTTGTAATCTGCGAGGTTTGTGAGGTTAATTGAAAGCGTTTTTGGACGTGTTTTGGAGCGCCCATAAGCCTGTAATATCTATTATCTCTTCATCTTCATCAAATGACGCCGAGATGCTGTTAAATATCGCTTGGCCGTCAGCAATGCCGTTCTTCAACCAACTCCTGATGCATTGATCAGCCTCAATAACATCGCTCTTCAGGTTGTATCTCTGTTCTGAGATGAGCCTCTTCGCACTGCTGAATGCACGCTCGCACTCACTACTCATTGCCGGCATTGCGAATAGATCATAAGCCATGACTGCGAGCGTTGGATAGAGGTATTCACCGCGTTCACGCCACTAACGGAGCGGCTCCATCTGTAGCTTCACAATCTTCCCTGTAGCATCGGTTGTTGTAATCGTGAGATCAAGGGCTTCGTTCATAAAGCGCTCGAGCTCGGCCTCCTGTAGATTGCGAGCCTGTATTCGGTCCTGCTCAGGGCTTATGGTCCTATTGCCAAAGGTTGCTGCCCAAAGGGGATCTTCATCTTCGTCAGGAGCTAGAAACAATGTAGATGCCGGTGTTATAGATACTCGCGCCGGCTCCGGCTCCAGTCGTGCGAGATAATCCAGGTATAACTCACGAGTCATTCGGCGTGCATTTGCAATGGCCTCACGACCTCCTTGATTGCTAGTCCATGCATTATCGAAGTAGGTGAACCTCATGTAAGGATTGAGAGCGGTCGAAGCACTATAGAACCGGCTGTTGTCTATCTTCGTGCAATACTCCTAAAGCTTCACAAAGCCATGGTTGATGCAGTGCTGGTAGTGATCGCTGTATTCGCTCGGTGTAGCAGTAACATCGTCGGCATGCACCTTCAGAGTGTTGAAGAGATAATCCATGATAGGAATGACCTCCCAAAGGGCGCCATGACTCCCTATAATAGCATTACCTTCAGCACGCTTTGTTGACTTATCAAAGGGCTTCAGAAGCTTCTCAAAGTGTCCTAATTCTTCCCAATCCATGGCATCAAGCATATCCCTTCGGAGGTCGTAAATCTCGCCTTTCTCAGGCCTCTAATGCTTACAGTATCTATGTAATGCATCCTTGAGCCGGAGAGCGCGCTGTATCATCGCGAATGTGCTGTTCCACCGCACGCCAATATCCCTTACGAGTTGGAGTATGAGGTCGCTGCTATCAACCTTTTGCGAGCGCTCGAAGGCACGCCGTCGGTTCACGGAGCGTGTGATATAGAAGACGATGTTGTGAAGCTTGCCAATCGCACCTTGTTCGCGCCAGATCTTGAAGGCATTATCATCACCGGCATCGCCGAGTTGCTGCTGGAGTGAAGCAGAGCTGTTTCCAAACAGCAATGCCTTAACCACAAGGTTGATAATGTGACCGAAGTAGCGCAGCCGTGATTGCTTGCGGTCGACTCCAGGGATACTGATTGAGAGCGCATCGAGCGCCGTGTCGTTGTTGGTAGCATTATCCATCTGAAAGGCACTGATCTTATCTCTGATGCCATAAGTAGCAATAACCTCCTCAAGCACGTCCGCCATCTCGAAGCCATAGTGGCCCTCAATGAACTTCAATGCTAGTAGGCCAGTCTTAAGCTCGCAGTCGGCGTTGATCCAGTGGCCTATAACTCCGAGTAATGACTGGTGGTTTGGGGATAACTATGCGTTAAAGGATAGCACAATCCTACTGCGACCGCGTGCCAACGAGGTCTTGACTTCGGCCGTGCGATCGCTATAGGTGCTCGTGAGCCATGACCGGACTGTGCGAGCACAGAGTAGGAGGTGTTGAATATGCTGACCTCCGCCGAGGATAACCTTGCGAAGCCACGGACTAGCAGCCTGTTCAAACGAGATGTTATCGTAGGTAATCCAGTTGACGAAGTCCTCACGCCATCGCTCGGCCTGTAGTGGATGCACGCCTTCGAGATAGGAGTCCACGGTGTTGCCAACGCTCGGTGTTGTACCTGGTGAATAGATGTCATGAGTAGTATTCATATGCTTACTAATACCAGCTGTTGAACCAGCATTCAGGATCTTGCTCTTGCCTACATCGTAGCAATGCTTACAGAGCCAGTATTTGTGATTGCCCTTCTCTTTCTCTAGTTCCATGCCGTGTAGATAGATCCATGAGATGCGGCTATGCTTGATCGCTCTACTCGTGCGTGCTCGCACGCTATATTCGTGGCCTATAAGGTCAAAGTCGATCTCAAAGAACACACGCTTCAAGGCACGGATAGTCGTGCTCCTGGCAGTAGATACGCTGCTCGACGCGAGTGAAGATGTCCCAGGTGTAGGAGATAACGACGACTCTCGAGAGGCCTCCTGACAAGGAATCGGTGGTGTTGTTGGCCGTCGCCTTCGAGGAGTTGAGACCTGGCTGAGTTGAGATAGCGCAAAAGGAAGTGTACTCTGCTGGACTTTGTATGAGGCTCTCTTTTTCCTTTGGGACGTCCTAGGCGATAATAGGGATTCGAGTTCGATAGAACTATGTGTGCGCTTGCTACCACGAGTTTGTGAGGTCATGGCGGGCGTGTTTTGGGTGTTTCTTGGTATTTCGAAGGTTAGTAGTAGCTTACGAGCTGTTCGGAGTATTTCGACGCGTCTCATCGTCCGGCCGGAGTCGTGAATTTCGGGGGTGAGATGCAGCGAGCAACGCTTCTCATTGGTTTAAATCTTTAGGGTCAGGGTTGGGGTAGATAACTTAACTTACATTTAACAATGGTATCCCCTAAAAATACAAAAAATACAATTAACAACCCTCATCAATCAGTCTGATTGATGAGAATAGGATGATTATAGGCGCCTGATTGATGAAGATTATCATCAATCACATCAATCAGTGTTCATCAATCTACCTGACTGTTGCGGAGCCTGCTTCTCAGTCGTCAACTGAGATCGAGCAGACCAGTCTCAGTACGAGACTGAGACGTCGGGCTCGTCCTGCTCAGACACGTGACTCGCTCACGTGCTGTTAGGCGCTGAGGTTGGCTCTGGCCAATCAGCCTGGCTCAGTCAGCGGAGGAATCCCGTGCTCATCACATCTGACTGCTTCGGGGTGATAGAGTAGCTTCAATGACATGTCCAAGGTTTTCCAGAACCCTCTCTAAGTTGAATGGAACTAGGCCGGTTGCTCTGAAGCCAGATGAAATAGTTTCAACAGTCATAGTTTGTTGATAGGCTGCAAAGAATGTAGGAAGGAACTCTTCCTTCGTGATATGGTTGATGCCAAGCCTCATCTTGTTCTCAATCTGAGAGCCGTATGCCTTCTTTAAAGGGCCGAAACAGCTCACATCTAAAGGCTGAAGAATATGAGATGTATGTGCAGGCATACACAAAGCCAGAATATAGTTCTGAAGGCAGAAGTCTCTGAATTCGGATGTTGAATGGCTGCCATGACTATCGAATATCAATAGCCTCCACTTACCCTTATAATGCTTCGTATTTTCGTGGAAGTGCTAAATCCATTCGAGGCCTAGTTTGTCGTTCGTCCATCCATTATCACTAACAGCGATTCTCTAGGTTGTTAGGACGCTAGTGTTATACCAGGTCGATAGGTGAAGCTTGCCGTCAAAGATAATGAATGGAGGGATTGCCTATCCTCTTATATTAACTGCCTCGATCGCAGTGACCCACTTCCGGTTCCCCGGCTGTTTTGTCCTTAGCCTGCCCTTCCTATCTGATGATGTGATCACTTTTGAAGTTAAGATGACACCCATATGAAAGCCAGTCTCATCGAAGTTGAAGATGTCCTCTTCCGCAACGCCGTACTTTGCGATTGTGTCTCCCACCAGTTTAAACCACAAGCTAATCAGCTTTGGATCCTCAACTTCTGCTCTTTGGATATCGAACTTCCGATTGTATACACTTGAGAGCTCAGGATGGCGTTTTACAAAGTTGGCGACCTATTTTGTACCGACTGTTTGAGGGCGGGCTGGATTCTTAGCCCGAAGCATTGTATTGACTATCTCTTCAACAATTGCGCGCTAGGGAGGGAATCCGTCGGTAGATAGCTGAAGGACCTTTCGAAGAAGGACTTGCTCTTCGTTGATAGTGAATTTTCGCGAGTTGGGTGTGGTTTCTTTACGTGAGAGGACTCTAAGGTGTCGTCTACGAAGGGTTTCAAAAGGAACGTCGTATGCGTTAGCCGTAGCTCGAAGGGATGAAATTTGATTGCTAATATAAGCTTGAAGGGCTAAAGAAATACGTCCCTCGAGTTCAGAGGGCATTGTAACCAGACTTTGTTGTGTAATAAGAGGAATAAGGTAGAAGACGCGTTACGCGCGCGTTTTGACCCACTCGCTTGCCTGACTCACTCGCTTGCCAGGTACGTTATATACTATATATAATATCTACCTTTCCTCTTTCGGAGTTGGTTTAACTTACTTCCTACAGGTCATATTAGCTAGAAGGCTACTAGTCAGGAGCTACTTAATATACACTATATATAACATCTATCTTTCCTCTTTCGAGATAGAGTCAACTTGCCTCCTATAGGTTATATTGGCTAGGGAAACGACTTCACTACCGCAGTTGCCCGAGCATATCCCTGGAATCTAGAGACCTCAGCCCTAGACGTGCCTCCTTCGGCTCCCGGTTGGTTGTGGACTCATCCGAAGGAACATGGTCACCGTCTGCAGGTCCCCACTTCGCAGCCTTGCCAAGGGCTTGACTGCAGGTGATCGCCATACGCTCCGATGCTCCGCAGCAACAACTCGCTTGGTCAGGCAACATGACTCGTCGATGTCGCCCGTGTGCAAGCATATGTAAGTGGGGGATCCATGTACGACTCGGCCATCATGTTTTGCTCGCAAAATCCTGAGCTGACCCTCTATCTCGTCAATTCTCAAACGCCACAAGATGTCTACCAACAGCACTGGAAACAGGACAATAGCAAGCGATCCGACATTGTCTTGTCCAAGCACTACGGAACTCTACCCTCGCGTTCCTGAAGTATGGACGAGTCAGGATTCCCAAAACTACACCGATCGCAGCTGCTCCGTTCCAGCTTGTAATAACTTTCCATCGATCCTGGCGTCCTGCTGCAACAGCACCGAAGACAGCCTCGTCGAGTTCGGAACCAACGTCGGTCCGTACGTGACGTGCAGGCTCAGCGATGCCGATGAGGAAACAGACGAAGACCATAAAAGCGAGCGCTACCGAGTCTTCCAGGCCTGCCTGATGGGCAACTACGTCGAAAACTTCAAGTGCAACAACCCGGCAGACTCATTCAGCGCCTTCGATGGCTGCGATGGGCAATCTGACACACCGCCTCGCGAGCCAGGCGACGACAAGCAGATCTGCGGCATCAGATATAGCACGAACGCCACGCGCGCTTTCAGGGAATGTTGCTCTGGATCCGGCCCTGAGGGCGCTGGACTTATACCATTCGATCAGGGCTGCAGTGTGGCTTGCGTCTCGAACTCGGCGGACATGAGGGAGTGCATGCTCGACAGCGAGCTCAACCCAACGGACCCGTCTTTGGCTGGCGGCATTAGCTGCCGCTCTGGGAAGAACCTGGAAAGCGAAGACGAACATGAAGATGCTCAGATCCCGGCTCAGAGCCCGGCTTCGCGATCCAATTTGGTTGCTGCTGTATTTGGAAGCGTGGCTCTGGTCACATTGGGTGCTCTGTTGTAACGAGTCGTAGTAACGACGACAGCGGCTCGTTTGCAGAGTAACTGAAGCGAAACCTAGCTCCTAGAACGCATGCCCATAACTGCCTGAAGATTAGACATGTCCCAACATCGGATATATCATATATCATGCGTCTCAGTTGATGTAGATCTCTCGTTGCCAGGGTGCGTTGTTCACCTACAATCGTGATTCGAATGTCTCTCAGGCTATCGCCTACACTGATCCGCTGAAAGTCAACGACGGACACGCCTACAAAGACCTACAGTATCGTGACTAGTCGATTTCCTACCATGACTGGGAGAACGAAGGCTAGAGCAGCTTAGCGCCTGTGGATCCCATTGCGTCTGCCAATGTCAGTGTACACGATCCTCCACAACCATGTCGATCTCGAAGAGCGAATTTCTAACGGCCTACTACAATTGATAGGTAGTGAGGCTCGCTACCAAGTTGAGACGATCATCGATGGCGGCTGTTGTTCATGGCAAAGGATGCGGGCTTGGCGCAGGACCCGCAGCGGTAGGGCCTTGGGTTGTCCGCGGGATTCAGCGGGAGATAAACCGCCTTGGCAGATTCAGAGGCTTGATCGTCACAATGCACTGCCTGCATCTCACCACCAAACAGAGAGAGATACCAGGCTTCATTTCATGATGATTGAGAGGCTCGGTGGCAGTCGCAATACCTACCAATTTTGGAAGGGTGCCAAGACACCAAACGAACCTTCGGAGAACCGAAGGAGCGCCCAGGGTGGCAGGGTAGCTCCAAGCTGTCGCTAACATAACTTATCACAATCCGAAATGGGCCGAAATGGATACCACGAAGGATGTAGCGACGGGGCGATGGCAAGCTACAATGCAATGTAGTGATATGATCACGGGACTCGAAACCTTGACGGCATGTTCTCTGAGTGTAGCGAGGTGTAGAATACACCTCGGATCCACTCGAGCATTAGAAATCGTGATGTACGATGGCTCGATGTTCAAGGCCCAGTATAGTACGATTTGGCTACGCGAGGGAAATTATAAAGAACAGCTATGTCTGCCCATCTATCATTGACTGTTACTCCAGATCAAACAGCACTCCTCCTTTAGCAATCACCACTGCCCCTATCTCACTTCAACATGGCTGTCTCACCATCTAAGATCGCGGTCGTCGCCGGTCTCGGAATAATCAGCCTAGGCTGATGATGGTGCCGGCATCGAGGTGAATGGAGAACTATGAACGCGAGGTGATTCAAGCATCGTCACTGACATCTCACTTAGGTGTTGTGGTAACTCTGACTGCGGCGCTGCTGGCGCCGGCAAGCGCGACACGTTTGCGCTCGGTGAGAATGGTATCGCCCAACGCCAGGCCGGTGGATCCTATGGCAGTGTCACCATGCGTTATGGCAACGGTACCGAGATCCCTATCGTTGAAGAAGGATACTCGCCAGAGGACCTTTACATGCAGTCCAGATCTGCGAACCCGAACCGCGGCCTGGGCCAGAGCAAGTCTCGTGCTGGTGTCAGCACGATCCCTAGCCTCAAGAAGCGTGACTGCACCTTCACACCGGACGGTGAATCGCACACGCGTCCCGGAAGCACCCGAACAATTGAAGGTAAGAGTTGCTGCAACCGATCGTGAGTCTCAGCAACTGATCCGTTTTCAAGGTCCTGAGACCGGACCCATCACGGTGGCAGTTTCAAGCTCAGAGACCGTCGGCTACACTATGAGCGTCAGTGTCGGTGTCGCTTTCGAGGTCTTCTCCGCCGGCGTTGACTTTTCCACTGAGCAATCCTTCACCGAAACAATCTCCCGAGACTTCGAGGTGCCTGCAGGTCAACAGGGATACATCGTCTGGACACCAATCCATCGCTGCGTGGACGGCCATCTCTCTGACTGCGACGATGACGATGGCGAGGTCAGGTTCTGCACGGCTGCGACCACGGATGCTGGTAATTTGTCTGGCAGCTGGGCGTTCCAGCAGAGGATCTAGGATCCATACATGACTGACCAGCTCCCGAGTTATGACAGAACAAATTGATTCGCACGGATTGACTTGATCAGTCCTGATGAGATCGACCCGAAAGAGTGGACTCAGGAGAAGCCGGACTTTACATCAAATGGCTCGAAGCTACATAGGAAGATGTAGTTGATCCTCCAAGCTAACGTGCGCAGCAGTCCTGTCAAAAACTTATTCAGCCGCTCCAGCACCGCCGAACGCAAAGACAAGACGAGTCCCATCCGCGCGGCTCCTTCCTCAGAGCAGGAGGCGGTGATTTCCCCTCCGAAGTCGCCACCGCCGCTGCTACGACCTTTCCCCCGGGCTCCCAGGAGATCAAGACACCTCGCCGCCGGCGCGAAAACCAGCGAAAGCACGCTGAAAGCCGTCCTCGAGCTCGGCGACCTGATCAAACTGCAGACTGCAAATCTGCAGCACAAGCTCCAGCGCCTCGCCGCCTGTAACGTTGAGTTCGGGCTAAGCGACGCCCATCGTGCGCATCTTCTCGAGACGGCCAAGTTAGCAGTGCGAGTCGCCCACAGCGAATTCAACCGAGCCAGCCACGCCGTGCGGCAAAGGGCGTGTAGAGGAGAAGGAGACGGCGGAGCAGCGTTCGAGCCTGCACCCAGAATCCCGTTCGCGGATGTCACGGATCTGCAAACGTTCGCGCGCGCGACGAAGGCTGTAGCAGGTGAGTTGGCGAACAGCGTATCGAACTTTGATGCCATTCGAGGTGCACGTTTAAGCCTCAAGCGTGCGGCTGAGGTCTTGGAGACTGTTACTAAGGACGTTACTCGTGGAGGGGCGAGAGCGAAAATGAAGGAGGTTTTTTGGGCGGTGGAGCGGAAGTGCATGTACTGGGATGCTGTTGCTATGATGGATGCGAGGATTGGTGTGGTTAGGCAGGTTGAGGCTGTGTCTCGGCGGTCGAGGAGACATTCAGGGTAGAGACTCCGAAGTGATGATATTACTGGAAGTCTTCGAGTGGCTGTGGGTCTGTGGGGGTGAAGCTAGGGGCTTGTCAATGAGTGATGAATGGATTGTGAAATCGAACTCAAGATTCTGCATGGAACCAAGAATCGATACAAGATCAGTCCAAGCACCACATATCTTTCCTGTGAGACATAGAAGACCTTCGTACGAAGTTGCAAGCGTGAGATCAATCACCTCCACTCAGTCGGAAGCCCCAAAGTAAGCGCCAGCTCATCCCAGTCGACAGCCATATCAGTCCCGGCGTCCATGAACCACTCATTGCCGAAATCAGACAGCGGCATGGCCGCCGCGCCATAGTTCGCCGGAGCAGCCGACGTTGCGCCACCACTACTATCATTCAGCATAGCACCGATTGGGAGGGCGCCTGTGCCGCCCGTGTTGTGCGGGAGCTGGTTTGCTGGGGACTGCGGCGGCGAGATCACTCTGGCGGTCGGATCGTGTGGGCGCCATTGTCCGGCGTGGGCGGCCCCGGCGGCGGAGGTATTGTCGGGCGTTGACGCGACGTAGGCTCCGGGTCCGGGCTGGTTTGATCGGGAGATGTAAGACTCTGAGAATTTGTGTAGTCTGTCGAGCATCTGGAGAAGTCCCGCGTCGTTCTCGACCGATCCATCGCTGCCCGTCGTCTGGTGCAGCGAGATGGACTTTTTGATCAAATCCATCGCAGTGGCTTGGAGCTCGAGATCGACCTTGGCGGTTGCAGGCGATTGCCGTCTGACGATGTGGATTGTCAACGCATACATCGACATGAGGGGAGCATAGGGCGTGAGAAGCGGTGACCGCACGCCGGCTCCTTCGGCGTGGTTCAGTACGTTCAAGATCGACCGCGCCGCATTCGCACAGACGTTCATGCCGTTCCGCAGTCGGTTCATGCCGATATATCCCTCGAAGGTCTTGTCGATCTCCGACTGTACGGTTTGCATGTTGATCAGCAGCGCATTTCTCGATACTAAAAACACGGCCTGATGATATTGTACTGCGAGGAAGGTGAGGGCAGGGAGCGAGTCCGAGTCAGCGTACAAGTAATCCGTCGGTCTCAGGCCGTGGGGTAAACCGTCCGCGAATCGTAGTAGTTTCTGGTCAAGTTCGCCCACAAGGCGCAGCTTGTCTTGTATGACCTGGCGGAGAACCGTGGCATTCTGACTTGCATGCGCCTCTTCTTCCCTCCTCCGAGAAGATTGCAGTTTCTTAAGTATCTCGTCTTGCAGCGTTGAGAGGTCCGCGAGTGCTCGGAACATGCTCCTACCGTGACCTTCGGAAGCGAGAGGGAGTGATCTGTTACACTCGACGCTGGATAGCATCGGTTTTCGTTCAAGCTCGAAGGAGAGAAGCTTATCCAGTACGAACACTGACCAGAAGAGATCTTTAGAGCCTGCTAGTGGAGTTCGGCTGTGCTCTCTGTGAAGGCTTTGGTTTTGGACAGACGCAATGGCGAGGGAAAGGATCTGCCACGCCTTTTCGACATCGTCGCGCCAGCGGAGATACAGGCTCATCAGCAGCAGCGCTCGAATTGAGTTGAGGGCTCGAGATCCTGTTTCTTCCAGGATGTCAGGTAGACGGTTGTAGGCATAGCCGAAACATCTCTCGGAGAGTGCCAAGGCGCTTTCCGGCATGCCGGCGGCCAGGTCGACTGCATGCATCAGAGCGTGAAGAGGGCTTGGGCGGTCGAGAAACGTTTCATGATCCTCTAGGGCTGTGCCTCCTGACATGGGAAAGAGCCAGCCCATGGATTTGGAGAAGGCGGATTCCACGTGCGCCGGTGAAGGGAGGACATCATCAGCGCGAAGGGTGAGGCCGACATAAGAAGGTCGCTTTTCGCTCGCTCTGATGACTTTGTATGTACTGTGAAGACGCTGCGTCATTCCCAGACGAGCAAAGGCTAGATCCAGCCATTGGGTGAGGACTGACAGGCTGTTGCCATTGAGAAATCGTGGAAGAACAGGGAGCAATGGTGACGATACCGCCGGCGACTCTGCTTCATCGTCTACGGTGGCGAGCTCTCGCTGGGATGGACTGTATATTGCTGCTTCGTGATTGCTCGGAGCACCTACAGATCCATAGCCAGATCTCGACGGCGAAGGTTCTGTGGCTTGGCTCTGTGCTTCTCGTCGTCGTGCAGCAGTCAGGGTGCGCGGATCAAAGGTCACACATGCGACTTTGGCGCGCATACAGTTGGTACAGTTGGGTTCCAACTCGTCGCAGCGGACCTTTTTGCTACGGCACCGAGTGCAAGCATGGCTAAGGCGTTTTCGTTTGGCATTTGGTTGGGAAGATGCCTCCATTGGCGTATGTCGTGACGAGAAGTTCAAACGAGATAAGCGATAGCAAGCCGCTTCTGATATTCATTTCTTCGTGTAAGTCACGTCGACGACCAAAAATGGTGTAGTGTACATGTAGGTAGTGATAGACGAGATGGTTAAAGCGCATAAGAGAAGTCATGGCCAGCCTCCTCCGCCAAGACACACGGAAGCCGAGGTGGCAAGAACATCGGCTCTCCGACTTGTCCAATCTGCCGTTCCCTCCCTTACATTCTACTTTGTTGTGATCCGAAGTCATCGGAACCTTCCAAATGCCATCAGATCCGGCAAAAAAAAAAAAAAAAACACGTCATGAGACGGATGATAACGAAAGTCATTCATTGGGTCATTAATTACCACACAGAAGCCGTTCCCACAAACAACACCATCTACTCCTTGATGTACGGGATACCAGTCAGCTTGTACCCGCGCTCACTCAACACCGGCCTACCACTCTTGGGCTCCTTGTAGTTGTGAGGGCAAGGCTCGCCGTTCAGCCTCTTGAAAGGAACGCCTCCAAATCCGCCCAAGTTGGGCCAGTGGGTGGTAAAGTCCATCTCCTCGAACGCCTTTTTCTTGGTCTTCAGCTCCTCCTGCGACAAGTCGGCCACCGGCATGTAGCACGTGTAGACGGCGAAGCGCGGCTGGGTCGACTTTTCCGAAGGGTTGACGTTGTAGTGGGGAGTACGGCTGTCCCAGACAACGAGGTCGCCGGGCTCCATGCACACCTTCTCCCACTTGCAGCCTCTGTCCGCAAGCCACTTCAATCCAGCCTCGGAGAAGCCGTACCATTCCTTGGTCCAAGCCCAAATCTTGGGCTCGTTGACGAACTCCTTGTGGAACTCCTCAGAGAGGAGGTGTGCGCCCTTGCAGACGATGAGTCCGCCGTCCTCGGGTCCGTTGGGGAGAAGGTTGACGAGACCTTGAAGGCAGCGGAAGCCGGCCTTGAGCGGATCCTGGTCTTGGGATAAAGTTAGTCACGAACTCATCATAATGTTTAGGCGCGGATTTACCTTGGTGAGCCCATGGCTTGTTAGGCTGGAGGTCCTTGCGGTTGGGGAAGGACAGGTTGACGGTGTCAAAGCTGACCACAAGGTCCTCCGTCTGGTGGACCTTTTCGAATGCGCCAACAACGCCGGGCTCCTGGCGGACTGCCCAGGCCCACTTCTCGTGGGAGGCGCCTAAAGCTTTGTTAGTAAGTTGCATGTGACAGGGCTTGCTTTCGACTCACCATATCCAAACACCATACCCTTCTCGCTGATCACAGGAAGGTGGTCTTCGTGGATCGTCGAAGGGTCGTCGCGTTTGTACCCAAGGTTGCTGGTATTGCGGTCAGTCACGGAAGAGCTTGGGTCGTGCTATGCGGAGGCTTCACTCACAAATCTTCAAGCCATTGGAACATGTCCTCGGCGTACTTGTCTGCTCTCTCGCGAGGAACCGCTCCCTTCACGACAGCGAATCCATCTCTGAGGAGGTCGTCACGGAAGTCGCCGAAAGACTGTTCTTCCTTTGCGCCACGGAGGAAGAGCTTGCCCGTAATTTGGTGGGCAGCGTTAGCGATGGTCTCTGTTGTGCTGGCCATGTTGTGCGGTGTGTGAATGTGGTGAGTGTGTTACGATAGCAGACTCCTTCCAAGTCTATGAGAATGCTGATGATGGAGTGACTTGGTTATTTTCTCGAGACGAAACCTAACGATAAATAAAGTCGAGCCGCTCTCTCACTGACAATCTACCGGCTTCCAGGATGCTACGCTACCACCGACCCGTGAGAACTCTCTAGACCGGTTTGACGCCTCCACGCGGTTTGCCGATGACTAGGGCGTTCCGAAACACAATGTCAACCGAACCGAGCTCGGTTCGGCTGGGCTAGGATGGGCCTCGTTCTTTAGCCTTCAAGCTACCCAACCCTGTTCATCTGACTACTCCACAGTCCTCCACAGTACTCCACAGCTCCACAGCTCCACAAACCCTCACCCTTGGACGTGGGATTCGAGACAGGGTCGACATCCGACAAGATGCCAGCAATTAGCGATGCCTATCCGAACGAGCCCAAACGCCGAGAAACCGGCCGGGCCGTCCATCGGATGAAGCTCTTCAGAAACAATGTCGCAAGTCATGGCCGCTGACCCACAAGCGCTGTCTGCAATAAAATGCATTGAGCCCGCCAAAATCGGCCCAAGGCTCAGCGACAGCGTCCACCTCCACAGCAATCCCCAAGATGAAGCCCTTCAACGTCGACGTCCCGGTAATCCCACTATCCGCTCCGAAAGAAGGTGACGGTTCCGGCTGGTCACCACTCAATCCACGCACCGAGACACTTCCCAAAGGCTGGAAAGGCGCCAGATCCGAAGGCATCAAAGACGATATACTCGTCGAACATGACGTTGCCGTCACTGTCCGTGATGGTATGAAGCTCTACGCCGATGTCTACAGGCCAGCGAATGCTGCGGCGAGAGACACACCTGCGCTCGTGTGCTGGAGTCCTTTCGGCAAAAAGTTCAATGGAATCTCATCACTCAAGCTCATGACGCCTTGGAATCTCGGCATTCCCGATGGTACTCTCAGTGGCCTGGAAAAGTTTGAAGGGCCTGACCCCGCCGAATGGTGTCCTCGAGGCTACGCAATTGTCAACGTCGACTGCCGTGGCGCATTCGACTCTGAAGGTGTTATGGCAATTCTGGGAACACAAGAGGCGGAGGACGGATACGATACGATCGAGTTCCTCGCGAAACAAGAGTGGTGTAATGGCAAAGTCGGCCTTGTTGGCAACT
>Ga0265797_10007749_pt1 | contig 14534 bp, 15 predicted proteins | sample P2T30metagenome_FD_192433 | JGI IMG/M metagenome (GOLD analysis project Ga0265797, IMG submission 192433) | Plant litter microbial communities from East Loma Ridge, Irvine, California - P2 T30 | ecosystem: Environmental > Terrestrial > Plant litter > Unclassified | place: USA: California... | reverse complement strand
GCACGGCCGTCCTGCCAGATCTGCCGTGCGCACGCTGACTGCGGGCCCTGTCATTGGCCGGGGCAAGGCCGAATGGATGACTTGGCTTTTCCGTGGGTCATTTCGTGCAGTCAGCTTGGGGTCTGGCGTCTGCTATCGGTCCCTTATCGCGAGCATGTGAGAGGTGCTTTTTGGCTTGTGAGCGCTGCCGGCGCAGGAGATATGCGGATTTGATTGCCAGGTTGCTCCTACTGCAGCTTGCTATGCCACGCTCCAGCGGAGACGTGAAGCTATCTGCCACGGAGACATGCGAGCCATGTCGCCGGGTCTCGAAGCTCGCTTGTCATCCGTCGTATGTGATGTATGTACATAAGAAACCATAAAGTAGTGCCTGCTGCAGCTGCGCTCGTCTCTGCGCGCGTGCGGCTGCAGATTTGTCAATCCGTAATATGCTTCTTTCTCTCTGGCACGTCGACGCGTTTCTGCTTGCACGCTCAGGCACAGTCTCGAACAGCGTAGGGCTTCCCACGGAGAGCACTCTCTGTCGCCGCATCGGAAATACTCGGATCCGCGCAATCTGCTGAGGAGGCTCGAGTCGTCTTTCCCTCCTCAACACGAGCGAGCGCAGACACGCGCGAGGGCAGGCAAAAAGAGTGGAACATGCCGCCTCGGCTGCCTGCAGAATGCAGACTCGCTGCTGACCCAGGCCCCTTGTCCATTACTATAAAAGCAAGCCGATGTCGGCTCGGAGGGCGTCCATACCGCGAACTTCGTTTGCTGCGCCTGGAGTCGGACTCGCATGTCTCGGTCGGTGCTGGTTTATTAGGCTGTCTATCTTCTTTTCCCCGGGTTGGCGGAACAATCGAGCCGCGTTAGCACCGAGTTGTGAAAAATGGTGTCACGTGTTGTGCTTTGTGCTGTGGTTATCGGGTATGGAGATCGGAGGAGGCCGCCTGGGTGATTCGCAGCGTCTTCTCTTGCGGTCCAGGTTCAGATTCCGTACTGGTCTGTCAGCGGTAGGCCAAGCAGCTGGGACTTTGAAGCTAGACCGCGGGCTCCTGCACCTTGATGGGAAATAATTGTGAGGCCGCGAACAGACCATGCTGGCAGGAAGGCAGATTGCTACGGTCCGATGTAACCGAGTCGAGTCCATTGAGGGAGCATCAGATGTGACGGGATGCTCTTTCCCATTACATGTTGTGTCAGAGTTGCACTGTTCTTGAGTTCAAACTCATCGACGCATGGGGTAAGTAGGGTTAGTGTTGTCTTTCCACGATCACTGAAATATGGCACATCGAGCTTGCAGTACGCTTTCAATCGATTGAGTGTGGTTTCATTATGCTAAGTCGTATCTTCTGTGCATTCTATGTATCAAAATGCTTCACGTGTGGCATGCTGGCTGTTTTGTTACGACCTCCGCTGACAGCAACTCACACAACACAACAATGAGCTTCAGGCAAGTGTGAGCGGAGCCTTCGGTTAGGATCTTAAAGACATCAATATCTCTGCATTTCTACACTCGACGAGAGGCTGGATAGAACCCGCTACACTACACACGAGATCAAAATCTAAAAGGACGATTAGTATTCATCGGATGCGTCTTCGCTGCCTGGAGTCGACCCTCTCCGCGTACTCAGCAACAGCGCTTTTGAGCCACGTCAGCATTTCAGCAACAGTTTTGGTGATAGGTTCCATGTAAGCGACGGAATTGCCAGGTAGATGTTAATATGGACTCACTGGACTTCCTGCAATCATAATAATGTGATGTCCCACACGTTCGTCACATTCACATTGAACCTGAACCCAATCGGGTGAGCTCACACTCGAGCAATATTATTTTCAACATCATGCATCATTTGAATTCTGTGTGGTATCTACCGTATGCTCAATAAAGGCCAGTGGACTTTTCAGCATGACTCTTGGTGGCGTAACTCCGTTAAAAGGATGCTGCAATGCACACTTGTCCCCGCTTCTTCCAATAACGCCGTGGCTCAGCGCGCTGTAAATGCAGGAGCAGATCGTTTGAGCTTCCGTATGTGTTTTCGTGTGGCTTTCAGAGGCCTGTTTTCTGGCGCGGTGTTGTGTCAGCTCATGCATGCCGTTGGTCGCGCCGATCACTGCGACAACTCACCATGCAATGTGGATGGGTATGATGGCGACGACGAATTTACTCCTCCATCTTGTCGGCGTCCTCGTCGACGAAGTCATCATCATCCTCCTCGTCCTCGTCGTCCTCCTCGAGGTTCTTGGCGGCCTGGGCGAAGTCGATGTTGCGACCGCGTGTGCGCCTGCCCATGATGTTCTCCTCGTCGATCTCCTCCATGTTGTCCTCGTCGGCCTCCTCGATCTGCTCAGCGCCGGTCTCCTAAAAGCTCGTCAGCTCGGTGTTCAATGCGTCCTTCCATCAGCTGGAGCTTGCGCAACTTACCTCACCGCTCTCAGAGTCATCCTCGTCATCGTCCATGGTGTCGTCGGCAGCCTTGCCCTTGCCCTTCTCGATCGGGGTCTCGACGGGGGTGTCGTTGGCCTTGGTCTCGGCCATGTTCTGGTCCTGGATGGAGTTGCTCATGTTTGCGGTGGTGGGGTTGTTTGTGATGGTGTTTTGTAGATGGAGCGGTGTGGAGGTTGATGCAGGATGCGAAGTTTTGGTTGTGGGAAGCTGTGCGAATTGCGGTCTGTAGAGCTTCGAGATATTGTTTTGGCTTGTGAAAATGGCTTGTGAGTTTGCGGCGACCAGTTGAAGTTGCGGTGGAAACAACGACTCGAATGGAAGGTGCTACCACGCGCGAAATCACGGCGCTAAAGTGCGCACGGGCCGCACTTTACGCGAACGCGTTGCACTTGTCGCGTCTGCCAAAGTGCTTTCAATGCGTTGTGACATTCAGACGAGGGGCATATCAGACCGACACGAAAACATCAAAATGGCCGCCAGACTACGAGGACGTCCTGCTCGTGAGTTATTAGACATCTTTCAATACTGTCGTCTTTGCTAACACAATATCAAGACCCCCCTGGACCTACTTTCTTCAGCTACACACCAAACGGCAAAAAGCTCATCACTGCAGGAGGCAATGGCGCTCTTCGCGTCTTCGAACACTTGAGCACTGACGAGCCAGCTATCATTGATGTTTCCACGGAGGACCACCTGGCTCTGGCAGCTCGGAACGACTTTTTCGTTGTAGGATCTGAGGATGGCTCGGTCACGAAGTATTCGCTTGCCACCAACTCAATGGACGAAGTTCTTGTCCGATGTTCGCTACCAGTTCGAGATGTTGCTTTGTCACCTGACGGGCAATGGTGTGCAGTTGCTAGCGAGTGCGTATTACGGCCACCGACATTTACAACTTGTGCTGACACCAAAACAGTGAGCTTGAGGTCAAAGTTGTGAACACAAGCGATATGCAAAGAGTGTTGTACCTTCGTGACCAGCTGCGACCGGTCAAGAGCGTCTCTTTCGACCACAGTGGAGCTTTGCTCGCAGTATCCTGCACTGATGGTGTCATTTACGTCTATTCACTCAGCTCCGAAGAGCCACAACTAGTGAAGAGAGTCGACGGCCTGATCAGTCTCCTTGATGGCGAATCCGAAGCTAGCGCTAAAGTTGCATGGCATCCCGATGGCAGAGCTTTTGGTGCTCCCAACGCTCTCAACGGTATGTGGCGAGAATGCCTGGCGATCCGCTGATGACCCTACTTACTGACGTGTGGCAGATTTCCAAACTGTTGCCAGAAGTGACTGGCTCTCGCAAAAAGGCTTCAGCGGCCACAGCTCGAAGATCACAGCGTCAGCATGGTCGCCTAACGGTGCTCTTCTAGCGACTGCGGCAGCGGACAAGAGCCTCATACTTTGGGAGACCAGGACACAGAGGATCTTGAAGAAGTTAGTAGTACTTCTGCTACCGAATCGAGCTATGTGCTAACATTTTTGCAGATATGATGATATTCGCGACGTTATACTCACAATGCAATGGCATCCCACGGACAATGTGCTATCTTACACCAACAACAATGGAGAGCTCTTCATGCGAGAAGATTTTGTACCCGACGAGCACCGCAACCTACTCAAGATCGAGCTCCAGCCGTCACCTCTCAACAAGGATCCTCTTGGCGAGATCTCGGGCAATGCGGGAAGACCAGCAACGAACGGCTCAAAAGGCAGGCCACGGACTGAAGACGCATACCTGGATGACCTCCTCGGACCTGATGCCATGTCTGAAGATGAGGCAGCCTTTATTGAAGACGACGATGGCGCAGGGTACGCAGAAGCCCCAAATGACTTTGGTAAACGCCCAGCGCGAACTCTGGATGGCCCACTTCCCAAGCGTCCGGCAAGACACAACGGCAATAACGCGTGGCAACCGCAGGTGCATGTTGCTTTCCAACCTGGCAGCACGCCGTGGAAGGGTAACAGACGCTATCTATGTCTCAACCTGACTGGCTTTGTCTGGACCGTAGACCAGGAAACGCACCACACCGTCACAGTAGAGTTCTATGACAGATACTTACACAGAGACTTCCACTTCACTGATCCATACAAGTACGACAAAGCTTGTTTGAACGACAAGGGCACACTTTTCTCCTGCGAATCATCAAGTCAGCATCCAGCAATTCTGTACTACCGACCGCACGAGACCTGGACTGCCAGGACTGACTGGCGAACGGAGCTGCCCGCTGGAGAGGAAGTGACATCAATGTCGCTGAGCGAATCCTGCATCGTTGCTACTACATCTACAGGTTACGTCAGGATCTACAGCCTTTTCGGTGTGCCTCTGAAGATGTATCGTCAGAAGAGCACACCAGCTGTGACGTGTGCGAGCTGGCGTGACTATGTGATGACCATCGGGAATGGCCCCATCGGTGGTGATGGCATCACACGCCTGCTTTACACCATCGAAAATGTGAAGCGCGATGAGATCTGCCAGAGTGAAGACATCCTAGCTTTGCCGCCTGGAGCAGGACTCAAGAGCGTTTTCTTCAGCGACAAAGGCGATCCATGCATCTACGACTCGGAAGGTGTACTTCTTATTTGCTTGCACTGGCGAACACCAGGCCAAGGACAATGGGTTCCCCTGCTCGACACCAAATCTCTGGAACGTCTTGCGAGCGGTAAGAAGGAAGAAACCTACTGGCCTGTCGCCGTTGCCAACGACAAGTTCCATTGCATCATCCTCAAAGGTGGCGAAGACTCACCCTACTTCCCACGACCATTGTTGTCCGACTTTGACTTCCGCGTACCCGTCACCGAAAATAACTCCGTGGATGACGATGAGGAGAACACCGACGTGATCCAGCAAAGGAACCTCGAAGAGCAATACGTTCGCACTGCCCTCCAGCACAGCCTAGTATCAGATCTCGTGGAGCACACAAACGCGACGTCCGCCCAAAAGGCAGAAGTGCCAGCATTAGAACGCGAAGTAGACAAGGTCTTGCTGCAGCTGCTTGCTAACGAATGCAGAGAAGGCGAGGAACGTGGCATGAAGGCTCTGGAGATCGCCACGCTGATGAGAGATCGTACCGGGCAGATGCTGACCGCTGCTGGCAGGATTGCCTCAAGGTTCCAGCGTGATATTTTGGGCGAAAAGATTACGCAGCTTGCGGAACGCAGGCTCGTGGGCTTGGTCGATGACGACGAGGTGTGATCAATCTGGGCTCGCACAGTCGGGTATTAGGAGTTGTATGCATGTTCCCTTACCGATGCAGGGGAACGGTTGGATCATTCGGTTTGGCGTTCGTGTCACATGTTGGGTCGCGCAAACGGTGCGAACTGTGGGCACTTCAAATGGCGCAGTGGAGAAGAAGGCGATGTGCGAGTGACTAGTGCGTCGGCTATGGTCACTTGAACTGCCGGGTTCGTCTGGAGCCAATGAATTTTTGGGAAAGGGTGTAAAGATAACATTCCAGTCAAGCAAACAATTCCAAGCAGGCTCGCCTTTTGTGATCGCCAGGCATCCTTGCCTTTTTTCGCCTTGCAACGTCTAGGACCCTCCAATCATTGATACGAGCTGAGTCCATTTCTACTAGGATGTACCTTCCAGCAAAACTGTTTGGCAGCCACCCGCGACCAAATTCTACGCATGAGCATGAGCACAAGGCGGAGTACGGTGACGCCCAACGAGGCAAATCGCTTGATGTGCTGAGCGTACAGCATCTAACGGAGTTCTTTCCATTGGTCTTGCTTCTGCTTCTGGAGAGACCGCTTTCCGGCGTTCATGACTGAGCACTCAATATAAGTTCTGTTCACCGCTTCGGCGTACTTGCTTCGTTAAACCCATCTCCACGGTTACACCATCATCTAAAAGGTCAACCTACTCCCTGGCGTATCTACAGTCTGTTACATCTCCAACACATCTACGATAGCCAACAACACAGCCCGTCATTCTTAGAAATGAGACCCTGGGACGCCCTTGTCAACTACAAATCCAACAATGGCAACATTTACGGCCCCGTCAACACTGGCATCAACCAGGCTCCCATGACAGGTGCCAATTTCTTCGATCCATACACTCCTGTAAACCCATTCAGCCCAACATGGAACCCTCCGTACAGGTATCGTTATCCATCGCCGTACTGGCCCCAACCATACATTCCTCCGCAGATCCACCCGATATCATATCCGCAGCCATACCCTTACCCACTGCCATATCCGCAGCCATATCCGCAGCCATATCCGCAACCATATCCGCAACCATATCCACAGTACATACCCATTCCTTATCCTGTTGGGTACGAGGACGAGGGGGATTCGCAATGCTGCCATAACAACATGGCTGTGGTCTTGAGCAACAATCATCACAGCCATGGAGGAAGGAGAAGGCGGAGACCGCCGAGGGATGATTGGCTGTTGGATCCTTTGGCATTGGGTTACTCGGGCCTGGGATACCCTGGGCTGGGATCAGATCCTTTCGGCTACTGGGGTCGTTAGCGGCTAAAGAAGGGAGTCGCTGCTGAGATTGAAGAAGTGACAGAAGATGCTCAGTGTGGAAATGGCCTTACGAGGGCTGTGTGGATCATTATTCAGGAAGGGTGGAAAGGATTCGTAGCTATCGATACTTTGTGAATATTACTTTGACCGTAATGGACAGTTCCGCAGCCGGGACTTGAAATGCAGGCTTTGCCCATTGTGCGACAGACAAATTATGCACTTATTGCAATTCACCACTCGCCAGTTTGGTGCTGCTCTCATGCCTCCGTCACACAGCACCTTGCATCTACGTTCAAACTCGGTACTGGTCTCTCAGCGGTAAGACGAGCAGTACGGACTTTGAAGCGAGATTGCAAGAGCGCTGAAACCCAGCGACTTCATTAAAAGTCTGCGGTATTTACCCATGGTCCAGGGATTCAAGGACCCCAACAACTTCGAAATCTCAATCTTCGTCGACCAGCGCCTGCTTTTGCTTCTTGATGCGCTCCTCATCTTGCTCCAGCTCATCTCTCTTCCGCTTGATTGCAGCTAGATCGAAGTCGGACACCAGCACCTTTGCCGCCCTGTCGAGGTTCTTCAGCTCGTTTGTGGCTTCTTGATATTGCTCTGCGAGGCCTTCAAGGTCGTCTTCATGGTTTTTGAGCGTCTGTCTGAGCTTTTCCATCTTCTCTTCCGATCTCTCCAGCTTGTTCTCATCGTTTCTCCGCGTCTGCTTGATGTCGGACACCTTTTTCTTGATGTCGATCTGCTTCTGCTTTGCCTTAGCTTTGCCCTTCTCGATGCGTGCCTGGTCTTTCCACAAGATGCGCAAGTCCTCATAAGGCACCTCTGGCTTTCTACTAGAATCATTGCTTCTCGTAACACGTTGGCGCTCTTGCTGGATGTTGCTGCATCTCGACGTGCCACGATCGCTGTTGTTCACTGCCGTTCCAGAGTGCGACTCCGGCACCAGTGAGAGAGATCCAGATGCCGCATGCTGTATCTCGCTACCATTCGCTTCGATCGTCTGATCGCGCAGCACTGGAGCTGCAGACCCGTAACCTCCTCCAGCAGCCGCCTTTGCAGCATCCCGATCTGCAATCACGCTCGGTGAATAGAAATACGGCTTTTCGGCGAGAACATCTCTAGCTTTATTCAGACGCTCACCTTCGGCGTTGCGCTTATATTGAGTCCGAATCTTCGCAGACGCAAACAGCTCCACGGCTCTTGACAAATCTTCAATCTCAATGAAGCCTTCGAAAACCCTGCAACCAGGGTTTCCTGCAAGGTTGGCTTTGCCAGGGAAGAATCTCTGACCATTCGAAGTGTGCAGTAGCACTTGTTGGAAGCGTGTCAGCTGGATGCCCATGGCGACGTAGCTGATCTCTTTCTTACGAGCATTCTTCTGAGTTTTGGTCATGCCTTCAGTGTCATCAACATCTCTTTGAGCTCTGCCGCAGAGACCGGGCAATTCGCTGATGAGAATTTCCATGTCGCTTTGATCAGTGATGGATTCGAGAACGCCAATGGGTATCTCGACACTTTCTTTCTTGATCAAGTCAACGTTCTGAGGATTGTTCAGTTGAGCCCAAACATTTTTGGCCGACAAATGCGGTATATCAATGACGCTTGCGTCAAACCGCGCTTTCTGTGGACCGTGTTAGAATCGAGGCCAAGAATGTGTTGAACGGAAAATGCCATTTACCTCAATCGCTTTGAAAGCTTGGAACACCATGACCACACGCTTCTCGGAAAGCCATTCCATAAGTTCCGTGGTGTACAAGTGCCCGCAGTAGCCTGCTAGAGCCGCGGTGGTGATGTTGCGACCTTTCCATTTGTCTTTGCCTGGACACTGCTGACCGTGTTTGAAGCCGGCAATGAGCACGTTGTGACGGACATTTTGGAACAGGTTTGCATCCCGATCGCTGTTGATGTATCTCCGTTCTTCGGCTTGGTGGTCTCTTGCCCGATCAGCGTAGTCTGCTTCGTAGGCCGCCTTGTCTGCAGCGTTCTTGAAGCCGAAGCTCTCGCGTTGTGCCATCTCGTTGGACAGTCTTTCTCTTGAGTAGATCTGGGAGGATTATCGTGGCTGATGCGGAGTTTGGAAGGATGTCTGAATGTCTTTGCAGTGTTGAGGTTTTGAGTAAGACACTTCAGTTAGCTTAAGCTTGGGAGGTTTAGTGGCCACGAAGTTGCAAGCATGTGATAGTCGTATGCATGGATTTTGACATGTGAAGACGACTCTAGACCAGGTGAAGACGGGTACTGTCACATGACGGCGGACAAGTGAAGCCGGTTGAGTGAAGCAGAGCGAGTGAAGCCTCGTGAGTCCCCACTCCCCAGGGAGAGCAGAAATGCCAGTCCCGGTTCATGGTAGCATGGTAAATCAATGCTACATACTGCTATTACAATCGAATATAGATGTCGTAGATGAGGCGTTTACCATCGAGATACTAGAAGCAAAGTATGGACATGTAGAAGATCCGTGGTACTACTATTGAGTATAGAATACAAATATCGATCCTTGCCACTGAGAAGACATTTATGATGTCGGTGTGATATTGATGTCACTACCCGGAGGATATTGAAGTCCGCCCATGTCCAATCGAGTGGGCTTTGATTCTGTACTCCCGCCGTGGCATCTGACGGCTTCAATTTCCACCGCCCTTCATCTCCGCCAGTGCTTTCTCCAAACGTAGTCTCTTCTGCTCGAGACGCACTTCCCGCTGCTCTAGCGCAATTTCCGCCAGCTCGTCTTGCACGGCCTTCCGCTTCTTGTCACGCTGCTCTCCAGATGTGGGAGTATCGTTGGTTGTCTCAGCGGCAGTGCCAGCTTCTGGGCTAACATGGGCGTCTGCAGTGGACGGCTGAACGACTGGCTCCTGTTTGATGCTTCTCTCGACGCGGCCGGGGACCCTCGCTTCGCGCTTGATGGAGTCGGGCCTCCTCTCGCGCTTGACCTTAGGCGAAGGTGGCGGAGAGTCAGTAAGGTCGATGTGCACTTGGTCTTTGGGAATGATCTTAAGCTGTTGCAGGGCATCTGAGATATCATTAGCAATGCTTTACCATTGAGATAGCGCTTGACCTACCGCGCGAGCGATAGCGGATAGTGAAAGATACAACTTCTCCGCCTTGTCCAGGTAGACTCTTCCATTGTAAGCCTGGGTAGCCACACATTGGCTGAGCTATTTCTTTAAGTATGACGTGGCTACGCTTTTGGTCAGATTTCAAACAGTTCTTTGCTCGATATAAAGCTTTCCAACTTACCTGATGGCGTGGGAGACGTGATTGTCTTGGACAACAGCCTTGGAAGAGATACATGTGTCGGGAACATCGTAGCCATTCCACGGCCTTAGCTGCTTCATCCTCGTTTGAATGTTGTCACCGCGCCGAATCCCGACTTCAATCCTGCCATGTCGGTCACTGTTGCTGGCGACCTGATCTGCATCCATATCCAATTCCTCATCTGGAACTGTTAGTATCTCAACTTTGGTTTCCTTGAAGGTCTGGACTGTGGGAAGAATTACTCATCCCGAGCTGTGCAAATGTGAATCCGCACTCCGCCCAACGTCCATCGATCTTCTTGAGCTCGCTACTGAAAGTGTGACGGCCTTGAAGACCTTGCAAGTTGATAGTGCGCGTCGCTGTCGCTAGCGTTGTATAGCTACGTCGGGGGGAAGTCACACTCCCATCGATGTTGTAGGTGATGTTTAGCATTTTGCTACCCTTGGTATCGAAGTCTTTCAGCAAGTCAACAACAATGAGAAACCGCTCGCCATCCACAGCCTCGATGTAGACCTCGTTGGGGTTGCCCGAGAAGGCAGGTGATGTTCTTGGGACTGCGTGCTCTGGGTATCGCTTGCTGATGTCACTGTAGGGCGCAAGTTACACATCAATGCCCTGATTCTGTACCATCTTGTTGTGTGGAGTTCTCGTATGTTGCTCGAAGCTTGTATCGGCGGAGGAAGTTGGCTGCAGGAATATTGTGATTGAATATCGTGATTGGGATTTTGTGTAGCTGGATAGGATGTGGTTATCTTGTTCGTAATGTTGGTGTCGAGGAGAACAAGCTGTGAGCCGAAAAACAAATAGATATATTGGCCAGATGGCCGTAGGCATGTGATAACGGAAGATCGGACGCTGGCCTGTGAACGCTGCCTCTTGCACAAGTGAGGATGTGAACGCTTTGCACTCAGTGATTGAACGTCAGTGAAGAAATCATCGTCAAAAAGTGAAATACACATGTGGTTTCCATGTGAACACATCGGTTACCTCGAGGAGGCTCTTCTGCATCTCATCGCATTCACTCCGAGCACATGCATCACTTCATCCCGCACTGCCTTGATCTAATGTCCATTGAGATGGTGGCTATTGCCACCCGAAGTTCTCAGACACCACCTCTCTGATGGAGGCGGCGGAGCACGCATAAGCGCAGAGAATTTGAAGGCAGGTGGCAATGATCCCATCTCACTCGCCACATGCCGCTCGCAAGAAGCCGCCTGATGGCGAGAACCCATAACGACCGTATCGCGCCTCAGTAAAGACCTCATGTTGCAATGCCCGACGAGCTTGCGTGTATGATTCGCGACGCTATTCAAAGGTGGTCAGCTGGTACATGCGAGGCCTTGCATAGGTAAGCAAAGCTCATTTGCCTTACGGTCCTGAAAACTTTGAAGCATTTCGACTTTCTGCCCCCGGATAAGTAGCCATGGTATTCTGTAGCTTTGCGTCCAGGTCTAGTTATTCATCCAAGTGTATCAGACAGCAAAAATCGCTATCACAACACCATGGCAGCTCTCGAAAGGTTCCCAAATGAACTGATTGGTCATATATTTGGTCTCTGCCCAGATTTTCACACCGCTGTGTCACTTTCTGCCACAAATCGCTGGCTGCGTGGGATCTGGCTTCAAGACGTCGAGCGTTATACTTTCAAGATCCGCATATCGAACATTATTGCCTATGAACAGGCCGTCGACCTTGCTATAGCCGAGGAACGCTTGGAAGGCCACTTAAGCCACTCAGCTGCACTCACAGCAAGCCCTCCGTTACAGCACTACGCTGCACGTCTACTGCGTAATGACGAGCTCGCAAACAGCGCAGCAGCTGCATTTCGTAACTGGCTGGACAATCAGCCTCCAAGCAGCTATCGTCGGAATATGACTTTCAGCTGTCCCCATAACGCATACTACATTCTTCGGAAACTCGTTCTCGCTTACCGCCATTCGCATGCTGGATTCCAGAGCTCGTTACTCGAAACGCTGAAGACGTCTTCGCCGGTGACGCTGGAGACTAATGATGAGATGTCGCTTTTCATTTGTGTTCAAGCCGACTACGACGAGCGGATGAAACACGGTATACCGAGTGCCCAAAGAGGGTTGGCCCACTGATGAGGAAGAAAACCTTCCCGAATGGGATTACGCAGACAACGTCGTGTACTACGCAACAATGGACTGCCGTTTTGGCATGGGAAAGCTTGAGCCTGCAATGAACTCGGTTTTTGAGTCAGCATGAGGAGATGAGCGCGGACAGTCGTGACGATCTCAATGGACCTGAGGACAAGATTTTCGAGATAGAGGGATGCATGTGCTTGGAGTGAAGGCGATGAGATGCAGCAAGATGGAGGTGAGACGAAAACCTCGGGCGACAATTCAGTCGCGACCGTGCCTGCCTGAGGCATCTCTTTATTTCGGCGCACATAGCCACTACTATGTGCAACATGTAACAAGACTTTTTCGCTGAGATCTACGGCCAGTATCAGCTATCGAAGTGAGTGAGCTGAGCCACCGCAAAGGTTGCCTCATTCGTTGCACAGTCACGTGGCTGAGCACACATTGAACCGCGCTCGCACCGCGCTCCTGCCCGGCTGCCGCCTTGTGCTACTCTCGTGCTCGGACCAACACCAAACATATATTACACAGAAGAATACTCGCTGTTTCCAATCGCGAACATTGATCTCGCACACCGACTATTTCCCCAAACACCACCATGGCCTCCCTCGAGTCATTTTCCGACCGACGTGACATCGAAACACGCACGAAGAAAGCGCTCACCATCGAGACCAGCCCCACACCTGAGAACATCTCCAAATGCAACCAACAGCTGCAATCGCCTCTCTTCAGCATCCTGCCCGCTGAGATCAGAAACGACATCTTCTCCCTCGCGCTGATGCAGTACGAGGACCTCACTCAGCCTTACCCCGAAAATGACTTCTGCTACCGGCCGGGTCACCGAGCTCGTCGCATTGTTTCCACCGAACTCCTACTCACCTGCCGTCGTATCTGGCTTGAAGCAAACCACTGGCCAATGGAACAAGCGGTGCACAGCTTCTGGTTTGATGCCCATCGTCGGTACGTGAATGAAGGATACAACCCAATCTTACGGTCTACATTCGGACCCCGTACTAGCCTCTCAGCGGCAGGGCGAGCAGTACGGACTTTGAAGCTAGACTGCAAGCCAATATGATATCCGAGATACTGTGCTAACTTGAACCCTTCGCTCTTCAGGCCTTCGTGGACCCGTGACGAGGCATGGAACGATATCACTCGGTTCGAAAAATTCATTGGGAAGTTCTCTTCCACCCAACGACTTCGTATCAAGCACATCCAAATTTCTGCACAGCTATACTGGTTTGAAGGGCGTCTGGTGCACTCTGGCCTTTGGCACTCCCTGCAAAGCAAGTCTCTACACCTGGACACTTTCACTGTGACCATCAGGCACAGTGACTGGTGGAACTGGGAGTCAGACTCTCCTCTGAGCTTGAATCTGACCCGGATTCGTGGGATTCTACGTACACCTGAAGCGTCACATATCGCGGAATTTCGCCTCGAGCTGGAAACCCTCGAATGGAACATGGGCCAACTTCGCGCCATCTTGAACGACCTTCGATCACTGGAGATCCATGATGCCGAAGAGAGCGACGATGTTCACTGGGAGCTGATTGAACCGTTCGAGGAGACGACCTGGTCGGGACCGACGGACATCGATGGCGACGAGCTCGACATCTACGCAAAGCGCGACAAGCTCGACTATCGCATCGTCACGGTGAAGTGGAGGCGCCGCAATCATCTCGTGGAGGCAACTGAGCAGCGCTGGCGCGAGGAGGGTAGTCTGTTGAAGCTTACGGAGCGTGAGCCGCAAAAGTCCGGTAACGATAAGTACCGTGACACCTCTCGTTTCTCGGATTTGGAAAATCGTGACTGGGACTACTACGAGCACCGTGAGGATGACGACGAGGAAGACGATGAGGAAGACGATGAAGAAGACGACGGCGATGAGGATGAAGAAGATGAAGAAGATGTTTGATCGTCGCGGGTCTCAATTGTGTTGTGCCGTGCGCAACAGGCAATGCTTACAAACCGACGGAGGGCGGAATAAAGTCCAGTTTCGAAGTATAGCACCCCAATATCATACAACTTGCACGTAGGATATGTTAGTTGTCTCGAGGGCAAGAGTCCTCGGGTTTTGTTCTCGATACTCCGAGGTAGCACCCTGGTATTATAGACCTTTACGCAGGATATAGTCGCTATCTTAAGGGTAAAGTCCTCTCATTATTTGTTGATACCTCGAGGTAGTAGTGCGAGTACTTCCAAGGTACTAGCAAGATTATATCACTATCTCGTCGGTGTATGGTTCTCTTATTAGGCCTACACACGACG
>Ga0265797_10007748_pt1 | contig 14535 bp, 13 predicted proteins | sample P2T30metagenome_FD_192433 | JGI IMG/M metagenome (GOLD analysis project Ga0265797, IMG submission 192433) | Plant litter microbial communities from East Loma Ridge, Irvine, California - P2 T30 | ecosystem: Environmental > Terrestrial > Plant litter > Unclassified | place: USA: California... | reverse complement strand
CGGTATCCCTCACTCAGTATATCACAAAGACTACATAAGTGGTGGTTCTAGTAGCGGAAGCACCGTATCGGTCGGAGCAAACCTCGTTTCTTTCTCACTAGCGACAGACACAGCCGGATCAGGGAGAGTCCCTGCTGGCTTTAATGGTATTGTTGGATATAAGCCTACGCGGGGAACCATTTCATTCCGTGGTATCACCCCAGCTTGTCTATCTCTAGACTGCATCGCGCTGTCTACCAAGACCGTGTCTGATGCTCGAACGATATGGCAAATACTCGAGGGTCATGACCCACTTGACCCCTACGCAAAACCCGACATAGCCTTTGAACGCCACATAAACAGTATTGGGCCGCAATCACGCACCTTCAAGTTTGGTGTTCCACCTCCTGAAGCACTAGCAATCTGCTCTACGCCAGCTCGTCGCATGTTTAACGAGACAATATTGAAACTCCAGAAGGTTGGTGGAGTCCTCACGAAGATCGACTGGTCGCCGTTCCAAAAGGCCGGACAACTGCTCTATGATGGAACTTTTGTCTCCGAACGCTTGGCATCTTTACCAGACGACTTTTTAGAGAAGAATCGCTCGGAGCTACATCCAGTAACCGCCCAGCTTATGGATGCCGTCACGGACCGAAAGAGCTCAGCTGTAGATGCATATCGCGATCTTCAAGCCAAAACTCTCTACACACGACAAGCAGAGCAAGTGTTTGCATACTCGGCTTCAGGAGTAGATGTTATCGTTGTACCCACGACACCTACACACTGGAAAATAGATGAAGTGCTTGCTGATCCCATTAAGAAGAACAGTATACTGGGTGAGTTTACGCACTGTGGGAACGTATTGGATCTTTGTGGCATTGCTGTTCCCGCAGGTACATATCCTGTTACGGAGTTGAGTGGTCAAGAGACGGACGAGGGTGTATTACCATTCAGCATAACCTTGCTGAGTGGTTCTAGACTTGATGCTGAGTTACTGGAAATCGCTAGAAGATTTGAAGGGAGCTTTGTGTAGCGGAAGTGCTATCTCTTGCTATCGAACGTATGTCTCGCGTGGTACGATTACTGTATGACGCAAATCCACAAAAATCTTCAAGCTCAGCAAACTTAACAGAAGACATCGCATGTGACTTGCAATTGTTTCAAGCACCATTAGAATACGTTCAGTTGCTTTCGTACCCATGTCACAGTAGAAAGACATACTCTCGCTTAAAGTGCATGTCTCACTCCTCAGCCTCTTGTCCACACTGGGGGATTTTCCCAAAGGCTATATAAATGGAAGCTGCTGCTATTGAACTGAGCACATCACTCAGTGCTTCGCCTTCAGCGCCAGCAGAACCAGACCACGATGATTTCCACGTCCATACGCCGATACAACAGCTTTTCCTTTTCTTGCTTCAAAGAATATATGCCTTTGGGAGGTGACATTTCAATCTTGCGCCTGACCAACTGCTACAACTTGGCAACGATCCTACGAAAAGCAGAAAAGAACCAGACGTTGACCCCGACTTTCCGCGTGATGGAATACAGCAGCGACATTTCACCGAAAAAAGTCACGCATCCAACAATTTGTCCGAACAACGATTGCGTCAGCTCATCATCGCGTCGTATGTCCCAGGTAGCCCATTTCATTGAAGACCAGGCATTTATTGGAGTGCCTCTCGTCCCGTCGCTTACTACTAAGGAACAGCGTCCCAAGGTGTACAAGCAGGTGCCCAACTCTCTGAGCCTTGGCTTCCTGGATATAAACTACGTAAAGTCAGACTATGAACATCTCGACTACCTAGACCTAGCTATTTACGAAGAAAATAACACTTCCCTACTTACCCACCGTAAATCCGCGAGAGCCCATAGGAACCGATCACGCCGAACAACCACCTGTGACACAATCAACGGAGCGGGCAAGAAGAACCAGAACGCTGAACATAATCCCCCTCGTATTTCAACTTGTAAATTTGGTACTCGACGTCTCTTGGACCATGCGCGAGATGATCTTAAAAATCAGGTATGTTGGTACCATAATTCCTGGTGGAACCGACGTAGGAGGGATCTCGCATGTCAGCGACCGCCCATGTGGGGTTTAGCTTGGGTGATGGAGGGGTGTGGGTTTTTTTAGGACTTGATTTGGTCATGTAGACGATAATACACAGTCTCTTATTTAAGCCAATTGTCTTGTGTTGCGAAAAATGAGCTTAAGAATGAGCTTAGATGAGCTCTTAGATGCGGATACAGCTGTCGGTGCTTTTCTTCATCCACGTAGCTCATTGCCAGGGCTTGTGCCTCATCTATCAGGCGCCCCAGTTGTTGAGCAGCCAGTATGTTAGTTTGGGTGTGGTGGAACTGCTTACCGGTAATGAGAGGCCCAATGCGAAAAATATGAAGGAAGAAATACAGATGACGAGAAGCAAGATATCTAATGAGGCGTTAGAGACACACAAGAAAGACTTTACATGCAAGAAGAGTAGGCGACTAAACTTATTGTAGCTAAAATAAGAGGTCAGGGATCTAAATAACCTTATCTCTTATACAGAGTAGTGCGTCAGCGTACTCATAAAAGAAATGACTTTATGGGTGGACCGGGTAGGCAATTTGTTCAAGACTACAAGTTTTACATGGAATTTGCAAAGGATTCAAATGACCTTGTGGAGAAATATGATTAATGTACAAGAGGAGGTGCTTAGGGAGGGATAGTAGTAGAAGATGCTCTAGACGTGCTTTTGCATATTCAAGAAACAAAAACCCAGTTACTTTTCATATTCACACAAGGATGAGAAAACGAGACCAAACAAGCTAACTGGGAATGCTCCAATGTCCATGTAGACTATCTTTTTCAAGGGTAGCAAGCCTCTCGCACCCAGCTACTTCACCCCGCCCGTACTAGTCTCCATATGAAATCGGAAGTTTGATCCACGCAAGTAGTTCTTGCTGCAATTGCCCCCAATCATTAGCCCTTTTATACTCTTCGTGTACCTTTGTGCAGGAGCAACAGGTAAGGGGCTCCCCTCACGGCCTCCTGTTCTTCCTCCTCCACTTTACACCTTTCTAAACGCACATTTGTACAGCCTCCATGTTGGACTGTCGGTAGGATCGGCTTCATTATGTTTGTGCCATGTCCTGGAACATATACACAGCATTGAGGCTTCCTCCTCATGCGGGTGTTACACATGTAGCTTGCACACTGTGGCAGCATCGTGCGAGATATGATTCGATACCCTGGAGACTACAAGTACAATAATCGCAATGCTGCATGAGCAGCTACAAGGACAAGCAGATTTTTTGTTCATTCATCATACAACTATAACAGATATTCAAACCTATTAGCAGCCTACAAGCGTGAAAGTCCAACAACCTCTCGTGGAGCATGGTAGGTGGGGACCTTCATGTCCAGAGCACTACCGCTGTATCCAAGATCCTCTCCTGTCAACATAGCGCACTTCTCGCCAATCAAGAGCGCAGTCGAGTACGTATTGCAGCCGACGTTGTCGGGGCAGATGGACAAGTCGGCAACCTTGAGGCCCTTGACGCCGTGGACGTTCAGGCGCTCGTCGAGAACACCGTGCTTGACAATGGAGTTGCCGTTCCTGGGAGCCATGGAGCACGTTCCAAGCGAGTGCCATGTAGTCTCAACGTGGCCTGTAATGTGCATGTTAGCGAATGCCCATCACGTGATGTATACATAGAGGAGAATAGTAACTTACGCTTGGTCCAGTCCTCAATGTGCTTAATGTCCTCATTCGAGTAGTGAAGGTCGTCCATGATGTCCTGCTTGTTCGAGCTCAAGAAGTTGGGCTGCGGAGCACGGCCCTTCTCGAGTGGCATAGTCCAGGATCCATGCTGAATACCAGCAGTGATGTTTCCAGGCAAGGCATAAGCGTTGGTAGTGGCGAGATCCATGTCCCTGGCGCGGGCGGGGCTGTCATAGGCGTAGGTAGGGTGCATATGATGAACCTCACCAGCATAGGCGTCCATGCGGCGAGCCGTCTCGCGCGACTTGACATATCCCCAGACCATTGGTGCCATGTCTCGCTTATCATTCATGAAGCCAGCATCGAAGTCAGGTGCGTCGTAGGGGTTGGGCGAGGTGATGTGAGTCGAACCACGTGAGAACGGATATTCCCTATTTTCAAAAGTTAGCACACCGCCACCACAACAACAAGGAGAGGGCTTTGGTACAGAAAGTGGAACATGGTAAAATAGTTCCCTGGCGGTAGCTGCATGTGGTCGCCGAAGAATCCAGCAATAACAGAGTAGTGCATAACTGGCTTGTCAGGCTTGTCCTTGAAGTACGAGTCCCAACCAGAGCGGAACTCGGGACAGGGCCAGCTGTCCATCATCCTAAGCTCCTCCTCAGTAGGGCGGATCTTAACACCAGCCTCGATACCGTTGGTCGCTAGAGGTCCGGTGCCATTGATATTCCACTGGTTGAAAACTCTCTCCTGGACCTTTGGGTCGCCACGAACAAAATCGTCAAACGACTCGGTACCTGGCTTAGCTCTGTACGGAGCAAATGTCAAGTAGTGGTCCTGGAAATTGAGACCAACACCGGGGAGGTCGACAAGGGGCTTGACGCCAGCCTTGCGGAGCTTCTCTGGGTCACCGATACCGGAGCGCTGAAGGATGAGTGGAGAGCTGAGAGTACCACCCGAGACGATGATTTGCTTGCGTGCCCTGATGATCCTTGAAGACTGCTGGGTGGGGTGGAGAGGCTTGGTTGGAACAACCTTTACACCAACAGCACGGTCACCCTCCAAGATAACCTTCTCTACTTTATTGGAGGTAAGAAGATGCAAGTTTTGATGAACGGCGCGGGTACTGTGGATGTATCCATGTGCAGAGTCGGATCGACGTCCGGTGTCGCGGTTGATCCACTTGAGCCAGTGCTCAGCACCATGTCCCGTAACCAAGTCCTGAAGATCATCGGTAGTTGGAATGCCCTGCGATTCGGTGGCACGAAGGAAATCTTCCTTGATCGGGTATGTGTAGTTGCCAAAGGAAACCTTGATGGGGCCCTCGAATCCGTGAATGTCACGGTTGTTGCAGGAACGCTGGTAAGTTTCGTGCTTCTTCATGAGAGGGATGAGCTCCTTGGTGGTCCAGCCCTTGGCCTGGAAGTCGTCATAATCAGAGGCCGAGGCACGGGTGTACATCTAACTCATGGTTAGTAACTCGACATTTGTGTAATCAGCCGCGTGATCTTACCATGAAGTTGATCGAAGATCCACCACCAAGAATGTGTGCAACAGGTACAACAGCTCGGCGTCCATCGAGCCACTCCGAGGGGCGAGAGTAGTAGAAGGTGGCGGTCTTGCTGTCCAACTTCATGTTTCGCGGGTAGATACCCGGACGGAAGACCCATGGGTTGTTGAGGTTGTTCTCTCCAGCCTCAATCAAGAGGACCTGGAGATTGTGGTCGAGATTGGCCAGACGCCCAGCGACGACACATCCGCAGGAACCACCACCGCACACGATGATATCGACCTCATCGGGGATCGTCATCTTGAAGGATAATCGAGGTTGTCAAGCTATAATTGGAAATAGAGGCAGGTCCCAAGTAGTCAACCGCAGGAGAGCAAGTCAACTGGGCATGATGTCTCGATGATGGTAACATCAACGTCTATTTAAACTGTCAAACCCCGCACTCTGGGGTATCCGGCTCCAAAGAGGACCCACCGCCTCGGCCGTGTAACTGATACGGCTGATGGATGCTGTCAATCCCCATGGCTGTACGATTCATGCATAAGGGAGGGGGTCATGTACCATCTGGCCAGACCCTCTAACCAAGAACGACTAGCCGTAGCATGGGATCCTACACGACAACGCCCCCGTGGATAACCATCTGAAGCATACGACTCAAGGCGAGTCGGTAGAGTTGCGGATCCGCAAGTGGCTGGGGCCTAGTTAACAAGGATAAGATCAGAAGTAATGATTGGTTATACGGGCCAAGTACCGATCCGACGGTACTGGATAAAGTAAGAACTGGAATTGACGTAGCCAATGTCGCATGTTTGTTAGCTTGGTGCGGAGAAGGATTACATCCAGTGAGGAGACATGCTCGGTTGCGTATGCAGGCCCACTCTTGGATGTAAGCACTGCGGACCCGATGTTGAGACCGGCATGGGTCACCCGAACATCGAGCTTCAACGTATCACATCCTGACAACGAGGAAACAAGGCCGTCATTCACGCCCGGCGTGGATGGTCAATCTGGAAGAAGCAAAGAAGCATATCCAAGGTCATGTAGATATACTAAGAATTGAATTACTAGACCCTTATTGTAGAGGTATGATGAGGTAGCCAAAGTACGTACGTAGTCCATGCCTTCTCCAGAGCTCCAACAGCTACAAGGATGATAGCTCTTAGCCCCCGCGCGTCTGCGGCAGGCTTTGTTAGCTTCCAGATGTCTGCGGGGGTCTCGCGGCGCTGACGTTCCATCCGGAGGCACTTTCTCTCGTGGAAGAATCCGGATGTGGGGTGCAGTAGTGCCTGTGCCTCATGCTTGGGAGGGGGAAGCGCTTGGCGTGAACGCTAGCGCCAGCAGCTAAATGCGGGGTTGGCTCCGCGACAACCCCCCAGAACACCTCGGATCAACGGTAAGCCAGTCGCTGCAACGGCCCCAGGCGGACGAGGCATGGGGTTTGCTGCCGCGCTCACCATCCTAGGCCAAATAGTCTTGCATCTATTGCCAAACGCGTCCTGAGCCGTGGATACGAGGTGCGCTCATGTCCATACTCAGCCTTATTTCCGAACTGCACAAAGCCTTCGTAGATCAACCAAACTTCAATGTGGATGAACCAAGGTGAGATTGACGTGTCATCTCCACTTCTACTCAGCATTAGCTCCAACTGGCACAGCGTGGATCCGTACATGTCTCCTAGGTATGCCCGGATTGGGTGGAACTACTGCAGCGTGTGAGGCTGTATGCATCCCCCTCCTAAGAACACACAAGGCTAGGCGTACACGTGCCACGATCCTGGAGCGATATAGTAGAAGCAAAGTCTGTATGTACGTCAGGGCTCGCTCGCCGCTATGACAAGGCATAGGCTGTCCTAAAGACACGCCATGTGAGGAATGCATAAGCCGGAAATTGGAACAAGGCCATCACGCAGCAACTGGACCTTTCCACCTTTGCAGCACTCTTTCTGAATAATGTGAACCAGACCTGAGTCTGCAGTGCAAGTCATGGTATAGCTTGGCCTCGGTCGTAAGACCCACCAGTTAGCAGCCGGCGATCTTGCCGATCTAAACGGCCCTTCTTCCAATCTACCTTTCACCAGTATAATTCAGTAGTTATTAAAGATCAACGACGCAATACAACGAACAGGGCGACTCTAAGAACACAAAAGGGCAAATACCAATGAGTTTCCTGGTCTATTTTGTTTTGAAATGAGGATCCGGTGAGCCCGGTGCCTAGCTTCAAAAGGTCCGAAAGTCTTAACGATACAGAGATGCCTAATCCAGAATCCCCGTCCAGCATGGGTATATGTTCCAAGATTCGGTAGTGTAGGATAACGCCGAAGATGCAAGTTTTAGCAGAGTGGAGAATAAATGAACGCCAGGGTTGTATCAAACGTCGAGAGACGGACGAGTTGAATACATATGCTCAGATGACCTCGTTTCGCTCCCATCCGGTGGGCTTCATATGAGAAAGGTCTTTGGTTGGGTGCGGCTCTTCCGGATTTCGGTACTCGCTTACATACGGATTGGGATCTTCCTTCTGGTCGAGGTTACCGAAGGTATGGTTGACTTCTCGATGCTTGCTCTCGTCTGCGCGGACTAGAATCTGTCAGTGAACCGTATACGGCAAAGTCAGTGTCCGGATATACGTACTGTAAAGGAGCAGATCCCGCATTGTGCGGTGACCTTCAGGCATACTCCAATAGTCGATCGCGATATCTGGTGCTTCCATCTTCTCCCATTTGGGCAGACGACCTGCATCCAGATCCTCAATCTGGCGTGTGTATGTGATCACTGCTTCCTCCTCAAGATATCCGACGAATCGATGGACGGTACGGGGGCTGATAAGGTAGGCGAAGAACAATGCGTTACACCAGACCCCTTGAGCTCCAAGTACCATGAGGCGCATGAAGCGTCCTGGCTGTTGCATTTTGAGAAACACTAAGAGATGCATGCGTTCGTTGTAACTTTCTTCGAGCAGGGATTCGATCCTAGAAGCCACGTGTTAGTGGAAACTCTCCGTGCCAATGAGCAGAGATACACACCATCCATTGTCTCGCTTCATGCGCCTCATCGAGTGCAGGTGTCTGAGCATGCCGGCAACCATGCCCGGGACGCCTGCGACACTTTCCAGAAAGACGTTCCGGATCAGATATTTCTCCTCGGTCATGGCGAACTTCTTGCGTGCTGCGACGGGATCTTTTGCGTCTACGTCGAGTGCTTTGTGGTGCTTGTATCCTGTCGCCTTATCGAGACCCCACCGCAGTATCTTGACAGCAAGGAGAGCGACCTTGTCGGACATGGTCTTCGCTTCGCGGTGAGCGACCACTACTTGATTCATCTGCTCTTCAGTGTATACTAAGTGCTGTTAGATACAGACATGAACAAAGAACACGTTCCCTTTGTGAATGGTATGCCACGGCGTACATATCAGTATTTCCTGCTGTGTGAGACGGGAAAGCCCTAATATATACGCCCGATAGAAGGGCACAAAAGCAACTGGTCTCCCTCTCTACGAAATCAGAGTATATTTACCTGGATGAGGCCATGCTGCATGTGTCTTCCGGACTTTCTCTGTGGGATGCTTTTCAAACCACTCCTTGATCTTGGCTGCCCCATTAGGCGAAGAGGAAAAATGCCGTTGGGCTTGGACGTGCTGGACTGCTACAAAATTCGGTCGGAATCCGGCATTGCAGCTCTGGAAGGACTTGATAAGCTGAGCCGTAGCTTGTCTTGGGGATGCACGTGTTGCTGCTCTGGTGGAAATCATCAGTGGATGAGTGCGGTATGTTGATCAAAGTTCAAGGGTGTTGAGTAAGTGTGATTGTGGATACTGACAATAAGCAAGGGGCGATATGGAGGAAAATTTCAGTCCTTTATATCATCATAGACACATGACGCTGATGACTATAAAAAGGCACGCAAACAATGCTCGCGCCCAGCCGTGCCGCCGCTACGCCGCACCATACCCGAAGTACGGCATACTCGGCGACCGCATAGACCTCATATGAGAGGCTGAACAGGCAATCGGAGACTTCGAGAGCGGGAGCATTGGTCGCGTGGAGAGGCAGGTTTGGTGCGGCTGAGTAGTCGAGTTGGTCAGCACGAGAAGGAACCGGAATGTAAAGTCCCCGATTCCGAACGAAAACGTCGTCCGGAATCGATGTTGGGTGCTTCAAAAAAGCAGAGACTTGGCAGAAACTTGTTGTGACATGTAATGAGTACCCGTGATAAGCATGAGCAACTACAGATGAGTATTTGTGGTGCACTTCGGTTGTTCATTATCGGAAACTTATAGCTGCGGGTTCCGGAAAATGCTCGTCGGGGCTTAGCTCGGGGATTCGCCAGGTGGTTGCCGGGCCCACCCTCTCCCGTAGGGCTGATAGTGCGCGCAGGCGTTCCTAGTCAATGACGGCGACGAACTGAACTACCACAGAAAATTTGAATTTGGAATGCTTCTAATGCTTGCTGTCATCAATTCAACGTCTGCTTGAGATTTGTAGTAGATAGGGGCGTGAGACGCACAGGCGCGTGGTGCTTATTCGGCCACGCGACTGTGCTCGGCAATCACAACATTGAGAGGTGGCCAGAATCTCGACTGGGCTAAACCATGGATTTGGCTATGTATATAGTGTTTTGACTTGGAAAAGGAAGGTGTTGTTTAAGTGAGAGTCATTCCTTCGAGTTTGCACTAATTGCAAGTCTTCTTCGCCGCCCTCTATTCTGCATCTACTGAACATTGAAGCTGCTCTCATCAGGCTTGGTCGAGATCTCAGAGTGGTCGACTTTGGAGACGGATGCTGCCGAAGGACCCTTGTTCAGGTGCTGCACGAACTCATTGATCTTGTCCTCGCTGCCCTGGGCCTCACCTTGGACCTGCGAGATGCCAGTGTCAGTGGCAGATTCCAGACCGAATCGGTGCACGCTCTCATGAAAAAAACCACTGAGCTCCAGCGCATAGGCGGTGCTGGTGCTATATTCCTCTTTGTAGGTCATGTCCAATGTATACGCCCAGCAAAAACGTGCAAGCGGCTTATTGCTTCTACGAGAGCGGGGTCCGCTGGGGGCATATGCTTACACTTCCGTCCGATGCGTTGGTGACGAAGCCAGTAATACCGATACTTCTGGCCTGCTTCTGCGTAAAGGATCTGAAGTTGACACCTTGTACCCGGCCTTCGACCTTGTACTGAATCTGGGCGTCTGCATTAGCTTTGCACAAATCGGGCCAATGCAGTACGAAATACGCACTCGCTTGGTTGACATGACGGATGTAGTTGAGAGAAGGCGCTTCATCAATCGTGGCAAGTGGAAAGTTGTGTTTGGTGTAGGTGAAAGCAGCATGTAACGTCATACCCAGTCGTGTACCGTAGAGAGCCGACCCCTGCCATCACTCACGCGGAATGCGGGGGCGTGAAGAAATTCTGGAAGGCGCATCCGACCAGACGTCCTGCAATGTTTGGACACATATGCACGCAGCGCGACCATCGCAACCACTACGCTTAAACGGCGCCGGAGATTGCGCTGGGTGAGGAAGCTCAGGGCGTTGGTGACGCTAGTCGCGTTGTTTTCGGGGATACCAATCTCGCGTTCGAAACCACTAATCAAACACCCCCCTTTCAAACCCGAGTCACATAGCAACAACCGCACATCGCCCAGGAGGCTCTGCAACCACCTCTAGGCCTAGATAACCCGCCACATCTCACCGTAAATGCCTAGGATCCGCAAACACCGAATCTCACTGCTCATACGGAGTCTAACGACTGCTACGGCCTTGCATCTTCCACCCCTGTCAACCACTATGGACACGACGCCCAACTCCCCACCCGCACGTTCGACTTCGCCCGAACCATGGGTGACGCCATCGCTAGCCATCGGTGCCATCCCACCACTAGACCGCTCAGTGTCGACAGCATCGTCTGTCTCGTCGGTTTCTGGCCGGTCAGCGAGCTCACGCCTCTCGGATGGCGGCAGGAGGCGCGGGTACATGAGGCCTGAGGGCACAGAGTTTTCCACATCGGCAAAGAACAGGGAGAGCGTTATGAACCTGGGAACCATTGCGCATCTGCAGTACTACTTTGCAAGGACCGGACTCTTGGACACGGCTACTGGACGAGTGGCCAAAGGGCGCAAGCCCGGATCGCGGACAGCGAGCGGCAACGAGCCAACCTCACCTGGACTCGACAGCGAATTTGGGCCCTTGTCGCCTGGTTTAACAGACAATTCTGAGCACCATCTGGGAGAAGGCTTCGTTGAGTCACCGCTCGAGGAGACAGCGTCAATGGCTTGGGAGGATCCTGAACCAATGATGCTCCCACCTACAGTCAGCACATACAAGAACAACCCCATCTACGTCCCACCACCACCGGACATGACCGTCCTCCGTCGCGAACTGCGCGAGTCGCTCGCCGAGTCTATGAAACATTTGCAGGAGTTGGAAAAGGGCTTCTCGGATGTCCAGCCGGACGGGAAGACGGCTAAGAACGGTGGCGCTGACGCGTCGGGGTGGCACGAGGTGCAGGGCTTGAACTTGCTGGACGTCACAACCCTAGCTATCAGGGCCGCCAAGAATTACTACACAGCACACGAAGAGCCACAACGACTATATGCTATCAAGTCCGAACGCACAATTCGAAAAGAGTTATATGACACACTAGAGGTGCTGAAGCGCTTGGCGATTCGCAACTTTGGGAACGGCGTGCAACCCTACGAGGTGACCCAACTCAAGCAGTGGGTCAATGACATTGGCGCCCTTCTCGACACTGAAGAAGAGAAGGAGCGCATTGAACAGGAGGCGCGAGAAAACTGGTGCTGGCGTGAGGGCGACTGGTCGGGCAAAGAGAGGGAGCGAGAAATACTCTTTCTCCGTTCGTTCGATAGCAGTCCAGAGCCTCTTCCCGAGTGGACTACGCCTGTCGCTGACGACGATGTCCCAACTCCTTTCCTCGCCTCTCTGCAGAACGGACTGCGACTAGTCCACCTACACAACACACTCGTCCGAAGGTCAAAACGGCACTTTGAGCAGATCAAGACGTTTCACGAGGACACGGCCAAGCCATACCGCTGCGCCGACAACCTGCGCTACTGGGTCAAAGCCGCGGAGCTGCGCTGGGACATCAAATTGGACGTTGATGTCATGGGCATAGTTCAGGGCAAGGACGCCGAAGTGTGGAGGAAGTTTGACGCAGCTCTGCTGCAATGGTGCCAAGGCGTGCGCGAGGAAATCACGCTGGAATGGCTGAAGCAGAAGAACCAGGCGCGGACGCCTACACTACAGATTGACCCGAATTACGAGGCGCTGTGAAGTGGCCACCTTGATGGCAAAGACTGATGGATTTCGGCACATTTCCTTCCATGTCCATGTTTTCACCTATCACCTATCTAATTTGCACGAAGATCATGTCACCCCCAGAATCTCAACTCCCACGATAGATTTGTACAGAGTATTCCCTGGTAGGAAACAGGGGCTCTTTTACTGTTCCGCTCAGAGCGCGCCAGGCGGTAGCTGGCGACTTGAGATAGATACCCCTTTGCATCAGCGGCTTGCAGCCATGTAGCGTTCAATACAGTCAAGTGTCGAAGACGGCGCGCGTGGGGCAAGGAAGTGCCACCTAATTATCAGACGTGTATCGTAGTAAGCAGCGGATGAATGAAGACGGTTGCAGAGACAGAGGCATGCTCCACGAGTTCTCTGCTTTTGTGCGTGCGCGATGAAGGATGAAACATGCATAGCACAAACGATAAGATCGACCAAGCACACTATGAAAGCATGGCACAGACACGGTGGCGTTGCAGCTTGAGTAGCATGGGGAGCACTGATAGCAGGGGGGAGCTGGCGGAAATTGGGTACAGCGGCAGCTCGTGTCTCACTTGCGGGACGTTTTGTGAACGGGTGTGTTCAGAGTTGTCGGACAAATCTCCTCCAGTTTCTTGTAAATGTATACCTGGCATCGCGCATCTCTTGTGAGGCCTCTTCTTGTGTTGTTGTGCCACGGCAGTGTTAGCAAACAAAGCAACGCGTGGGCTGGGCTAACGCGACTTCGGACAACCCGGCACCTTTCCAAAAGAACGACTCATCTCCCGTTGATCGAGCATCCGTGCATCCAGCGCATTCAGTCTGCGCAGCGTTTGTTTTGTCTGGTAGCGACCTGGAGACGTTCTCGAGGTCCAAACATAGAAATGCTCGATGAGCGACTCGGCCACGCCGCCTATAGTGAACAGGAGCAGCCCCGCGACTGCCGTTGACTTGCCAGCGAAGACACCGCCGAATCCATCATCGGCCCCGTCGACAACAGCGTCATCGCCCAAGCCCCTTCGACACACGCCGCCGCACATTGAAAGCACCACTAAGCTCGCGAGAAATGTTTCGCCGGGCCTGCTGGCACGTATGAAGTTTCTCAACCAGATCAACGACAACAACAACAAGAGCGCCGTCGACGTCGGCCGCATCGAGCAAGATCGACTGCGCCGGCTCGACGAGTTCCGCAAAGCTCGCAGCCTCGACATCGAGCGCCGCGGCACCGCCTGGAGTGGGAGGCCCGGCCAGGACGGCCTTCCCGGCCAGAGAGCCTCTCCGCTCGTGCCCCAGTCGACGGGCGAGAGCGTGCCTGCGCTGCTCATGGAGCCCGACTTTATGAGCGACCACAGCAGCGTCGTCAGCACGAGCGACAAGGTCCTGCCGTCCGAGTCCGAGGCCGACGTCGAGCTCGACATGCAAAAGTATCGCCTGCCAGACGTCACCAAGCCCGAGAAGGCCCTCACCCAGACCATGAGCGCGACCGACACAAGCACGGAACCCGCAATCGAGTCTCCCACAACAACAACAACAACAACAATCAACACCACCACCATTATCAACAACAACAACAACACCACCAACACTGCTGCCACTACCATGGCAGTCGCGACTGACACAGAGCCTACTGCCGCTCCCACACCCCCACCCAAAGACACGCCTCCTCTCCCCGTGCCCATCGCCGACCTACTCGACGAGCCCTCGGTGCTCGACGACAACAATGGCATCGACATCGAGTCGTACTTTCAGCGCCGCCACTACCCCCGCGCCGGCTCCATCTACACCCTCTCCAAGGTCAGCTTCACCAACCAGATCCAACAGCTCACGTCCATGAAGCTGCCACCCACCACCATCGCGTCCGAGATCACTGCCTTGCCCTCGGCCACCCTCGCCGGACGCGCTCTCCACAAGGCCGCAAACGACATCCGCCTATGGATCACCAAGACGAAGGAGGTCCTCAGCGGCCTCGACGCCGAAGACGACGTCGAGTGGGCTGCCGCTGCGGGAAGAGAAGGGCTGGCCGAGGTGGATACCGCCATCGGTAAATTCGAGGGCCTCGTCAATGTCTACATC
>Ga0265797_10007747_pt1 | contig 14537 bp, 16 predicted proteins | sample P2T30metagenome_FD_192433 | JGI IMG/M metagenome (GOLD analysis project Ga0265797, IMG submission 192433) | Plant litter microbial communities from East Loma Ridge, Irvine, California - P2 T30 | ecosystem: Environmental > Terrestrial > Plant litter > Unclassified | place: USA: California... | reverse complement strand
GCGCCTGACTGCACTGCAAAATATCACCTACAAGGGCAGAGCGCCATTCCCTCCATCTTTACTCGCCGCTTTGCATAATAGCCCAAGTCTAGAATCCCGTCTACATCTGCTTGACTTCTGCCCGCATGTGTTTCTCTCGGGCTTGGTAAGCGACACGAGCGAGCCCGCGAGACTGGATCCGTACGCATTACAGCTTCTCAAGTCTGCCAATTTGTATGAAGTCGGCTTTTGTCGCCACAAGATCACTTGCACTGCGGGTGAGAGCATGTCTCGCGATGAGGCGGACTACGTGATCGAAGCGGTACTCGAACTTGCTTTCCGCTACAGTCCAAGTCTGAAGGAAATCGTTTGTCTTTGGCGCGCCATTCCGGATGCCCGCATTCCTAGAGAGCTGGGGATAATTCACAGATCGCCCTGGTCGGGCTTGTTGCTCGATCACGCCAACACTCCCGCGGAGAGAAAGGGTAAGCTGATCAGTCTGACGGTGGGATGGCGGAGTGGCATCATGGACCCGAACGGGCGCCGCGGTGTTGGAGGCATGGTCCACAACGGCGGTCGGGGTGGCGTTGACCTCTACGTGTTCGAGGCCTGGAACCAGCGTATCGATCTCAGTACACTGCGAACGCTCAAGCTCGTTGATCGTGTCCCATCAGAGGTCATGAGTCGGTTGGTAACGAACGCGCGGCGGCTCGTGTCACTCTCCAGCCTGCAAATACATGCATCTCGGGAACTCGACGACTTCTTGCATGCCTTGCGTCCTCTTGCTGAACTGCAAATCATTGGAGACTTTGGCCGCACGATTCCACCAGCCATCTTTGACCCACACGGCCCAATGCTGCGGCGCCTTTCGCTTCTTAGGCTCGGTAAAGTGTTCAAGCCCTACATACATGAGCCCGCGAGCTTCGTGTGCTCTTCTAAGGATATCAAGGAATTCAGGGCGCATTGTCCCGTTCTTGAGGAGTTGACCATATTGGTTTCACGGTCTCAAGGCAACTCCGATGAACAGGCCATTTATCATGAATTAGGATCACACCCACGTCTTCAGAAAATCCATCTGACCCTCGAATGTTCCGTAGATGTTCGTGGCGATGCCACTTTCGAGGACGCCTTCGAGCAACAGCTGTTCGCATGGCCGGAACGTGGCGAGGACGAGAATGAAACCCACAACGGCTACATCATTCAATCACTCAAGAACTGCGCCGTCGACGAATCTCTCATTGGTGCAATCTTCAACATTATGGCAGCCGCAAAACCAACAATCTCGAAACCCCTGGAAAGCCTCAGCGTGCAAGTGTCAAACGCCGGGAAATTCATAGACAATGTCAAACCTCATCGGTACAAGGGCACTTTGAGACCTCCGTCGCTTCCCCACGACGAGCACATGTACCTGTGGGAGCCTACATTCGATTACTTCCCCCGCAAATGGACAGCTTTGCCTAATCACAATATCGTCTGCCCGGACAAAGTCATTGTTGAGGGAGACATGAAAGCTTCCACCTCCTGGCAATACCTCGCAAAATACGACTTTTGCCGATGAGATGGGCAATTCATTCATGCTGGGAAGTGCGGAACCGCATTTTCGCACTCTATGGCATGAAAAATCGACTGGTGATCCGAGGAACGAGTGGCATAGCTTTCCGCTTTTTCAGCAACACCCGGACACCGACCGTGTTGTTAGACGATCTCACCGCCTTGCGAGCTTGCGAGGTACGCCCGATCGAGGCCGGCGCAACGGTGTGAGCTCACGGAGTACACACAATCCAGTGCACGGTTTCAGGCTCGAACTCGGATCTTACATCGAAGCCCAACTCAAAAATGACTTCAACAACATGCAACGCCGTGTACGCCTCCATCCTCCACCCATTCGCAGCTCGCTTTCCTCGAGCTTGTGCCGTTCACCCCGATCTTCAAATCGTAATCCACATAAGCGATGTTATAACAAGACTGTCGCTCCGAACAGCTTACGCTTGCAGCAGTCTCCGCTCCATCGTCGAGATACCCCGAGAAATTCGCAAACACGACATTACTTACAACCATATTCGAAGTCCCAGCCGCAGTCCCATTATCGCCGCTGTCCTGCGTGACGACACCTCCATTCTTCGCACCGTGGACGGCAAAGTTGGCGAAGAGCAGATTCCGCACATTGCCCCAGCCGCCCCCACGAGGTTGGTAATCGGACTCGTAGTCGCGGTCTCCGCCCGAGACGAGCTCGCCTACCCACGTTTTGATATACACGGCGTGGCCGATGTTGTCTTGGGCGCCGCCTTTGATGATCGTGGCTCCGTCGATCTCGACGTTCGTCACGCTGGAGTCTTCGAGGTACTGGCCCAGAGAACCGATGGCGATGCCGTTGCCGCTGACGCAGGTCACGTTTCGCACCGAGATCTCGTGGCTGCGGGGTTTGATGGCGACGCAGTCGTCGCCGCCTTGGTAGACGAAATTCGTGAGCCGCACGTTGCGCGAGTCCATGGTGTCTGCTTGCATGCTTGGTTAGTTGATGCGGCTGTGTCTTGCCTTGCCACAGCAATGCAATGCAATAATACTGACTGAACCCATCTGTGTTCTGAACCCAATTGATCCCTCGCCGGGCTTCCGGAGACGTCGCGTTCACGTAGATGTTGTCGAACAAAATATTCGTTGCATTCATCATGTTGATGGCCCAGAGCTGGGGCTGCACGACGTGGAAGTTGCGCACATCGACGTCGCTGACGTTCCACAGGACAAAGGGCATCGGGCGACCGGGACGCGTGGCTCCCACGATTGCCCCTTCGGTCTCGTTTCTTTCGTCAAAGTACCAGACTTCGCCGTTGCCGTCGATGCCTCCGGTACCATGACCGTTGATCCGGATGTGGTCTCCTGTCAAGATGAACCCGGCCGCGTGGTTTTGGAACTCGATGTGGTAGGAGTTGGTTCGCCAATACTCGAGATCTTCGGAGAACTAGTAATTCGTTGCGGTATATTGTCAGTGGCTCCGCTGTCAACAGTATCGAACGAGAAGGGGACCTACCACCCATTGCCCGTGCCAATCGATATTGACGTCGTTTACTTCTGGGTTCAGGCGGGAGTTGATGTGATAGGTCTCGTTCTGCGGGAAGACAATGTTTCCTCCGTTGCCACACTGGTCGAAGGCTTTGATGATTGTTGGGACGTCGTCGGTGGAGTTGTCGCTGCTGGCGAAGACGGTGCAGGTAGTCCGTTTGCCATGTTCGGAGAGCGAGATGTGCTGTGCTCGCACCACTGATGATATGGCGGACAGGCACAGCAGTCGTGCGAGGTTGATAGAAGCAGAGGTCATCTTTGGATTGCGGTGGGTGACGTGTCGGTGAAAGAGGATATTAATTACCGAAGAGTACAGTACTTTTCCCTTCCTCTTTTTCCAAAGCATAAGAAACTCTGCACCATGCTCAAACGGAGGTTATAGAGCGCTTTGTGTGCCTGAAAGCTTGCGTGCCCTGCGTTTACGTACAAGGGTGTTGATGAGGAGTTGTTTGTTCCCCCGCCCTTCAACAAGTCTACAACAATTGACGATCGACCGCCGATCACAAAACGATTATTCCATGAATCAAAAAGCGTCAAATCTCTCTCTCTTCGCCAACGTGACCACGAGCGTCATCCATGCGTGTTCAATGAATTGCTGAGAGCCATGTAAGTTACTTCATAATGATTCAGCGTCGGCCCTGGCCGTGGAGTTTGATATGCGGAGCCCGAAACAAGGCTTTTGTTTGAACGGATAGAGCTACCTGATGGTATGAGACAGTCTACATAGGTCGAAGGGGCTTGATTGAGGTATGCTCGTAACCAAAAGTCAGCCAGCCGCTTGTGTTTGATGCTACATGTACATGTACCTACGTTGATCTTATAAGTGGATGTTTCGATTGCTCATACCTAGTAAGCATTAGGACGATATCGATACGAGCCAAAGGTGGACGGGGTGCAGATTTACAAAGAAGCGGCAGTCGATACAATAGAGTCGCGAGAGAAATATTTGAATTAATTAAGAACGGAGAGGCAAAAAAGGATTTAAAAACATTAGCACAATCGTGAACCAGTTCCGAATCTCATCCCATCCAATCCATCCATCCGGTACCATCCAAATCCCATCCTTACCCAATCCCAGTCCAGCCCATTCCATTCCATCCTTCTGACACAGTAAGTAGTCCCAGGGTATACCCAACCAAGCCGACCAACCCCCGACCGCCTGACAAGCCATCCCGTCCCTTTCCCAGCCCAAGCCCAATCCAACCGTCCAGAATTGTAGGACAGACCCGATCACGTTTTATCGTTCAAGCGTTATTCACAACCTCTCAAGATCCAACCGGCTTACCCGGGAATTCACCAGGGACGTGCAATTGACTAACGCTGATGTCGGTGTCGTGTCTGATGACCTTGGGGAAGATGTGGCCTGTCTCGTGGGCGCCCTTGGCTTCGTGACCGCCTAGGACATTGTTGCCGTTCGGGCCTTGGTCCAAGCTAGCGACTGGAGGAGAGGCGGGAGAGGAGCCGGCGAGACCGGTGCCAGTCTCGCTGGGGTAGGAGAGGTACGTGCCGCCGTTTACGGCGGGTTCGGTGGCTAGAGGTGGGTTATCGACGCTGCCGGGTGCGCCGGTGGCGTGAGGTGCTGAGTCGAAGGCGCGGTCATTGGCGGTGAGCGGGGTGTTGTCGGTGTTGCTCACAGGGGCGACAACAGGGGCAACAGCGGGTGCGGCTTCAACACCTGAGTTGGGTGCAGTGTTGGGCGCTATGTTGTTGGACGCAACATTAGGGTGCTGTTCCTGCGGCTGCTGCTGCATTTCCGGTTCACGATCTTGGTTGTAGCGGTTGTATGCCGCGGTACCTGCAACACCAGCTCCTGCACCGACAGCAGCGGGAGCGATCCAGTCTGAATGTTGGTTCTCGCGAGGATCAATAGTGGCCGGCTGTTGGTAGGTGGGTGCCGGCTGTTGGGCCAGGTCCTGCTGGCCAGGAAGGAACATGGAGCGGCTCACTGGAGATTGCTGCTGGGCTTGGTAAGGCGCCGGATTCGCCATGTAGCGAGCCTGGTCTTCGTCGTATGCAGCAGCGCGCGCGGGAGCCGCAACGGTGGGACTTTCAGAGGCAATGCCTTGGAGTCTGTACGGGTTCTCGTCACCACGAGAGTACTCGGCGTGTTGCGAAGTAAGCGGCGGGACAGCAACAGCGCCGGCGTTGATGGTGTCGCGGTCGTCGGAGCTGTCACTCGACAACGTTCGAGTCGCACCGAAGGTACGCGGGATGTTCAGATCAGACGGGAATCGTCCGCCTGTCGATGCCACTAGTCAGTTTCTCGGACTGATGCTAAGAGTTTGGGGACGCAAGAAGGGGCAGCACTCACTCACCTGGCTGCGGCCGCAGTGGCTTCGCCTCGATGGGGTTCTGCTCGGAGAGACTCGCGGCGTCGGCCGAGTATGGCACGCGGTCAGCCTCGTCTTCCTCAAGGCCATCACTGCTGTAGCTGCGACGACGATCACTGCCGTTGCTGACGCTCCTAGCGTGTCTGCGGACAAATGCGTTACGCTCTTCGCCCGTCTTTTCGGTGAGAATCTGGATGTCTTGGTACCAAGCAAGCATAGTTTCGTGGCTCTCGGCGCGGAAGACCCAGCTGTGACCCTTGTGCATGCCGCCAGATTGACGACCCTTGAGCATAAACTTGGAGCTTGACGAGCCTGGCTCCGAGTGCGTGCCGAGCTTCTGGTCTGCAAGGTAGAGAGACATGACCGGCGGCTGAGTGTAGATTTTGTCCGCAGACTTGAACTCGTGCAGATGGGTGGGCGACAAGACATACCAACCCGGGCTGTAAGACTTGAGGTATTTGCTCTTACGCTCAAGCATGCCGGCGCGGATTTCGCATGCTGCAGGGTGGTCTCTGCCTGGGTAGGTAATATCCTCAATGCGACGCAACGGCACGTCCGGAGCAACGAAGTGCGGGTCGCTGTTAACGAAAGCAGACCACTCTTCGTCCTTTGGCATGGAGATTGGGCCACTGCGGAGGCTCTCCACAGCCTTGTAGGCATCGTCGCCCTCACGCTTGAGGATGCCTGCGAGAGCGTTGTAGGCCTTTTGAATTTCGCCCACAACGATAGACTCCAGCTCACGGCCAGAGGTCTCGAGGTTGAGGTAAGCCTGGTGATGTCAGTAATCGCTCATATACCCGGAAATGACAGCGTAAATTACCCTGTGGAGATAGTTCTCTTCGTCAATCTGCTTTTCAACCGCGCGGTCCACACCGAGTCTGACAACAAATGGATCATTCTTGCCGGTAGAATTGCTGCCCTCGTGGTCGACATGCTGCAAGGCGTCCTGCAGCTTCTCGACCTCACGTCTTGTAGCCTCCTTCTCCTTGTCCACAGAGTTCTTAAAGTCGCCGCTCAAACTCTTGATCTCCTTGATCTTCTGACTCAAGTCACTGCGCAAGCCAGAGAGACCGCTGATAACGTCGCTCTCGATCTCGCGCGACTTGTTGGCCTCGGAAAGAGAGTGCTTGTGGAAGTCTTCGAGGATGCGCGTCGCGTCGGCAAGACCATTGTGCGACATCATGACAGCGGGGTGAGAGATGCCGCCCATGGCGCTCTGGATCTTGCTGACGGCTTTGGCACGGGTGTCGTAGGAGCTCTGAATCTCGCGGAAATAGGCGATCAGCGACTTGAGCAGCTGGCGCCAGGACTGGAAGCGGTTGGCCAGAACGTCGGTCGGGGAGCCCTGGGTGGGAACGGGTGTGTGGAAGGCGGAGTGAAAGTCCTCGGTTTCGTTGCCGCCTGCTACGCTCCTGATACTGCCAGCGGCGACACTCCTACGACTGCTACTGCGCTTGATGCTGCCGGTGGCTCCAGTCGCGCGGCGCATGCTAGACTTCTTCTTGAGGGTGTTGTTCCTGGAGGGTACTCCCTGGTGGCCGGGCTGACCGTACGCGACGGCGGTGGAAGCGCTGGATGCGGAGCGGTTGATTCCTGCGGCATGTTGCGGGTCGACGGCAGAATTGGGACGAGATGCGTCAAAGTCCTCGTGGAACTGTCCTCCGAAGCCTTGCTGGCCGCCCATTGACTGGCCGAGGGGCGAGCTCATGGTTGCCGAGGGATTTCCAGCAGCAAAGTCGTTGACGCCGCTGTTGCCGTTTCCGTAGCCGCGGTCGTAGTGGGTGTCGTTGGGAGTTGGCACATGGCCATATTGTTGAGACATGGCGGTGCCAGTGCCTGGAGGTGATGCCAGTTACTGGAAAAGTACTATAGGCAAAGGGGTATTCCCGTATGCGAAACAGAGGACAAGGAAGGGGAGGGGAAGAGGTAGAGAGAGATAGTGGCAGGCGGAAGCAGACGGGACGGATAGGGCGGTGGATTGGTGGAGTGTGCGATAGCAATGTATGGTACAGGATCAAAAGTGGTGACGGTGACGGCAGAGGATTGGCATGCATGCATCAAATGCAAATGCAAGACACGCTGACGTCGTATGTCGATTGTGAAGGAGCAGCAGTTAGAGAGAACCTGGGAGCAGGAGGTGGCAGGGCTCTGAGATCGACAACCAGCGCCAGCACCTCGGCGTCGACTTGGTCATGACGATCATACTCGGCTCCCTTTTGGAAGAGGCTACAGCGCGACTATACCTTACTATTGGTGCGCACAGTATGGCATGCATCCCGTGCTGCCACGCCAATCTCCGCCATTGCGCCAAGCAGGGAACGCGATGTCATCGTTAAGCGCGATGGAAAAGCTTCACGAAAGGAACATGATCATCATCATCTCCATCTTGCCAGTCCAATGGTCCAGCTACGATACTGGGTGCTGTACTCCTCACCAAGTCTCCACTCCGCGGACCATCATTCCGGGTGTGTACAGGGAAAAGCAATCACATGCAGTGCAGCTCGTTATGGAGACGACATATCACATATGGAGACAGCTCATGCGGGTGGGTAGGTATGGGTAAGGCTGCACCGCATACCCGGGATATGACACCATACGCCTTGTATACTCTACCCTTGCGAGGGCAGAGTAACACAGGAAGTACAACTACAAATGAATAAATGTTGCTACCCGGCCGAATGCTGGATGTTGTTGGTCACGATCCACGACTAAAATCCACCGCCGCCGTCATCATCATCCTCAGCATCCCTCCTACCAAGCAAGTATTACACACCTTACCAGACATGTGAGTGAAGTATTCCAAATGCCTCCGCCATCGCGATAACCCTGAAAAACAAGACGACCGTTTCCCGCAAGCAGCAATTGCTCCCAGTAGTGGCAGCAAGGATGCCTTGATAACTTCCTCCAAGTGAAGCTCAGAAGTCGGTTCTCCACATGCTGCCTCCATCCATGTATCGCGTGGCGCCCGCGATAATCAACACACGTGGTCTGCAGTATCTTGAATATTACTCATCATTGACAACATCTGCACATGCAGCCCCAAAACTGGCCCCTTGGGCTTGACTCTCCATGTGCCGCACGGCCCTGTCTTCGGCCTACAACTTACAGTATATATGTAACATTCAGGGTGATGATGATGTGCACTGACGCACCGTGTCTTGTTCAAGGAGAAGGATTGTTTTCATCTGCATTGCGCTATCATAGGTACTGTTTTTTTCGATGTCCTGTATGCCTTAGTTCCATCATTGCGTTATTACAAGCGTCAGTCATCACGAGTGTCCATACCGACCTGCATCTGTCCTACCCACCCAACAATACACCAATAAATCAATCAATCAATCAGCCCATCATAACAGCAAACATGATCATCATCATCAGCACCATCATCAAGCGATTCACTCATCAGAACACTTACTCTCCGCCCTCACCCACCCCGTCAACCGATTCGCTATATCACTCACATAACAAGCCGTCGCGCCCGCCTTCTCGGACAAATCCCCACTCTCAGGAATATACCCACTGTTGTACCCTCGCATAGCCCTATACGGGTTGCCGTACAGGTTCAGGTTGTCCACCAACCCCCACCCGGCGTCCGTGCCCTGCGTGCCGTCCTGGATCATCAGCAGGATGGAGAGGCGGCTGTGTTTGGGGTCGTAAGAGTGCCCGTTGTGCGACTGCATGAGGCCTGGGTTGCGCGTGCCGCCGGACGAGGTCGTGTGGCTTACGAGGGGGCAGCCGTTGGTTTCCTGGATCACGGTTGCGAGGATGATGCGTTGGTCGACTAGCGAGGCGTTTGCGCGGTCTTGGATCGCGTTGTACATGTCCTGGATCATTTCCGGGGAGTTGTTGTCGCCCAGGTCGAGCCAGCCGCAGGACTGCTTGAACGTCTCGAGGTTCGCCGTCCACATGTCTTCGAAAGACACCCATTTGTCGGCCGTGGGGAAGTTGGAGGCGTTGCCTTGGTAGTACGTGTAGCTGTCGTTGCCGGCTCCGATACCGACGCTGGTGTCGTTGACGCTTTTGCGCGTGGCGCCGCCTTCTTCGAAAGCGATGGTGTTGTTTACTTGTGCGGTGGACGGCGTGTATTTGAACCCATTTTTGCGTGGGAGACTGACGGCCAGGGCGATGATGATGATCAGCAAGACGATGGAGATTGCGGCCGAGATCACGACGCATTTACGTCGCCTGCTCCACATGCCGCAGCAGCCACGTCTGTCGTCGGTGTCGCCCTCCTCTTCCGCTCTGCCGTACTTGTAATACTCGGCTTCGTCGTACATGGAAGGATCCCGACGATGACTCCTTCGCTTCTCACGCCTCTGGTCGTCGCGCCCACGTTGCGAGCGGTGCTTCCGAGGCGATTGTGAGGTCCGGCGAGTTCTTTTCTCGTCGTCAAAGGTGGACACGCTGTTGACACTTGGACTCTTGTCAAGCTGTGGAAGTGGTGTTATAAGTGGTGACGGCTGTCGTTTTGTATTTCCAACCTGCGATTCGACGAAAGGCTGTCGTGTGTCGGTCGCATTCACTGCAGACCTAGGTTGGTCCTCGTTGACAGATGAAGCCAAGTCTCTAGTCGATTGCTCGTCAGGACGGGCATTACCAGCATCAATCTCAGTTCTTGCAGACTGCTCGAGAGGGGCGGCGGCCTGCAGCGATGAACGACGTCTCCTCGGCCGCCTCCAGTCGTTCGTGACAGCACGTCGATTCTCCATGGCTCGCCTGCGCTCAATCTTGAAGCGCTTGTAACAGCGGCTGCAAAGGTCAACGCCGTTCGGCCCAGGGCAAAGTCTCTCGTCGGGAGCGATGGCAGGCGAATCGCATAGATCATTCCCGCATCTTGCGCCGTTGTGAGGTAACGAACGCTTGACAGAGCCAGCTCGAGGGTCGCTTCTTCTCTCGCTATGCCGTCGCATCGGAGGCCTGCGCGGTGCAACAGAAGCTGTTGGCTCGGGTTTTGCTGGCAGGTTTGAGCTGTAAATGGAGGATAATGGCGTGTTTGGAGCAGCCGAGTGGTAGGTCCATGGCCTGCGGTGGTCGTACTGTGGGTAATCTGGGTATTGTCTATCCATGATGAGACAGTTGTTAGAGTGGAGAAAGAATGTGAGTACAACCTGTCATCATGGTATGTAAATCTATGTCTCTGACTTGAAACTTGGGTTGCTATCGCGTGGCAGGTATTAGATGGGAGATGGCTGGGAGCTGGGAATGGAAGGATCGACACCCCGGTGGCCTTATCTTTGCCGCGCGGGGTGCCGCAATCTAAAAGTGCACGAGCCATGAGATCGGTTAGGTTCATTTTTGGCACATCTTCAGTTTCAAGGTGCTACCTGGAGAACCATCAGTGAAGCCGTTGGCTCTGAACGTGCACGAGGAATCGAAGAAGCTCAACCATGATCGCTTGAACAGCTTGTTGGGAACAAGTCAACACAGCTTGCGACAAAATCATTCGAAAAGACGACGATACAAGGCTGGACGATGTTCACCGCAGCGCACTTTGTTAATGTCATCGTCCCACGCCATTGGAAATCTCCGGTACGACCGACAGGTCCAAATGGCGGCTGTGCGCTTAACAATTCCCTCTTGAGAGTAGCAAACCACGAGTGTGTGTCAGTATGGCAGCTGTACGCCGGCAGTGCCTTGGAAAAACATTGCCCTCGAGGCGTGTCTCCTTTCCTAGTAGCTTCTTTGCAAGGCAGCAGCACGGGAGGAGCGCCTAGCCGATGCAGTCTGCTGTGAGCGTTTCGTGCCAGCACATTGTACGACCGCAAACCTGTTCTCACTCCTCAATAGCACCGCGTGACTCCATGATGCTTGTGTAGGCCCTGGTCCATTCGTTGATCCCATCAATGTCTTCTTGACAGGCAGTCCTCAGCCCTCACCGCATGCCCGTACCTCTTGTCGCCCTCCCCACTCCCCTCGCAACTCCACCCCTGGCACCTCTCGCCGTACCCGACATTCCACCTCTAGGAAGCCCACTAGTGCTCCCTCCTCTTGCCCCTCCTCTGCCCGGCGCAGGAACCCCCGTCCCTCTGCCTCCTCTTCCAGCAGGTGTCCGCGCAGACGGCACGCTACTATACCTGCTCGGTGGCTTGGAGGTTGTGGGCGGGTTTTCGACGAAAGATGTGTCGGTTGTGAGGAAAGTGGCATCGACGTCTGGCGGGGCAGCTTGTGAGGCCATTTTGTGAATAGATGGTGAGGTGGAGGCTTGAGTACGGGCGCGGGCGAAGGATTGTTGTGTTGGGGCCTGTAGGATTTGATATTAGTTTATTACGGAGTTCAGACGTTTAGGACCACGCATCCACATACCTCGGGGAAATCAACGCAGAACGCGCTCATGTTCAATCCGTAGAGGAAGCCGCCAAAGCACTCGTTGAAGCGATTGAGGCTCTCGTTCAAGAGTTGCAGGTGCATGAAATTGGCTTCCAGGTCGGCCATGCTGTCACTCAACTCGGCGAAAGCGGGTTCGAGCGCTGCTAAGGGATCCGACGCGCTGCCGGATAGAGGGCCTGATGGTGTGGTTTGTGATGCGCGGAGGGATGTGCGCGAAGGCGGACGTAGAGGCGTGGTGGGACGTGAGGCGGCTGAAGCCTTACGAGAGTGCGATGGAGTCGCCATGGTCGTGTTGTCTTGGTTGTGCTAGTCAATATGGAAGTGTGTATAGAGGCGGTGGTAGCAGTCGTTGCCAGTCGGCGCATTTGTTTATCTTCACGACTCCGCGTTGAAGCTCCAAGCCGCAAAGGCAAAACCCTCCAAGCTCTATCTCACCCTGCCTCGAACAAGACACCAACCCAGGATCTACAAAGAGTCAAACCATCTCCAAAAGCGCATTGTCGCATTGCGCGCTGAGACTACTGATTCCAAGGATAGCAATAATCCGATCACAACATTATGGACGCTTGCGAAAATGACCTACTCCAGGCATCAACTGCACTACTGCGCCTTTTCTCGCTGTATAGATTACTTTACCTTACAGTAGCGCATCCTTTGCCTGGTGCTGCCTAAGCTGGTCGAAAGAGGGCTCAGGTAAGGTACGGAGGCCATGCCGAACACTAACATATTAATACCAGGGTATCGCAGTCTTCTATCGACTCAGTGCATGCTCAAAGTCACCACCACATTGCTCGCCACCTTCACAATGGCAACATCTGAGGACCTCGCACCTACATCAAACGAGTTGATGTCTCATATGGTGACAGTCTATCGAAGTAGGGGCTTCGTTGATGCCACACGCAATGGAGTCACTATGCTCAACCCCTACCATTTTGCCTATACAGGCGACCTGGCGGGCAATCAACAACTAGCCGCATCTCTGCTCGATCAAATCTACGCTGCGCCTGTAGATGATCAGGCATCGCTTGCAGAACGACTTGGTCACGAGAACGACGCTGCTGGTCCTTACATGCTCTGGGATGCCTTCGTCACAGGCCACGCAGGCATCTACGCAACACTATCCAAGACATTCGCACGTGGAGCCGGCCCGAGAGCTTGGAGTGCGGCAGTTCATACATACGAATCTTCATGGATCACGCAGGTCTTCAACTCCTCCACCGAGACTAAACTGGACGCTGTTCAGGCCTGGCAGAAAGAATTCGAAGGCGAGCATTCCCAGCTGTTGTTCGAGGCAGCCGCTAGAGGTGATGAGGCAGTGCTCAGCTATCTACTCGATCTTGGTGTCGAGATACACCCCGAGCAGAACCCTTCGATCGCGCCTATGCGCGCTGCCTACCACAATGGCCGCTTGGGTACTGCACAGCAGCTCTTCAACGCAGACATCAGCGTTGACCACCTTGACGATGCTGGAGGCACTCCACTAATGCGTGCTGCTTCTGGCGACAGAGCAGATGTTGTGGAGTGGCTGTTGCAGAACGGTGCAAACCCCCACACTCGCGAAACAAGAGAGAATGGCCATACGGCACTGGAGCTAGGCATGGGTAATGCCAAAGTCGCCGAACTATTGCTGGACAGCGGCGCAGAGTGGACGCCAACAGCTTTTGCGGCCGCCGTCCATCATGGTCACCAAGAACCCTTGAAAGAATGAAATTTCTTAGCGGACTCGCCAGTGGCACATCAGGAGAGTCTCAAGGATCTGCTTTAGAGGATCGCCAGCGTGAAGCAGTGCTTTTGTCCATCGAATATTGCGCTTCCAAGCAACCTGCTTCGCGCGATACTGTTCGATGGCTACTGGGAAAGCTCGGGCCGGTCCAAGCAGACGATATGTACATGCTCGACGGGACCGACATGAAGCTGTTACAGTCACTACGCGACGGTATCAGCGGCGCAGTCAGTGGGGACGACGCTGACACAGCACGGCTCCTTATCCACAACCTTGCATTGAGCGACCACGACCAAACAGGCGACTCACAAGCAGAGGAGCTGAACGGCTGGCTGCTAAATGCGGTTTTCCACAATTCTGCCTTCGTGACTCGCATGCTCTTCTCAGAATTCGGCCTGGATCCAAATGTAGCAGTCGGCCCCAGATCAGAGACCCCTCTCACCGTCGCAGCGATAGCGGGACAAGTCGACATGATCAAGCTGCTGGTCACAGACTTCAACGCCGACATCCACAAAGCAGCTGGCTCCCTTGCGAACGGCCGCACGGCACTATGGCACGCCATATACGCGCAAAACGAGAAAGCTGCTCGCGCGCTGCTCGATCTCGAGGGTCCGGTTGAACGCATACACGAAGCCATCAAAGGAGGCGAAAACAGAATATGGCTTGCTGCGGAGAAGCAAAGCTCGTATCGGAGTCCTGTCACACTGTTAGCATGGATGACTCCGCGTTGGGAGAAAGAAGAGAATGAGGACCGGTTCTTGTGTTTGGAGTATCCGCAGGGCTTTCAGGGCCCAGTGATGGTGAGGAAAGACGACGCGAAGCTGGCTTTGGACGATGACAGACCTCTTGGAAGTGATGTGAGCCAGGTAGCGGAAATCTGAGTGCAGCGAAGCGTTCGACGTGTTTGGATGCATATTAATATCGTGTTCACTTCACACGTCGTGGAGATGGGCTTGGGTGACCTACGTCTCGAGTGCTAAAATCAATTGGGACATTTCACGGCTAGCATTCATCTGGTCTGTCCCAGTTTATGTGCTCCTCCAGACTTCACCCATCAAATCGCTAGATGCGCGATAACTCGGAACACCACCACCACCATTATCATCCATCACCGGACA
>Ga0265797_10007746_pt1 | contig 14538 bp, 15 predicted proteins | sample P2T30metagenome_FD_192433 | JGI IMG/M metagenome (GOLD analysis project Ga0265797, IMG submission 192433) | Plant litter microbial communities from East Loma Ridge, Irvine, California - P2 T30 | ecosystem: Environmental > Terrestrial > Plant litter > Unclassified | place: USA: California... | reverse complement strand
TCTCGCGTTGGTGCATGTGTGCCAAATTCTTTTGCGCTTCCTTGGAAGGGAACATGGTTGCGCCTTCTGCGGCAATGCCTACGGGCGTGAAGACGTACTCTTGAAAGTATTCTCCTAGTGTTTGCCCGGTGACGCGTTCGAGAACGATACCGGCCCAGTCCATGTTGACCTGCAATTCTGTCAATATTGGGACGGGAAGAAGGATCTAGATGCGACTTACGCCATATTCCCACATACTGCCTGGCTGGTTTACCAACTTCGCATCGAGAATGTCGCGTTTGTCTCCGCTGCTCCCTTCGATGCCATCCGCTACGAGCCTCGGATCCGCGAATCGGTATCCAAATCCTGCGGTATGGCTCAATAGCATCCGTACTGTGATTCCCTTCTCTTGCTCAACACCATTGACGCCATCTGCATAGACCTTCTTCTCCGATAATTCCGGCACGGTTTTCTTGATGAATTCAGCATCATCCAATGGTATCTTGCCCTGCTCAACAAGCTGCAGCACGGCAATTGCAGTGACCAGTTTGGTGCAAGAAGCAATCCAAAAGGTGGTGGTCTGAGTGTTCACAGGCTCCTTGGAATCTACACCCAGCATACCTGAAGCATGCTCGACAAGTGTTTTGCCTGATTTGTCGATAGCGTGAAAAGCGAGACCCGGCGAGCCATCTCCAATGAAACCATCTAGTGTGCTCTTAATATCTTCGACAGCTTTAGTGGAAAGAGGCATGATGAGAGCTGTTCTGTGGATGTTTAAAGAAGGTTTATCGTAGAACAGATCAGTCTTATAGAAGTTGCGCTATGTACCGAGGGTATCAATATCCCGCCTCCAGCACCACACATACTATCACACATACTACGCCGAATCCAGACATCAGTAGTGGAGGTATGTAACTAGTTGAGGTCGACGTAAGCAACCGCCCGAGCACGTTCAGGGGCCACACGGATAGGAAAGACCAATGAAAGGTACCGGACACGAGATAACCGAGCAGGGCGAACATTTAGGACGTGGACTTGTTGATATTGAACCTATGAGTCGCATAACCAGTGATGGTAGAGGTTGCTCGCTCCACCCTACGCTACCCCGCAGCGGGGCATAATTCGGGTCATTCGTACAGTAGTGCACATCCGACGGACTAATGTAGCGTGTCATCAACGTGAGCCTGCTGTTGTACTACAAAACAGGACTCATGAAGCGAATGCATGGCTCTCTCTCTGGATGGCATTGTGGTTCCCTCGGAACATACTTCAAAACATGTGACAGTCGTCAGCGATTGATATGACCCGGTGGGATTTGGGTACCAAGACCTGCAGAATCCACAGGGCGTACTAGGAATAAGACAAGCGATGCAGCCTTCAGCCTCGCTTTAGTACCGCTTTCAGCTCCTTCAAAGCAGCCATGATCAGTGGTACAGCAACTGGCCCTAGTAGGGGTAGGTACACGGCGACCTTGTGCTCGTCAGGAAAGTAGACCTGTCCGACCATTGAGCGCTCGAAGAAAGCCTTTTCGGCCTCCACCTCTGCAGCACGGGCGTGTTCCAGTGCGCTTGCGAAGCGGCCATCTCGAAGGAAGTCGCAGGCTTGCTGTAAATGTGCAATCGTCTCTTGCGTAGACTGGGCAACATTATCGGGTACTGGAATAGAAGGAAGCTTCTGGTACACTTGAGCTAAGGCTCCCAATGTGGAAGATGCTGAGAAGATAAGGGATGCAGCTCGGACGCGTTCAAGGGTCGAGATGCGAAGTGGCAAAGATGCCGGGCTCTGCGGCAGACCGAACAACGAGATAAGCTGATTCGAGAATGTGTGCATCGCTGGTGCGAGCATTTCAGCAGTCAAAGCAGCCGGCGTGTCTGCCTCGCCCTCCAAATTCAGTATGTGTACACCACCCCATTGCGGAATTAACCAGCTGTTCCCTGCATTCTCCTTGACCAGAAGTGGAGACTGCGTGTGATCCGGTACATACAGAATGAAGTTGACGGTCGGCCCCTCGCCAATGCTGGGACTGAGGGGCCACTCAGCCGCGTTCACGAACCCACTAAGGTCTTCCTTGCGGAGAGTCCATGCCTTTGTAGCTTCATCGTATTCCGGCTGGCGGACAGACGGAGCGAATGTTGCGTAGAGTTGTACTTGCGTATCGACGGTGAAGTTGCTGATGGCGGAGAAGGCGTCAAGAAGCGGGCTCATGTATGTCTGGAGAGCAGTCTCGATGTCCCACTGTGAAGGTGCGTAGGAGGGACTGAACAAGGAGAACGTCAGGTGGTATGTTGGAGCATACTTCAGGGCGCGCGTGGACTGGCGCTGAAGCCCTGCGGACGTTTCTGGAGAAAGCGCCTTAACTTTGGCAGCATGTGCACCAGAAGTTGCCGACAACACGTGCGCCAACTGCGCCTGCTCTTCCCCAAATATGTTGTGTAGTTCCTGAGCGAGGAATGTAGCCAGACTCGAGCCAGTCGACGACTGCGATGGAATCTGGTTTGGCGAGTAGTACACGTCTAGCGTTGGCGAATATGGCTGCAGCTGCGACCGTGGCGTTGTGCCCGTCTCGACAGGTATCAGTCGGATGACCAGGGCCACGTCCTTGTCATCGCTCTGGATGCTTGTTCCATCGACAATGACTTGTTGCGAGGCGTTTTGCTGCGAGGGAGAATCGGCGAGCATCAGTCGGAGGTGGTGGGCAGAGAAGTCGTTGATATCGTCGAGGGCATGTTGTGTCGTACGGAGGAGATGTTGCGCATCCGTGGAAGGGATCGGGGCCTCTACAGCGATGCGCAGAGGGAAGACTGGCTTACAGACCTGCCGCGGTGTCAGCTATGTTGTTGACAGGGTACCATACTTGGGAGGGTTCTACCTTGCCCTCAGCCCAGTCCGTCATGTCCTGCAGTGGCAGCTCTGCCCTGTAGATAGCTGTTGTCTTCAGCCATATTGGTAGGCCCAGAAACACCACGACGACCCAAAAGGAGAGGATGGACAGGCGTCGCAGCCATAAACTCTCTTTCGTCTCGGGCGGAGGCTGCTTAGCCAATGCTGCCGCGGTGGGTGTCGAAGGCGACTGGGCGGACGTCTGCTTCAACTCGGCCGCCAGCGACGCGTCGGAATCTTTTGGTGCCGCCATGTTGCGGTTGACTTGTTCCATGCTGTCACTTGGGGCAATGTCGCGCTAACACACGCGTCCGTGCGTCTGGGTCCACCATTCACGCTCACACGAGACATTTCCGCTACCTCACAACCACCTCATTCGAGAAAGAGAGTAAACACCCTAGAACTCACTTCGAAGTTGTGTCATCTACATTTCATGTTTCTATGTTAATTGAGGCTGTAGACCTGTCAAGCTTTTCCTTTAAATGATGAGCAACCACACTGTCACGCTATTACTCTAGAAAGAATAGAATGCGCCTTTGACCCAGACTGCGGTCTGGTTCTGGGTTGCGCTTGGTCTTTGAGATTGTACTTTGGTATACGGTATGATTGCAATAGCTTTGATGTTGTTCGCTCTAGCATGATGTGATAGCAGGAGACTATGAATCATTCGTGTTTTCTATTCTCCATCATGAGTTCTCTTATCCTCAAGTAGCTTCGGAACGTGAAATGCGTCGGACGAGACTAAAACCCATTTTCCAGCCAGCCGGGTTTGACTTGATTCTAGTTCTCGTTACCCGACTGACCCTCGGGAGGGTCGGATTCTTGGCTAGGGTCAGATTCAAGGAAACGCGTCAAGCAAGGCTGACTAGGCTGTAAAGAGCGCGTTATTCTGTCAGCTGAGAAGTTTCGTCGATCTGGCCTCTGCCAAAAGGAAGCAGTACTTAGGTAGTCAAGCGGGCCCGACCTGCAACGAGCAATTGAGTTTCAGCTTACTTTGTATGCCTTCTAGCGTGCGGTCTCCAGGCATATCCTGAGAGCCACATAATTTGCGCAGGATGCCTGAGTTACCTATTAATCATCTTCAACTTCATGTCTCGTGACAGCGACATGTTCCATGGTCGTGCTTTCTTGATGGTCTGCTCGTGAACGCATGGTCCGTGCGTACTGGTATGAGTGAATTCCAATGAAGCTATATCCAGCCCTTGCGCTGGATTCCTTGATCAATCACGAATCACCTAGTTTCCAAGTAGCTTCGCACTATTCATCACTCATCTCATAGCTCATCATGATTGTTTCAGGGACGCATGCGATCGAGACAGGCCAGCAAGGGTCAGCACGCGGGGAGCTTCGATCGACGTTCTTGCCCCGCCGACTAGACTCCTTGCGGCGACAAACGGTCCGTGCTAAGCGGGGTTGCATATCTGGGGAAGGAGAGCTACAGACGTGACGCGGTGCTTGGGCACGAGACTATAGTAGCTACCCCTCTCAGCTGAGACAGCTTCGCTCCTTCCTACTGCTCTCTCCTCCAACAACTTCATGCTCACTTCAACAACTTACTCAGTCCATTTCAACTCACATCCTACTCCAAATCATTCACAATGAGTGCAATCGCTGACAGCACCGATGGCCCTGTCGAGCAGGTCAAGGTGCTGTTTGCCCTGTTCCCGGGCTACAACACGCTCGACGTGGCAGGTCCGCTTGAGGTCCTCAGTCGTTCCCTCCAGGACTCCAAGGACAAGTGTAAGCTTAGAAGCTCAGTCAATTGGATGTTTGTTGACACTCCACAGCTAGCAAGGCGTTCAACTGCCAGTTCGTCGGCACTGCTGCTGCCATGACGTCCGTCCAGGGTCTCACCATCAAAGCGGACATGGACTATGATGTAAGCATACCCGCGAGAAGCAAGGAACCTACGCTGACATCCATCTCAGGACGCCAACGACGAGCTTGAGGACTTCGACGTCGTCATTGTTCCCGGTGGTGAGGGTGTCTTTGAGGTCCTCAAGAACAAGTCTGAGCCTCTTGGCCTCCTCACCAAGTACGTCGAGCTCCAGGAGAAGAGTCCCAGCAAAGAGCGCACCATCCTCGCCATCGACGTCGGTGCTCTGCTCCTCGCTCAGCAGGGCATGCTCGAGGGCCTTGCCGCTACAACCCACCCAGACTACTACGTCCGTCTCGAGACCATCTGTCAAGATGCGGCTAGACGCGACATGTCGGAGCGTACAGACGTCATGGAGGAGCGGTACGTCGTGAACAACGCCCGCTTCGACCTAGGCGAGAACCCCGACGACAACCCGTAAGTAGCACTTGAATTGCGGTGGCATGCAACGCTCACCATTACAGGTACATCATCAAGAAGTCGCGTGAGCCGCCGAGCGCTCCCGAGGGCACCAACATGGGCCATGCTCGTAGGAAGTCGATCGCTCGCAAGGGCAGCAACGCCTGGCGCGACTCTCGCCGCCGCGAGTCCATCGCTCGACGTGCTTCCATGCCCCTGGGTGGTATGCGCGTCATCACCACTGGCGGTGTGACTGCTGGGCTCGATGCCAGTCTATACTTGGTGGGTTCTTTGGCTTCGCACGACTCGGCTCTGGAGGTCGCTCGTGCTATGCAGTATTCTTGGGTCAAGGGCGTTACGGTCGATGCGATCGATGTTTGAGCTACGGCTCCCGCGCGACAAGCGAAGGCGTTTACGAGGAAGGGTTGAACGGAGATCTGAGAAGGTCATCTGGAACATGTCGGGAATCATAGAGATTTACCACGACGAATCATGTGAGGATTCATTCGAGAGTATGTAAAGAATCAAGAAATTCTAAAAGAGCTTTTCGGGGGATGAGGTGTCAGTGTGAGATGCGGCCGTGCCAGCGCGAAGCTCAAGCGTCTCCACAAGCTCCACAACAGGCGGGCAACCGATCTTCCGCTCTTTACCTCACCGGTTCCCACATGGTTTGCATCGCAACTTGCGCAGCCGTCAGTCTTATCTGCATTGGCTTGGTTACAGCCTTCCTCATGACGCGTCTGTCATCCCGAATGAACGATTGCGCAGCGGGACCGGTCTATCTCGGCCAGCTTTCCACAGCCGTCGCAGCTCAGGAAATCCCATTCACATTGCTAATCGCAGCGTCCACCATTTCCGTGCATCAAGTGCACACTAATTTCGCGAACCAGAACGATATAAAAGTGTAAGAGCTCTAAGGTTGTGAGATCACTAACGCATATGCAGTGATAGTCGTCTCATGCGGAAGCGTGTGAGCCACTGGACGTTGGCACGCAGTCTCGTCACAGTAATCGACGGACTTTATCCACGGGCGTAGTATGTCGAACATGGTATCTCGAAGCGTTCAAACGAAGCAAGCTCTACTCTCCGTCTCGTCGACCTCGACACAGCGCAGTGCAAGCTCGATGTTAGGCCAATCCCCGAAATATGCCGACCACGCTGTCCATATGATCGTTACGGGTCCTTGAACATCATGCTGCCAATTGAAGGACTTCTCCTTCTCTCTTGCTTTGTCACAAAGCCCAGAGAATATGTCTAGACGTCATTCTCAAGCTCACTGTGCCCCGTCTGACTGAGTCTTGGAGAGCTGCTAACAAGAACCCGTCGATCATCGCTTGCCCACACGAAGACTCTGACGCTTTGACTGGCTTAGCATTACGGCCGTTGTTTTCAGAGCGAGCTTCTAACCATACTCAACCAGTGTCTCAGTATGCCTGAGCCCTTTCAGTACGCTTACATGGTCCTGGGCCTATCATGTTCATCGCCTGCCTGCCATCTAGCTGATTCTGGGCGTGATCCTACGATGATTCAGCAGACGGGCACAGTACGAACTCTTTCTTAGCGCCAAGAATCGCCGAATGTGTAAAGCTACCATCAGATCTTGTTCTCCGTTGGGTGAAGCGACGGATTTCCCGCCCCCGCATGAGGTAAGCAGCAACCGAAGCGCTTCGTCCCGAACCAATCGCGGAATAAGTGATGTCAAGACCGATGCATGAAGATGGAGCTGTCTTAGCAGCCAAGTCTTTATCATCCAGGTCACTTCGGGATTTTGTCAACTTTCTGCTGCGATCGTCTTGTTGTTAGCTTCCTATCTCACCTAAGAAGTCGCCCTGTAAGGACATGCTGCCCCACTCTGGGCTCTTCATCGCTCTCGTCTGGCGTGACTGAGACAAGGCCGCATCGAAATTCCTGTTGGAGCCAGTAGGAGTGACAGAAACTCCATTGCTTACTGGAGACATTCTGAATGCCACCCAGGTAGGACGAGCAGAAGGATTACGACTACGTCGCCAAGTAAAAAGCCGTTGCTGAACGACGGGACCTATCACACGGTCACATACGAAACATACAGGACGCCTATAGACGACATCGACGGGGATCGTGAACAACAGAGGCTGGGGAACATAGTCAACGGAAAACCATAAATACCCCCTCATCTTCCTGTTCTTTCTTCGCAGAATGACAACACGCAACCTGAACGGCAACTGGATTGACACTCTCCGAAGACAATACGTCTACGACCTGAAAGACGACTCTCCCCATCCCATTAAATACCTTCTTTACAATCCCCACAAGAAACAAGACTTGTACTTTGTTATCCCCAACAAGATCGAAGAGCCGCAACTCAGACGCTCTCTTGTCAAGTATCACCTGTCTACCAAGGGTACCTCAGTCGTCGAGTGGGAGAACGAGCACATCCAAATCATCTACCACCCTCGATACGCAAAAGAGCTACGAGAAGCTGCCCAATCAACCAGCGAAGCAGAAACCCAGAACGAATCACCAACTCCCGAACAGCAAACATGAAGTTCACCCTCGCCACCGCTCTTCTTCTCCTCGCTCCCGCGCTTATCAAGGCCTGGAAGTTCGAGGTCTTCGAAGAAGACTGCATCACCTCTACTGACTTTAACGAGGGGGACGACGACGTGGAGTGTGAGGATACGGCGGAACCGCACGGCTGTTTCCGCATCTCTGAGATGGGTAGCTGCGAGATATTCTTCCACGCGGATGCTGATGAGTGTGAGGATGGTGAGGTCACTATGTCGTACACGGCTACGGACCAGGATCGCGATATTCAGCCTGACTTTGAGTGGAACAACTGGAGCGTTCAGTGCTAAACGCGAAGGCGCATTACCATCATGGTAATTTGAAAGCTGAGGTGTGTTTGGTCCGGTGGACTGTCCAATCGCTAGTTACTTTACCTAGGTATTTTCGTGTTTCTTTAAGCTTTGCTGTGATAGCATGCCAATCGTTAGATACATACTACAATCGAATCTGTACAGATCTAGAGTGTTGACGCAAACGTCGCAAAGTCAGTGTGGACGCTGAAAACCACAGGAGCGTAGTGTAGACGAAGCCGTCTAATCATTGCCTAGGTGCGCTGCAATAGGCGGCAGGCATTCAGTGCTACTTGAGATAGTCTCACTTTTTGATGTTGGAATACTGAAAAGAATGATCGGTAAACTTCATACAATTTGCGGAGTGTTTCTTCACCTCAACGTCACCTGGACCACGACGACACTCGAGGCCTCCATGGTATCTTCACGAGCGCTGCAATCAACGGATTCCAGAACCTGCCTAATCGGGACGCATGTCCTCACGCTAGTAATCACCTGCATGACCAATCACAACCACGAAGTGACAGACCCGCCTAAACTTGCCTTCGCCTGCACGCGTCTTCCCCAACGCGACCGCCATGTCTTGGCCACGACGAACCCAGACAAGCCACAAATGTCGCAACACATGGGCGCAATGATTGGACAATGGGTGTTCATCACGTCTTCTTCGCGACTGAAGCGTCTTGGCTTCTGCGCGTCTGTCTGTGCATGATGCGTGTGCCCAGCTTCAATTCCTCTCGAGGATATAGTCCATCCTTCCATTAGCACAACCATCGCATCACGACAACGCGCATGAGGTAACCATCACTACCAATGCCACTTCAGTCACTCATAAGTTCGCTTCGGCGGCGCAGTCATCGCGCCGCGCCTCCTCCAGCGCACTTGCAGGCAAATACCGAGAAGATCCAATGGCGTCTCGTCGAAGTGTTTACCCGCATGTGGGATCTAGGGTTCACTGCCTTTGGAGGACCGCCTGTGCATTTCCAGATTCTGCATCGAAGGTTTGTGGAGGGAATGGGGTTCCAGGGTGGGAGTAAGTGGTTGGATGAACAGACTGTAAGTATGCGTATGCATATGCGTAGTAGTAAGCTCAACGGTAGAAGTACCAATGAACTGGGTTTCAAGGAAGAGCTAGGAAATCTTCTTGAGACCGGATGAGAAGATGGAGAGATGAACCACTCCCTCGACTACCTCTACAACAGAATGCCGCGCAACTAACAACACTCCCCAGTATCAAGAACTCTTCGCAATCTGCCAAGCACTCCCCGGCCCCGCGTCTACCAAGATGTGCTTCTGCATTGCCCTCCTCCACGCGGGTATAGTCTCCGCCGTCTTCGCCTTCCTCCTCTGGAGTCTCCCCGGCGCAATCGGCATGTACGGTCTCTCACTCGGCGTGCAAAAGATGCCCGAACGCCTCCCACCCATCGTGTATGCCCTGCTCTCCGGTCTCAACGCCAGTACCGTCGGTATTGTCGCACTAGCTGCTGTTCAACTAGCTGAAAAGGCTATTAAAGACCGTGTAACACGTATCCTGGTGATCTTCGGTGCGTGTGCGGGACTGTGTTATAATGCGCTTTGGTTCTTCCCCGTGTTGATTGTTATTGGTGGACTCACGACGGTGGTATGGGATGTCTGGCTTGGGCGGCGCGTGGGTAAGATGAGAGCTGCGTATCTGGCTAAGAGGAGGAGAGCGAGGAATGAACAAGGTGATGCGGAAGAAGTTTCGGCTACCACGCAGACCATACCTATTGAACTTCAGCGACCGGAAGCTGTGAAGAGGAGGGTTGGGACGGGTAGCTCGACTGATCGTATTGTGCCTGAGCAGGAGGAGGCAGGGAGGAGTCACGCAGGTGAACATCCAGTTGTTGATGATGTGATTGCGACGAATGAGCCTGTAGCTGATGTTAAGACGCATAACATCTCGGTCAAGGTTGGCATGTCGCTTATCGTGGGATTCCTTATCTCATTCATCGTCGTTATGGTCATCCGTGGAACGGTATCCAGCACCCGGTCCTTCGATGTTTTCTCCAACATGTAAGCACCCTGTCTACCCATCCAGCTCTTCCCACTAATCTCACACTGCACAGGTATCTAGCCGGCACCATAATCTTCGGCGGCGGGCCCGTAGTGATCCCCCTCCTCCGCTCCTACGTCGTAGACCCAGGCTGGGTATCGCCCCGAGACTTTCTCCTGGGCCTCGCCATCATCCAAGCCTTCCCCGGCCCCAACTTCAACTTCGCGGTTTACCTTGGCGCTTTGGCCATCGCCTCAGCTCCTGCTTCTACACCGACCATCGTGGGCGCCCTCCTTGGTTTCATTGGCATCTTTTTCCCTGGCATTGTGCTCGCAGTCGGTGTGCAGTCTATCTGGCAGGTCATGCGCACCAAGGCTTGGGTGGCTAGTCTGCTCAGAGGCATCAACGCGACTGCTGTGGGACTGGTGTTCACGGCTGTGTATAGGCTTTGGGAGATTGGTTATCTGACGCCGGAGAGCAGTGATGGGAGGAGTTTGGCAGACGAACCGTGGTGGGTGGTCGTCGCTGCTTTGGCATATGCGGAGACGGCTTGGTTTGGTGTGCCACCTGCCATGGCGATTATCATCGGCGCCGTTTTGGGGTTGGGTTGGTATGGCGCTGTTGGCCAGTAGGAGACTCGTTCGCTGGCACTTCACGCAAACTTCCGTTCTGCGAGATGATGTAGGACAAGACATGATATGTGTATGTGTTGTTTGGACTATCTGTTGTACAAATGCTAGATAAGAATCATAACAAAGGGAATGATTAGAGGAGATGCAACCCGGTAGAAGGACCTCGACCCGCCAGCAAGAACAATAAACTAAGAAATGCCGATCCCAGCACCGGGGCGAAAAGAAACACCGGCGAGCAGTCCAGTGTTGTATACCCTCAGCACCGAAGCCTTGACCATCTAATAACCAATAAACTCGGCCAGAACGCCATGACATGCCAGTTGAAACTCCAAAGGGAAACAATAGTAACAACACAAAAAAGACATTGTGATCTCCATCCGGGCATGAGTCACGCCGGTAGACGACCACCGCCTCGTCTAGTTGTAGTATCCACCGTTCGGCGCGGAAGTAGACGTGTTCGGGTCGTTGATCTTTCCACCTCCATTGTGAATGACTGGCGGGTTCTTGTATGATTTGCTGCGTGACGAGCTACCGGAATTTGTGTACAGGCTCGATGAGGCGGCAGAGTAGGCTGCAACAGTGTTAGAGTCATGTCTTTGGGGTGATCTGATAGGAGTTGATAACGTACATGTGGAAGATGTCGAGGGACGGGATGCGTAGGCACCCTTGCTCTGACCGTAGGAGCCGTAAGATGAGCTGGACGACATGGTTGATTGGCGTTGAGAGTGTTGGAGGCGTTTGGATGCCAGTTGTGATTCGAGAAGATCAGATGAGTGATCGGTGTGTGTTGTGTGATAGACGGTAATAGAGTTGTATCGGGTGTATACGAGACGACAAGGGCGTATGGCGATTCTGATCCAAAGTAGATTGTTGACTGAAGACCAACACGAGGACAGCTGTGACTCTTCTCGAAAGATGCTTGATATGACTGTAGATAATTGATCGATTGACTGATGAAGAGAAGAAAGAAAGCAACCACTTACCTCAACCTACGACTATTTATTCCAGGCAGACAATACCTGAGGCCGCCAACCTAGGAAGACTCACCACTCGCAACGTTGACTGTTCTTTGTCGCCATCGGAGTTCTCCTAACGCTCAATGTAACGCCGTTGCCTGAATCGCTGGGCTAGGCGCGTTGTCGAGGTGAATGACTGCGCGATTGCGATGATTCACACGCGTGGCTATGTTCACCTCGGGACAAGTCCTGAGGCAGGACACGCGTGTGCGCGAATCAGCGATTAGGCTGCACTTTCGGTTCACCATTTGAACTGCCAAGAGGAAGAGTCATCATCGGCGGGTGCGGATTTACCGAAGGAACCAGTTCAATCGGCGTGGACTAAGATCGGGTCACGGCTAGAAAGGGTCGAGGTGGTGACTCGCATGGCGCAAAGGGCGTACGCGTTGCAGCAGCCATCTTCTCCTGCAAGGCACATCAAGCGAATCGAACCTATGAAAAGGCAGCAGGAAACCTGTCAGAGACGCGTTATCCAGTGACGTGCCTGACACCCCAGGCGACAGCGGTTCCCGAAATGGACAATGACAAAGCGGGCAAGAGTGGTGAACGAGAAAGTCCACCGGCTGACCGAAAGAAGATGGGGTGTGGGGGCTGGGGGCGATGTAGGTGCCTGGAGCTATTGCAGGCAGCATTGCGAAGCATTCACCGTGATGCAACGGCAAAGAGCTCATCGGCGGCGTCCGATAATGAAGATAGGGGCATGGAATGGGAAAAAGGGCAGAAATGTCAAGGCAAAAGGCGGTGTTGTGGAGTAGGGTAGGAGGCGCAGTGGAAGGGTCCTGGTGCATGGCGGGGTTGTTGCGTAGCGGGAGGCCATCAATCCGAGCAAGGCTGTCGCGAGGCTGCACGCGATTCACGTGGGTGTTCATTCCGCACTGACTCAGAGCAGGTAGTTGTGGCGACTGCGCGGCTCTGGATTGCGCAACTGCGCATATGGTCCAGGCGTTTGCCAGCGCATAGCCGGTGAACCGCTGGAGAATCCAGGACTGAACTTCTCGCCAACTACGCTGCGCATGCGCAGTAAGGTGGGCCGAGGGACATTGTTAATCTCCAGTATGCCAACGCAGAGCCGGTGAACCGTCGGAGGCATAGCATCTTCAACGTGTGACTTGGGCTGCTTATCGAGCCCGGCATACATGGGCAGCCAATGAGTCAAGATCGTCATCAATTGGTATCGAATGCATTGGGTATCGCTATATCCGCTCCCTGAACCTCCACGTCTAATCGTACAATCTCAGAGCACCATTCAGATCACCAGCAACCACCTTGCTCGACTCCCTCGGATGCCACTGTACTGACAGTACAGGCGCATCGCTCGCTGGAATCTTATGGTACATCTTGCACGTCTTCCAGTCCCAGAAGCACAAGAAACCTCCACTGTCACCCGAGCTAATGAACTGCCCGTCTGGACTGATCGCCACGTCTGGTGCATATCCAGCCACATTGTGCCCTCTGTAACTCTTCTTTCGGTTCTGTCGGAAGCGGTCGGTAGAGCTGTATACGGTGATCTGGTTGTCGGACGATTGGAAGGCAACGTATTTGCCTGACGGGTGGGGTGAGGAGCGGACCATGGAGAACATGTAGGGTTCGGCGATGAACTTGATAGGTACGGGAATGCCGTATTCCCACGCGCGTAGGGACTTGTCGTCTGATGTGGTGATGAAGCGGCGGTTCTCGTCGCAGAAGGTGATTGTGTTGACAGGCCCCAGATGGTGGTCGTATTCTTGTACCATCTCTCCGCTTCTTGTGTCGTACTGTAGGATCTTCTTGTCGCTCATACCGGCCAAGAACTCGTGTGGTGTACTGGGGTTGATGCGCACCACGTGCGGTGTCTTTCCAGTTGTGAACTTGTTCAGACACTTTCCTGTCTCTGTGTCCCATAGCTTCATGAAGCGGTCGTAACTAGCTGATATGAACTGTGTGCCGCTGGGGTTGAAATCGATGTCAACAACCGACTTTGTATGACCAGAGTATGTCCGCAGGAGCTCGCGTTGGTGGTAGACGTCCCATAGGGCAATCTTGGAATCGGCGGATGCGGAAAGTAGGAGATGGCCGCTGTCAGGCATGAAGCGAACCTGGGTAATCGACTTGGTGTGGTATTTGTAGGTGTGGATGAGCTTCTTCGGTATGAAGTTCTTGGGCTCGTAATCGCCGGTGAGTTTGATGTCGAGATCCGTGGGCACATGCATGTACGTCCGGCCCTGGTAGTCGTACTGCTGGCTGCCAACAAACTCGCTCGTCTCGCCCTCGGCTTCGGTATCGCGGTAGTCTGTGCCGGCGAGCTTCTTTTGCGCGGGCGCAGCGTTGTCGACAATCTCGTCTTCCTCGTAAACTATTTCCACCTCGACGTCCGACCCGAACTCGTCGTCTGAGGCAGCATCTGGCCTGTCTTCCTCATACTTCGCCCATGGCCCCTTGTATGCGCCGGCGCCAGTCACGACGCTTGAGTCGCCCTTGCCTTCTCGCTTTCTCTTCTTCGACCCTGCGCCGCTCTCGATGGCGCGCTGACCCTGGCGGAAGGTGTGGTCGCTGATGTACGTCTCTGCAGCGAACCCAGTTGGCACCCTGCCCGAGCCGCCGGCGGGCATTCTAGCTGTTGTGGAGATAGGGTAAGGGTCGCGTAGTGTGTGAGAGCTGGCGACGGTGTCGATATTGGGGTTCGACAAGGCTGGAAGGTGGATAGCGCGGAGTGTCGAATGCGAAGTTGTAGATGGAAGCTTCCCAGCTCACCAGAAAATGTGGGTGGCTGCGCACGGACCACAACCTGACTATGCATTGCGCAGTTACATGTGAAAACTATGGTGCATTTACACGAGGCTAACATAACGCTATCATACCCCATAACTCGTTTAATCCCTCCTGGGTGAATTCCCAACCCCAAACCTGTCGCTCCAGGTATCCCGCATTA
>Ga0265797_10007742_pt1 | contig 14545 bp, 12 predicted proteins | sample P2T30metagenome_FD_192433 | JGI IMG/M metagenome (GOLD analysis project Ga0265797, IMG submission 192433) | Plant litter microbial communities from East Loma Ridge, Irvine, California - P2 T30 | ecosystem: Environmental > Terrestrial > Plant litter > Unclassified | place: USA: California... | reverse complement strand
GACACTCAGCTGCCAACAGCCTGTCCTCGATTGTCAGTTGCAGCAGCCCGGCGCCTGTGCGACCAGGACGCCCCAGCACAACCCTAAACACAGTTGAAGACGAGGACCGACCAAGCACGGCTGGAATTGTGCTCGACAAGTTCATGGGCAGCCGCCTAAATGGCGAGGTCATCGAACGCAAGCGACCCACGTCCGCCATCTCCCCCATATCGCCAACCGCGCCCACCCCGAAAGTACAAGCCAAGCGACGAAGTCTCTTCCAAAAGGATCGCAGTGATAACTCAGTTCCTACCCTTCCTACCAGTGCCTCCGATCCTGCCCTCTCCAAATCCTTCGACACACCTCTAGCATCACCCACTAAAGATGACGACTCAGCACAGGTCGCCGAAAAGCCGAAAGCTGCGTCGCGCAAAAGCGGTCGCAAGCCCCGCAAAGTCAAGTCATGGGCAAACTCCATCATCACCAGGAAAGGAAAGCACAGCAAAAAGGCAAAGGCACGATCTCCCACACCACCACCATATGCGGGCATGGACACCGAAGACTCCGATGAATCAGACGAGATGGACTTTGAGCCCAACTTTGATGATGACACCACAGTCACCATCGTCTCCCCCACCGAGAACTCAGTTCCTCTGCCGAAGATTGACACCGACTACGCTTCGTGGCAACCACGTGAGCTGAAGCGGGTTGATTCTGACATCATGAGCCCGGTGATCGACCTTGATGCCGCACTTGGACCCTTCAACACTCCCAACGGCACGAGCCCTCGAACCCACCAGCGGGGCTTTTCGGCACATCGACGAGCCATGCACAGTGCTGGCGGCATTGCACCTTCGCACAGGAGGACGGAGAGCGCACCTGAATTGGTACCCTTTGAGAACCGACCATCAGCAGTTGCTAATGCCTCGCCTATGGCCGATGTGTTCGAAGAGGAGGAACCAGAAGACGACCTGACTCTGGCGATTCCTGCAAAGGCAAAGTCTACTGCTGCAGAACCTGAAGAGCCGAAGATCTCGGTCGTGGAGGCAGATGCGAAGCAGGAGGGCACTGCTATTAACTGGAACTTCAACGACGGACTTGGCATCAAGCGTACTGCGAAGCACGACGACGTTGATGCATCTGAGCCACTGTCTCCTCGAGCAGTGCCTGCTGAGTCCAGCGAGAACGTCTCTGAGCAAACGCAGGCCTCGGAACCCTTTGAAGTTGTGGAGGATCATGAGGAGCCCCGCACATCATCACTTACACATTCGTCCGACTCCACTGTCACCGCTCAGCCAATGGAGGATTCGCCAAAGCATCATCAACCTGCCATGAACTTATCGCTCCCACTGGGTCAACAAAGTCTCATGACACCCGACACGGTTACTTCTTCGTTTTCCTCGCCAGACTGCCGATCCAGTCAGATTTCGTTCGATAACGGCCGTGGAGGCACTGCAGCTTCCTCGATGACCGACTACCCCGTGATGCCTTCTCCCCGCTTTGGCGAGCCTGGACCTGAAGTTCGCATCTCTACGGAGGTCCCGTCTCTGACTTCTTCCAGGTCGACGATGACCAGTGCAATGCAGAACGCATTCCCGCTTGTCAGTCCCCGTCGATTTGGCGACCGCACCTCGTCTCTCTCCTCTGATCCCAGTGAGATTGAGTCCCGCCGTCGCAAGCGCTCTAGCATTGCTAGCCTCTCTAGGCTGATGGGAACTTCTTCTTCCTCGTTCAGCGAGCGCAGCAAGCTTTCCATTGAGCAGCGTCCTCAGTCAGAACATCGCGAGCCCACCAAGGACAAGAAGAAGAAGAACATCGGAAGCAGACTGAAAAAGTTCTTCCAGCACACCAGAGATTCCTCCCCATCAAAGACCTGAAGTGTTCATCATTGTCACGACTTGTACATCTTTGGCTCTTGCCTCAACCGACGATTTGCAGTTTGCTTTCTAGTAGCTGTTTCCACATCATATGACATTATGGCTGTGCTTCCATGAGCACATACATCACCTCTTTCCTCTCGCATGACCACGGAGTTTACAAGCGATGAATATTTAATGGCGCATTACCAACCTGCGATGCATACGCGAACCGGACTTTTTCTTACTCTCATTGAACAGCATCTCTTTCCTTACGAGTACTAGGAGGACGAGTTTCTAGGATTTCTGTGGTTTGCATCATTGCATGGGACCTCACCTGGCATACTTTGACTGGTTTTCACTGCGGCGGTAGCCATACACCGACCGCACATTCAATTTCCTTGCTCCACACTCTATTGGAGGTATATATTTGCTTATACCGTCCACACGCTCTCTCAGAGACGGTCGATTCTGCCCTTTGGCAGACATTTCACGACAGGACTCTTTCTTTGCTTCCTTTTCTTGACAGTCGTTTATTATGAAGCAGTACATACATCAGGGTATGCTGTAGTAAGCTGAGGATGGTGGGACACATGTATTTTGAACATGGCGGCAAATCTCGTTGGGCAATCTGTACCATGAGCTTTTGAAAGGATAGATAGTGGGTTGAGCTGGATGAATGGCTGCAATCTTGAAAAAACAATCAAACTATGAATCATCTACATGGCCTTGTGTTCTCTCTCGTGACTCCCGAAATCACTGCAGTAGTGACTCTCCCGCTGGTTTGTAACCATGCAAATCTCGCTTCATCCATCCGTCGCTTACTTCGAGCCGCTGTAATATGTCTCTGACGCCAACATGCCTGTCCACATCACTATCCGTTATTAGGACAACCAGCGCGAACTGGCCACCAGCTCATGCAAAGCCGTTATCGCGCACTGGCCTCACAATCTACCACATCGCCCGCGTGACAGCGGGACAAGAACCAAGATTTCATCTCACTTGCCCCGAGCGAGCCGCCACGGCGCACATGCACGGCAGGGACTTAGTCAGACCACGCCGTCTAAACGGTAAAGTGTAAAGTGACATAGAGTGCGTGCGGGAAGGGACATGCGACCGTCGTTACGAAAGCCGCCCCCATCATGCTGAAACCTCCGCGCCGAGGTTGCGCACTGTTGTATGAAGGATTGCCGTTCATCAATAGTACGGCCGGGGGCCGACCATTTTGCCTGTTCCTGTCTCGCTCCCGCGCTTTTATTTATCGGTGTTGGAGGTTGTGCATGTGGGGTTGGCAGGATATGCAGGGGCGGCGGTGATCATTTAATTTGTAGATGGACCTCGGGAGTGTCAGGTGGTGATTAGTGAGTCAAGGTGAGTGACGCGATGCAGGTACGAGTCAAGCGAGAGCGGGTTTGATGTTTCAGAATCTGGGGTGCGGGATGGACGGCGAAGCGAGGGTGGTGCTGAGGCTGTGCTGTGTTGGCGATGCTTGGGGTCGTTGCTAGGGGAGATGGAGATGTGTCTTTGGGGTTGTGTTGTGTGGGGCATGGAGGAATGTCAAGGGCAGCACGGAGCTTGGGCAAGAGCTGTCGTGAGTCTTGGAGTAAACTAGAAGTAGACTGGAGTAGAGTGGAAGAGTAGGACAAACCTCACGGTAGCCTTGAGATGCCAAATTGTACATTCCAGTGATAAGTATGCCATCTTTGGATGCGTATCGTAGGTCCGAGTACTCCAGTCGGTGCTGTCTTAGTCAACTTAAATGATGGATCTCATACATTTTCGAGCATTGAATTACACCAAGCTTCAGATAATATCAGCAGTGAAGTTGCTTCCTCGTAGCAGAGCCAGATGCGCATCGAACTCCAGCACTTGAGAATGAAACTAGTCCCAGTCTATGCTAGCGCGCTTTTGCGATGCGGGCAAGTTGGCATCACCGAGCAGTGACGACTGGAGCTCCCCGCAACAGCTACTCAACAGCTCCACAGCTACCTCCAGACCCTGAACACCGTCAATACGATCGCGAAAAAACATGGCAGACGAAGAGAAGGAGAAGGCAGAGAAGATCGCAGCGGCGAAGAAACGCGTACGTCCTCTACATGTCTCATTACTTCCTGAAGGCTGCCATTGCTCAGCCACAGTTGGAAATGGTGTCTTTTCGTAGCCGAAGTCTGAAAAGGCTCACCACAGCTAAGACGAAACTGACAAATGCGCATAGTATGAACAATTGAAGAAGCAGAAGGCGAAGAAGGCGGGTGGAGGAAAGAAGAAGGGAGACAAGACTGAGGAACCCGCCGAAGCAGAAGCCTCGACTGAAACCCCGACCGAAGCGACGTCTCCCGAAGAGAAGCCCGAACAGGTCGCGCCAGAACCCGTAGAAGCCACAAGTGTGCCAGAGCCGCCAGCAGAGGACGATGACGAGCCCTCGGAGCTAGCCGTACCCAAGCCGTCGCACGGCCGCAAGCCTTCAGTCGCCGTTGATTCGCGACAGCGCTCTGAATCTTTCTACCGGTCCGGAGCCGCTGGTGGACCTCTGTCGCCTGGAGGAGGGGTTGCAAGTGAGGTCTACCGGGAACAAGCGCAGAAGATTGAGGAGCTCGAGAAGGAGAACAAGCGACTGGCAAGCGAAGTTGAAGAGAACCAAACCAGATGGAAGAAGGGTGAGGAAGAATTGGAGGAGCTGCGAGAAGGCAGAGGAGATGTCGCGCTCGCGGTGGAGAAAGGCAAGGATGCTGACAAGCTGGTATACATCCATGAAGTCTTGCGATATGGCATGGGAAACTGACATCCAGCGTAGAAAGCCGAAGTCGAATCGCTCAAGAGACAACTCGCGCAGGCGCAAACACAGAGCAACAAGTCCATACGCCGTACGTCGACCGCATCGCCTAGTCAAAGCGCATCCATCGATGATCTGAACGCTCAAGTCGCTTCCAAGTCCGCGACTATCGAGTCACTCGAGCTGGAGATATCGAACGTCAACAGACAGCTGTCAGAGCAAACGAACAAGAACAACGAGCTTCAGTCGAAAATTACAAGCCTGGAATCGGCAGTACAAAGGGCAGAACAAGAAGCAAGCTCAACGAAGACTGAGTTACAGGATCTCAAGGCGAGCCTAGATAAGGCTGGTGACCAGGCAGAGAAGGATGGTTCGGATCGCGACTCTGCGCAGACACGCATTGCACAATTAGAGGCTGAGCTGGGCACGGCGAACCGCAAGGCTTCAGACTCAGTCTCGCGCGCAGAATTGCTTGAGAAGAAGATCGAAACCCTCACACAATTACACCGCGACAACGACTCACGAAACCAAACGCGTCTGCAAGAGCATAAGAAGATCGAGCGCGAAGCCACCGAGCTACGAACCCGCATAACAGGCCTCAGCAACGAGAACGCGCGCCTTCGAGAGGCCGAGCAGCGACGTCGCAAGGCAGATCTCGGCTCGATCGAAGACTCTAGTGTTCAAGAGCTCCTAGACGAAGAGCGCGACCGTCTTCTCGCTAAAGTGCGCGAGCTCGAGGAAGAGAACTTCGAGCTTCGCCGTGGCGTATGGCGCGACCGTCGCCGCGACATGCAACCTCCCATCGACGATCAAGCAGACGCCGCACACCCCTACAACAGCTCCAACAGCTTCGACGACGTCGACCTCTCCGGCGCGCCATCCCGTCAAACCCTCCCCAACCGCACGCACTCGTCCTTCCAAGATGTCATACAATCCGGTATTTCAGCCTTCACCGGTCAGAATCCCGCACATCGACGAAGCGACGCGGCGAGCAAGCCGAAACCGAGACAAGAAAGCCTGGGTAGTTTGGACGAGTTTGAAATTGATGAAGATGCGTTCAGGCAGGCGCAAGAAGAGGAGGGCAAGAAGAGGCTGGAGAGGGTGAGGGAGGTTAAGAGGGGGCTTGTGCAGTATAAGGGGTGGAGACCAGACTTTGTGGATGTTAGAGTGGGGATGGGTGGTGTCTTTGAGATATAAGCACCCGATCTCGAAAATACAGTTATCGAGCTTATATGTGATCGAGACTTCGGTCGGCTTTAGGAGAAATACAGACATGAAAGCTATATTTTCAAGTTCTGAAGTGATGTCTCGGTACTAGGGCACACACTATTGTAACACTCTACAACACCGAAAGACAGCACATGTCCATGCACATAACGCGTTTCGTTCACGCAATCGCTCCCAGAGACCTTCCTCTCCATGACGCACACTTTCGTTGGTTTCTGGACACATCATTCAACTCTGTGTCATTTTTGTAATAAGAAGCAAGGTGGTATAGCATCTAAGACTTGGAGAAACAGGGCTTTAAATATGTGTTTGGAAACCCGAAACGGAGCGTGCATATGGGATTTCGTCCCTTCTGAGAGAATCACGAACAGTTCTCCTGGACTTTTCGCGAAGCTACTCACTCTCCATGCATCTTCTCTTGTTTGTTTTGATTCCACAGTACGCGCCGGAGCGGAAGACATGCCTTCTTGAACATACGTTTTAGGCACAATTGGCCATATAGAAGTCGATTGTTGTTTTGAAAGACACTTGGTCCTCTTTTCTCACATGAAATCATTCCAGACTGACTTTAGTATCCATGGTAAGCCCTAAACTGGCTTTTTGACAACTCTTCTCCGCACTCATCGCATGTTTGGGTGGCGATTTTTGATTTTTGGAAAGAGGGACGGTTGGAAGAAGGTCGATGTGGCTGATGCCACAGCCCACGGAGACATCACGATTGGTCGACGACGCTTTAAGAGATCGAGCGGCATGGATATCTTGATGAAGTGAAAAGGAAGAGTGCAGGTCGGAGAGAATTATATACTCAGCAGCCGCCAAGCGAGCGCCACGGAAGACGGACTTGCTGAGTTTTGAGAGTAAAGAAATTCAGATTTCCTCAACCAGAGCATACCATAGCCTTTCTAAAGTTTTGGACCGCGTTGCTTTGACAGCTGAGCTATTGCGTCTGCTTCTCTGTCTCCATACGAGACTACTAGGTTGTATTTTGGAAGCAGGAGGAAGCACGTGTGCGCTCATGCACGTCTTGTTTTCTTTCGCAAACATCATAAATAGTGCTTTCGAGTTTTGGTGTAGCAGAAGGCAGGAGGGGTGTCTAGCATCGAAGTGAGAGGAAGCTAAGGCGATTTATATATGCGGGCGCGACAGTACAGCAGGAAGACATCACCCACTTCTGAGGTTTTTCTTTTTTTGGTAGGCGAAGATATTTTGCCAATCTGCACAAGCTTTTTCTTGTCCCTGAAGAACATGATGCAAATTTCTGTTCTCTCTGCGACCTGGCTAATGCATAAAGGCTCATGCATAAAGACTCTGTTTTGGCAGAAATTTGATTGAATAGAGAATCTTAGAGAGAGGAGAAACTTCCACGGGTAGATCTTCTAGAAAGGTTTTGTTTTTCTTAGGAACATCACAAAGAGGTTCGCCTTTTTTAGTGTAGCGATTGAGAGGAAAACTTCCATCTCCAAGATGTTTTCGCGAGGACATCGAAGCGCCTCAACTACTCCTATATACAACGTCGTTGAATGAAACATCAATGCCCTTTTATTTGACTATGGCTGCTCCGCTAATCGATGCAAGTATATGCTTCGTATTGGTCAGCGTTCTGACCTTCCAGCACTGCATGCTGCGGGTATGGGCAAAGCCTCCTTGTCCTGTTACTTCCGTCTGACGGCTCCGTGGCCAGAACGAACTCAGGAGCTACACCATCCTCTACCCATGGGATGAGAGCTTCGAGAGAGTGGTACTTTCCAGGAACCTGAGGATAAGTAGCAGCGGGGCCGCAGTGACCGCCACCCGGAACCATGAACAAGCGCCAGAAATCATTGAGTTGTGCCTCGCCGTAGATGGCTTTCGCTTCGTTGTGCTGATCGATAGGCCAAGTAGGCGCGTTAAAAGGGTCAGCCCAGCCTATCCGCGTAAGTCTGATTTCGTGCTTGTGTAAATTTGATGGACGACAAACCTTGCGATGCGACAAGTTTTCCACCTCGAGCTCTGTATGCATCGAGTCTTGGGGATGTTGCGGTGATCAAAGGACCTGCAACCTTGTCCACAATCTTGACATCGTTCTGGAAGTCGAAAGTAGTGTAATCGTAGCTCAAGTTCTTGAAGACGAGGTTCTGCAATATAGGTACTGCATACGCGGTGTAGAGAGTTTCTTCCAGAAGAAGCCATTCGGATTCCGATCCCTTTGCAAACCCAGGGTATACATCGGCCCCAGGTCCAGCGTAGAACGCCTCGAAAGTGGCAAGCTGCGTCTGATTCAGACATGTCGTTCTGTTATTCTCAACTTGAGCCTGCCCGGACCGGCACAGTAGTGATGTAATTTCGAAGTCGCACTTGCTTGGATCGTCGATCACCCCATCTTTCACGCCATCAATGTCATCACACTTCTCCAGTGCTGCATCCCTTGCAAACGTGAGTACGTCCTGGGCTAGAAATGCACCAGGCTTCTGTGCGTGAAGGCCATTCCACAGAAACGAAAGGATGAGGTGGGAGTACCAGTTGCCGGCACTTCCTGCAACAATACCATCGAAGATATCGGGATGGTACTGTGCCAGTGCATATCCTTGAGCGCCACCCGTAGAACAGCCTGAGAAGTAAGATTTCCGTGGCGGGTTTCGGAAGAACGTCGCTGTGATGGCTTTTGCTGGTACAGTGAACATGGCGATCGAATCCCGGATCCACGCTGCGGTCTGGGCATATGAGTGAAGGAATGGAACATAGCTTCCTGGCTCGGAAGCGCCGTTCTCGGAAACCAAATGCCCAGAGTCACACCTTTAGGCCTATAAGTTAGCTCAACATGGCAGGATACAGAGGGGGCAAAAACAGACCCTCCAACAGCGAAGCCAGAGTTGAGATTCGTGGCCATTGCCTGGTAATCTATCGCGCCTGCAAGTCCGCCATTGCCTTCATGATGATGTCAGCAACCACGAAGCACAAGCACTGATCTGACTGACTCAACACGTACCGACAGACAAATAGCGTCCATTGTAGTTTTCGTTTTCGGGTAGCCAGACTTCAAAATTTAGTGTGTTATTCGGACCGTATGGCATGAGTCCAATAACACGGCAAAAGGAAGCTGTGTTTATCTCCGTGATATTTTGAGCAGCCACAGCTGATATTTCTGCAATTCCGCCAATGTTTACACGACTGGAGCTGACAACGTAATCCACACCGTGTCGTAACGAAGTACAACTGTCATGGTCCACAGGGCTAGAAAGTGCTGCCGCTAATAACGCGGCAAACGTGAGCTGTCTAAAAGCAAAGTGCAGCATGGCAGAGACTTCAGGATCGTAAGAAGGAGTGAAGCGCTTGTTTGTGATAACACGCGAAGTATTTGTTCTTTATGGCGCGTGGCTCTCGGCCCGATCGTAACTTCCGTAGACTGACAATACGCACAAGCGTCGGTGACGATCACCGATAGCTTCCTCAACGAGTCAGTAGTTTACTGCAATGAATTTGCAAAATTTACCGAGCAAGGGTCTGGTCATTGTGGACGACTCACGATGCGGAGTGGTTTGCGGGGTGGATCGGGCGGGCTGACCGACGCGGAGAAGACAATCGGCGACGGGCGACCGAGCCCGAGTAGGAGCTAGACTAGATGGGGTGCATTTCTGGTGCTCGACTGATAGCTTCCGGTACAACAGAGACCCGACTTCTGCCTGTGGAATGCTTGTTGATCTTCATTCTAGACAGCCAATGTGCCACAACTAGATTTTGCATATAATATTTGTATCCTGCGACAACCATGTCCCGATCATTAGGGACTAAAGAAGCGTGATCAGGTAAAAAAGCGGTGCTTATATACCAGCAGCATTAGAGAGTAACTCGGACTTCCTGCAGCGACCGCACTCTCCTCGCTCGCATCAAATTGGCATACGCGGCATTTGAACACATCAAATTTGACTTCGTGTCGCCTTTGCCATGGGTGTGTTATGGTGATGATTTTGGAAACCGTTCGAGAGAAAGTAAAGGAGATCTCTCATCATACATCCTACTCTTCGTTGGGAGACATGTATGCCTTTCTTGTATCTTTGAGTGTTTTTGAAGATGCGGTAATTCAGGGGGGGAAAGTAAGCAATGTTGACACTGGGTTCATGTATCCGCGCTGAAGTGGCACATATGGTGTTGTTCTCGATGTTGTTTGGTCAAGGTCTACATATTGTAGATACCGAATGCCCTGGGTTTTGCACTGGGGTGCTGATATAATGATATTATAGGAGTAAGGAGATGAAGCTATGAAGACGAAGAAAGAAGGCAAAGCTATCCCGAGTTCTCTCGTGCCTCTTTGCTCGGAGACATGTAGACGTCGTTGACTCTTTTTGAAGTGCTGGCCAGATAGTTTGTAATGAGAGAAGAGAAGGCGTAGGGTAAGAGATCGCTTTATACGTGGAAGGGCAGAAAGACATGAATGAGAAATATGTCTTTTAGTGTGCTAGGGAATCTCTGTCTCTCATCTTCCCGTGGGGCATTCATTTATTGGTTTTGAATACGCTCGGTTGAGAGAGCAGAAGGAGACCGGCCAGGACATCGTTTTGCATCGCCAAGCTTTCAGAAGCACACTGGATTTTAAACAAAGGTCTTTTTGTTAAAGCCAAGCAGAGGTGTAGTGAGGAAAAAAGGAGAACCGCCAGCAGTGAGGTATATATCTGCAGCAGCCTAGCCCACGGCGGTCATGCAAGAGTCTGTACCTTCCTTGGTACTCGAATAGATGCTCCGTATGTCAGCGACGAAGCTTGCCATCATTTCGTAAGCGTAACGTTTTGATCAAGTATTGGGCGGAAATAGAGAAGCCCGAGAAATTCAGGACCATGGGTGCAGTTCCAGGAACCAGACCTGGACAGACATGTCATCGTGACGAAGTCATTTTGCGTAATGCTGAGACGGGTCATTCAGCAAATGATAGCAGCTGGGTCTTGCGCAAACATGACCGCCTTGTGCTTGTTTTTGAAGAAACACATTTTTGAGAGTGTTCAAGCTTGAGGGGAAATAGAGGGGAAAGAGTTGTGCGAGGAAGAGCTTTATATACCGGTACCAACGAGCATAGTACTAAGTTCGCATGTAGCTTTCTCAGTGATGTATCGAAAAGCGTAAGATCTTGGTGTCATTTGCGTAGGAAGCAGTTCGATTGCTTTCGCGAAGCTGAGAGGCGAAAGGACTGGATCCCATGTAGCAGGTAATAGATTTTGACACAACATGAAACATGTTGTACAGTATTTCGGTATGCGGGGCTCATGCTGAGACTATCATAATATCTACATGCGATTTTGGCCAAGTCGTCGAAGGCACATGTGTTCGTCTTGGGAGGAACAGATCTCGAGGAACATTTCGGCCATTCGTATTGTTTTAGAGACAAGGTTCGGTACCTTGGAGTCAAGGAAGAACGGAGGAAGGGCATCGAGAGGAGGTTTATATGTGCCATCTCGGAAGTGCCGTTCTCTGCCGACATGATTCATTCGTAACGTGATTTTAGGACCTCGTTATCCCAGAAAGGCAGAACGGCCACATAAGTACTGTTAAAGTAGTGTTTCAACCACTTCTTCAGCCATAAAGTCATCGATATAGGCTTTTCGGTGTTTCGAAAAGCCACCGCCGGCTCCAGACATGCGATATGGAGGTTTGTCTTTTGATTGCGCTCTCAGACAGAGACTTGCAGCATGTCTGCGTATTTTCGAATTTCCTGCACCATGTTTTTGCGACGATCCCTTTTCGAAAGTCGCAAGCCAGACGTTTGGAGAAAGAAAGGAGAGAGAGGAAGCATGAGGACTCTTTCGGTGTATTTATAGCAAGCCCGTCGTGCAAAGATAGGCCGATCTACTGCGGTAAACAGCATGGATTTTGTTTATCTCTCTTTTCCTTAGATGTATGCATCGCCGAAAGTCTCAACAGGAGCCACATCGATATCCCCTTCACAACTTTTAGGAAACGGTAGTCTCAAGACTAAAGAACAATCTTTCCATGCGACAGGTGAGAGCAAGTTTATCGTTTTGTGGGCGCACTACCTCGGAGCAGACCACACATTGGACGTTCGTTATGTTCTTTCGGAAGAGCTCAATGCGCTTTTGGTTCCGTGGGGTAAAGCGAAGAGAGGGTATGAGACATCGAGAGTCAGGAAGACCCCCGGTACTTCTCATACAGGGGTTCTGGACGTCTTTTGGAGTCTTCTAGGAACGTTGAAGTTTTGGTGCAATCGGAATGGAAGTCGTTCACTTCGATTGATGCAAGAATGTTTTGGCGCTTGCCACAAGCGCATACATCCAGGGTTCCAAGTTTTGGAGAGCAGAGGAAGGACTCAAAGACATCAATCGGCAGTCATGTAGTTTTTGACACTGTAGGAACTGTGTTTTCGAGAAGCTGAGAGGGTGGTGTCTCAAAGGATGGTGCGACAACATAATATCAGGGAAAGCACGTTTTTGGTCAAGAGCTCAAGACCGCGCCGAAGGCCATGAACCTTTTGTTGCCCTTTTTTGTTTTAAAATAAGGTAGAAATGAATTGTGATAGTAAGAGAAAGAGGAAGGAAAATGATCAATTTATATGCGAATGCCAGCTACCAAGCCATCAGTTTGAGACGGTTATATTTCGTACATGGCAAGAATCTGGTGTAGACTGCACACGCGTGTGTTGATGAAGAGTACACTGCGAATTGAAGGCAGTGACAAACTCGCGCATACTTATTACGCTCCGACCGGATGGTTGCATTCATCGTGATGCAAGTGTGAGCAGACTGGTGAGGTAGCATAGGAGAAAGTCGAACAAAGAAGCGAAAGAGAGACACTCAGGGTCAGAACGATACGGCTGTGTCTTCTTTCTGCTTTCGTGTGGACGAAGGAGCAGTCATTGTCCGCTATTCGTGATTCATCGTCATCTAAGCTCTCCAAGCTCTTCTACACTTCCCGCTCACACCACTAGTCCCAAAGAAACAACGTAGTAAAAGTCCCGAAGATCTTCGCAAGCCCTCCAGATCGCAAGGTGGGAGAGCAACTCGGTAGGTGATGCGAGCGGCCAGTTCCGCACCCAGCGCCATGCCGTCATACCATCACCTGCCGCCCCGACAGCGATCAATCAGGCCTAGCCTTCACACCCCAGATCGAAACCCTATCTCTCGCCCGAACATCGGTATACACATTCTCGCATGCATGCCAGATACCGGTCGTGTGAAACTGGAAAAGGGCTGCGCAAAAAAGGACTTGGTGTTGCGTCAGCAGGCTGCGTAACATTATGCAGGTCATACAACAGCATGCAGGAGCTGCGAACGGTATCCCGTAACCGGATTGCCTGTTGCCGTGAAGAGTCCTTTCTTGACTTGCCACACGATGCAAGTATAGGTTGTAGCAAGAATACCTCGGAGTAAGTATCCGCGTCGTAACGAATTTCCGTCCGCAATACGGCGCGGAGCTGAACGCCGTGATGTTACATAGCCACCGTGATCGATCCACTTAGTAGGTTCGCGGATGGCTAGTAGCCTGTTCATCTGCCGTTGTTGAGCCGTGGGCTTCTATTCCTGGTATAGATGAGTGGATCTTGTGTGGAGAACTCTGGGGCGCGGAGGCAAAGGGCTTTTCCCGGCGGCGTGGGGTTTTGGGATGCGAGATGAGAAAATAGGTATCGCCGTGAAGGAATTCTCATTCACGCGAGGCTGAATTGGTTTCTGGAAGAAGATGAGGCGACCGCAAATAGCCGGAAGGATGTGTAAAGTTAAACGGTGCTTACGCAACTTAATGGGAGAATAAAGCCAAAAGACGAACTCAACAGGTAAGAGGACGTGTCAAGCCACAGGGTCGGGAATGACATCTAGGATAGACCCTAGATCTCGAGTCGCATTTACCTGGGATAGCTTGCGACGAACCGCTGAGCTTAGCTTCATCTGCATGCTGCAGCAGGATTGCATTCGAAAGAACAGCCACCCTTACGCCCGAGTGTGGACAAACGCCTCATAATCGTAATAGTGTACCCCTACGGCCTCAACACATATGTTGAAGATGTCGCGGAGCCGGGTGAGTGAAAGACCGAAAGCTTACCATAATCGGAGGTGTCACAGGAACAACAACTCGCGGACTTAAGAGGTTGTATCGGCTACCGCGGAAGACGTCTAGTTCGACCTATCGGGAGATGGCGATGAAAGCCAAGCGGTAGGTGATAATCGACTACGGTGCAAAGTACCGCAGCTCCTGCAGGATCGTGTCGCTGTGCGCATGACGTCGGGTCTGACTCTTTGACAGCTCAATCGAAAGGGTTGAGCGTCAAGTAGTCGCTCGCGCTTAGGGTCACAGGTACAGAGCTCTAGGTGGCGAAGCGGCAGTGCATCCTAGGATGCGGCGAGGTACGTACCAAGCATGCACGTGAGCTGCAGACTAGAATCCTAGCGTCGCTTCAAATCGTGTGTCAAGCCCCACCTGGTCTAGCTTCTCCTGGAGCTATACAGTGGGTAGACTGCTGGGCGTCAGCAATACTGCGTTGTATTTGGGCGCTCAACGTCGAGGCTCAAACGACTGCAGTAATATGGGGTGATCTTTCGGCTGCGTTAAGCGAACTAGAACAAGAGAGGCAGTGCGCCTAAGGCAAAATACGTAGTGCCGTTACCTTGCGTGCAATTGAGTGGAACACCATGCTTTTGCGTTGCGTGCACGCTGATCTGTTGTGGGCTTGTGTTTGTGATGCTTCCAGACTCAGCTTTCGCACCTGTTACTCCGAACAGCTCCCAGTGCGGATGGC
>Ga0265797_10007741_pt1 | contig 14546 bp, 11 predicted proteins | sample P2T30metagenome_FD_192433 | JGI IMG/M metagenome (GOLD analysis project Ga0265797, IMG submission 192433) | Plant litter microbial communities from East Loma Ridge, Irvine, California - P2 T30 | ecosystem: Environmental > Terrestrial > Plant litter > Unclassified | place: USA: California... | reverse complement strand
TAAGACTGTTTTTTTTTCGAATTCTTGAATGGACGACGGGGAGAGACCAAGGAATGGAGGAGACTGGGGTTTATTTTACTCTCAGAGTTTATGTATAATTTTATTTGCTCTACAGTGGTGGTGATTATGGCAGCATTGTCTTTCTCATGCCGGTTTTTTTTTGTTTCAAACAGAACAAAATGAGAATACGTGATCGAACAAGAAGATGCATGAATGAGTATTTCCAGGCTAATCTTGGTTTGGTTCGGTTTGGTTCTGATAAGTCTAGATTAAAATAGAACCAAATGTTCAAGGATGGGTGGGGGTGGGTAGGAGGCATGTTTATACACCGGAAAAGAAAACCCTCTCTTTTGTGAAGATGGCTATTACTATTATCACTCTTTACTCTGCCGATTTATTTTCTATAAAAATGTATTGTAGTTCTGGGGAGCAGGGGCAGAAGCACTGGATAGGTGTTTGCTTGCTGTGGGCGCCGTTTTCTCTCATGCGGCTCTTTTGTTTGTTATTAAGCCGGCATGTGTAATAATTTAAGAGGTTACAGTGTCGACGATTCACTATTTGAAATTTACCTTGTAGACGGCGGGCGTCTTGCTTGGAAAAAGCGCTACGAGGTTCTGAAGACCGCATTCAAGGGTGCGTTTGGGTATAGAGACATGTATTGTACAATTCGATACGTTTCTCCATGTAGGTTGTGTTACCAAAGTCTTGGAGACGATGACTTACAACATGCTTCCTAGTAAGACATCTTCCGCTAGACATGTGGTCTGGGTCCTTGGGTTTCTCTTGGTATACCGATTGCACTGAGAATGCTATCGAGCAGTTTGGGATTGTTGCGCAGCATGTCCCATTCGTCTTGATGCTTGACCATCATGGTACCTCCCAGGGTTGTGCCGTTGAGAGCCACGAAGCCAATTTCACTACCGTCGTCACGGCGGAGCATGGTGCCTTCGGCGCGCCTGGGGATGACAACCATGCCGTTTGTTGTCATGGCGAGGTTGTAGCTGATGGGCAGGTCGCCGTCGTCGACGGGGTGTAGAGCGAATTGGTCTGGGTGCGAGGAGATGAAGCTGTTGACTGCTGCTTTTGCGGCCTCGTACAGCTCACTGTACATGGCTAGTAGTTCGGCGCCAGATGGTTCAGAGTGGAATAGACGAGAGAAATACGCAAATGGTATGTCGCGCGCTGTTGTCAATCGTCCAGTTGTATCCAGAATACTATCTATGAGCATGTCCCAGCTACTAGTCTTGTCCCCGTCACGCATGCCTTCTACGGGTAGGAACTGCAGATGTCTATGGGGCTGGGATGCGCCGCTATGCTCCCCCGAGTTGAAGAAGGCGAGAAGGCGCCTCTTCTGGCCGTCGCCTGCGCTCTCCTGCCACTCCTTCAAGCAAGCATAGGTCGCCTCCAGGTCATCCTGCTCGAGCACATGCGTCTGCTTCTTATTCGACTTGGTGGCGAGGATGAAGTGTTCGGCTATGATGGGGAATTTGTTCAGTACGAGGACGTGGGAGGGGTCCCTGGTGGGGATGTCTGCAATGCGGAGTGCTTCTGGAGGGTTTTCGAACGGATCAATCTTCTGCTTCGGCGTGGCACCTGGGAGATTTGGTAACGGCTTCTTGGCGAGAGACGGGCAATAACGTAATTGGAACTATCTGCATGTGAGCCTGGCGGGCGTTGCAATGGCAGGCGCACCTACGGGAATGCCTGTTGATGTGCGGATGATTGCCAGCTCGGAAGGCGAGAAGAGCAGGTCTGACGATGCTTTTGCGGCCTCGAACTTGCGCTTCACAATGCTCGGAAGAGCCTCAGATAGTTGGAGCAGCATTCTCATGTGTGTGTTTGCGTGACAATGTGGTCATGGTGGATGGTCGTGGTTGATGCTTTCCCCGTCTTGGTTCAGGGTCCAAGTTAGCGTGCCGTCGTGCCGTCTAAAGCCCAAAATCCCATGTCACACTAGGGTATGAAAAGCCTCACTACTACCACCATCACCACGATCTGGCATCCACAATTTTTCCGGCTGTAATTTATGTTTCATTATAGCAAACAAACTGGCTATTGTAAATCAACTTGCAATGGACCTCCTGCAGCGACAAAAATGTGCGCTACCTTGCTTTGCAGCCCCTATCTATGCCATCAAGGCTTGGTCCCAAGTTGCGCCTACGAGAGATGGTAGGACAAGCTAAAAGCAAGCAAGTACTAAAACTCAATCCACAAGGAATAGTACAAAAAGATACAAATTCAAATGCAAAACTCCGGAATGGTAAAACAGAGGTTCCACTCAAGAGATGGCTGCCATGTCAAGGACGAGTGCCTGATGCGGTCGTCCTTACTGCATGCATGGCGGTACCAAAGCGCCTCGTAAGGCTGCAAGACCCAGAATCCGCGTTCTTCCATAAGCTGTATCGGAGCTGACCGTCGTCGTATACGTCACTGATCGTGTGGCTGTGGCTATGGCATCAGTTTTTGGCCGCATTTCTGGTCACACCGTGGATGTCCTCCCACTTCTTCTTGCAGGTCGAGTTGCCGAAGTGGTATGATCCGCCCTGGGCTTGGATGTACTCCGCCACCCTCTTCCATGCGACCTTGCCGAGCTTCTGCTTCATGGTAAACGAGTGGGGGCTCTGGACGTTGTCGATGCGGGCGAACTCTTGCTGGACAATCTCGTTCAGCAGAACAACCTGTGCGAATGTCAGTATGTAGCCCTCGAAAGATTTAGAGGCTTGGTAGTTGGCTTACATCGTTCGCTGTCCACACAGGCTTGCGTACCCGATCCTTCCTTGCCTTGGTCAATGAGCGGTGACGGCCCCTCATGGTCGACTCCTTTGGCGGGACCCCTTTCCACTTTTTCCTGATATCCTTGTAGGTCAAGCCTTTCTTCTTTCCCTCAATCAACAAGTTGTCGTTGTATGCGCGTTGCGCTTGGAGATTGGCTGCACTGGTAGATGTTTGGAAGCGGACTTGCGGTTGATTATGGGTGGGCAAGGTTGGATACGAAGCAGTCTGGTGAGACTGGATACTGTTATCGCCTTGCGCGGAAGAGGCACTCGTGTTACTGGCGGAGTGAACGTTGTAGCTCTCTGCGTTGTGTACCGCAAAGGTCGACATTGACGGCCCATGCGGGTAGTTGGTGTAGTACCAGGGAGCATCTGCGCCGCTGCTGTCGTATAAGTAAGAGTATTTCGATGAGGACTGTTGACCATGTTGAAACGGGGTGCGTGTAAGAGGCGCTGGCATCGCGTCCATCCTAGGGAGTCCGTTGAGTTCAACATCGGTAGGACTCTCAGTCTTGAACACATGGTACGATTCGGGCTGAACCGACTGCGGGTAGCTCTGCCAGTGAGGAACTGGAGAAGTCTGGCCTGGTAGCGATCCTGGGCTGTATGTATCTTCGAGGTCATCGCTGAGGTAGCTCTTGGGTGAAACAGAAGTACTTGCGTCAACGTCCACTCCACCAGGAAGTCCATTGAACTTAGGTGACGTGCAGGATGCTGAGCCATCATATGTTCCGAATTCCTTGACTGTCGTGTTCTGCGCGGCCATGGCATTGTACACCAGCCCATTGTTTCGATGAAACTGAGAAGCCGACATAATGTATGGTTCGATCAGTTGTCCGTCTTGATTCCACGTATGAGAGCCACCGAAACCAACAGCGCCGTTCCAATCTTGAGCACACGGGTACGCCAGACTGCCAGGACTTGTGTTGTTGGATGTGCCGGACTGCGGCCTCGTGCCGTCCAACTCTGCCTGCTGGAATGTCCAAGTCTGAGGCTGACCGCAATAGTCCTGCTTGTCTATTGTCAGTTCAAGGCACAGATCTGCTGCGGATAGTACTTACGAGCATCGACTGCGCCATTGTGGTGTTGTGGGGACTGTAACCGAGCTTGTGCGGACTGGCGGGAGACGTGCGAATACCTGACGGCGTGTAGTTCCGCAGCTGCTGGAAGTATTGCCAAAGTAGGTTCTGTTGGTCAAAGCTACAATGCTGTTGAATAAATTGAGCTTGTGTCATGGTTGCGCGCGCAGCATGCGCCTCTTATGGATACCACGGGGACCGCTAACCTTACAGGACGTCTCCAAATCGACGTGAATACTGGGACTAGGCGATATTGCAAAGGCAGTACCTTCGCTGCCGTGAATGTGGGGTGGCAAGTGACAAGTTATGGTGGGGTATCGGGGACGTGTCGAGGTCAATGGATATATCAAGCATTCACAGTGGGCTACCCTGTCATTCGCTTGACTTGACCGCTTCACACAATTGAGCGGTGGGGACACAGAATTCTAGCCAGTTACAGAGCCTGCGCAGCTTGGGCTGAAGATGACGCTAAAGTCGTAATGTCCAGGGCCGTTGGTGTGAATAGGTGGGCACAGGTGGAGAGGAGGCGAGGCGGGACCTGCTATCTATATGATGCAGTAAGAAAGCCACACAAGGGAACCTGAGTACACATCGTCAGTACGCTAATCTGGTGTGGTATACGTGAAGAGAGGATGCCTTACCAGAAAGTGCCACGAGATCTCGGAGGTTAGGAGAGGGCTGAACCTGGAGGGAATGACAGCATGGGCATACACAAACACACTAATCGATCTCTGAATGCGCCGTGACTCGTAGAATAAATCTCTTAGACAGTAGGCAAAGTGAAAACGCACACAAGATACTGGCAGCTTGGATCGTACACTGAAAAGACGAAAAGCAAAGATGAAGCCGAAGCCAACTGCTGAGACAGGTCCAATCACAAAAGTTTGAAGTATAGGTGAGGGGGCGATCCCCACGCTTATACTCTAAGACAGCCCCAGCGTTTCTTGACTGAAGCGATAAGACATCCGTTTGAAGACAGTACCCATGCCTTGTCATACTACAGTACGCGGAAGCCAAGGATCTAGCTTTCGGATAGAGACACCATTGTTGTTGAACAGAGTAAGGTATTGGAACCCAACGAGGCGGAGTTATGGCGGCATTTGGGTAAAAATCGGACTTTTCACATCAGCTGTGCCGATTCCTTCGGCTTGTGAAGGGATTGTCGAAAGCAAGCACATTCTCTCCCAAGAAACACTACTAGCCCTGCTAATAATTCGATACCTCCAACGTGGCTAGCTCAAAGAAGGCAAATACCAGCAGCCTTACAACATTGGTCTAAGCCCCCCCTCACCTCGCGGTTGGGGAACCTACTACGGCGACTTGTCAAGCGTAAAGCCGAGCGAAGATTGCTCATTTGGTGCTAGCTGAGCTGGCGAGAGACGGCCTTCATCGTCTTGTTTGGCTGACGTGCACAAGCGAACGGCTGTCTGCATGACACGGCTTGGCAGCAAGCTACCTTGCCTAGGGAATCCAGTAAGAGGAAAGTCGAGGTGTCATGGCGACTGGAAATGCAGGTACGTAGGCCTTTTGATGTGATAATGTCCGCTGGGATAGCAAGAGCCTCGCGGATGCTACGATTGCTGTCGATCTAGACACCCACGTTACACATGGAGCTCGCAATTAGTACTGCGTCAGAATGTCTCTCATGACAGCAAATTTGCTAACTTCAGAATAGCTTCAGGGTGCCCGTGGCGAAACCTGATATCCGTACGATTCTGTTACTGCCCCGCCCCGTGCCGGCCACATACCTCCACGTTTCGACACACTTAGCGGGCCGACCACTCACTGCCAGAGATCCCGCACATACATACATTGTAACATCATAACTCGGGTTCGCTTCTTCCCCACCATATGGCTGGTCGCAGCTCAATGGCCGTCTGAGGCCAACGCGGCCACGGTAACACTGAACGTGTGAGACACGGTCATAGCGCGCACTGCATATCCCCCGGGTGGCATATGATATCTTTTTGACAGGTCGTGGAAACTTAATCTTGCATACAACTTGCATGGGTACGTGGAAGCTGGCGCCCGCCCCCGATGGCTACATAGTCTAGTATTCTACTTCATCACGGGTGGTACGTACCGGCGGCTATGCATTATGCATAACATGTGCGCGGGTATCGCGAAGAAATGATGCGCAGACTCGTAAAATGTCACTGAGATGTCTTAGCACGGCGAGGAGGACAAAGATTGAACGTTGAACAGACGGAGAGGAGTTACAACCATGGCAAGACATCCACAAGAGATGTCGTAGGACTGTCTGGATACATGTTATCAATCTAACACGTAGAATTTCGCTCGAGCTCTAGCCTCTCGTTCTAGGCATCCCCCACGCCCCGACGGCTGCAAGCCTCCGATTGCCTACATCAGATCTTCGCTCTTGCATTGCCTGGCAGAAGCAGCTCAACATCCTTCCACGGCAATCCCAGATACTCCCACATGAAGTGGAACCTATATGAAATACCCGTCAGCATGCCCCAAATCTCTCTACCGTACGGTTTCCATGTTTCATGGTTCGCATATACCCGCTTCAAACGCATAGCGGTATCCACTCTCCGCGACACGCTGCTCATCAAAGGCGGATGTACCCGTTAACATCCAGCCTCTCCAGCCGGGATCAAGGGATAAATGAAGCATGGCCAGAAGAGCATGGGGAGATTGCACACAGAATACTTACCTATCGCTTCCGAAGAAAGGCTCTTCTTCTCCTTTGGAGTTCTGTACGAAGAACCACGGGCAGCCAAACGCACCTCGGTCGAGTGCTTCCTTTGTGTTGTCGTTGAGCCGCTGCTTGTATGGCGCGCTGTGTGCGCTTGCCATGACGTTTTGAGCTTCGTCCTGGCTGAATTGCTGTTGCAGTACTTTGGCGAGGACTTCCGGTTTACTTACATCTTCTCCACCCTCCCACATTGCGTGATAGATGTCAAGGAAGGCAGCAACGAGCTTCTCTTGATGGGCCTCCTTTACACAACACAAAGCGCGCTGTGGAAGTAGTGAAAGGATAGGGAAGAAGGACGGCGTTTGGATGTTGGGCACACCAAAGTATCGTTTCGCTCGTGCGCTGTCATACTTGCTGTAGTGGGCTTTTGCCTCGAGGGACCAAGGGGGCTTGTTGCCTGCATCATAGTGTTAGGGCTGGATCGGCATGCTCGGTACCAAACAACCCTCGTACAGTGGGGAAGTAAGGGACACGTACCGCTACCAACATTGATGCCGCCTAAGAATACGGGCACTATACTGTTCTGCGTCAGTGAGCGCTCTTACTTTTTCGAGGCGAAGGTAATCTTGTCGCAAAGATTGCGCATGCTTTGAGTGGCATGGTGATGCAAAAGTTTCAGGGGTGGCTACGGAGATACGCACTCAATTTCCACATGATGAGATTTAAGAGTTTGTCGGTTCTTCTCGAGATATAGCAACGCGAAGTAGGAGTATGGTGATACTAGGCCGTAGTTAGCAGGTGAAACTTGGAAGTCAAAGCATGGGCAGTCGTAACGTACCGCAGTCCAGATAGCACGTGATTTTCCCGGTCATGGTCGTGGTATCGCTATGGCAGAATATGAGAAATCATAAATCACTTTCTTCTGTCATGTCTTATGAGTGGCTGCTGTTGTGCTCTTGGAACCTGGGGAATATCTTGGCTACCTCGGTACGCTAGGATAGCTTCCTGCGCTATCAGTAATCAACGACGACACCTCCACCTCTCATGTCGCGAACAATGCGGAAACCCTGTGGTTTTCCGGCATAACTCCATGCGACACAGGTGCTAATGCTGATGCAGTTGTAGCTGCCGAGGTCCTCCTTCGGAGACTAAACGATACCGATCTCTACATATGAAATGGGCACCGTGTTGTCAGCGGCAACTCTGCCTAGGAAGTAATCTCTAAAGGCAACGCGGACAAGCTATACAACATGACACCATCCAAGAAGAAAGTTGCACTCGTTGTCGGTGCCTCAAGGGGCATTGGCAGACAAATCGCCATTGACCTAGCGAAAGAAGGCTACGCAGGTAAAGCGACGCCCATCCCATGACACATACCCTAAGAAGCCACGGCCATTAACGCGTCGCAGTCATTGTAGCAGCCAAATCCACCTCCGATGCCTCGAAATGTACTCCCTTCCCGCCAGACCCCAACTCCCCCAGCTCCACCATCTCCACCGTCGAGCGCGAAATCCGCGACACCAGCGGCGAGGCCACAGCCATAAGCGTCGATACGCGCGACCTCTCTAGCATAGAGCGCCTGGTCCAACAAACGATTGAGACTTACGGTCGTCTAGACGTACTAGTCTACAACAGCGGCGCGATCTGGTGGGCGAGTGTAGAAAAGACGCCCATGAAGCGGTTCCAGCTCATGCAGCGCGTCAACATCGAAGGCTTGTACGGCGTTGTGCAGGCATGCTTGCCTCATTTTAGGCAGGCAGATGGACAATGGAGAGGCCGCATAATCGTCGTCAGTCCACCCATCTACTCACGCTTTTTCCGCGGAAAGACGGCATACGCAGTGGGTAAAGTGGGTATGAGCGTTCTTACAAAAGGACTCGCCATGGACTTTGCCCGCGAAGGGAAAAGCGAGATGGCTATTACTAGTATCTGGCCCGCAACGGCGATTCAGAGTGCGGCAACACAAAATCTAGCGAAAGAAGAGGCAAAGGATTTGAGGACGGCGGACATCTTCTCCGATGCGGTGCTGGCGATGATTAGGGCCGAGATAAAGGAGGTGAACGGGGAGTTGTTACTTGATGAGGACTTTTTGAGGACGAGGGGCGTGAGCGACTTTGGAAAGTACAGTCTGGTTGAGGGGAGTGAGCCTAGGAGGATTATGCCACAGGAGTTTCCAGATTTGAGGGTTAGGGAGCAGGATGATGAGGGGAAGAGGATGGATAGTGCGGTGTTGAGGACTGCTAAGCTTTGAATTATCAGAACAATATTCGAATCATTGCGTACGATTATTGCCCTCAGATCCACGCGGTCTTGCGGCCTTGCTCTCCTTGTCTTTGCGTTTGTGGTTGTGCAGATTGATTCACTTTCCTTTCCGTTCGCGAAACTATAGACTCATAGCAGATTAGGTCAAATTGCTAGGAAAGGGGGTTTAAAATCGCAAAGTAGAGTCTATCGAAGTTGTCAGACACGTGACTTCGCGTGGTTTTCGAGAACCCCGCCATCGCGACTTTGACACCCCACGAACAATGATGCGCACAACCCAAAATGCGGGTACCCCCACAACTAAAACCTCCCATTTGACATATACAACAACGAGGATGTCGTTATTTGGTGGTAGTGTGCCGATACTCCGATCATCGCACGACTCTGACACTTCGAAGTCCTCTTCGGTACACTCGTCAGCGTCGGTTGTTGAGATTGAAAACCCGTACGACACACCAGAGATACAGACACTCGGGGGTCTTTACCCCCTTGATGCAGAAGAAGAGGACCTGGATACAGATTTACATGCAGAAAGCGAGGAGTCGGATGAAGACGACGAGGATGAAGAGGAGCCGGTGCGCACAAATAAATTTTTAGGGCTGGCGCAAACATGGGACAGCTATACCGAGGCAGACCGTCAAATAGTGGAGTCACTCGAGCAGATGGAGGATACAGATCTGGCTGCACACCTATACAATGCGCATGCGCTCAAGCGACGGCTACGACGACCTGTACAAGACCTAGCGCAGTTGAAGAGTTGGCAAAGTAAAGATAGTTGGCTCAAGACGGGAAAGGACCTAGAGTACACGGATGCAGCAGGGCTCACACATATGGCGTTGGTACCGCCAAAAGAATGGACGGCATGGCCAGTACCTCCCGAAGAGCAACCAAGCTTAGACGATGAGCTGGATAGTGGGCTAGCAGGTGGTCAGGCTGCGGAATGGATCATTGGCAGTGCGAACGATGAACTAACAGAGCTCAAGGAAGAGCTTTTAGCAGTCTTTCTACGTCTGGCAAGGAAGCAATGGGACCAGCGGGAGGCTCCTTTGTCAGAAGCTGATAGTGAAGAGCGTGCGGGGACCTCGCGTAGCCGGTCTCGGGCAGGAAGCACCAAATCTGTAATTTCACGGCCCACATCTCCAGACGACGAGGAAATAGATCTTCATGGTCGCTCGCATGATGAGAAGTGCGATAGAGGATATGAGTCTACGTCTGGGAAGAAGCGTGGCAGGAAAGCTTATGTCAAGACATTGACAGAGCCGACCATACTGGCTGACGACGCAAGGGCGGAGCGGCTTCTAGGATCAACAATTCAGTCCATGATAAGCAGGTTAGACAGGCTTGCGCTGGCGATACTCCGAACGCGGCTCAATCATTTCGGTCGCACATCAGGTGACTCTTCTATGAGCGACTTCACGTCCGGTGCAGAGTCAAGTAGACCCGCTTCAAAGTCTTCATCGAGAGACCGATCGAAGGGTGTCACGAGCGATGAATCAAACATTCGACCCCCTTCGCGTGCCAGATTGACACGAGACGACCATAGAACACTTCAGGGAACAAAGTTGGCCGATGTTGATGGTAGCTCAAGTGAAGCATCCGATCACAGTGCTTCTAAAAACTGCCGTCTACAACGGAAGCGTCGCAGATCCTCAGACAGCTCGGCCAAGAGTGATAGTTCGACAGCCGAAGATGAACGTCTCAGAGAAGGCCTCATGGACTGGAGTGAGGTGCTTGGAATTGCAGCCGTTCAAGGTTGGGATCAAGGAGCCATTGCACGCACAGCTCAGCGTTGTGCTACTCTTTTCGGGGAGAGCATGTCATTCATGTCCTTTTCTGAATCGCTAGCAACAAAACCCCCACTTGAGCCAGTAGTATACACACCATCCACCATACCAGCCCCACTCGTTCCATCAATCGCAAGAGGCCCGGTACCCAACCGACCGTTTTTCCAGACTGGAACACTACGTTGTCCACATCTTGACTGCTATGGCTACAAAAAGGACTTTGCAATACCATATCGTACTATTGAGCATTGCATCCGAGTTCACGGTTATGATCCTCGCACTAACAAGTCTTATGACGAGGAGGGGGCGGCCGATGGGTTCTTGCAGCCGGTTACAGTGAGGCCCGGCTGGTTTGGGAACGGGCGACCGAAGATTGGCCAAGCAAACAAGAGAGCAAAGAGTAGACAGATAGATAGCCGGGCTACATCGGAGGATTATGTTTAGCCCTGAGGAATGTATCAGTAGTTGTGCAATGGAATGGCCTATAAAAGTGAAGTTGGTTCAATTGTAAGGTAGGTTCCGTTTTCAAACGATATTGATTGCAACAGCAGTAGTAGTTCGTATGCGGCTTGTAGCACAGGTTGGGGATTCACGAATTACGCCGGACTGTATACTACGGCTAACTGCGTGTTTACCCCCGATTTCATATTACACGGGACTCGGACTACGTAGTCCGCCGGAGTTCTAGTAAGACGCTGTTGATTGACAGAATACAAGTATTTTGTTGAACGAGATTACACGATATTAGAACAACGCGTCTTAGAAACAGTATTCTAGTAGTGTAAAGAACTCGTGCCTGGCTTATCAATAACCACTTTTTAGGATATAAAAGTAACAGAACAACCAGGAATCTTATCTCATCACCCACGAAACATTCTCCCTTCCTGCCGTTATAGTCACAACTACTATGAAAAATACCAACAATCCCAGTCCAACATCATCATAAAGTGTACGCTCCTTATCCTGCTATATCTATGCTCTTGTAGCTATCAACATTTTGAAGCCTTTACCTTTACTCTTGCTACTGCCATAGCACTTGGTGTCACTTTCCTCCAATTGTTTACTGGATTCGCACTTAATCATGGCTATACATACATCGACAGACTTGCACAAATAGTATGTGTTTTACAAGCCAAGTGCAACTTTATAAACCAGGTCATCAAGTTTAGAGAACCCAAGGCGGAAATCCCCATGCTATTCGGTTAAGCAAGATCTTGTACCTCTATCGAAGCTCAAATGAGGTAATAGGAGCATAGACTTGAACGATTGAATGGAATGTGTCTATGTGTGGCGACAATGACATTGACACTTTACGCACAAGCTGCAATACCTGTAAAATAGCTTGGGGCGACCTTTTCGGAGGTACAATTATCGACAAAACCTGTATTCAGACCACGAAAGGTAGTGGGGTCTGCACAAACTGCGTGGCATTTGGTCTACCATGCTATTCATTGACCACTGACAGTCAAACCCCACTAGAGAGTGGTCAATCTGCTTTGTCTTTTCCACCAGCTGCCCAAATCTTAGGATATATGCAGTTCTTCCAGCCGCAAATGAGGAGCCTCGGAGCTGACAAAAAGGTAGACGACGATGCTAGTAATTGCGAAGACGGCGACCTTGATGGGAGCTACCTTGGTGGCAACGATTACACTTCTCGATGAATACCACAGTTCCTTCGACTTGGTGTTCGACTCAGAACTGGTACAGTCTTTTGGTCATCGTTCTTCCGAGTGTAGCAAGAATTTGGGGCACGGCATGTTTTCTTCATTCACTTCCTTGCTGTATCTTTCTATTCGGGTTAGGATGTCAGAACCAAGCCAATAGCGAGTTTCTACGGCTGATATCGATTTCCTTTCCTTGCCCGCTCAACTTTCTTTTTTTGCTAGTTCAGTCTCAGGAGCGGGGCAACGATGAATATGTACTAGTGCAATGAGCTAGTCAGCTCGTCCTGTTGGTACTTTCGCCCATCATCGTTCCCCGACCCCTCGCTCCAGCTGCGGCGCGATTGAGCAATTGCCCCTCATTGGTTGAGTCTGTCCAGAAAAGTCGACCTGTATTATTGTTATCTTAGTAGCATTTTGTTATTCACATAATCCATTAGACAGATCTCACAAGCCATGAGTGAACGCAACCGCGTGTCATGAGTCCGACACTCGTACACACCGGAAGCCCTTCTACCCCGCCTATCATCCTTGTATGCCCCGTATGTGTGACCTTCATTGATTCCAACTGCCGAAGATTAGGTTTCTCATTTACTTTTTCTAGACGGATGTGACATCCACGAGCATGTGCATATAACCCCTCCCCCCACAACGCCCACCCCCACCCTACCACAGTACTTTACGCCTTACACATCGTTACCATACTATCCCCCAGTAGATTATCTGCCTGTCGAATATTCCCAACAAGCATATGTCAACGGCTGGCCGGCTCCAGCTGCGAATAGCCAGAACATGCTGCCCAAGGCCTCACCGAATTCATTCGATGAATCAAAGGCGTTTGCTAGGAAGAGAGCGCTTGATGAGAATTTCGAAGCCGCGCAATACAAGCGATTAAGACCAGACGCGTCGCCAGGACACTCTACCACACGGCGTCAACTACCAAACGATGTTCGGCGGATTGGCGGACCTCATTCGGGTACCCAACATAACCCGTCCGAGATTTCTTCAAGTCCAGAGGAGGCATTAAGGAATGTTATATCCAGATGGACGAGGAATTCGGGGCAGTTCGCACTTCCGGAAGACCTTAAAGATGCTGGATTGGTTGTTCAGGAGCTTGACCCCTACGCGAGAAACAAAAAATACTGCGCGGTTGCCGGTGGAAGAATTCCAGGCATATATACAAAACGGTCTCTGGCTAGGCAGCAAGTACACGGGTATTCTGATTCGTATCACAAGAGTTTCACCAGTAAAGATGAGGCTTGGGAATTTTTGAATGCCAACAGGGAATACGTTGAGACAGCACTCCTGCACCAACAAGCTTTTGATCCTTCCTCACACGAGTCTTCTCCAGAACACGATACACCCCATCAGTCCATACCTACATCACCTCCTCCACCCTACACATATCACGCACACACTCCTCCGGCCCTGTCCTTGGAACGATATGCTCAACCATTAAGGGAGTGTACATCACCAGCAAAGGAGACTACACCATGGACACAGCAGAGTACACCATGGACACAGCAGAGTACACCATCAACACAGCAGAGTGCAACAACTCAAGCATTCAATTACATACCCGAATTTGAACCCACGTTGAGCGCCGAACAGCAAAATGTGGTAGATCGTGTGATGGGGGGGATGAACGTCTTCTACACCGGATCCGCAGGATGCGGAAAGTCTACCATCCTCAAGGTTATAGTCAGACAACTGAGAGAGAAGAAGAAGCGTGTCCGGATCATAGCACCAACCAACCTCGCTGCCCTCAATGTGAGTGGGCAGACAATATGGAACTTTGGTGGATGGACACCTGACTCGATGAAACATCCTTTGGAGGATTTAAAGATGGCTGCTTGTGGAAAGGAGATGTGAGACAGGTTCAACAAGCTTGACGTGCTCATCATTGATGAGATCAGTATGATTGAAAACATCATGTTTGAACGTTTGAGTCAAGTCATGAGGAGTGCTAGAGGAGTGGATCGTGGACCTTTTGGTGGCGTTCAGGTCATAGTAACGGGTGACGTATGGCAGTTTCAATCATTTCCAATCAAGATGTTAACAACTGTTGCAGTTCTTTCAGCTTGCGCCAGTGAAGCCGTTCTCTCGTTGCCTTGGTTGTGGTTGGTTCCTCAAGCATGAACCGAGGGGTGGCGAGCCAAAGTACAAGTGCGAGAACCCCCAATGTCGCTACGACTTTTGGTTGGATACCGATTATTGGGCCTTTTGCAGCGACGCATGGCGGGTATGATGTTTTCCCATTTGCCCCCGTCTCGACGTCATATTAACAGGCACAGGACTGCAACTTCGTGCACATACACTTGACTGAG
>Ga0265797_10007740_pt1 | contig 14546 bp, 9 predicted proteins | sample P2T30metagenome_FD_192433 | JGI IMG/M metagenome (GOLD analysis project Ga0265797, IMG submission 192433) | Plant litter microbial communities from East Loma Ridge, Irvine, California - P2 T30 | ecosystem: Environmental > Terrestrial > Plant litter > Unclassified | place: USA: California... | reverse complement strand
CACCGAGGCAGCCATCATCACTTGTCCGGTGCGTCCAGGTAAAAAATGGCGTAAATCTTCGCCCCGGTGGTTTCGGTCGGCTTCTCGATCTGGATCTGCGCGCACTCCTCGGCCACCAGGCTACGCCAGTTGGTCACGCCGGCGTTGGCGAACACGGAATTGACCTTGCACGCCAGGCTCATGTCGAGCGCCAGGCGCGCGTTGCGCTGTTCCGGCTTGGCATAATTGACGCCGCGGATCTCGATGCCGAAGGCGCTCATCCACGGTTCCCACAGGCCCGATTCCACACCCTGCACCATGCGGCCCAGCATGGCATCCAGCGACAGGCCTTTTTTCACGACGGCGCGCAACAATTGCAAGGACGGCGCCGTGCGGATGTCGGTGCTTTGCTTGCCCGCGCCCCGGTCGCCGATGGCTTTCAATTCCTTTGAAAAGGCCGCATCGCGCTCGGTATAGTCGCGCATGCGGTTGTAGAACTCGGCGTCCAGGAAGGGATTTTCCACCCGCCCGGTCGGTGCTTCGGCGGGCTGTCTGGTAGAAGGTTTTTTATTGGTCATGGCAGTGGCTGTGGAATGTAGGGGCGAAGTGTAGCATCCGCGCTCTTCCCCCCGGCTGCCATCCAGGTCTGCGCGCCAACCCACGCCGCGCACACGCCATGCGGCGTTGTCTTACACGCCACACGAGCGCAAGAATTTGCTGATAGATTGTCAATACCCTGACATTCCTTTCCAACTCTCTGCCCTGCCCATGAAAACCTTCCATTGCGATAAGTGCGCGCAGCAAATCTTTTTCGAAAACACCCTCTGCTTCAACTGCGAAAGCACCCTCGGCTACCAGCCTGCGACGCGCAGCATCAACGCTTTCGAGCAGACCGACTCGGGCCAATGGCGCAGCCTGCACCGCAATGACGAGGGCAAGCTGTACAAGCAGTGCAGCAACTATGTGCAGCACAACACCTGCAACTGGATGCTGCCTGCGGACGACCCGCACGATCTGTGCGAATCTTGCCAGCTGACCGTCGTCATCCCGGCGCTGACGTCGGAGAAAAACCACATCCTGTGGGGCCGCCTCGAAGCCGCGAAACGCCGCCTGCTGTTTTCGCTGGCGACACTGAACCTGACCCCGGCATCCAAGGAAACCGAGCCGGAAACCGGCCTGGCCTTCCAGTTCCTGGAAGACGGCGTGTCGGACGGCTGCGTCATGACCGGCCACGACAACGGCCTGATCACCCTGAACATTGCCGAAGCCGACCCGGCCGAGCGCGAACGCACGCGCGAGCAGATGCACGAACGCTATCGCACGCTGCTGGGACACTTCCGCCACGAAAGCGGCCATTATTATTTCGACCGCCTGGTCGTCGGCAGCAAGTGGATCGATGAATTCCGCACCCTGTTCGGCGACGAGCGCCAGGATTACGGCGAGGCCCTGAAGCGCCACTACGACAGCGGCCCGGTCGCCGACTGGGAAGAGCGCTTCGTGAGCAGCTATGCCAGCTCGCACCCGTGGGAAGACTGGGCCGAAACCTGGGCCCATTACCTGCACATGCTCGACACCCTCGAGACGGCGCATGCCTGCGGTTTGTCGCTCACGCCGAAAAAGGCCGGCGAACCGACCATCGACAGCGTGACGCTGCCGACCCGCACCGACACCTTCGAAGACACGCTGCACGACTGGTTCGCGCTGACCTACGTGCTCAACAGCCTGAACCGCAGCATCGGCATGCCGGACTCGTATCCGTTCAAGCTCAGTACGCCCGTGCTGGAAAAGCTGGAATTCGTGCACAAGGTAGTGCGCGCCCAGAAGGCCCGCGCGTAGGCGGGCCAAGCGGCCCGGAGCCGGATCAGCCCGGCGCCGCTTCCAGTCGTTCGACCGTGACGTGCATCTCGTGCGCCGCCAGGCCCGGGCCGAACTGGTTGAAGATCGCGACATCGGCCGCATCGTGTCCGTAGGCGATTGCCACGCGCCCACCGCGCGGCGTCGCCTGGGTCGCATCGAAGGTGTACCAGCGCCCTCCCACCCAGGCCTCGAACCATGCATGCAAATCCATCGGCGCCAGTGCGTGCAGGTAACCGACCACGATGCGCGCCGGGATCGACAGGCTGCGGCACAGGGCGATGCCCAGGTGCGTCAGGTCGCGGCACACGCCTTCCCGCCGCGCGTTCACCTCGATCGCGCCCATCTGGTCGTGGTTCGACGCTGGATCGAAGCGTATCTCGCGCCGCACCCAGTCGTTAATGCAGGCAACCTGGTCGTATCCCGGTGCGACGCCCTCGACGATGGCGCTGGCCATGTCGAAAAAATGGTCCGATTCGCAGTAGCGGCTGGGCAAAAGATAGGTCAGCACCGCGTCCGGCAAGTGCTGCACCTCGTCGAACGGGGCGCCGGGCGCGACATCGATCGACGCCGTGCCCAGCACATCGGCCGACGTCTGCACCCGGAATTCGCCCGGCGGCGCGACCAGGCGCTGGCACAGGTTGCCATACAGGTCGGTAAACTCGTGCACCGGCACGCTGGGCGTGAGCATGAAGCTGTCACGCGCCACCCATTGATGCGCCCCGCTGCGTGGACGCAGCATCAGGATGAACGGCGTCGGACTATCGACGGACAACGTCAGCGTGCAAGCGATTCGCAGCCACATGGCAGTCCCGCTTTCCGTTCAGGTGATGCACCGTGATGGCGCACCAGCAGCCACGCCGGCCTGCATGGCATGGTGCATGTGCGCCAACTTGATGCGTTGATCGTCAACGCGTCTGCGTCTGCGTCTGTGTTTGCGTCTGTGTCTGCGTCTGTGTCTGCGCCCCACCCTGCGTCTGGCTTTGCGTCTGGCCATCCCCCTGGCTCTGCGACTGGCTCTGCAGCGGCGCCGCCTCTTCGGCCGCCGGCGTCACCGGAATCAGGAAATCGCGGCTGATGCCGTTGCCCAGTTCCTCGATCGAGCGCAGGAACCTGGTCAGGAATTCGTGCAGCCCCTCGCCCAGGATGTCGTCGATGGTGGCGCCTTCCAGCATCGTGTGCAATTGCTCGGCCAGGCGCTCGGTCTCATGCGACGAGGCATTGCGCACATCCTGCAGGTTGGCGACCACGGCGCACAGGCAGGCCACCAGCGAACGCGGCATCTTTTGATGCAGGATCAATAGTTCGGCCACCCGCGTCGGCGTGATCGCGTCGCGGTACACCTTGCGGTAGGTCTCGAACGCCGACACCGAACGCAGCAGCGCGCCCAGATAATAGAACTCGCCCTGCGCCCCGGCCTGGATCGCATCCGAGGCCAGGAACCTGAACTTGACGTCCAGGATGCGCGCCGTATTGTCCGCCCGTTCCAGGAAGGTGCCGAGGCGAATGAAGTTGAACGCTTCGTCCTGGAACATGGTGCCCAGCGTCACGCCACGCGACATGTGCGAGCGGTACTTGACCCACTCCAGGAACTGGCCCGGATCGTGTTCGTACAGGCGGTTCTTCAGATGCTGCTGCAGCACCAGCCAGGTGGTGTTTTCGGTTTCCCATACTTCGGTGGTCAGGTTGCCGCGCACGGCCCGCGCATTTTCGCGCGCGGCGCGCAGGCAACTGACGATCGACGATGGATTGTCGGGATCGCGCACCATGAAGTCGATCACCGCCTTCTGGGTCAGCGCATCGTGCTTGGCATCGAACTGGGCGTTCAGTTCGGACACGCCGAGCATGGTGCGCCAGCCCTGCTGTTCGGCGCGCGCCGATTGCGGCATCAGCGAATACTGGACACGCACATCGAGCATGCGCGCCGTGTTTTCGGCCCGTTCGGTGTAGCGGGCCATCCAGTACAAATGATCTGCGGTACGGCTCAACATGCTAATTCTCCAGTATCCAGGTGTCTTTGGTGCCGCCGCCCTGCGACGAATTGACCACCAGCGAGCCTTCCGTCAGCGCCACCCGGGTCAGGCCGCCCGGCACCATCGTCACCGACTTGCCCGACAACACGAATGGCCGCAAATCGATATGGCGCGGCGCGATGCCCGCGTCGACATAGGTCGGGCAGGCCGACAGCGCCAGGGTTGGCTGGGCAATATAGCCTTCCGGATTGGCCAGCAGGCGCGCGCGGAACGCTTCGATCTGGGCCGTCGTCGAGGCCGGGCCGACCAGCATGCCGTAGCCGCCGGCGCCATGCACTTCCTTCACCACAAGATGCGCCAGGTTGTCCAGCGTGTACTGCAGGTCGTGTTTCTTGCGGCACTGGTAAGTGGGCACGTTGTTCAGGATCGGCTTCTCACCCAGGTAGAACTCGATCATGTCCGGTACGAACGGATAGATCGACTTGTCGTCGGCGACACCGGTGCCGATCGCATTGGCCAGGCCGACGCGGCCGGCGCGCACCGCGTCGAGCAGGCCCGGCACGCCGAGCGTGGAGTCGGCGCGGAAGGCGCGCGGGTCGAGATAGTCGTCGTCGATGCGGCGATAGATGACGTCGACGCGCTTCGGCCCCTGCGTGGTGCGCATGTAGACGGTGTCGTTGTCGACATACAGGTCCTGCCCCTGCACCAGCGCCACGCCCATCTGCTGGGCCAGGAAGGCGTGCTCGAAGTATGCCGAGTTGTACATGCCGGGCGTGAGCACGACCACTGTCGGGTGGCTGGCGTCCTGCGGCGATGCACTGCGCAGGTTGTCGAGCAGCAAGTCGGGATAATGCTCGACCGGCGCCACGCGATTGCGCGCAAACAGGGCCGGGAACAGGCGCATCATCATCTTGCGGTTTTCCAGCATGTACGACACGCCGGACGGTACCCGCAGATTGTCTTCCAGCACGTAGAACTCGCCCTCGCCGGCGCGCACGATGTCGACCCCGGCGATGTTGGCGTAAATGTTCGAGGGTACCTTGACGCCTTGCATCTCGGGCCGGAACTGCGCATTGTTCAGGATCTGCTCGCGCGGGATGACGCCGGCCTTGAGGATATCCTGGTCGTGGTAGACATCGTGCAGGAAGCGGTTCAGCGCGGTCACGCGCTGCACCAGGCCGGCCTGCAGGCGCGCCCATTCGGCCGCATTGATGATGCGCGGAATGATGTCGAACGGGATCAGGCGCTCCTTGCCGGCGTCGTCGCCATACACGGCAAAGGTGATGCCCACGCGCTGGAAGTTCAGCTCGGCGGCAGCCCTTTTTTGTTCGATGAAGCCAGGCGCTTGCTGGGCGAGCCATTGTGCAAAGGCATCATAGTGAGGCCGTAAGGTTGCCGCATCGGAATACATTTCATCGTAAAAGTTCGGCATCGGTTCCTCCTGTGCCCTTACACCAATCAAGAAATGTGCCAGCTTAACATTTCGACAAGCTGGCGACAGGTTGATTATATTGTGGGTATGAATCATGCTTACGTACTATTGAAATAAGCCCGCATCGATCGTGTCGAAACCGATCTTGCCCCACACATAAAGGCATTACTGCATGGCTATCCGCGTCGCGCTGCACCACAAGACCAGTTACCGTTATGACCGCCTAGTTGCCCTGTCGCCGCACGAGGTGCGCCTGCGTCCGGCGCCGCATGCGCGCACGCCGATCCTGTCGTATTCCCTGAACGTACTCCCGCAGCAGCATTTCATCAACTGGCAGCAAGATCCGTACGGCAACTACATCGGCCGCTTCGTGTTCCCGGAAAAGACCGACGTGCTCGAATTCACGGTCGACCTGGTGGCCGACATGACGGTGATTAATCCCTTCGATTTCTTCATCGAAGAGTATGCGCAGACCTTTCCCTTCGCCTATCCGGCGCCCCTCAAGACCGAACTGAGCCCGTACGTGCAGGCCGAGCCGCCCGGTCCGCTGCTCATCGAATGGGTGGCGGCCGCGCGGCGCGACCTGCTCGCACAGCCGATGTCGACCAACGATTTCCTGGTAGCCATCAACCAGCGCCTGCAGCGCGACATTGCCTACCTGCTGCGCATGGAACCCGGCGTGCAGACCCCGGAAGACACGCTGCAGAAGCGCTCCGGCTCGTGCCGAGACAGCGGCTGGCTGCTGGTACAGATCCTGCGCGAGATGGGACTGGCGGCGCGTTTCGTGTCGGGTTATCTGATTCAATTGCGCGCCGACCAGGACGCGCTCGACGGCCCCAGCGGCACCTTGGTCGACTTCACCGACCTGCACGCCTGGACCGAGGTATTCATTCCCGGCGCCGGCTGGATCGGGCTCGACCCGACCTCGGGCATGCTGGCCGGCGAAGGCCATATTCCGCTGGCCTGCACCGCGATGCCATCGTCGGCCGCGCCGGTGACGGGCTATACCGACCAGGCCGAGGTCACCTTCGTGCATGAAATGACGATCACGCGCATCCATGAAGATCCGCGCGTGACCAAGCCGTATTCGGAATCCGACTGGCAAAACATCGAGCGCCTCGGCCAGCAGGTCGATGCAGATCTGCTGGCCCAGGATGTGCGCCTGACCCAGGGCGGCGAGCCGACGTTCGTGTCGATCGACGACATGGATGGCCCGGAATGGAACACCCAGGCCCACGGCGACAAGAAGCGCGAACTGGCCGGCAACCTGATGCACCGCCTGAAGAACCACTTTGCGCCGGGCGGCATGCTGCATTACGGCCAGGGAAAATGGTATCCGGGCGAGCCGCTGCCGCGCTGGGCGCTGAACATTTTCTGGCGCGTCGACGGCCAGCCGATGTGGCACGATCCATCGCTGTTCTCGGACGAGCACCTCGACGACGGCTACGGCCCCCTGGATGCCGGCCGCTTCATGACCGAACTGGTCAAGTCGCTCGGCCTGCCGGCCGACAGCGCCATCCCCGCGTATGAAGACGTGCTGCTGCAGGCGCAGCGCGAACAGGCGCTGCCGCGCAACGTCGATCCCCTGCAGCTTGACCTGAAGGCGCCCGAAGAGCGGCGCCGCCTGGCGCGCCTGCTCGGGCGCGGCCTGGGCGAAGTGGCCGGCTACGTGCTGCCGCTGCAGGCGCGCGACTACGATCCATCGGTCATGCTCGGCACCAGCTGGCGCACCTCGCCATGGCCGATCCGGCGCGAGAACCTGTACCTGATCGAAGGCGATTCGCCGATCGGCCTGCGTCTGCCGCTGGCGACGCTGCCATGGGTGCTGCCGCAAGAGCGCGATCCCGACTTCGACGTCGATCCGTTCGCGCCGCGCGACGCGCTGCCGGTCGAACAGCGGGACAAACGGGACAAGCGCGACAAGCGTCCGACGCTGGGCGTTGCGGCCGGCAAGTCGCGCGACAAGACAGTGAAAGCAACGGCACCGGCGGAACCGGCCGCGCGCGACGTGATCCATACCGCCCTGTGCGTCGAAGTGCGCGCCGGCCGCCTGTACATCTTCATGCCGCCGCAAAAGCGCATCGAAGATTACCTGGCGCTGGTGGCGGCCGTCGAGAACACGGCTGCCCGGCTGCAGATGAAGCTGCGCATCGAGGGTTATGCGCCGCCGCGCGACCCGCGCATCAAGCTGCTCAGCGTGACGCCCGACCCGGGTGTCATCGAAGTCAATATCCACCCGGCCGACAGTTGGAACGAGCTGGTGCACAACGTCACGACGCTGTACCAGGAAGCGCGCCAGACCCGCCTGGGCACCGAAAAATTCATGCACGACGGGCGCCACACCGGCACCGGCGGCGGCAACCACGCGACGCTGGGCGGCGCCACCGCCGAGGACAGCCCGATGCTGCGCCGGCCTGACCTGCTCAAGAGCCTGATCACCTACTGGCAAGTGCATCCGGCCCTGTCGTACCTGTTCTCGGGCACCTTCATCGGCCCGACCAGCCAGGCGCCGCGCGTCGATGAAGCGCGCGACGACAACCTGTACGAACTGGCGATCGCATTCCAGCAGATGGACCGGGTGCTGCCCACCATGCACCCGGGCGACAAGCCATGGATGGTGGACCGCCTGCTGCGCAACCTGCTGGTCGACCTGACCGGCAACACGCACCGCGCCGAGTTCTCGATCGACAAACTGTATTCGCCGGACGGCCCCACCGGCCGCCTGGGCCTGGTGGAATTCCGCGCCTTCGAGATGCCGCCGCATGAACGCATGAGCCTCCTGCAAATGCTGCTGCTGCGCGCGCTGGTGGCGCGCTTCTGGCGCCAGCCGTTCAACGCCAGGCTGGTGCACTGGGGCACGGCGCTGCACGACCGCTGGATGCTGCCGCATTTCGTCGCCCAGGATATCCGCGACGTCGCGCGCGACCTGCGCGCGTCCGGCTACGCCTTCGAGGATCACTGGTTCGAGCCGTTCATCGAATTTCGCTTCCCGCGCTTCGGCACCGTGGTCTACGACGGCGTCGAGATGGAGCTGCGCCAGGCGATCGAGCCGTGGAACGTGCTGGGCGAAGAAGTCAGCGCGGGCGGCACCGCACGCTATGTCGACTCGTCGGTCGAGCGCATGCAATTACGCGTGACCGGCCTGACCGAGGGCCGCTACATCGTGGCCTGCAACGGCCGCATGCTGCCGCTGCACCCGACCGGGGTGCCGGGCGAGTTCGTGGCCGGCGTGCGCTTCAGGGCCTGGAGCCCCTGGTCGGCGCTGCACCCGAGCATCGGCGTGCAGGCGCCGCTGGTGTTCGACCTGGTCGATACCTGGAACGGCCGCGCCATCGGCGGCTGCACCTACCACGTGGTGCATCCGGGCGGACGCAATGAAACCGGCTCGCCGGTCAACGCCAACGCCGCCGAGGCGCGCCGCTTCGCGCGCTTCTGGCCGCACGGCCACACGCCAGGCCCGATGACGGTGCGCAAGGAAGCGCTCAACCCCGGCTTCCCGATGACCCTCGATTTGCGCTGGCAGCCAGATTGACCGAGCGTTCCTGTTCACAGTAAATAAAGCGGCGCCCGATGCCCCATTCATTATTTGCCCACTATCTGGCCGCGCCGGACGGTTTCGATGAAATGCTCGATGCGGATCGGACGCCGCGCGCGCACTGGCGCGCGATGCTGGCTTTCCTGGAGCGTGAAGCGCCCGGCGCGATGCGCCAGCGGCGCGACGGCGTGCAGCGCCAGGTACGTGAGAACGGCGTCAGCTACAACGTCTCGGCCGACGCCGGCATCCGCCAGCGTCCCTGGGACCTGAATGCGCTGCCGCTGATCCTGCCGCACGACGAGTGGAGCGGCATCGAGGCCGCCGTGATCCAGCGCGCGACCCTGCTCAACCGGATCCTGGGCGATGTGTACGGCAAGCAGGAGATGCTGCGTGAAGGCCTGCTGCCGCCGGCGCTGATCCATGGTCACGCGGGCTTTCTGCGGCCTTGCCATGGCATGCGCCACCATGACGGCGTGGCCCTGCATTTCTATGCGGCCGACCTGGCGCGTGCGCCGGACGGGCGCTGGTGGGTGATGGCCGACCGCACCCAGGCGCCATCGGGCGCCGGCTATGCGCTGGAAAACCGCGCCATCATCGCCCCCACCTTCCCCGACCTGCTGCGCGAACTGAAGGTGCAGCCGGTGAGTCCGTTCTATCGCACCATGCACGACAGCCTGGTGCATTGGGGGCGCCTGTGCGCGGCCAGCGGCGATGCGCCGGCGCCGCTGCGCGAAGGCGAAGCGCCACTGATCGTCCTGCTCACGCCAGGCCCCCGGACCGAGAGCTATTACGAACAAGCCTACCTGGCGCGGTATCTCGGCCTGCCGCTGGTCGAGGGCGGCGACCTGACGGTGCGCGACGGCGTGGTGTACCTGAAGACCCTGGCCGGCCTGCACCGGGTACACGTGATCATGCGCCGGGTCGACGACGAATCGTGCGATCCGCTCGAGCTGCAAAGTTCGATGCTGGGCGTGGCCGGGCTGACCCAGGCCGCCATGCGTGGCAATGTGCTGGTCGCCAACAGCCTCGGCTCGAGCCTGCTCGAATCGGGCGCCCTGCTCGGCTTCCTGCCGGCGCTGTCGCGGCGCCTGCTGGGCGAGGAACTGAAGATGCCGTCGGTGGCGACCTGGTGGTGCGGCGAGACGGCGGCGCTGGATACCGTGGTCGCCCGGCTCGACCGGCTGGTGATCAAGCCCAGTTTTTCGCAGGCGCCGCAGGCGGCGGTGTTCGGCCAGGATCTCGATGGCGAGGCGCGCGCGGCGCTGGTCGCCCGCCTGCGCGCCAATCCGAACAACTACATTGCGCAGGAACTGGTGCGGCTGTCGCAGGCGCCCGTGTGGAAGGAAGGCCGCGCGCATGGCCTGGAAGCGCGCGCCGTCGGCCTGCGGGTATTCGCCTGCGCCACCCCGAACGGCTATGTCGTGATGCCGGGCGGCCTGACCCGCGTGGCCACCGGGCCGGATGCGCGCGTGCTGACCATGCAGCGCGGCGGCGCCAGCAAGGACACCTGGGTCCAGGCCCGCGCGCGGGCCCAGGTGCACCGCCTGCAGCAGCGCAGCATCACGCGCAAGGACCTGGTGCGCGAAGACACCAACCTGTCGAGCCGCGTGGCAGAAAATCTGCTGTGGTTCGGGCGCCATGCCGAGCGCTGCGACAATATCGCGCGCCTGCTGCGGGTGGCGCTCAATTTCCTGTTCAATGTGCGCTTCGACCAGCGCGGCGCCGAATGGCCGGCCGTCGAGGCGCTGTGCATCTGGTTCGGCCTGCTCGACGCGCACAAGAAGCCGGCCGCGCCCGAGGCCGGCGAAGTGACGGGGGCGGCTTCGGCGGCGGCGTCCGGCGCGGCCATCTTCAGCGATGCCGAGATCGAATCGGCCCTGCTGCTGGCGGTGGTGTCGCCAACGGTGCCGGGGCTGGCGCGCCAGCAGCAGCAACTGCACCGGCTGGCCGGACAGTTGCACGAACGCTTCTCGGTCGACAACTGGCGCGCACTGAACCGCATGGTGCAACCCGCCGCCGCGCCCGGCGAGCGGCCCTCGCAATCGGGCGTGATGACCATCCTCGACGACGCCACCGCCGCGCTGGTAACGCTGGCCGGGTTCGCCATGGACGGCATGACGCGCGACCTGGGCTGGCGCTTCATGTCGATCGGACGGCGCCTGGAGCGGCTGCAGTTCCAGAGCACCGTGCTGCAGGGCGCGCTGGCGATGGACAAGAACGGCAACCTGGACTGGCTGCTGGAACTGTCCGACAGCATCATCACCTACCGCGCCCGCTACCGCGCCCAGCCCGAGTGGCTGCCGGTGCTCGACCTGCTGCTGCTGGACGAAACCAATCCGCGCTCGGTGCTGTTCCAGCTGAACGGCATCCTGAACACGCTGAACCGGATCGCGCAGACGCAGGGACCGTGCGGCGAGGAGTTGCTGGCGCCGCTGAAGGCAGAGCTGATCGCGCTCGATCCCGACACCGGCCTGACCCACGACAGTGCGACGCTGCGTGGACTGCTGAACCGGATCTCGCTGGCCAGCGCGGCGCTGTCCGAACAGATCAGCGTGCAGTTCTTCAGCTATACCGACAACGGCCGTCAAAGGAACCGCACCTCATGATCGATTCGCCGGCCGCCAGCGCCATCTGCGCGCGCTATCGCGTGGTGCACGAAACGCGCTACACCTACAGCAGCACGGTCACGCTGTCGCAGCAATACCTGCACCTGACGCCACGCTCGTTCGCGTGCCAGCAGACCGAATCGCACCTGATCTGGCTCGACCCGCTGGCGAGCGACAGCCGCGAAGGCCGCGATTACTTCGGCAACTGCACCCGCCATGTCGCGCTCACGCAGCCGCACGACAGCCTGCTGGTGCATGCCGAATCGACGGTTGCGCTGTGCGCGCGTTACAGCCTGGCGCAGATCGCCGGCTCGCTGCCATGGGAAACCGTGCGCGACATGATGGGCAAGGAAAAAAGCCCGGCCACGCTGGAAGCCTGCCGCTACCTGTATGCCTCGCCCCACGTCACCAGTTTTCCGGAACTGGAAGCGTATGCGCGCCGCAGCTACACGCCCGGCCGGCCGCAGCTCGACGCGGCGCTCGACCTGACCCACCGGATTTTCGAGGACTTCGAATTCGACGCCAAGGCCACCGATATTTCGACCCCGCTGGAACAGGTGATGCGCGGGCGGCGCGGCGTGTGCCAGGATTTCGCCCAGCTGATGATCGGCTGCCTGCGCAGCATCGGCCTGCCGGCGCGCTATATCAGCGGCTATATCCTGACCCATCCGCCCGAAGGCAAACCGCGCCTGATCGGCGCCGACGCCTCGCATGCCTGGGTATCGGTGTTTTGCCCGGCCTTCGGTTGGGTCGACTTCGATCCGACCAACCGCTGCCTGGTGCAGCATGAACACATCACGCTCGGCTGGGGACGCGACTTCAGCGACGTGACGCCGATGCGCGGGATCGTGCTGGGCGGCGGCAAGCAGACGCTCGACGTGCAGGTGACGGTGACGCCATTGCCGTTGCCGGAGTGCCCATGAGCGGACGCGTTCCAACGGCCGGGCGCCATGCTATCGTGCTATCGCCGCGTTTTTCGATCACTTTCAGAAACCTTCCAGAGAACCCATGACCCGTTCGCTTCCCCTGCTGTTGTGCACCCTGCTGTGCGCCGCCCTTCCCGCCATCGCCCAGGTCAAGACGCCTGCCACTCCGGAAGCGATGAACAAGATCTATGCCGATTACTGGGAAGACTACTTGCGCGAGAACCCGATCGCCGCCACCTTCAACGGCGACGGGCGCTACAACGACCGCTTCGGCCCCGTCTCATCAAGCGAGAGCCGCAAGCAGAGCCGCGCGCTGGCGGAAAAATACCTGGCCGCCACCGCCAAATACGACCCCACCCCGCTGCCACCGGAAGACCGCATCAGCTATGACCTGCTGCGCTACCGCCTGCAGCAAATCCTCGATGGCCTGCGCTTCCCTTCGGACCTGATTCCAGTCGACCAGTTCTCGGGCATGCACCTGTTCATGACGCAGCTGGGTTCGGGGGCATCGGCGCAGCCGTTCCAGACCGTGCAGGACTATGACAACTGGCTCAAGCGCGCCGCCGACTATGCGCCGGCGGTCGACGGCGTGATCGCCGACATGCGCACGGGTATCCAGCAAGGCATCGTGATGCCGAAGGCGCTGGTCAACCGCGTGCTGCCGCAACTGGAAAACGTCGGCAGCGACGACCTCGCGACCAGCACCTACATGGCCCCGACGAAGAAATTCCCGGCCTCGTTCAGCGATGCCGACAAAAAGCGCCTGCTTGATGCCTACGGCAAACTGGTGCGCGAACAGCTGGCGCCGGCGAACCGCAAGCTGCTGGCCTTCATGCGCGACACCTACCTGCCGGCCGGACGCGACACGGCCGGCATCGGCGCCCTGCCCGGCGGCCAGGCGTGGTACGCCTTCCTGGCGCGCCAGTCGACCACGACCGAGCTGACGCCGGCCGAGATCCACGACATTGGCTTGCGTGAAGTGGCGCGCATCCGCGCCCAGTTCGAAGAAGCCAAGGTCAAGGTCGGCTTCCAGGGCACGCTGAAGGAATTCTTCGCCCACCTCAACACCGCGCCCGAGCTGCGCTTTACCTCGCGCGATGAGATCCAGGCGTCGTACGAGGCGCTGCGCCCGCGCGTCGAAGCCAAGGTCGGCCAGTTGTTCGCACGCGTGCCGAAGGCGCCGTTCGAGATCCGCCCGGTCGAAGCGTTCCGCGAAGTGAGCGCGGCCCCGGCCTCGTACCAGCGCGGCACGGTCGACGGCAAGCGCCCCGGCGTCTTCTACTTCAACGCCTACAAGCCGGAAACGCGCACGCGCTTCACCACCAACGCCTTCTTCCTGCACGAAGCCATTCCGGGCCACCATTTCGAGCGCAGCCTGGCCCAGGAGACGACCGGCCTGCCGGCATTCCGCCGCTTCGGCGGAACGACGGCCTTCTCGGAAGGCTGGGGCCTGTACAGCGAAATGCTGGGCCAGGAAATCGGCATGTACGACGATCCATGGCAGTGGGTGGGCCGCCTGACCGCGGAAATCTGGCGCGGCGTGCGCCTGGTGGTCGATACCGGCATTCACTCGAAGGGCTGGACCCGCGAGCAGGCGATCGCCTATTTCAAGGACAATGTGCCGCAGGATGACGTGACCGCGGTGCAGGAGGTCGAGCGCTATATCGCCATTCCGGGCCAGGCGCTGAGCTACAAGATCGGCGAGCTGAAACTGCGCGAGCTGCGCGCCCGCGCCGAGAAAACGCTGGGCAAGGACTTCGACCTGCGCGCCTTCCATAACGAGGTGCTGGTGCATGGGGCGGTGCCGCTCGACATCCTGGAGGCGGCGATCGACCGCTGGATTGCGGCGCAGAAGAAGGGCTGAAGGGACGGTCTACCTCATAGCGTCTAGTCACGCAAAATCGTTGACCAGTTAAACCTAAAACCGTCATTCCCGCGCAGGCGCACTGGTGTCCGGGATAATATTGCGCAAGCTTGCGTCGTCATCCCCGCGAAGGCGCACTGCTGTCCGGAATAATTTTCTTGACATAGCATCACAGTAGACAGAGCTGGCGTTCATAGGCAATTTGCTGCCGTTTTCGCCGCTCTCTGTAGTAGTTCTCTGTGGCGATTCTCTGGAATAATGTCGCTCGCACCACGGCCAAGCACTCCCACAAAGACCCGGAAAAAGCGTGACGATGCTTGTAAAGGGCGAGTAGCAAGTAGCCGGCCAACGCTGTCAGAACCTGGATACGTACTGCG
>Ga0265797_10007738_pt1 | contig 14548 bp, 11 predicted proteins | sample P2T30metagenome_FD_192433 | JGI IMG/M metagenome (GOLD analysis project Ga0265797, IMG submission 192433) | Plant litter microbial communities from East Loma Ridge, Irvine, California - P2 T30 | ecosystem: Environmental > Terrestrial > Plant litter > Unclassified | place: USA: California... | reverse complement strand
CTCGCGGGTGGTTGAGCTGCTGCCTTTTAGCTCGACATACTGCACGTTGGGAACCCAAAAAGTGCCGCCCTCGATGCGCAGGTAAATGCGGTCGAGCACACTTTGCTTGTTGGCGATGGCGGTGTACACGTGAAAGGCGCGGTCGGGGCCGGCTTTCATGAGGTAAAAGGGGCGTTTGCTGTAGGCCGCGAAGCGTAGCTCGTACTTGTCGGGACCCAGCTTTTTGGCCTTTACGCCGTAGGCAAATTTGCGCTGAATGAAGTTGAGGTCTTGCTGCTGGCCTTGCTCGGCGTAGCGTATCCAGAAAATGCGAATAGGCTCGTCCTCATCGAGTTGGCCAGCTTTGTTCACATTGAGCTGATAAATAACGGTATTGGTGTTGGGGTCGCGCTGCAAGTAAAACAGCTGGTTGGGAATGCCACTCGGCACCGGAAAGCTAGGCACGGGCGGCGTAGCATCGGCCTGCAAGCTGCTAGCCAGCAGCCCCAGCACCAACAGTGCCGCCGCTGATACTGGCTTACTAAATTCGGTGGGCTGGGCCTCGCGGGCTAATAATGCCCGCTTAGCTTGCAGTAGCCGCGATACGGCCGTGATGTTGGCCAGCACCGCTAGCGCGGTGAGCGGGAAGGTGAAAATCGACATCGTTTCAAACACGTGAAACGGGATGCCCGGCACGAATAGCTTATAGCTACCATCTATCCAGATTGAGGCTAGGCCGCAGGCTAAGGCGCTGATGCCCATAAGTACTACACGTTCGGGGCGCTGCATGAGGCCGCCTTTGCACTCGATGCCCAGGCCCTCGGCCCGCGCTCGCGTGTAGCTCACCATCATGGAGCCGATGAGGCCAAAAAAGCCCACCAGCGAGCTCAGAAAATAGTGGTGCGCTACCAGGTAATAGCAGATGCCCAGGAAGGTGAACAGCTCGCTGTAGCGGTCGAGCACCGAGTCGTAGAGCGCGCCATAGGCGCTTTTCATGTTGCCAAGGCGGGCCACTTGCCCGTCGAGCATGTCGAAGAGGCCCGCGAACAGAATGAGCGCACCGCCCCAGCCCACGTAGCGCAGGTCGCCCCGGTTGCCGGCCTCGCCGCCCACGATGAAGAGCACGGCCACGCCCATATTGAGGAGCAGGCCGGTGAGCGTGACGGCATTGGGGGTGAAGCCGATGCGGATGAGTAGCCGCACGAAGGGGTTAATAATCAAATAAATGCCTTGCTGAAGGGCATCGCGTAGCTTGTCAAACGTCATGGCGGCGGGCAAGAAGTAAGACGGGAAACCTAGACACTAGACAAGAGGCGCAAAAAGTGGCTCAGGTGATAAGTCTAACGTTGCTTGTCTAACGTCTGGAATCTTAATTAAAAATCGATGCGGAAGCGTCCCCGAATGCCCCATTCGGCCACGTTGGGCCGGTCGAGGTAGGTGAGGCGCTTAACCAAGTCAATCCGAAATAGCTTGAAAATGTTGGCGACGCCCACGCTAGCCTCGGCATAGGGCTGCCGGCCCAGCGTAAAGCCCTGCTGCTCGCCGCGGCCCTGGTCGGCGCGCAAAAAGTCGTAGAGGCCGGGATTTTGGTCGGGGTTATTTTCGGCGCGCACACCGCCGTAGAGCAGCTTGAGCGAAGCTACTTCGCGCAGCTTGAGCCGGCGAATGAGCGGGAGTTTATTGAAAAAGAAGCCGTTGAAATTCTGGTCAATAAACAAGCTAGCGTAGTGGTCGCTCGAAAACTCCAGAAAGTTCATCAGGTTGTAGGAGTTGAGTTGGTACGAAAAGGTCTGGTTGGCGCGGTGCACATCGAGCAGCGGCCACGGCACCTGCCCGAAGATATAGCCGCCCTCCAGGGTCACGTCGGCGTGGCCCAACTGGGAGAGGTACACCCGCTTATATACGTTGGCAACCACGTTTTCGTAGCTGTATTCGCCACCCACTAGCCCCCGCACGCCGGTAGTTAGGCGCAGCGAATAGATGGGGTTGGTAGTAATAATGGGCGTGCGGTAGAGCTTGCCCTGGTAAAATTGCTCTTTGGGTGCCCAGCGCAGAGTGAGCGATAGCTCGCTGGTAGTCAGTGAAGAAACATCGATTGGCGAGTCGTCGCTAGCCGTGCGGAAGTATAGCCCCCCAGCGGGCGACTGTTGCAGCTTGCGGAAGCCCAGCGTGTACGAAAAATGATTACTGAATTCGTGCACATAATCGAGCCGGTACACATCGTTGTAGATGTACCGGTCGTTGATGCCGCGCTTAAACGAGAGTAGAAAATTGTCCTCCTGCACAAACTCCAAATCTTGCCCCGGAATTCGGGTATCGCGCTGGAAGCTGGCCCGCAGAAAGTTCTGCGGAAATTTGTAGATGGACTTGTTATTCAGCGAGTAAGTCGAGCTTAGGAAGTATTTCCACTGCTCATCCTTTAAGCCGTAGGCCGCGTAGGTTTCGAAGAAAACGCGGGTGCTGAACTCGGTAGTGGTGCGCCCACCCAGCCGCAGCCGAAAGCCCTCGACTGGGTTGAAGCTGTAGAAGGTATTGGCTGGCCCAACCTCAAACGGCCCGAAACCTTTGTACCCCGAAAACAGGAACGTAAATAGCGTGAGCGAGCGCCGAAACGACTTGATAGTCTGAAGCGTATCAATATTCTTGTAAATCGTGCGCTCCGTGGCCGTCAGGCTATCGGGCCGGTTTTTCTGCCAAAAGTCCTCGTTGCGGTTGTTGGTGCTGTCGGCGGTGGGCGCGGCCTGCACCGGCCCGGCAAACACGGCGTCGGGTATCGGCTGGCCCACTACATAGTTGGTAAACAACACCGTGCGCCGGCCATAAAAGCCCGAGCCCTTGCCAGGCGTCAGGCCAAAATCGACGTCCAGAATGCTCTTGTTGAGGTGGTAGCGGCGGTCGGGGTTTTCGGCAAATTCGAGCCGTACTTCCAGGCTTTTTACGAAGTTGAGGTTGATGCGCCGGTCAATGGTGAGGTAAGCCTGCTGCACGGCGTAGTGGCCATCCATCGTCACGTAGAGCTTGCCCTTAAAGAGCATGTCGGCCCGGTTGCGCGGGTTGAAGGTCAGCTCAATAAGCTGCGGATTGTGCTGCTTGAGCGTGTCGGTGATGTAGTACTCGTAGAGCGTAGGCGCGGCGCCCGCAATGGGGCTCAGCAACTGGTTGCCGAGCAGCGCCACGTTGTTGGCGTATATGTCCACGTCTTGGTACATCCGGTTGAAATAAGCGCTAATGCCCTCATTATCAATGAACTGCTTATCGAACTGCACTTTTTTGTTGCCTAGCTCCACCACCTTGCGCGCCTCGGGGTTTTGGCGGTAGTACTCGCGGCTCAACTTTTCTTCGAGGTAGATGGGCAGAATATTGACCCCGCCCGTGGCCGCCGAGTCCTGCTTTTTAAACAGGAACTGGTAGTTTTTGAAAATTTTCCGGTTCTTAAATTTATCCGACAAGTTACTGAGCGAGAAGGCCATCTTCTCGTACTTGTCGTCGGTAACGTAGGCGTAGCTCTCGGGGCGGTTTTCGGGCTTGTGGTCGATTATCTGCCGGATGAGGGCCACGGCCGGGTTGTCCTTGTTCTTGTAGCGCGCTGGTTTGGTGCCTTTTATCACTACCTCGCCCAGCGCGGCCGAGCTGGCTGCCAAGGCCACGTTCAGGGTTTGAGGCTGACCTGGGGTGATGGTTTTGGTAACCGAGCGGTAGCCCAGGTACGAGAACACGACCGCCGTATTGGGGGCGGGTACTTCTAGTGTGTAGCGCCCGTTTTCATCGGTATTCACGCCCAGGCCGGCCGCTGGCACCGCTACGCTCACGTAGGGGAGGGGCTGCCGGGTTTTAGCATCGGTCACGGTGCCGCTCACCGCCGTGGCCTGCGCCCATACCGGTCCGCCGCGCAGCAGCAACAGGCATAGCAGCGCCACGCAGTGAAAAGACCGGGTAAGCAAGGAGTTCATTTGTTGTTAAATACAAAATACAACTGGAGCGGGTAATTGAAGCAAAAACCTACCAGCAGCGATACTACAACTTTGCTAAGCAGATAGTTGGCGTGGGCTACGCTCGTGAGTAAATACATGCCGCCCCCGTTGAGGAGCAGGCTGCCCACCCACACGAGCGCATAGCGCACGCTCTGAGACGCAACTTGCTGGTGCGATACTTTAAAAACGAGGTGACGCCCGAGGTAAAAGTTGGTAATGCCGCCCGCTACGTTGCCCAGCATGGTAGCCGCCACGGGCCAAACGCGCAGCCCTTCCACCAAACCAATCGTAACCAGAAAATCGACGGCCGAACCCGTCAGCGAGGCCGCCTGCGCCTTAAGAAACCGAGGGTAGCGCACGCGCACTTGTAGAAGCGGTTAACAAGTAATTGGCAGTATAGATAGCGTAGTACTAGGATAGGAGATGGGCAGCGTAGCGTACTCTTGTTGGGGCAGGCACGAGCACGGCGGGTAATCTATTTCGCACACTTGTACCCGCCCGCCAGAAGACTTGACCACTCCCCGTTTAGATAACTTGGAGCCACAGCCCAAGGTGCATAAGCAGCGCGGTGTACACGCCCGCTAGTACATCGTCGAGCATCACGCCGTAGCCGCCCGGCAGCTGCTCCATCTTTCTAATAAATAAGGGCTTAACTATATCAAAAAACCGGAACAATAACAGGGCAATTAGCAGTCGGGTTCCGGTGAGGGGCACGCCCAACAGGCCGACCCATACGCCGGCCACCTCATCGATTACCACGCGGTAGCTGTCTTTGCCCCAGGCAGGCTCTACGCGCTGGGCGGCCCAGGTTCCCAGCACCAGCAGGCCCGCCGTGAGCAGGCCCGCTGGCCAGGGCCGCGTGGTAAGTGTCTGGTCGGGCGCCAGGTACAGGGCCAGGCAGCAGGCGGCGGCCGCTATTGTACCGCCGCCCTTGATGTACCCAATGCCTAGTACGCTGGCAATTGCTTTAAACACGCCGATTGCTTTACAGCGATTCCGACGCCTCGGTCAGGTCGGCTGGCTCCGCAATGTCAGCTAGCTGGGGCTCGCCCATCACCTCACGCAACGTGTTGTGCAAGGTCACGAGTTGCTTGAAAATGTCATGCTCGGGGCGCTGCGTTGGGTCTTCAGTCTGGGGCGATTTCAGGTAGAACGAGAGCCACTCCTGCACGCCGCTCATGCCCGCGCGCTGGGCGAGGTCAATGAACAAGGCTAAATCGAGCACCAGCGGCGCGGCCAAAATAGAGTCGCGGCAGAGGAAGTTGATTTTAATCTGCATCGGGTAGCCGAGCCACCCAAAAATGTCGATGTTATCCCAGCTTTCCTTGTTGTCGCCGGCCGGTGGGTAGTAGTTGATACGCACCTTGTGGTGAATATCGCCGTAGAGCGCGGGATTGGTTTCGGGGTGGAAAATATCGTCCAGCACGCTCAGCTTCGACACTTCCTTAGTTTTGAAGTTGTCCGGGTCGTCGAGCACCAGCCCGTCGCGGTTGCCCAGGATGTTGGTCGAGAACCAGCCTTTCACGCCCAGCGCCCGCGTTTGCAGGCCCGGCGCCACGATAGTTTTCATCAGCGTCTGCCCGGTTTTGAAGTCCTTGCCAGCTACCGGCACGCCATTGAGGGCCGCCAATTCTAGGAGGGCGGGCACATCCACAGTCAGGTTCGGCGCGCCGTTCACGTAGGGCACACCTTCCTTCAGCGCGGCGTAGGCATATATCATGCTCGGCGCGATGTTGGCGGCATTTTGGCGCAGGCCTTCCTCAAAGGCCGCCAGCGTGCGGTGCGTCTCGGACGGCTCGTGGTAAATTTCGGTCGAGCCGCACCACACCATCACTAGGCGGCTGCACCCGCGCTCAGCTTTGAAATTGCGGATATCGGCCCGTACCTGCTCGGCCAAGTCGAGCTTGGTCGTGAAGTCTTTGACGTGCGTGCCGTCGAGGTTTTTGGCGTAGTGCTTGTCGAAGGCCGCCTTCATGGGCACGATGGCTTGCAGCTCTTCCTTCACGGCGTGCAGTAGCATGGGCTCCAGTACCTTGGCGTGCAGCGCCGCCTCAAATACGTTGGCTTCGTACACGTCCCAACCGCCAAACTCCAGCTCATTGATGTCAGCCAAGGATACGAAATCCTTGATTTTGGGGTAATTATTCGTGGGGCGATTCAGGCGAATGTTGCCCATTTGGGTGAGCGCACCCACCGGCTGGGCAATGTCTTTGCGCACCGCCATTACGCCCGCGATGAGCGTGGTAGCCACGGCCCCCAGGCCGGGAATCAGAATACCGAGTTTGCCGTCGGCGGGGGCCAACCGCCCGTTAAAATCTTTCATGTGGTTTTTGATAGTAGGTGCCCAGTAAATGAGCCTGCTGCGAGTGGGGCAGGTATGCGGAACAGCAAACTTGGAAAAAGTTTTTCTGGACCAAAGCTGGCCACAGAAGGGAAAAGCACGCCGAGGCAGCGCTCGTAAGTCAAATGTAAAAAGCCGAAATAGAATGCTGCTAGCCCCACTAAGACGCATTAGCCCACAAAATATTTGCTCGTTTCCCCCAACCTCTACGCTGAAAAGTAATAAGGGCTTTACAATTAGACTTCTTTAATACGAATAATTTTTACTAAGCGGCGTCATTAATTCTTCACGCTCAGTCTGCAACTCGGTAACCTTTTGTGAAACCGGCGCGGTCCCCGGCGTCAGTACGCGGTACACCGTAGCCGGGTAGCGGTGCCCCGGCACCTCAAATGCGACGTGCAACGCGCACTGCCCCGTCACGTTAGGCGCGAGCCGCTGTTGCAAGGCCGCCGTCAGCAGCAACTCACTGCCAAGCTGTTGGCTCTCGTGTAGAAGACCCGCCACTTCGCGCAGGCTGGCTGGCTCAAACTGGCGCGCTGCGGCCGCTCCCGCAGCGGCCCAACCCAAACCGGCCGCCCCATTGAGATGCAGCGCGGGCGAACTCGCCAAATGGCGCACGCAGTCGCGCAGTTGAAAATAAAGTGCCGCTACAGGGGCCAACGACTCAGGAACTGCGGGCCAGGTAAGCAGTAAAGTGTCAGGCTGATGCTTTATTACCGCCCCTCCACTGGCTGCAATTGCGGGCTGGCATTCGCGGCAAGCAGCGGCCAACAAGCCCGCGTGCGCCAAGCGGGTAGCACGGGTAGTGCCAGCGAGTGTTAGTAACAAGACAATCTGCTCCTCGCGGCCGGCGTGGGCTGCGGTTGGCGCCTGCCGAAACCACGACTCGATGCCTACGATGCGGAGCAACCAAGGCCACAGGCCCGGTTTGGAAGAAACAGGCACTACCAAATTATCCATGTATCAAAACGAGCAGAAAAGCAGGTTACTAAAGAAAGCCGCCACCCCTCGCGCACGCTGGTGTAGCATGTAAGAAAGGTGGCGGCTTGTTACCCAACCTTGTGCCAGTTATTGAAATAGCATTGCTTTGGTAAGTTTGGGATTTGATAATCAAGCTTCAAGCCATCAATGGCAAATAACTAGGCTAGCTAAGCTTTACCAATAAGTATGCGGAATTCCTGAAATATCAGTTTTTCCTTCTGTTAGCTAACTGCGGAAAACTCACTCACGGCCTCACTCAAGTCAGTTACTTCCACGCCCGGCAGGGCATTTTGGATGATGCTTGCGCCTGCTGCCGAGCGGTAGCCGCCCGCGCAATGTACCAGCACTGGTTTATCGGTAGGAATCTCGCTCACGCGCTCGCGCAACTCGGGGAGCGGTATAAGTAGTGCGTTCCCGAATAAGGGCTTTTCGGCCTCGGGGCGGTTGCGGATATCCACGACGGTAAAACGCTCAGGGTGTTCGTGTGCCTTAGCTACGTCCACATCGGGGCTACTGTTTGGTAGCGTAGTAGGAGCCAGCAGCGCGCCCTTAATGTTGGCTTCGTAGCCGATTTTGGCTGCTTTGCGGATAACCGCATCAAGTTGTATTTGCGTGTCGGCCAGCAGGTAGAACTTCTCATTGGGCCCAACAACCGAACCCAACCAGGTTTCAAATTTGCCGCCATCCATGAGGTTGATGGACTCCGGCAGGTGGCCAGCCCGGAACTTGGCCGCCGGGCGGGTATCAACTACTAGTACGCTGGGCTCCAGGGCCATGTGGCTGCTCAGGCGCGGCACCATGCGCACGCTGTCCTCAAAATTGGGAGCGCCGCGCTTATTAAGCTGCACATCGTGCCCGAAGTATTTGGGCACGAACGGCTGGTCTTCGAGTAGCACCTGGATAAACTCCTGCTCCGACATCGGTTGCAGGGCATAATTTGTAGCCAGTTCTTTGGCAATAGTGCTGTCTAGGTCGGGGCTGGTAGTTTTGCCGCAGAGCGAGCCGGGGCCGTGGGCTGGGTATACGCGGGTAGTGCCGGGCAGGGCCATCAGCTTTTGGCGGGTGCTCTGGTAAAGCTGGGCGGCGAGCGCCTCGCGGGAGTGGCCGCCCACGGCCTCCTCCTCGCGCAGGTCGGGGCGGCCTACGTCGCCCACAAAAAGCGTGTCGCCGGTGAACACGGCGCGGGTCTGAGCAGCCTCGTCCATGAGCAGCACGCTGATGCTATCGGGCGAGTGGCCAGGGGTGTTGATGGCGTGCAGCTCAACGTTGCCCAGCTTGATGCGGTCGCCATCATCAAAATTCTTGTGGGGGTAGGAGGCGCCCGTCAGCTTGCTACAGTAGATAGTGGCTTCGGTTTCGCGGGCTATTTCGAGGTGGCTGCTCACAAAGTCGGCGTGGGGGTGGGTTTCAATCACCGCCACAATCTCGGCGTCGTGCTCGTCGGCAAAATCGTAGTAGGGCTGAGGGTCGCGGCCAGGGTCGATAACGGCCATCTGGCGGCCGGCGCGCACCGCATACGAAGCGTGGGCCAGGCCTTTATCGTAAAACTGCTGAATCTGCACCGCGGGGGTGCTACTACTGGGGAGGGGCATTGGGGAGAGGAGGCCGCCGCCGAGCTAAGTTGCTGACTAAGTGGCGACCAGGGTAGGTAAGCAGGTCAAATATAAGTACGAAGCCAAAAAAACGTATGCCTCGTGCTCAGGGTTCCGGCGGCCGCGCTACGCTTGGCCGCGCCCCAACGCGGCTGCGTAGTTAAGCTTAACCACCCCTGAATAGTGCAAGCTTGTACAAAAAAAGCCCCGCTCCGAGTAGAGCGAGGCTTTTCAAGACTAGCCAACTAAAGGCTTAGTTAAGGTCGTCACCCATGCCACCACCGCCCTGGCGACGCTCCTGCATCTTGGCGCGGCGCTCGGCCATCAGTTGCTGGTACTTGGTGTACTGGTCGGGGGTGAGCACGGTCTGGAGCTGGCCATTGAACTTGTCGCGGCCGGCGCGCATGGCCTGGCCCATGGCCCGGCGGTTGTTGCCAGTACCCTGAATGGCCGTTTGCGTTTCTTGGCGCTGCGTGGCCATGAGCTGCTGCACTTTGGTTTGCTGGTCGGCGGTCAGGTTAAGCTCTTTGGCCAGGCGCTGGGCCTGGGCTTCGGCCTGCTGCTCGGGCGAGCGCATGGCCCCGGCGCGGCTATTCAGGGGCGCGGTTTGCGTGGGGGCGGCAGGCGTGGTTTGCGCCTGGGCGGCTGAGGCTAGGGCCAGGGCGGCGAGCAGAAGAAGGGCGTTTTTCATGGGTTTAGAAAAGGAATCGAATGGCCATTAGAGACCAGCCAGCGACGAAGGTTTAAACTAGCTCAGTAACGCGAACGCTGTAGTTCGCGCTACTTCCAACTAGGCTTTGGTTTTCGACTTGTCGCCGTGCTTACCGCCCTTGTGGTGGCGCTCCTGTTTCATGGCCAGCAGCTTACTATACTGGTCGGGCTTAAGCACAGCTTGCAGTTGCGCCTGGTATTTGGCCTGGCCGGCTTTCATGGCCTCGTGCAGGGCTTTGCGCTGGGTATCGGTGGGGTGCTGCTCCTTCAGCGTTTTGGCTTCCTGGGCCTGGGCTAGCAGTATCTGGCGCACCTTGGGCTGCTGGTCGGCCGTGAGGCTCAGCTTTTTGGTGAGCATGGCCGTTTGCTTGTCGGCGCGCTGCTCGGGCGTTTTGGCTTGGTGGTCGCCTTTACCTTTAGCATGGTCGCCCATACGATGCGCGCGGGGCGTGGGCAACTGGGTAGTAGTGGTGGTTTGGGCAAAGCTAGCGGTAGCGAAGGCCATGGCAGCCAGCAGCAACAAGGACTTTTTCATACTGAATAACAAAAGCAACGGCATAAAAGAAGGGGAGAAAAGCCGGAAGCGCGGCCGCGCCCTCTTCGGATTCTAAGGTATTCGCAAGGAGCGGGCCAAGTCCATGGACGAGCACAAAAAAGCCCTTTTCAGGTGCTGAAAAGGGCTTTTTTATCGACGGAGTAAGTGTTTTCCAGTTATGGTCGTCATGCGAAGCGCAACGCAGTCGAAGCATCTCTACCGCTTCGTTGCTGGCGTCAGGAGTTAGTTCACCACTAGAGATGCTTCGACTGCGCTGCGCTCCGCATGACACCTATAAATCAGTGCGCCGTAGTGTGCAACTGGCCGATGCGGGCGGCCTTGTACTGCTGGTACTGCGCGTACTGGGCCGGCGTGAGCACGCCCCGAATCAGCTCATCAGACTTGGCGCGGTCGAAGGCCATGGCGGTTTGCAGGCCGGCGGGGTCGCCCTGATGGGCGGTGCGGTCGGCATCCATGTGCTGGCGCGTGAGCAGCAGCACTTGGCGCATGCGGGTTTGCTGGTCGGCCGTGAGGCTCAGCTCCTGGGTCATGCGCTTGAGCTGGCTGGTTACAGCGGCCTGCACGGCCGGCGTAGGAGCCGTGGTTTGGGCGTGGGTGCTGGCCACCGCCAAGCTCAGTAAGGCTAGGACAATAAGGGACTTTTTCATAAACTAAACTGGAAGAAAAATAACGCAAAAAGGGTGTGTAGGCAGTAGGCAATAGCTGGGCCAATAGGCCGCTCGTTTGCAAGTTTACGCAGCGCGCTCAGCTACGCCAACTCGGCGCAGGACGGCTGGGCTGCCGCTGGTCGCAAAGTTTAGTGTATTTTCGGCCCGGCTGATTGTACTCCAGCTTTACCAAAACATTAATTGCTCCTTACTATCATCTCCCCCAAACCTCTACTTCATGCCGAGTATTTTTTCTAAAAAACCGCTTGCTCAGCTATTGGGCGAAGCCAACTCGACCGGGCACGGCGCGCTCAAGCGCACGCTGGGCGCGGGCAACCTCGTGGCCCTGGGCGTGGGCGCCATCATCGGGGCGGGCCTGTTTGTGCGCACGGCGGCGGCGGCGGCCCAGGCCTCGGGGCCGGGCGTTACGCTGGCCTTCATTGTGGCCGCGTTTGGCTGCGTGTTTGCCGGGCTTTGTTACGCCGAGTTTGCGGCCATGATTCCGATTGCCGGCTCGGCCTACACCTACGCCTACACGACCATGGGCGAGTTTGTGGCCTGGATTATCGGCTGGGCGCTCATCATGGAATATGCGCTGGGCGCGGCTACCGTCAGCATTGCCTGGAGCGAGTACCTGAATAAGCTGCTTGAAGTCTTTGGCACCAGAATACCTTTCGAGCTGTGCCACTCGCCGGCCGAAGGGGGCTACCTCAACCTGCCCGCCCTGCTCATTGTAGCGGCGCTTTCGCTGCTGCTCATCAAAGGCACTCAGGAGTCGGCCTTGTTCAATGCCGTGGTGGTGTTTTTGAAAGTAGCCATCGTTATCGTATTCATCGCGGTGGGCTGGCAGTTTGTAAACCCCGCCAACCACACGCCTTACCTCATTCCGGCCGATACGGCGCCGGTGATGCACCTGGTGAAAGGCAAAATGGAAGTCCTGCACGAGTACCAGAGCTGGAATAAGCACGGCTGGGGTGGCGTGCTAGGCGGCGCGGCCATCGTGTTTTTTGCCTTCATCGGCTTCGATGCCGTGAGTACCGCTGCCCAGGAGGCCAAAAACCCCAAGCGCGACATGCCCATCGGTATCCTGGGCTCGCTGGCCATCTGCACGGTGCTTTATATCCTGTTTGGGCACGTGCTGACGGGGGTAGCCAACTGGCGCGAATTTGCCGACCCCACCAAGGGCGGCGAGGCCTCGGTGGCGTACGCTATTCAGCACCATATGCCGGGCTATACCTGGCTGGCCACGGCCGTTACCTGCGGTATTCTGCTGGGTTTCACCTCTGTTATTCTCGTGATGCTCATGGGCCAGAGCCGGGTGTTTTTCTCGATGGCGAAGGATGGCCTCATGCCCAAAGCCTTCTCCGAACTGCACCCACGCTTCAATACGCCCTACAAGTCGAACCTAATACTGATGGTGTTCGTGGGGCTGTTTGCCGCCTTCGTACCGGGCGATGTGGCCGGTAACCTCACCTCGTTTGGTACGCTGCTGGCGTTTGTGCTAGTAAGCATCGGCATTTGGATTATGCGCCGCTCCGACCCCGCGCAGCCCCGCCCGTTCCTGGCCCCGCTCTCCACGCCGAGCTTTCCGCTGGTGCCCTTCCTGGGCGCGGCGGTGTGTACGTTGCTCATTGCCAGCCTCGACAAATTTACCTTGCTGGCCGCCGTCGGCTGGATGCTGGTCGGTTTCGTCGTGTACTTCCTCTACGGCAAGCAAAACTCGATGCTCCAAAAAGGTATCGTGGTTGTGCCCACCGAGATGGACGAGGAAGCCTTCATCAAGCCCGGTTCGCCGGGTAGCGACCGCTAGGTAGCGAAAGCCGCCTAGTAATGAAAAGCCCCGTCAGCAAGTGCTGGCGGGGCTTTTTGGTGTAGCGCGGACTTTTAGTCCGCGAGTACTGGGCCAACATATGTGCAGACACTTGCGGACTAAAAGGCTGCGCTACGGGCTCGCCAAAATGCCTTCTATAAACTCCGCAAAGCGCTCGTCGCTGGGTCGGATGGCATCGGGCGAGCGCACCGCACCCGTGCGGTCGAGCACGAGGTAGCGTGGCACGCTGCCGATTTCAAATTCCCGCCGAAAGCGAGCCGTGGCCGGGTCGGTAAACCGAAAATGGCTGGCCCGGCCGCCGCGCAGCTGGCTGAGAGCTTTGCGCCAGGCCGCCGCGTCTTTATCAATGGAAAGGTAAAGCACGGTTAGGCCCTGCGCCTGGTAGCGCTTGGCCACGGCGGCCGAGGCGGGTAACTCCTTCATGCACGGCGCGCACCAGCTGGCCCACATATCGAGCAGCACCACGCGGCCTTTGTACTGGCTCAGCAGCGCCGCCAGCGTCTGGCCGCGGCCGGCTGGCGCGTCTAGCGAGTCGGTAAATACCTCGCGCTGATATGAGCGCAGCGGTACGGTGGGGTCGCCTTTCAGGGCCCGCACAAACTCGGTGTAGGGTGCTACCCAGGTTTGATAATCGGCCAGTAGCCGCCGAGCGTCTTTGTGGTGAGCCTGGGCATCATGTAGAATGGCATAGCAGGCCCAGGCCCGCTGAAAACCCTGATAAGTTTGCCGGGCCATTGCGTAGCGGGCGCTGACGATGGGCTGCCGGCCCGCCCGTAGGCACTGGTAGGCCGCATACGCACTCAGGGTGGCGGGCAAGCCGGCCGGGCTGGCCTGCGGTGCCCGCCGTTGGTACACCGTGAGAATGCCGCTGGCCGCCGTTACCGAATCGACGTAGGCGGGCGTGAGTACCCGCAGCGGGTTCTTGGGGAGCTGATATTCGGCGGGCAGCAGCAGCGTATGGAATATCCGCAGCCGCAGGTTTTGGGTGAGCAAAGAAGCTACTTCGGGACGAATGCCGGGCGTGCGTTGCAGCTCGGCAATAAGCGCCTCGCTCGTGCGCTTGAGCTGGTACCAGTCGCGCAAAAACTGGTCGAGCGGCACTTTGCTGTGCGGCACGTCCATTTCAAAAAAGAAGCCATCCAAGCCCACAGTGCTCTGCCATACCTTATAGCAAAAATCCAGCTCGGCCTGGTGGCGGCCCCGAAACTCGAACGCGTACTGTAGCTGATTAAACAGCACATCCACTGTGTCGCCGGGCATCACTACCAGCGTCGGCGGTTTGAAGAAAATTTGTTTGGGTGGTGGCTGCCGTTGCCCCCGCCTTCGCCCCGGCCCAAAGGCCGGAAAGTAAACCAGCGTGGGCGAATAGCTATTTTCGCCAAAATGAATGGGAAAGCTCTTGCTCGGCAAGATTAAGCCGCTTTTGCTGGCTAAGTAGATATCGTGGTAGTAGACTTCGTAGCTACTGGTGCCGGGCAGGCCGTGCACTACGGCATCGGGCGGCGCAGCCAAGCTGGGGCAGTTCCAGAAACCCAGCAGCAGGCAGCTAAGATGCAGTAGCGTAATCAATGTGGGCATAGTGCAGCAAGTAAAAAGGCATCGAATAAATGCGCTGTCGCTCAACAGCGACAGTACATTTACCCGATGCCCTAGCGGCCCAAATTGCACACGCGCACATAACCCATCTGCGCACCTAAACAGTCAGCCCGCCGCAGGCGGGCGTATCCGTTAAATCCTAAAAATCCGTTTTAATCTGCGGTCTTTACTTCGCTTTGCAGCTTGAGCACCTTGTCGCCATTGTCCTGCACGATAACGAGCGCGGGGTCTTCGGTCGAGCCGTTGCGGGTGATGTCGCTGCCCTTAAGCTTGCGGGTGATGGATTCCTTGTGGATACTTTCGATTTTGCCAATGGCGGTGCCGGTGCCGTATTTCCAGCTGA
>Ga0265797_10007737_pt1 | contig 14548 bp, 20 predicted proteins | sample P2T30metagenome_FD_192433 | JGI IMG/M metagenome (GOLD analysis project Ga0265797, IMG submission 192433) | Plant litter microbial communities from East Loma Ridge, Irvine, California - P2 T30 | ecosystem: Environmental > Terrestrial > Plant litter > Unclassified | place: USA: California... | reverse complement strand
GAGGTGTGTATGCAAGCTGTGCACAGACGCATGTTGTTGCGTCAATCGTTCGATCGATGAAATACCCAGCGTTCACCGCATCTTCTGGGCTGTTTTTTGTTCGCCTCACACAATGGTCACTAACGTCATTCTAAGGCCTACCGTACACCTCCGAGGCGCCTGCAATGCCGACCATGACAGGACACATCCCGCAACATTACGAGCACGACAGTGCGCTTCAGATCGGCTTTGATGATCTCCAGGGATTCTCTCCCGTTACACAAAGCTTCAACATCAACGCTTATCGCACGCCATACCCCGACAGCATCGCAACATCCACATCATCAGCCACATCACCCGAACGCACCAATGCAAGTCTCCTCACCGATCCGGTTGTTGTAGAAGCAGAAGAAGACAAGCGAAAACGCAATCAAGCTGCTTCCGCACGCTTCCGGCAGAAGAAGAAGCAGCGCGAGCAACAACTCATGGAGACGAGTCAAAAGATGCAAGACCGGACCAAGAAGCTTGAAGCCGAAAATGATGGGCTGAAGAAGGAGAACATGTTTTTAAAGAAGTTACTCGTCGAGAAAGTGGATCACATGAGCGATGAAGATCGGGAGCTGCTCAAGAAAGCCGCCGAAGGCGCGCTAGCTGGAGTAATTGGGAAGAAGTCTTGATTGGTTGGTTTCCAGGAGTATTGGAGTGTTCTCGACGGATGAAGTTTTCTTAAGTGGAATGATACACGGTGGTTGTAATTGGAGGCTTAAGGCGCAACTCGTATGCGATGTTATGGAGTTCATATACCAACCCTTTCACATTCTTGGCACGTTCGATTGCGCTATGAGGGCAACAAGCGCTTGAATTCAGACTATAGCATGTGCTACCTCGACGATATACGCTCCATGTTTGTAAGCACCAACCTGGCTTGCGGCATTTGGTACAGTCGCTACGAACCCTCATAGGGTTCGACGAAATCTGGGCGAAACCCAGGCAGATGCCAAACATCACGTCGTTGCGCATTCCTCAATTCTCTTAGAGCGCCTTCGATATCTACCCCCATGAAAGCATCTCCAAATGCCTGGTACTGGAGTACACGCTCAGCGGGATCTGACCACGTGTTCGTCATTGTTAGCGCCAACAAGCAAGTGCTATAGCTCTGCGTGGGGTTGTTGAGTAGTGTTGTCTTCAGCTTCCATCCCAGCCCACACACATTTGCTATGATCTGAATACGATCAGAAAGCACCTGGTTCTCGCGTTTCCCCATCTGCCTTTGAACAGTCTCAATAGCACCGGGGGCATTTGCAGATACCAAGCTGACGTGACCATGCCCCACGAAGTATGACTTAAGTATTGCGCATGTGTTATCTCTGTTCATCTCTTCGCGCGAGTAGAAGTACGACTGCAGCTCATATCTATTTACGCACACATCGTTTCCAAGCGTTAGAACTAAACCTTTCATGAATGCCTTCTCGAGTGAATCCAGCCGATACTCATGCGTTGGCGGCGTGGGCAGAAGAAACACGATGTCTGTAGCGCAGTGCTGTTCATGGAAGGTCCTAGCACGGGACCGTATCGTCAGTTACTATTCAGGGTATTCTTGAAGAGAACTTACCAAGAGCGAGTGAACCATGGGTTATCAATCATCTCACTCAGCAGCGTTCTGACAATTTGCACTCTGTCGATAAGGTGCGATTGATCTATCTCGACTCGAAGGCAACTTATTAACCCCTCCCAACCGCGTGAGACTTTGGAGAGTACAGCTACGGTCATTCGACTGAATCGGTAGATCCGATGCATGTCCTGCAAATGTTTCTCCACGTCGTTGGGATCGTCTTGGTCAATACATTCCTGATCTATCCAGATACGTTCAAGCTTTCCAGCTTTCGTGAATTGCACAACACGGTGGAATACGATCTCCGGGCATCTGAGGAGCCTGGGAGGCTTTTTCAAGTCGGCGCCGTCCCAGACACGGTATCGAGGGAGTTCTATCCCGTCAAGAGGTTGTGAGTGAGTCCACACGTAAGATACCGTAACGTAATTGTAACTCTTCAGGTCGGTTGATCGAAGTTCGCGAGCAGGGGTGAGGATATAATCAAACTCCGATCCACCTTGCGGATAGGGCTCTAGAAATCGAAGACGTAGTGGTCCTATTTCGTAGCTTTCGATAAGTGCGATGCGCTCGATATCTTTGACTGCAGAGAGGAGCGCTTCTTTGTTCCCATGGATTTGCCCGAATGTGAGTGCTCTGTCGTCTTGCATGACTGTGCGCGGAGGTTAGATAAGGAGGATTGTGTTGTGGAAGGTTGGATGGAATCCGTGAGGTGGTCTGCTCGGCCTTGTTGGTTTGCGCAGGCGGTGGGCAGTGTCAGCCGTTGTAGCGATAAGACGCCACCTGCGTATTTTTCTCTACCAACGGCAGCACCCACCACTTTTTGATCAAAGTACAGACATTGCGAATCTATCTACAATGTCGAACAATTTAGAAAGATAGCTACATCGCTTTGTCCTTGACATGATACTTCACCGGACGAAGACAAGCCCCGCATTCGCCCGCTTCTAACCCATTTTGGTTAGCGGTCAGGATTACTCACCAAAGGCCTTACGTGAGCTTCCCCTCGCTCTTGAAAACACCCGAACTGCGATCTGACAAGGCTGAGGCACGGTCATCGCAATCTCATGCCTCCTTTACTCGGCCATCGCGTCTCAACTGTGGGGCTGACCAAGCTCGGTCTGCTCGCTCCTGGCCATCGGCGCGATGCTGTCATGCTCCGATGTGGATGGTATGCGAGTAAGAATGTGGTGTCGTAAGATGATATATATGCAGCAAAGGTAGGCCATGGACAGGAGTATTATCAACGCATTATCAAACGCACTCAACACTCAACTCGACTATTAATTGTCTATCAAATTCCACTTATTCACAAGCTCCACTCTTCATTGCATCCACATCTATAACCTCGAGCCTTCGAAATGGCAGCTACGATGCGCGGATGGCAGTTCAAGTCGGCATCCGGACCCATGGAGAAGAACCTCTCCATCCCTTCCTCAGGCCTCCCGATACCCACCATCAATAAAGACGAAGTGCTCGTCGAGAGCCATGCGACAGCTCTCAACCCCATCGATCACAAGATCCTCGAACTCGGTCTCATCACGCGCATGATCTTTTCTGGGTTGACACCTGGCTTAGATGTATACGGCCGCGTCGCGAAAGTCGGCAGTAACGTCACAAGCTTCCAGGAAGGCGACATCGTATACGGCGGTCTTGCTCCAGGAGGTAAACACGGCGCTCTAGCGGAATACGTTCCCGTGCCGCAGAATTTACTGGCGAAAGTACCACAAGGCCTAAAAGGAGATGATATTGTATCCATGGCGAGTACGGGTATGACGGTATACGCCGGACTGGAACCGTATGCTCGGCCTGGCAACAAAGTCTTCATCAACGGTGGCTCGGGAGGAACTGGTGTTCCTGCTATCCAGATCGCCAAGATACTCGGCTATCACGTTACGGTATCGTGTTCAGCGGCGAACATCGAGTTAGTCAAGAGTCTAGGAGCAGATACAGTGCTGGACTATACAAAAGCACCAATCATCGAACAACTAAAGGACGCCGGCGCCATGTTCGATCTCATTTTAGACAATGTGGGAGCACCCGCGAACCTATACCGTGCTTCAAGCGCGTTCCTGCGACCGGAAGGGAAATTTGTCCAGGTTGGCATTGGCATGAATCTGAGTGCCGCAGTTCAATTCTTCGGCAACAAATTGACTAGCTTGTTGGGCTGGGGAAAGAGAGAGTACATCTTCGTTGCCGCGAATGCGAGTACCGCTGTGTTCGAGCAGCTCGCGACGTGGATGGACCAAGGCAAACTTCGCGCAGTTATTGACTCTACATGGGAGTTCTCGGAGGTGCCGAAGGCGTATGAGAGGCTGAAGACGGGAAGGGCGAAGGGTAAGATTGTTGTGCATGTGAAGGACGATTGAGGCAATTGGGGGTGTATCATTCTAGATTTCATTGGGGCGATTCGTAATTTTAGATCTTCTTTCCACTGGTAGCATTTTCATAATTTCAATAATATTGAGCTCTGTTATCTCTAGTTACTGTGCTGTTATCATGGCTTCACATCGCCGATGATTTGCTAGTCCCGACTCCCAATTGGCATCTGACATCCCGTCTCAGCTACACCAAGCCTACATCTGCATTCTTCGCAACTGTTGAGGCACTCGGATGAGCTCTGAATAAAACTGCTAACCTAAATTCAATTTCCCCACTTGCCGGCGTAGTGAAAAGAGACGGTTTTAATATATCCGACTTGGCAGCTGAGCTATGGGAGCTTATGTGTAGTACAAACCTCCTCGCTGTGGTGCGCAATGCGAAGAAACCGACGAAAAGCAATATCAAGAATATCAGATTGATGCAAGTAAGATCTGAAAAAAGACAATGCGGGGGAAATTCCCAAAGGAAGACGCAGAAGTTCAATCGTATCTCGGTTTGCGGATGCGAGACCTCGAGAGATGAAGGATATAAGAGTATGCCAAAGTCGAGCACAAAAGCAAACTCAACAAGATTCAAAGAACCCAAATCTACTTCTACAGTTTACAAATATCCACCACTATGAAGCTCGCCGCCTCTTTCATCGCCCTCCTTCCGCTGGCCGTGGTCGCAACGCCGATTACATCCCCCAATCCATCCGAAGAGTCTATCGCCAACCTTGCGCTCCGAGCCGATACTGTATGCTACCTCAATTCCGATGCTCTCAAAAACGATCCTCAAGGTTGCGACACCAGTCCTACTAGCGGCACGCGCCGCCGAGGTGTAACAGGCGGCGACCGCTTCGGCGTGCGTTGCACCAAGACCGGCAAGTGCATCAACGGGAACTGTAAATGGGACTACGTTCCGGGCTGGAACTGTTACATCTGGAGTGGCTGGACTCAGCAAAACTGCGAGCGTAAGTGTGATCGTTCTGCTGGAATACGCTTATTGAGACGTGCTGATGTACTGACGCGAACAGGTGGGCTGCCGACTTGCTAGTGCGAAAAAGTGGTCTTCAGTGGAAGGATGAAAATGGGTGAAGCTCGTAAGATGCGATGTGAAATGGGGATTGAGTGACCTGGAGGAATGGATATGGGAATACACGTTCGCTTTTTGACTGTGGAAATTGACGATGGGATGAGACTGTGAGAAGAGGCTATGATGGAGATAATCTATACAACTGGCTTCTTTCTCACAGGCCATGCTGATGTGATTCTCCCATTCTTTTGATCCTGCGCCTATCTTTTACGATTCCTTGTCGCACGTTGGAACTTGCCCAGGCTCTAGTATCCGGCGGTCGACTGGCTGTGTGTCAGGACTCCAACCATGACGAATGCTGATGCTGAATGTTGTCACGCAGCGTTCGATGTAAGGCGGCGGAGGACTGATGGCACTAAATGAAATGTGAAGAGAAGATGCTAGGTGACTGAGTCCGGCAAGATGCGGCATGACGTTCGGCTTGGCAAAGCAAAAAGTTCGGAAGCTTTCCGAAAATCACGAGCGTCAAACTTTCAACATGCGCGCCTTGACGAGAAGCATACAACCCTTCTCCGCTGCTTTCACTCTTCCGAAACACGCCAACCGCATACGGCTATCGAATTCGACTCCCTTGCCGTCATGGACGCGCTCATTTCACGCGTCGGCGAATCTGAGAGTTGTCGACCTTGCGTATCGGCTCCATGATGACTCAGGCAAGGCGAACGGAGATCCGATTGTGATTGTACATGGCTTGTTTGGGAGCAAGAGGAACAACCAGGGTGTTGGAAAGTAGGAAACCTCTTCTCGAACTGTCATAGCTGGATTGGGACTGACATGATATCCCAGCGCCCTCGCACGCGTCCTCAAGCGTCCCGTATACGCCATCGACACGCGAAACCACGGCGAATCCCCCCACGATAAGGTCCACAACTACACCGCCCTCGCCGAAGACGTAGAAGCCTTCCTCCAGAAGCACGAGCTGAAGAATGCGACACTTATAGGCCACTCGATGGGCGCGAAGACGGTCATGACCATGGCGCTGAGGAACCCAGACTGCTGCGCAAACATCATACCAGTGGACAATGCACCAGTGGATGCGGCACTATCAAGCGACTTCCCCAAGTACGCAGAAGGCATGCAGCACGTCGAGAGGTCACAGCCCAAGAGCCAAAAGGAGGCAGATAAGCTGATGGAGCCCTACGCGAAGGACCTACCAGTTCGCCAATTCTTGTTGACGAACCTGATGAGAGGTGAGCCAGGCGCGCCGCTCAAGTTTCGCATACCTGTGAGCATCCTCACCAAGGCGCTCGACAACATGGCCGACTTCCCCTTCACCAACCCCGAGGAGGCCTCGTTCAGCAAGAGAGCTCTCTTCATCCGAGGTACCAAGAGCCACTACGTGAGCGACGAGACACTGCCCATCATTGGTCGATTCTTCCCAAGGTTCGAATTGGTGGACGTAGACTGTGGCCATTGGGTCATTAGTGAGAAGCCCGAGGAGTTTATCAAAGGTACGCAGACATGGCCTGAAACAAATTTGGTCTAGCTAACACGTTCCAGCGGTGGTGGATTTCTTACAGGAGAAGGAGTAGATACCCAAACAAGCTACAGGCAATACCACGTTATTTCTAGACACACCTCCAACCAGCGGAACACGATGATCGTCTATGTTGCATGGCAAAGCATCAGACACCAAATGTCACAATATTGAAAGCCGGCTTGGAGAACTGGTTTTATTGTTAATGAGCGACAGGAGAACCAACACCTAATCCACCCGACTCAACAGATCCGTCTACGAATCTCTCCTCCACCGTACCGAACACCCTCCCACCGTTCGCCGCAATCTGCCCCCCACTCGATACCCCGATTACAAGGACTTGTACGAACCAACCCGGCCGGAAAAGCATTGCTCCACTCCTGGCTGGACATCCACGTAGTTAGTACCTCCACAGTTTGTGTTCACGTAGAAGCGAGCTGCAATCTCACGTTAGCCTCTTTCTGGTCTCCACCAATTTGCTGTTACATACTAGTCCTGGTAAACGTGTTGATGTACACCTTGAAGCTGCCATATGGCGCCGTGTACGTGTTGTTCAGGCACACATCACCCTGGTAGAAGACGGTGTCCTCGAGCCATGGCTCTTCGCAGCCCATACCGGCGAAGAAGCGAATAATAGCGACACCGTCACCGGGAAGCTGGCGCTCAGCGATGGTAGAGGGGTTGGGACGAGCGTTGACGCTCGTGGCCGCGAGAGCGGAGACAAGGGCGATGAGGTTGGTGAGCTGCATGTTTGATGTTGCTGGATGATGAGATCTTTGAGAATGCTGGATGCTGGATGCTGGGCTGGAAGATGGAAGCCGGGTGATGAGAAGGGAATGGGATGAAGAGCCTGTCTCTTATACCTCTTCACCGTCCGTCTCCGTTGGAACATCTGTACTAGCTGTACGTTGATGATGCGCTAGATGGTGAGACCTAACTCTTCTTCAAGCTTCCAAGAGTCGGTCAACGCCGCCACCAACTGGTCGTGTTGAGGTCTTGGGCTTCCAAGCCGCCAAACATACCCTGATGAGGTATCTTGAGAATCCACGAGCCTAAGATGTATGCCTCGCTGGCCGTATGTTGGGTCAGAAGATGCAGAATTCCACGATGTGATACGAGATCTGATCTTGCATCCGTCTGCATTGTCGCATGTCCGAGGACCAGATTGGTTGGATTGTTCACGTCACCAACGGAAATGCTCCCCGCGACCTCATCTTGGCTCGTGTGCATGTGTTGGTGGAGGAGGTAGTGGAAAGTCACTTGCGCATCTGACAAAAAGCTGACGGACTGCTCTGAATCAACAATCTATACAGGAAACTTTCATTCTGATCCTAGCCTTTCCATGCCGTCTCAAACTCCGGAAACCCGCATTCAAACGCGATGATGGAGTAACAAAAGCTCCCTCATCTGCTATAGGACCCTCTCTGGCCATCTACTGCACACGCACCGTCGCTACTACTTCTACTTCTACGCCACATATAGGCACAGTGTTGATATCAACGCCACTAGTTCCAATTAGCAATTTCCTGCCACGCTCTTGGGCTATGTATAAGCTGACGTCCGCACAGCGGAGTTCATTGGCATAGCGCACTTGGCCGTGCGCGTGGCTGCTCACCAAGTCCACAAGCAGCAGGTCAACACAGTTGCTGTCGCCACATCTGCATCGACTGCGATCCATCGCACCGAAAGGCCGTCAACCCCCAGATACTAACAATACTTTCTTGAGACTAGAGCGGGTGTTATTTCGACCAGGTTACGACAGAAGTCCTTCGCTTAGATGCGCTTGAAGAAATTGCTCTGAGGATGCAGGCCACGGTCGCTTAAGCAACATGCATGCAGACGCGACGGCCCATCGCGCTGACGCGACACGGGATGTGTGCTTGCCGTGACCTTCCGCTCTCAATCTAGACCACGGTGTGATTTGCCAGACTTGAGGTTGGTGGGAATGCCATTTCCACGAGGCTTACTAAACTTGTTGCGTATCTTTTGCGATTGGATCGCAGCGTCGGCTCAGGTCTTGATGCAAGTGCGCTTTGGCACAAGATTGCCAAGTAGACGGACTCTGCGCATGACATGGCATGGAACTGATTGTTTGGACCGCGAAAGATGAATACGAGGATGCCAATTGATGAAGTGACGCGTCGTACGCCTCATACAAGTTCTCGATTCTCATCTCTTCCCGCATCATTCCCCCATCTTACACTTCCCCATGATCTAGTTCTTCCATCGCTACCTCCTTCTCCCGAACCCTCACTTGCTATCCTCATCTCCACTCCATCCGGGCCGACACTCGCACCCAAGCTAGTTGTTCTAGAGCCTAGAGAGGGGCTGTTGTGGAACTTAGGGTTGCGTGCAGCGTGCACGAGGTCCTGCATCTTTTTGCCAGGCATGGCGCCATCGCGAACGTACGATGTCAAGCCAAGGAAGACGCAGATAATGGCGAATGCGTTGGCGAGGGCATAGGGGATGAATAACCCGTAGGCTTTGTAGTCGTAGCGATTTACATCAGTAGTCAGTTGGACAGTTGTGTTGGCCATGTTGCTGTACTGATCAGCTTACGATTCGATCGAGAAGCGCTCGTTTACTTACGTCAGTAGCCGGTTATGCATCATGCTGACCGTCAGATTGAAGCTTAGTTCTTCGATGAGAACGTCCAGTGTCCGGTTTCTCGCCATCGCTTTGTCCTGTAATCTCTGATCACTAAGCTTGAAGGCCGTTGACATATTCTGCCCTTTGTACAACACCTTCTCTTCGTCAAATTCGAAGTATGCATCCAGATCGGCAGAGCCCAGTAGACTAGTACGCTGTATAGGCGAGTCAATGACACCGTACTGAGCTGCCGCTTGCTTGTCCGAAACACTCGTGTCATTCAGCCATGCTAGCTTGCCCACCAGTTGATCGCACATAACCCACATGAATGCTGTATACGCATGTTGAGTCATGTTGGTGATCTCATCAGGTCCCTCGTCTGGAAACGAGATCGTTTCACCGACCTCGTATTTGCCGGATACGTTCTGCAGCCCATGATACTGCGAGATCTCCAAACTGTAGGAGGCGTTGTGTGGTCGACAGATCTGGAACTGGCGTAATTTGACCCGCTCGCCTTGGCCGTTGATGATAGGCCGCAGAAACGTCATCCAAAGCTCGTTCACTGGCTTCGAAGGTACGTGTTGACGAGGATGCGAAACTGCTGTGAGGCCTCCAGTGCTATCATGAGTTGGCACGAAGCTGAAGTACGCATTATCCGTCTCTATAAGTGTGCCATCCACTGCTGCCATTTCCTCTTGCAGGAAAGCGTCAATAGCATGCTCTTCCGTTTCATTGGCCTGGCTGCATCTGATTACCGGAGCATAGAAATCGACGGTGTAGGCGGAATTGTTGAACGGCAGATCCAGTGGTAGTATCTCGCCAAAGGATGAAGTCGCGGTAGCCAAGAGGTTCATGACGGTCCTTGGTCCAGTGAAGATCCGGTTCTTGTCATCAAAGAACTGTGTTGTACCGGGCCGACTGGGCGGCGAGTAGGTATATCGATGCGCTTCGCTGGCGTTTGCGATAGATGGATGCGGCATGGCTGCGGCGATGTTTTCGACGTTGGTGCCCTCCACTATGAACAAAGTCGCAGGCGTGAAGAAAGGCGGAAGTAACAAGCCCCTTGAGAAACATTAGTAAATGGTTGTTTGCCAAGGTCTACTACTCACCATGCCAGACAAGCCATTACCGATCCTACCTTCAGCCGCTTCCACATCTCCATATTAAGCAAAGACAATACTGATGTGTCAGCTCCAAAAGCGGAGTTCAATACCTTGAACGTCATATCCTTCTTCATTAGTGTCCTCCAGAGCCACTGGGTATATGCAGTCCAGACACTTGCGCCGAGGCAGATCTGAGCGAGGAAGGCAAACGCAGTACCAAACCTGGCCCTGTTAGTGAACCTTGTAACATGTGATCTTCGGAAGCGCACTACCTGATCTTTTCCTCTTGCTGATCAGCTTTTCCCACTATCTGGCCCTTGAGCTTCGGATAAAAGACGCAGTGCGCAACACTCATCGCCAGGCCAAAAAGAAGGAAGAGAACCATGAGTAGTGGGGATTTCCATGCGTGAATGCGACGTCCTTTCCAACCAGGAAACGTTCGAGAGTCTTGACGTTCTGCTATCGGTCTGATTGCTGGAGATGGCGGTACTTTAGGTAGCAGGTGCGCATTGGACCGTGTCGAACGACTATCATCCATGACCTCTCGCGTTTCGACCGAAGCAATCTTCGTCAGTTTGGGGTTTTCCATAGCAGCAGTGTCTGAGAGCCTCTGCGGCATAGTGAAAGATGCTGGTTTGGATAGTATCCGAACGCATGAAAGAGCTAGCAGATGTCTGCTTCACTGAGTCGCAGGGAAGTTATCGCACAGAGATCGAGGCAACACAAATAGCAGAAGTGGCACCGAAAGGAACGGCCCAGGATTGATTCTTAAGCGGCACGTTGGGGGCCGCTTCATTGGTTTAACATCGGTTTAGGCTGATGTATGTCGAGGAAGTGGTAGCAAGGCTGAGCTACATTTTTGCGAGCGGGTGTGTGCCTGCATATGCCTGGCCCTAGGAGTAGGCATACAGAACGCGTGCAAGATTGCGAACTAGTTGTTCGCTACAGGCTGTGCGCAATACCGAGACGAGTGTTACGAGGGCCAAGCCTTATTCTGTGCTGCTTATCGGGGTAAGGTCCTCACGCTGGTGTGTATTGAACGCGAGAAGGTTGCATTCCTTTTCCTGGCGGTTTCTTATGATCAGAATCTCATGCATAGCCCTCTGATAATCGTGGATACTGTTTGGAAGAAGATCGTGACAGTGTGTAGGATGTGAACGGTGGGGCTAGCTGCGGCAAGGGTTAGCGATTACGCTCAGCCACCACCAAAATACCAGGAGTGAGTAACCCGAACACTAACTTGGAGCACAAGATATATTGCAAAGAGGCGGAGTATCAGGTGATATCAGCTGAACATTCTGGGGGCATGGCGGTCGTCCAGTCGTGAACTTCCTTGGAGCAACGTGAGAGAACGAGGGCTGTTGATTGGGAGGACGGACATCCGAAAAGACGACAATGCCCTGTCTTGACCCCAGTGAAAGTGATAGATACCGATTTGACCAGCATCTTTTCGCAAACGTATCTCGTGTGACAGAGCTTCTCTTGGGCCCGGTGAAGATGGTCTAGCCGAAGCCCAAAAGAGGGGGTACCCATCCAACCAAACGGCGCGGTGCATGTGGATAAGGCACCTGCTCGCATCAGTGCGAAAGCGATGCGAAAGTCTTGCCCACTTTTGAGGAATTACCAGCGACTCGAATAGACATCGATTTGGTCCTGATGTGTGCAGGTGGGTCCGCTTCCAGGGCAGGCAGATGTCGGGTAACGTACCCGCGAAGCCATTGGCCAGATCAAGACTGCCGGCCATGCGATAGTAGTTTCTGGGTACCAAGACCTCTGCCTGAGAACTATTCCGGGAATGGAGAGGGCATGACCCTACGCCCACTTTATACAAGAAAAAGGCTGAACGTGTTTGCAGACTACATTAACACGGAAAGATACAAGGTAGGCGGCCTAACGTCGGTGTAGCCTCTAGGGTGTTCAAGGTCTTCCTAGGGTGGGAGTCGTTGCCTTCCGAATGTTTGTGTCAACTGTCTTATTGCGGCGCCGACCCCCAGTGGTGCCCAACGAGGCTGCTGCAAGTCGTGTTGTGTAGAATGATACGTATTGTATTCGTTCCCTGACTTGAGAGATCATCTCTACCGTTAACGTGCTGCGTCAGCTGGTGGAATTTTGCTGTAGACATCCGAGCAAGAGTTTGACAAGCAAACTTCTGTCTACAGGTTTGGCGATGTACCCCGTCATCCCTTTTGCAATGTACGACTCCGCCTGGCCTTTGAGAGCATTTGCTGTCATGGCTATGATCGGAACGTGGAGTCCATTTGCTCGAATCTCTTTGGTAGCGCTGAGCCCGTCTTGAACAGGCATGTTGACGTCCATCAGAATCAGGTCATATTTGTTGATAGAGGCCTTGATGACCGCTTCCTTACCATCCGGTGCCGTGTCCACATTGTTGAATCCCATGCCAGCAAGCATGCGTGTCATGACCTTTCGATTAATGATGTTGTCTTCCGCAAGTAGCAAACGTTTGTCAGGAGCGACGATTTTGAGAGTTTCCATCGGGTCGGCCACTACGGGAGATGGGATGCTCAATCCAGCCAGACCCTCTTGTAGAACCTCCAAAGCTTTGAGCTGCTTGCATCTTTTGAGCTTGGCGGTAAACCAGAAAACACTACCTGGACCTTCTGGATTAGGGTGAAAGCCAATGCTTCCACCCATGCGCTCAGCCAGCGACTTGCAAATACTCAAGCCCAATCCTGTACCCTTGTATCTCTTTGTCGTGGAGTTGTCGATTTGAGTAAAAGGCGTAAATAGGGTCTGTGAGCCACTTGCTGGCACTCCAATGCCTGAGTCTATCACTTCAGTCAGAATCGTGAAGTACTCTTGGTCTTCCTTTTGCAGTCGCGCAACTATTCGTACATAGCCTTGCTCCGTGAACTTTGTCGCATTAGATAGGAGATTCTGTACAACTTGTCGATAACGTAGAGAGTCTCCTTCAGCGGAACTAGGTAGGTTGTCGTCCATGTCGATTTCGAGCTTGACTTCGGGTCTCCGACACGTCTGATGTGCCCGAAAGACAGATTGAATGATATCCTTTACGCTTATAATATCGTTACTGATAGAAAAGCTACCCGAAGCGAGCTTGCTAAAATCGAGAAAGTCGTCAATTAGCTGAAGAAGCACGTCTCCAGACTCTTTGATAATATTCGCTAGCTCTTGTTGGTTGTTGTCCAGCTTGGTGTCCAGTAGTAGCGTTAAAGCGGACAGCATACCGTGCATAGGCGTGCGGATCTCGTGGCTCATGTTGGCTAAGAACTCCGATTTGAGTTTCGATGCTTCCTCATAGGCGGCGATAAGACTTTTCTCGGCTTTCCGTCTTTCCGTCAAATCTCTAGTGATCTTAGAGAAGCCGAGGAGGATGTCGTCCTCTGAATGAAGGTGAACGAAGTCAGTGTATGTATCATATGTAGTTCGCGAGGAGATACTTACTATACACCGGCGTGATGACAACATTCGCCCAGAACCTGGATCCATCCTTGCGGAAACGCCAGCCTTCGTCTTCACATCTTCCGTCGCGGAGTGCATCTCGTAATTCCCTAGATGGCTTATCGTTCTCGCGGTCTTCTTGTGAATAAAAGGCCGAGAAGTGCTTGCCGATGATCTCGGCTGGAGAGTATCCCTTGAAACCCTGGGCTCCTGCATTCCACGTGGCCACATGTCCTGTCGGATCAAGCATAAAGATCGCATAGTCCTTGATGGTTGCTACCAGCAACTGGAATGTTTCATTCTGATAAGAGCGTTCCCTGAACTCAAGCTGTCGCTGATGTTCTTCGGTGATGTCGAGGAATTCCATCTGGATGCAGCGCAATATCCCGTGACGCAGAATTGGGACTGCTCTGAGGTGCCAGGCGATACCCGTATCTGTTACAGCTCTCGATTGCTGGAGGTTGCCAGTTCGACATGCAGCGCTTACTAGCGCATGGGCTGGAGCAAAAGCAGGAATAGTGGAGGAAACGTCGAAAATGTCATCGGCATGTCGGCCTACAAGATCAACGCGATCTCTTGCGTTTGAGGTAGTCACATAACTGATAGATGTCAGCAAATGGCAGGAATTAGACGATCATATTCACAGGCTGTACTAACGAATCTGAGACATGGCGCACATAGAGCAACGCATCTAAGATCACAGTCGGCGCGGGTGTGAACCTGATCAGGTCGTATGCAAGGCTGTTGGGATCGTAATCGTCGTCCGCTCTTGAGGTCGGCGTCGGGAGATCATCAAGCACAAGTTGCGACAGCGATGTTGGCAGCGACCCCATGGGCGCGGACATAACTCCGAGAGGACCGAGCTAGCCTCCACTAGGCTAGCAGTGGACACTTGTGGTGTGTTGAAAAGGA
>Ga0265797_10007736_pt1 | contig 14549 bp, 5 predicted proteins | sample P2T30metagenome_FD_192433 | JGI IMG/M metagenome (GOLD analysis project Ga0265797, IMG submission 192433) | Plant litter microbial communities from East Loma Ridge, Irvine, California - P2 T30 | ecosystem: Environmental > Terrestrial > Plant litter > Unclassified | place: USA: California... | reverse complement strand
CGGTGTGCGCGAGCGCGATCGGTTTGCTGTCGGGCGCCACCTCGGGATGGAGCAGGCTGACTTCGGCCAGCGCGGCGCGCCAGTAAGGCAAGGGCAGCAAGCGGCTCTGGACTGTATCGTTCATGTTTTCCTGTACCTCAACCGTATCCAGACGGCATGCTTTCTTTTTTTGTATAAGCCAAAAAGCAACAAGCCCTTCGGATGAAGGGCTTGCACAGGTGCGGGCGCCAGGCACCCTGTGGATCAGACGTCGAGAAGGAAGTCTACCAGAAACGTCACATAACTATGAATCAAACGACTACATAATCGAACTTATACCCGGTTTCATACCCGGTTTTCTGATCAAAAGCGCGCGGGCCGATACCCGTCGCGCCCAGCTCTGGTCACCTTCACCCGATAGTCTTGAGCACATTCCAGAGAGAGGTCACACAGAGTAACGGGCGGGCTTTCCGAAATTCCCGAGTGCCACAAAATGAGCCCCCATTGCCGTGCAGATCATCAATCAAAAACTTCTCTTGGATTTTCAAGATGAAATAAACGCTCCGGGCCGTCTTGATAAAACAGGATGGAACACTAGGATCGTAAGGCACTTCAGCCGGCGCTCTGGAATCATAATCGAAACAGTCAAATCTCAGAAATAATGAGCGCAGCCAGACGCCATACAACGGAAGCTGAAGTCGTTGTGCGCTTCCATAAAGAACGCCTCATTGCACATTAGCCACATGATGCAGATGAGAAACATAGCACCCACGGCCGCAATGATGGACAATACGGTTACGGGGGATTGCATGAACAAGTTTTACGAATTTTTCGCCGGCGGCGGCATGGTGAACGCTGGGCTAGGCGATGAATGGAAGTGTCTTTTTGCCAACGATTTCAGCGAAAAAAAACGCGCGGCGTACGAAGCTAACTGGGGCAAAGACCATTTCGTGCCTGGGGACGTGGGTAGAGTGCAACTTGCCCAGCTGCCTATGCAAGCAGACCTGGCGTGGGCTTCTTTTCCATGCCAAGACCTATCGGTGGCGGGGAATGGCGCTGGGTTGAAAGGTAAACGCAGTGGGACGTTCTGGGCGTTCATGAAGTTAATTCAGCAACTGCGCGAGGACAGGCGCAAGCCGCGCATCATCGCGCTCGAGAATGTGTACGGTGCCATCACGAGCCACGCCGGTAAGGATTTTAAGGCGATCATTGCGGCGCTGGCCGCTGAGGGGTATCGCGTCGGCGGCATGGTCATTGACGCTGTGCACTTTGTCCCGCAATCGCGTCCGCGCCTATTTGTCGTGGCGGTTGACGAGGCGCTCCAAATCCCCGCCGCCTTGGACGGTGCACAACCAACCGCAGCATGGCATCCCCGAGCCATCACGCAGGCTTACGGGTGTCTAGGGGAAGAACTCAGGAATCGATGGGTTTGGTGGAATTTGCCGACGCCGGAGGCGCGCAGGCTCACGCTGGAAGACATCATTGAAAAAGAGCCGCAAGGGGTAGCTTGGCATTCTTCAGAGGAGACGTGGAATCTTCGGAGGATGATGTCTGACGTTAACCAAAAAAAGCTCATCGAAGCGCAACAAGCCGGGAGAGTGCGCGTTGGCGCGGTTTACCGACGGATGCGGGAAGGCCAGCAACGCGCCGAAGTCCGATTTGACGGGGTTTCCGGCTGCCTACGCACGCCCTCTGGCGGCTCCAGTCGCCAGACAATCATGGTTGTGAATGGTGAAGACGTAAAGTCGCGTCTTTTGTCGCCGCGCGAGGCCTCCCTTCTGATGGGCTTGGATTACGATTACATCTTGCCCGAGCGTTACAACGATGCCTATCACTTGGCAGGCGATGGGGTGGCTGTGCCGGTTGTCGCCCACTTAGCCCAGCACATCTTCGAACCAGTGTTGGCGCACAATCAGCTGCAGCTACCAGAATTGCCGCAGGACATGGCTGAGGCGGCGTAACCGCTCGGACAGAACGTTGCACAGGTTCGCGTTGGCCTTGTCAGACAACATGCAGCAACGCTGCTTGCGCCTATTGCCGCGCCTTCAGCGGGGCCAAGACCAAGGCCAAGGCCAGGCTGGACATGGATCATATTGCAGCTTGTTTTTTTGAGAGAACACGAACTTAGACACGCGCGAGTGCGATGCTGGAGCATGCAGGGGCGGCGTTGATCGCCCTGCTCTTCGCTAGAACAACGCCTCGCCCGCTCCACTTCGGACCCAGTCCGCAACTTGATCGGCGAGCGCATCTAAAGTTCTCAGCTTGAGGCTGCATTCCCAGATAACCAAGACCCGCCATCCGCTCGCCGCGAGCTTCGCTAGATGATCGCGATCTCGCTCTTGGTTGCGGGTGATTTTTCTTTTCCAGTAGTCTACGTTAGTCGACGGCATGCGACTCCGGCTGCAGCCGTGCCAATGCCACTGACAGCCGTGCACAAAGATGACGGCCTTTCGGGCTGGGAAAACGATGTCAGGTTTGCCCGGCAGATCTGAGGCGTGGATTCGATACCGTAACCCTCGGGAGAACAAGGCTTTTCGCAAGCGAAGCTCCGGCGTGGTGTTCGAACTGCGCACGCGGGACATGATGCGGCTGCGCGTTGCTTGATCGAACGTGTCGGGCATTCTGAAGTGCTGTTTCGTTGCGGGTTGCGACAGTGTACAAGAAGCGTTTGAAAACCGTTGATCCGTCGGCCACTCGACATGTTCGGAGCCCTGACGCGCCCGCTGCGCTGATCAATTGTCACCGTCCCTTCATTTCGCCAACCTGCCACTGACGCGGCTGACCATGCACTGGGCTGAGGTGCTAATCCCGCAGGCGAAGCCCGGACGCAGGCGCAAGACGGCGTGGACGCTTTCGCCCCCGCCGATTGGATGCGCTGCAAGCGCCTTCTTAAGCCGCCGCTTCTTGGTTGGCCCGCCGTCCTCTTAATTCGGCCAACACGCGCAGCGGACGCCGTTCCAGGTTGTAGGTATCGACCGCAATCATTCCCTCGTGGTAGTCGCTCCCTAAAATTCTGCCGAGCGCTTCCCCGTCCTTTTTCCACAGCGGGTGCAGCACCACATAGCGCCACGTTTCCTTCTCGCCGCGTTCAACAATGCATGGCAATCCCGTGTGCGGAAGGATCTCGGCGCGCATGGCGCTGGGTCGCATAAATGCCACTTCAGCGGCGAGGGCGTGTGCGCGCTCGCGCCATCCGGCCAATTCAGGCAGTTGCTCTTCGCCAAGATTAAGACCGCAGCCATAGCTCGGATCGACCAACGCCCGTAAATACGCCAAGCCTAGCCGCCAATCCAACAGACCGTGATAGCTGCGGTTGCTGAAGCGCTGGACGCAGCGGTAGCAAGACGTCTTGCATTGATCTTGGTGGTGAACGGCCTTTGAACGCGTTTCCACAAAGTCCTTAAGCGGCCAAATATCGTGGCGCGACAACATCTCCGCCACAATTTGTCCAATGTAAGCGGGGCCGCCTGGAACGCTTGGCTCGCCCAGACGACGGCACAAGCCGGAGCCATTGATTAAGGCGTCGGCGACTTGCAACATCGGTCTTCCGCTTCGCAGCCGGGGCTCGAGCGCCTCAAATTCTTCCGGTGCAACGTCCAGCTCCAACGCGGAGCGCTGCACCAAGATTTGCGTGGCGCTGATGGCCGCGGCGCGCGCGGCGATGTCGGAGTAGTGTCCTCTGCGCGCGACGCGGTCCAGATTTAGACGTTCATCAAACCCCAGGAGTTCTAGATACACCGCGTCCGTTTCTTTGCGTGCGACAAGTCCAAGCTGGACGTTGGGCGAGCCTTGGTCGGCAAGCGGCCACCGAAACGTGTTCTTTTGCCGCACGCTCGATTCAATGGCTTGCTGGCTGTTGAGACGTAAGGGTACGCCGCCAGGCACAGGGACGCGGTTGTCGACCGCCTCGTCAACAACGAAGCGCATTGCTTGGCCTTCGCCGTCCGTTGGTCCGTCGTTCAGCTGCAAAATGGTCGCGCCCGCTCCACGCCAAATCCGCATGTTCGCTTGGTCTACAGGGACGCCTTCCTTCAACACCGTCGCGACTGTGCGCTGCGACAGCCGCGCACTCGTTTCATCGTCGCTGGATGGATCGAAGTCCGTGCGAAACGCAGCCGGCGTTACATAGCGAGAAAAGGCGTCGATCGACATCGTCTCGCCGCAGTCATCGCACGACGCCTCTTCGACAGGCGGCTCTTCCATAAATTTCGCGGCCCCGCAGGCGGCGCACAGGGCGACATAAGATTGACTTTCGCACCAACTTGAGATTGCTTTGGCGGACAAGCCGCCGCGGCCGGGAACCGGATCCGTAAGATTCCCTGTAAAGCCAACGACTTTATGCCGCAGCTTGTCTTTGACCAGCACATTGCCTGGAGCGTACTCAAGCACGGCCATGTCCAGATCGCGGTCCATGGTCGACCACGCGTACTCATTCTTCTCGCCCCGCTCCGCGCGCAATCCGAGATACAGATTTCTTACTCTCGTCGGCATGCCATACATCGGCAGAAATCCCCATTCAGCGAAGAATTTTGCTAGTCCAACGGCGGCGTCCGGCGCATGTTCGCGCAGCGCTTCAATGTCTGCAATCAGCTTGTCCGGCGTGGCTTCAGTCAGCAGGCGGGCGCGCTGTGCACCCGCGACGGCGGCGTTCAAAAATGCGTCGCGCGCGCTCAGGGTAGCTTCCAGCGCTGACTTCAAGCGCCCCACCCACTTCCGGTCGGGATCGTGATAATAGTCGCGTGTGGTGACATACTCGCCGTGCACGTCTGGCGGCGTCAGCGCGTCGCCCGGGTAGGGCCGGCCGGCCTTGTCACAGTCATCCCGCAATCTTTGGAACGCCGCGCGCAGCCAGGCTTTGCGCAGCAACCGCATTGGAATAGGATCATGCTCAACCGCCAAAAACGGTGGGGGCGGTGCGTCGCCGGTGATGGCATGGGGATGCGCAAAGTAATACGCATCATGCGATCGCCCGCGGCAGAAGGTGACGACAAACGAAAATGCCTGCGCGCGCCGTCCGGCGCGGCCGACGCGCTGCTGGTAGTTGAAGCGCTGAGGCGGCATGTTCGCTTGATACACGCTTTGCAGCGCCCCGATATCAATCCCGACTTCCATCGTGGTGGTCACGGAGAGCATGTCGATGGCGTTCGCGCGCTTTTCGGTCTCGCTTTCACCGTTGACGAAGATCCCCTTAAACTTGCGCAATCTGTCGGCGAAGTCTTCCGTTTGTCCTGTCAACTCTTCGACCCGCAGACGGAAGCGCGGCACCCCGTCTGCTGCGCCACGAACAATCCGCTTACCAAGAAAGTTGGTGGTCCACAGGTCGCCGGCGCAGCCGGCGTGCTCTTTGTCCAGCGTTTCCCCGCAGCGCGTGCACAAGCCGAATCCGGTGTGCAAATGCACCCGTTCGCAGTTGCAGCAACGCCAATAGGGATCGTCTTTCGCGGCCACCTTCAAATACAGGCCTTCAATGTGGAACAACCCACTTGAGTGCCCAGACTGCGAAAACCGCTGCAACAAGTCGGACAAGCCGGCGACGGGGTCCGCTACGAACGCCTTATTGGCTAGTTTTCTAACGCGATTTGTCAGCGGGATGTCGCCACCGTTGACCCACTCCTTCACTTTGTCGTCACTCACATACTGATTGTCCGCCACACGATAAGCGCCGGCGAACACGCGCAGCCAGGCGTCCATCACGTTTTGGTTGTCGCTAGGCAGGTCAGCTAAACAAGGGTAGCCGAGCCCAGTCTCTTCTAGCGCGAAAAACGTGTTGGCGAAGATGACGTCGTCAGTCAGTTCATACTGCTGATTGAGAATCTTCGCAGTCAGCGTCGCTTGGTCCGCGCCGGTTAAGCTGCTCGCGTACTGAACCCCCTCGTCTGACTCGCGGAACAACGCGTGCCAAGGTTGGTCATTGAATGTTGCACGTCCGTTTTTGTCAAACGGATGAATGCCCATTTTAACGAACTCAGCGACGATGTCGCCAACGCCCGCACCATTCGCGCCGTTCAGCAAATCGCGCAGCGCAACCTTGCGGGAGGCGCGAATTCGACCGCCAGATTGTTGGGCCCCAAAACGCTCAGATAGGGCTACAACTCCATTAAGATCTCCCTCCTGCAACAGGCGCGCGCTCAATTGTTGAAATTGCTCTGCGCTGAGCTCATCATCCGCCGGCTTTTCAACGCGGGAGCGCGCCGCAGCCACCAATACCTCGCGGCGGAGATCGCGCAGATGCATGGTTTCGATATTGAGCGCTTGGTTGGCGGCGTCTTGACGGCTGTCGGAGAAGCAAATACCCTTCGGCTCAGCGCCAATCGCGTGCAGCAGCTCGAACAGTTCAGTGGCCACCAGCTGAGACGCTTTCGAGACGCCGGTACGGAATGCGCGGATCGGTGAGCGCTGGCGGTTGGTCGACGGCCTGCGTGAATAGTCCACGCCGCATTTGGGGCAGCAAAACGGCTGAGCAGTCTTGGCGCGCTTTGGATCGTTCTGCGCTTTTTTACCGGGGCGAGCGCCGTCGATCGCTCCATCTTTCTGAAAATATAGATAACCGCCTATGTGGCCTGGCGGGATGTCCGTCCCGCAGACGGCCACCCCGCTATGTGGATCGAGATGCGCTGGATCCCAAGCATCGAAGTCATATTCCGGTAGCATCGGCGTGGTGCGGCGGGGCCAAAACACCGCGAACTCGTCGAAGGTCATCCGGTCGTAGTAATCATTCGCCGCGCGCTCCGGCAGGTTTTCTAGATTGCCTGAGGAAGGCAACAGCTCGGTCGAAGTCGACATGGGCCGGCGCTCTCCCCGCTGTCCGCCGATTAACAAATCGCCGCAAGCTTCGCAATACAGCAGCTCAAACAACCTTCGCCCTTTTTGTTGATCACCGCGCGGGGGCGCATGGGACAGGCCGCGTTCCACCGTGAGGTCTTCATACACCGTTCCGTTGGATGTCGCGGTCGGCGCGCCGAACAGGCCTTCAACATTGCGAATGAAGGTGTGCACACGAAACGCCGGTGTGTCGAGCGCAACGCGGCCCGTCCAAATTTTCGATTCCGGCAAAGCGCGCGTCAGCATCAACCCGCGCAATGCTGCGTCGAGATCTTGTGCGCTCTCTTTGAAAACCCGCGCGCTGATGTCGGATGCTGAAGCCGCGCGCACTCTATTTTGTTCACGGCACGCGTCGGTAAGGGCCGACGCCGCGGCCTCCGCCGCTTTAATGACGAGCTTGTTCTCGTCCGCATCGTGCACACCGAGCGCAGCCGCTGCCGCCGTCAGCGCGCGCGAGAACTCAGGGCTGCGCGTCAGTGTGGGAAGAAAATTCGCGCGCTCGCCAAGGGCGGCCTTAAATAGCGCGGCAAATGGTGCGGCGTCGAGCTTGCCTTGGTTCCAATCCGGGATGTTGGGCTCTCCCTCGACTACGCAATCGCGCCAAAAATCGGCGGTGTCGTCACCCAGGTCCCCGGCTGCGCCGCTCGTGCCATACGGCGCGAACATGTCGCGCAAGTACTGCCGTGATCGTTGACCATCCTCGCCCGCCATTGGCATCGATGCTGACGACGCCAAGATGCGAAGCTTATAGCGGTGCTTTGGGTCGGCCAGTCCCAGCCTTTCAATCAGCGCCTTTGCCAGGAACGCGACCTCAGTGCCAGCGGAACCGCGAACTAAGTGCAATTCATCGAACACCAGGTAAAAGTACGCGTCGTCGTTGCTCGTCAACCATTTGCGGGTCTCTTCGAAGATCGGGTCTTCGACTTCGCGCGAGAGCATTGCGCCGAGCATCGACGCGTTTGTAATCAAGAGATCAGGCGGCGTAGCCTGCATGTCCCACCGCGACAGCATTTCACCGCCATCCAACGACGGGAAAATATAGCGCGTGGTCTCTGGATAGGAGGGCGGTTCGCGCCCCTCTTGTTCAGCGATACGGCGCTCCTCCTTCACGAGCTGCGCTTCGCGCGCATCATGCAGGCGCGCCGCCATTTGATCTTGGTCGGCGCGCTGCAAGGCTGAGCGCAATTTGGCGACGCGGCGTTTGCGCCGCTTTTTTTCATCGGTATCGCCGGACAACCTTGGATGCGCTTGGTGCCCTGTCACTTCAATGGCGCTAGTGTACTGACCGAAGAACACGCGGTTGCCTGCAAACCGCTCTGTCATGACTGCGCGCGCGTCTTCCGAATCCAAGGTGCGGCGCAAGCGCACCATTTGGTCTTCGACTAGCGCGTTCATCGGGTACAGCACCAGCGCCCGGACCGCTGCCGGTCGTCGCTCGCCGGCGCGCATCAATGCCCAGTCGGTGCTGGGCTCACGCCACCACTGGTTTTTGAGATAAGCGTTGTCAGGTTTTCGCCAACCCACCGCTTCATTTGCAATTGCAGCGAGCACGGGCAACATAAAGCTTTCCGTCTTGCCCGAACCGGTGCCTGATGTGACGACGCCGGGACGGCCGGGACGCACGCCGCGCGCCAGCATCTCGACTTGATGGCGATACGGCGCGTAGCTCGAGACGCGGCGGATGTCGCCGCGGTTCGGCTTACCTTCAAACAGACCGGACAGCGCGAGTTCGGCGAAGGCGCGGCGCCCCTCCGGCGACAACGGCGCCAGCGGGCCTTCGTTCATCTGGGCCAACTCCTCCAACGTCACGCTGTCCGACTTGTAGCGCAGCACCGGCTCAATAAATGGCTCAGTGGTGAATGCGCCAAGCCCGTTTAACAACGTGCGGCGCGCCTTGGCGGCCTCGGGATCGGAAATGCGGAAGCTGGTTTCCACGTACGAGATGAAGAAATCTTTGATGCGGTCAAAGCCGCCGATTGGGTCAAGCATGACGCAGGCTCCGCAGAGTGTTATCGACGGTGTCGCCGCCGGTCATAAAAAGTTTGATGAATGCAGCAGCCTGCGCACTGGCGTGAGTCTCGGTCACCTGCGCATTGCCATGCATCTGACGCGCCTGCGCGAGGACGCGCAGCGCACGAGCGGTTCGGGACGCACCCAACGTGTCAGCGTGAGCGATAACATCCTTTGCCCCCAGCGCGACGTCAGCGCGTCCCGGTCCCGGGTCCAGCTCCTCCACAATTCTGGCCGCCTTCGCCATGGCGAAGGCGACTCCCGCTTTAGGAGCTAACGCTCCCTCGACGTCCAAGCGCACGGCGTGAGCGAAGATCGCCGCTGCCTCCTCGCAGCTTGGGTCTTCGATGGTGACGCACATCAGTAAGCGCTGAGGCGCGTCGCCGTGCTGCGCGGCACGTAAAAGGGACGGATACCAAAAGCGCGCTCCCGAGCGTTCCGCGCGTTCAATGACGGCGAGGTTTGTCCGCGGTTGACCTGCGGCGCCGGCAGCGCAGCGCAGTGCATGTCCGAGCGGAGTGGACAAACCAACGCCTGGACGGATCCATAAATCTTCAAAAGTGATAATGGTTGGGTCCGCTTCCATTCGGACGGCGCGGCCTGCTGCGAGCATCGTTTCAGCTGCGGCCAGAAAATCGCTGACGCCAGGTCCACATAGCGCCGGAACCTCGCCTGCCAGCACAAGCGTGGCGAATTGCATCATGAGTTCCTTGCCATGCGCTGATAACAGATTAGAAACTTCAATTTTTTTCGACAGTCCCACAGGGGAAACTGTTGGCGCGAAGGCCGACGCAGACGGCATCGGACATTTCATTTGCAGCATCGTCAAACTCGCCTGCTCCGCCATTAAGGCGATATGAATGGCGTTCGCTTCGCTACGGGTCGCCTCAAGCCCCGCATTCGCTTCACTGATGGCGCTGCGCAGGGACGCGAGCTCGCGTCGAGCTTCTTCGTTCGCCGCCTCTAGTTGCTCCGCCTGCTCGGTGAGCGCGACGCGCCGGCTCTCGAGATCTTGGACCTTGGACTCAATGTCGGCGCGGCGCGACTCAACGCTGCGCCGCAGCGCTTCTTCCGCCGACGTGCGTTGGCTCTCGATGTCTTTACTGAGCTGTCTTAAGCGCTGCGCCCGATCAGCGTCGAGCTCCGCGGTCCTTACGTGCTCCATGCTGCGCATGTCGCTTTCCAGTTCGCGCAGTTTTTTATCGCGGTGCGCAGCGATCTCCTTGGCGAACGCTGTCTCCGCCCTGCTGCGCGCAGCCTGGCGTTCTTGCTCCGCCGCTTTCGCGGCGTACGCATTGATCACATCGCCAATGCGTTCGTCGGTTGCGAACGCGTCAATGAATTTACGCAGAAGCGCTTGATCTTCCGCGAGCCGCTTCGCCAGCTGCCCGGCGCGAATGGCGTCATGGGCTAACGCGAGGTCAGACGGATCAACTGAAGACAGGGTTTGCCCTTGCTTGGAGAACGCTTCAAGCCAAGGAATGATCTTGTTCGCCTCCACATCGCCGGCGCCGGCGGCGGCGCGGGCAAGGCGCAACGCAAACGCATCGTCGCCGGTCCAGTCATAAGTGGTCTGCACCGCCGCACCGTTCAAGTCGTACAACTGGATCTCCGAGTCCGCGGTCGGCAGCGCCGCCACGGCTGCCGGATCGAAACGATAAGCCATGACTTTGCTGGCACCGCCAGCCAAATGCGCAGTCCCGTCCTGCTGCTTCAAATCGAGCATAAGCACTTCATCGTCCGCGCAACGGACAATCCATGCGCCGCTCGGATGGCGCGTATCAAAGCCTTCCGTCAGCAAACGCCGGTGCACGCGTTCTTGTCCGCTGTCCGCGGAGAGATCGACATACCAGTACAGACGACGATACTGCGGAGCCTTCCATGTTTTCGCGCCTGGACCTGTGGGGATCATCGTGAATGCGAGCCATTCGGCCGTGCGCACTTGACGTGCGTCGGCGGTCCGCAATTCAAGGCGGTCAATATGCTTGAATAACGCCTCGCGATTTTCAATCGGCTTCCATACTCCGTCTACTTGCTGCGCGACCGCTTCAAGTAGCGCCGGTTTATCGTGCTCAGCGCGCTTGATGCAGCGCCCAGCGTACCAAGCTAAAGTCGATCCCATCGTAGTGTTTCGCTTCCCTCACGCTAAAGTGTTAATCGCCCATCTATCCACTGCGGGCGCAACGCGCCGTTGGAGCGGCGCGCCCGAGACAGCACCGCGTCTGACGCGAGCGCAGCCTCGGCCTCAAGTCCTGCAACGCATCCCGCCAACAATCCAGCGATCCAGCGCGCGTCTTCAGCTGTCGCTGGATAGGCGTATTCGCCGTCGGCAAAGCCCCCATTCTCGAGTCGTCGTCTGCGCAAGGCAGCGCATAAGGAGTCGGGAAGCGCGCCCTCTCGTCCCATCGATGTGAGGCGCTGTCCATCAAACGCGAACAAAGGAACCGCGGCCGCGGCGTGGGACGCGACGATCGCTGCGCAGCGCGATAAGAAATGGGTGCGCGCGCCTTTCGCCTCTACTCGGTAAACGTCGTGGTCGACGCCGGCGGGATGCGCCAGCAAGCACAACCGAACGGCACCTTCGGTCGCGCCTACTTTAACGAAGCGCTGGCTGCGCCAACACCATGTGGCGGCGGCGAGATAGTGTTCCGCGCGCCGCTCAGTGACAGCCAGGGCCAACGGGGCGTGCAGCGGGGCCTCAGGATGGACCGCGCACTCCCAATGCAGCACACTGGCCAGTTTTTCTGGATCAGCGCCTACTGCGCCCATCACCGGCACGGACCATCGGGCGGCGCCAGGCAGTCTGAACGGAGTTGCGCCCATGCCTTTGACGGCGGCGATGAATGCCTCCTGCAGCTGTGCGCAGAATGCGCCCTCCGCCAACGCGACGGGGCCGATAGCGCTGTCGAGGGGGATGATCCGCGGCGCGGCCAAGGTCCACACACGGCCCTTCCACCCTTGACGCAGTCGCGGTTCGATCACGCTGCCGTCTTGCAGCATTTTGAGCGTGCGCCACGGGGCTGCTGCTGCCTCGGCACCGGCGCGCCTTAACAAGTCCACCAGGTCGCACTCGTCCCAGCCGCTCGCGCCGCTCGCATAGACCGCCTCGAGCAGCCATTCCAACGCATCGCCGGCGCGTCCCCATGCAAGCGCCTCAGGGACCTCGCACTCCGCGCGCACGCCGCGCGCCGCGCTCCAGTCTGCGAGCAGCGGCTGATGCCGGCGCGCGCCGGCCAGTTCATAGTGCGGTGCGGCGCGATCGACGAACTGCAGCTTTAAGCGCCAGTGGGGGCCGCGCTCACTCGCCGCTGGCTTCGGTTCAATAACGCACGATCCGGTCACAGGACGTTCGGCTACGAGCCGAAAGCCGTCCGCCGCCAATAACCGTAGATCCGCTGCGCCGGAGTCGGCAATGACGCGCAGATCAGGAGTGTCCGACTCAATCATCGGCAAAAAGCCCGGCAGTCCCAGCCAGGCACCGTTGACTCTGACACCGTCTGATGCGGTGGGTCGGAACAAACCAGCGTCGTTCGACGCCAGTCCACACTTAGCGAGCTCGGCGGCAAGTATGTCCGCGTTGACGGGATCAACAGTCAATCGCCAGTGTCCGTATCGATCGGCGCGTCCCAACCATTGCGCCATGCGAGCCGCCGTCTTGTCGTGGCAGGCGACCAACACGCGCCCTCGGCATTTGTTCAAGTCCGGCTCAACGGTCCAGCGCCCCATCCCCGCTTGTGTGAAAAACAGCAGTCCGCGGGACACGCTTACACCAAGGTTTGCGCTGGTGCGGATAGATTGATCGGCCAACGCCTCCGTCAAAGTTTGGTATGGACGGGACCCGGCAACGTCTTCCACGACGACGCGAAATTCCCGTTCATCGTCGATCGTGAGCGTGATTTCCAGCTGCGCGTACGGCGCACGCTTGGGGCCGGTCGCGGCGTGCACTTTATTAATTAAGACCCAAAAGCGATGATCGGCAAGCGCGCGCCGCTGCGAGAAGTACGCTTGCTGAAAATCTTTAAACGCTTCATTTAAGCCCGTCGACATGTGGATCCGATGCGAGCAATTCCAGAACGCGTTGATAACGGCCGTTGGATTCGCTAGGTCTTGTTGCGGAGTGGACTCAAGCGCCCGCTCCACGGCCCTGACGTCGGCGCGATTCGGAAACGACAGTCGCCGCGTATAACCAATGTGCACCCATTGCACAGGATGCTCGGGCAAAATCAGCCTCCTGAAAGGGCGTCTCGCCGATGCTTGCGCATCCAGCCAGTCCGCAAGCTCCTCCCACATCAACTTGACGCCTGCGAGATTATTGAAGGTGCGGTCAACACCTAACCAACTTGCGAGCTTAGCGCGAAACTGGTTGCTTTCGTAACCATCGCCGTCCAGCAGGCTGTCAATTAGCAACGTCATCACCAGCGGGGCGAAGCAATTGGGGACATCCTTACCTGGAAGCCGGCTGGATCCATCCTTCAACGCCAGCCACAAATAATGTTGGTCATGCAGCAAGGCTCCGCGGAAGGCGCTCTCCGCTTGGTCCTGACAATTTGCGCCCACGCCGCAAGCAAGTGCCAACGTAGTTGGGGTTACTTCAAGGGCGCGGATGTCGCTGGCATCGCCACTCGGCCCGACGACAAGAAAGTAACGCACCAAAACCGATTCCCAAGCATCGATGTCGATTGGGATTCGCTGTTGAAGCTGTCTATCGCTTAAGTTCGTCATGCTGCAACACACGTATATTGTTGACGCCTTAAGATCAACCAAGTTGATTTTTTCAATATCGCGCAGCCAACCCTAACTTTAACGGAGAGCACTGGTTGCACTAATATATTTTTATAATAGCAATTACCCTTTAGAAATGCTATAGGTTTTGGGAGCGAGGGTATTGCAAGCGAAATTCGATGCGTCTTGCATAGCCTCCTTTGTACGCGTCGTGCCATCCCGACTTGGATGGCCACGCGCTCAGCTGGGCAATCGAGGATAAAACAACGCCCCGATTCCAGAGGAAGACCGGGGCATTTGTTGTCCATCAGAATCCGCCAGATTCTGACCTTGGCTTAGACGTTGAACAGGAAGTTCAGCACGTCGCCATCCTTGACAATGTATTCCTTGCCTTCGGCGCGCATCTTGCCCGCTTCCTTGGCGCCCGACTCACCCTTGTAAGTCAGGAAGTCGTCATACGAAATGGTCTGCGCACGAATGAAACCGCGCTCGAAGTCGGTGTGGATCACGCCCGCGGCCTGCGGCGCGGTGGCGCCGATCGCCACGGTCCAGGCGCGCACTTCCTTCACGCCGGCGGTGAAGTAGGTTTGCAGGCCCAGCAGCTTGAACGCGGCGCGGATCAGGCGGTCCAGGCCTGGCTCGTCCATGCCCATATCGCCCAGGAAGTCAGCCTTGTCGGCATCTTCCATCTCGGCGATCTCGGACTCGATCGAGGCGCAGATGGCGACGATCGGCGCGTTCTGCTTGTTGGCGAATTCGGTCAGCTGGTCCAGCAGCGGGTTGTCCTTGAAACCGGTATCCGACACATTGGCCACGAACATCGCCGGCTTGGCGGTGATCAGGTGCAGCGGGTAGATGATCGCCATTTCTTCGGCATCCAGGCCGATGGTGCGCACTGGCTGGCCTTCGTTCAGGTGCGGCAGCACGCGTTCGAGCAGGGCGACCAGCTTGGCCGCATCCTTGTCACCCGAGCGCGCTTTCTTCTGCTCGCGGTGGATGGCTTTCTCGACGGTGCC
>Ga0265797_10007734_pt1 | contig 14550 bp, 14 predicted proteins | sample P2T30metagenome_FD_192433 | JGI IMG/M metagenome (GOLD analysis project Ga0265797, IMG submission 192433) | Plant litter microbial communities from East Loma Ridge, Irvine, California - P2 T30 | ecosystem: Environmental > Terrestrial > Plant litter > Unclassified | place: USA: California... | reverse complement strand
ACCGGAAAGTGTGTTTTCTTACACTTACTTTCCCTGCGCACGACATACGAGTCTGTTGCGCGGAAGGTTTGATACGCAGGTTGAGAAGCTTGGGCGAATTAGGTTTTGTTGCGAGAGGTTGCGACATCACACGTACGTTGCACAACTTGCTGTCCTCAAGCGAGCTATGCATGCTTCTGCTGCTTGCTGTTGCTGCTCGTACCCGCCAGCCTCTGGGATTAGGGTCTCAGCCAGCCGTGCCAACCTGGTAACAGATCGCTTTGTGCAGGATCGACGGGCGCCGACGGCTGAAGCAGCGCGAGCAGGGCAAGCCGGGGTCGGTGGCCGCGCGACTAATGGGGATTCTTCCATCGAAATGTGAACGATGGCTTTCGGTGAGGGGCGGAGGAGTGGAGCAGGCGGTGGTGGACTAGCGGGATGGGACAACTCTACAAGGGCCCGAGTACACGTGTTGTTTGTCTAGGCCGATCTCCCGTCCGCTCGTTTGTTCGCCACGGCAACGAGGAGTCGATTTCGACATGACTGAGGCCGGACCGTGGATGCGAGCGAACGGCTGTGAAGCAGCGAAGCGAAGCAATCCTTAGCTTGGAGGAGGCGTTGTGGGGTAGATCTGGTAGGCGCGAGAGCCGTTGGAGAACTCTCCCACTGTCCCATTGACAACTGAGTCTCGTGAGCATACTGGGCGTCTCTTGGGGCCGCGGGGAGCCCTGTTCGCAACGACGCTGCCGTGTGCTTGACCTACGACGGTGATGATCATACCAAGTGGCCATGTACCGTCGTCGGCCAGTCAATCAAGGAAAGACAGGCAGAACGGTCATCCCCGCGTAAGCACTGACTGGGATCTGTTTGCTAGCGGTGGATCTCACTGGTTTTCGCTTGGCCCGGGCGCGTGCTGTACACCTCGCCGTGCACAACTGTGCAGACTACAGACTGCAGACGCAGGTCGGCGGTGGGGCGCGCGCGACTTCATGCATGCAGCATTCAACTCTCCCGCCCCGGCTGTATAGGCGTTTGGAGAGAGATGGCTGGGCACGTCGACGCCGCCTTGATTACATTACGCGCGAGGCGATGTCATACAGGCAGAAGGGAAAGCTTGCCAACGGTGGAATCATGATTCATCGTTGAGATCGCTGGACTACTATTCTTGGACGTGCGGTAGTTATGCCATTTGAGTTCAGATACAGGACGCGGCTACCCTCCACGCTTGACACATGGTGGTAACGCAGGCCTCCGATCTAGATACACAGCGCCTTGGCTCGCGGAGCCGCATGTGGCATGGTAGGGCCTACTGGGGAGGATGGTCTCAGTCGGCTACCCCAGGATGCACGGTTGGTGTCGCCAGAGCGATGGATCAGATCACTCTCCAACAGGCCGTTACCCCATGTGTCCTGCACATCTGGGGACTCCTCTGTTTCAGAGGTGTGGGTGTGGTACGAGTGAGACATGCCGTTGCGGTTGTCAGGCCAGAGAGGCTTCCAGCAGCGAGATGGCATAACGAGCATACGCGTTGCCCGGCGCTCGCCAGACACCAGCCGCCTCGCAGCTCCGTCCGCCCTCGATCAACCGTTAGCTCGAGGCTCCGTGATAGGCGCGAGCGGGGAGTGATGGGCGATCGAGTGCGCATGCGAGGATAGAAGTGTGGGAGGCATATGGCCGGAGCGGGCCTAGTTGTGCTTAGCGCACCTGCATGCGTACCTACGGCGATGCTACACCTCACTGCTGGACCGCGCCGCCCAGCCACACTGCTTGCTTGCCTGCCTGGCCTGACTACTGCCACGGACAACAGGCAGGTTGCAGTTGCGTGCAGTCACTAGGGCGACAATCGCCTGGCCAGTGCGCTGAGAGAGACAGACCCCTCCCGTGCAGTCAATGTCCCGGGCTGATTGCATACATAAGACAACATTCCTCACCGGCTTGGTCTCACTCTCCCCCATAACAACCACACAAACATCCGCTTGCAGCTTCAAATACCTGATCGCAGCCCTCTCAATCATCTCCATCCACCCATCCATCAATCCATTCGCTTCACTCTCGCTTAAGCATCGCACCGCAGCAAGCATATTACTGTCGCTACCCGAGTTCATCGTACATATTCGATCGCTCAGTACTACCTAATCAACCATCAACCCAACACATATCAATCAACAACCGCCAATATGCGCTACTCCGTCGCTTCCACTGTCGCCTTCGCGGCTGCTGTCGTTGCCTCTCCCGTCGCCCAGGGTGTCACTGAGGACATCAAGCCTGATTCCTCTGCTCCCTCAGGCTGCTCCCCGAGCTACGATGGCGACTTCCAGATCCAGGTCACCAACGTTACCCAATCATCCACCAGACGCTCCCTGACCAAGGTACGTTCCTCAATTGATCCGACTCGCAATCAGCGTCAGATGCTAACGATCACAAACAGAGGCAGCAGGACAACGCCGAGAAGCTTGAGATCACCCTCAAGGATGGTGTCCTCACCGACTCCCAGGACCGCACTGGTTACATCGCCGCCAACCACCAGTTCCAGTTCGACGGCCCTGCCCAGACTGGTGCCATCTACACTGCCGGCTGGTCTGCCTGTGGCAACGGCTCTCTTGCCCTTGGTGGCACCACCGTCTTCCACCAGTGCTTGAGCGGTGACTTCTACAACCTTTACGACGAGTCCACCGGCGAGCAGTGCAACGAAGTCCACATCAACATCGTTGGTGCCAGCTCCGCATCCGCCGCCTCTACTGGTGCTGCTTCCCAGCTTCCCGACGGACAGCCCCAAGAGACCCCCGTCGTCAGCGCTCCGTAAGTTGAATTCCACTATCGATCTCATCGAATGTTGCTAACGACAATACAGTGTCTCCCAGATTCCCGATGGTCAGATCCAGGCTAGCACTTCCGGTGCTCCCGTGAGCCAGATCCCCGACGGTCAGATTCAGGCCAGCACTGCCGCTGCCACCGGCGCTCCCGTCTCCCAGATCCCCGATGGCCAGATCCAGGCCAGCACTGCTGCCGCCACTGGCGCTGCTGTTTCTCAGATCCCCGACGGCCAGATCCAGGCTGCTCCCACTGTCAGCCCTGTTGCTCAGATCCCCGACGGTCAGATCCAGGCTCCTTACAGCAACGGTACTGCCACATCGGCCCCCGCCCCCTCTGGCACTGGTGCCATCGAATCGCCCGCTCCTTTCGAGGGCTCTGCCCACAAGGCCTACACCGCCGGTGCTGCCGCCGTCGTCGCCCTCTTCGGCCTCGTTGTTGCCCTCTAAGTGCATCAATCGCCAACCACAATATGAGTCTCAACTCATTGGCGGCTCAACACTCTTTAACGACATCTCCAACGGCGGCAACTGGGGCGGACACAAACGGCGTTCTTCTCAAATTTCACACTTTTTTTTCTTAGCAGCTTTGCTGTACATGATATTTCAATTCTTGGACATCGAAGGCAACATTTCTTCGAAGAATTAATGTTTCTATCCCTGCGCGACTGATATGGATCAGTTTTTGCGCAGCACAAAGGTAATGGCAGGGTCAGGATGGAAGCAAAATCGGGTGGTTCCTCAGCACTTTCTCTTTGCATAGCCTGGAAGTGCAAGCATTCCAGAGAGTAATTAGGATACCTTTCCAAAAACACACTTGAAACAGCAACGACTTTTCTTACATTCCTTCCCATTAATGCGTGATTGTTTGTATCCTGTAGAGATTTGAGAGCTCTTCTTCCTATATGTCGAGAGCTCTCAACGTCGTCGAATACAAAGGTACCAGTAAGCGGTTCCTGAAACGAACTGTGCATTGCAGCTCGAGCTCCAAGAGGTGTGGCAGCCAGCGGCTACGACGCGCGGCCCACAAGCCGCGCATTCATGCCGGCGCACCGAAGTGGATTGTTAGGTACATAAGCGAGAACGGCCTGGCGAAGAGACCGCGGCCCATGGATATAGGTTGAGGTGGAGTAGTTACAATACTTATTCGTGCTTTTCCTCCCGCTTCCGGGCCGATACTACATTGATGCATAGACCTCGTATTCATCAGTGATGGGATCGCGTGAATGTTGGTTGGGGCTGGGAGATGTCACCTTGTGCATCCTGTTGGCCTCTTCTCGGGCGAATTGCGCTTTGTACATTTGTACGCGGTATCGATCGTTTCACAGCCTGCTTGTTTCGGCGAGAAAGGGAGAGGCTTTAATCCCAGGCCTCGGTTCACATGATGGCATAGTAACGCGATCGCTGTCTATCATCAGATAGGATACCATAAGAATATGCTCAACTGTGTATCGATTTTGCATGAGTTGTTTATCGACCTTAACACTACTCGACCTATTGAGGCACAAACGTCCCATTGGCACACTCGAAGCCCAAAGCAGGATTCTGCTCCGCGCCGGCATTGAAGCATATGACACTGGGAGCTTCCTGCTTCTGAGGGTAAATGTTGATGCCATAGGTCTCAAAGCCGCTGCATGACGTGTTCGTGTTACACTCAATGATAAGAGCTTCGGTCTGAGTGAGGTTTGGGAGGCCTTGATCGTACCAGCAGGGCTTTCATACACGATGTGGTTAGCTTGGCTGTCGTCCACTTGCAGATGTTTGCTGAATCTTACGTTTGTACGGCAGGAGCCGTCGCCAGGGTTGAAGCTATTGATGTCGCCGGTGAAGTTGCCGAAGGTGAAGTCGCGAAGCTCGACGCTGGAGTTGTTTGGGCGTTCGGCGCTGCCGGCGTTTCCTTGGTCGACGTAGGTCTAGTCAAAGTCAGTCATTGCTCTCGATGGACGTTTAGATTGACAGTGACTTACTTGGGTGATAAAGACAGGGAATGTGACGTTGTGGATCTTGATATTGGTCCAAGAAACATTGCTCACGAGACCTTGTCCACCGACCCAAGACTTCAGACGTGCAGCGTACAGACCGCCGGCGACGGTGATGCGGTCAAAGTGGATGTTGGAGACGTTGGCGAATTTGCCCTGGCTCTTGCCGAGAGATCCAATCGATAGGCCTGCAAGGTGGTGTTAGCAAGAACTTGTACTAAATAAACTTGGTGTGAGAACTGATGCTGCCACTCACCATGCGTTTGGTAACCAATAGTCGAGTCCGAAACATAGAGATTGTGGGCACCATCATTGACAGCTACTGCGTCGTCGCCATTGTAGGCCACCAGGTTCGTGATACGGACGTTGGAGGCGCCAACATCGAAAGCATCTGTGTTGAATGGAAAACTCTCCCATTTGTCAGATACAGCATCGACAATCGAATCAGAGATGTCGATGTCACTGCCGCGAATCTGAACGTTCCAAGCAATGGGCTTGCGAGACTTCAGACGTTTGATACTGCCAGATTTCACGTTGAAAATCATCAGATGCGGGCGTCCAGTAATGCCGGTCCCATTCGAAGGGTTGGCATCCCACCATTGTTGTCCGTAGGAGTTGATCCAGCCGTGGTTTGGGTCCTGGCTACCCGTGTAGTGAATGTTCGAGCCCTGGAAGTTGAACCACCAGATAGTCTCTGAGCTCGCCAAGATGAGTTTGCGAGTTGCCTCAATGTCTTGCGGGAGATGCAGATTGCCCAACACTTGAATGTTTACATCGGACAGATTGCTGGCGAGGATAGGTGTGAAGACGTTGTAGTTTACACCTACATACAGTCAGACTTATAATCAGACATATACTGTCTGGCGTATGACCGACCTTCTGAGAACACCACGGTGCCGCCGCTCGCACAACTTGCAAAAGCTGAAGCAATGGCTGGCGAGTCATCCGCGGTACCGTTGGAGGACGTGTAGCTGGAAGGGATGGTACATGTCTTGCCAGTAGTAGAGTTCTGCGCGAGAACAGCAGAGGCGCCCAGGCCAATGGAAAGAAGTAATGAGATCATGTCGGACGACACAGTATGCGAGACAGTATCCGAGACTACCTTGAGAAGGGAATTATCGCGTCCTTATACAAGCCCCTGAACTACCACGACTCCATCAAGCCGTGTGTATTCCTACCGCATGATGCTGATATATGAGACGCACACGGTCCATGTGGATGGAATCAATTTGTCCGTCGGCGAACTAGGTTGTTGCCGAGGATAATTGAGATTGAATAGTAGAGTGTTTGACAGACTAAATCACAGGGCTGATGCAGGTCCAGTGGGGATGAACCCACATCCCCGGTGCCGAATATCCGCAGCGTCGCCAAGGTGACGCATAGTGCAGCATCACAAGTTCGCATTCATCTTGTATCACCAGCAAGAAAAATGCATTAGCAAGTGCCATGATGCTTACGCATTTTAGTAAACATACGCAGACATCATCACTATAGACCATAGCATGTGGACTTCGTCAGAGTCACAGCCCATCGATCTGATGCTCGGGAGTGGCGAAGTCTTTCGAATTGGCTGTAAACTTATGCCCAGAAATCGCAAGTTAGAAACACCGACCTGCCGCCTTCATCACACAGAGCCGCATGCCCCGCCAGGCATAGTCGTAACCAGCGTATTGGTAGTCTTGAGACGCATATGTTCCTGCTTCGTGGCAGGCCATTCTCTGGTCCCTCCCCATCCTCCATACACAAGGTCGCCAAAGCCATACAACATGGAGACGAACGCACGGTTTGTCTGCGGGCGCGACTGAGGAGAGATGGGATGACGTGCTAAGGCTCACTCATACTTGGCTCATGTGACTATGTTCTCTGCTCGGAGGAGTCTGTAGCTTGTACGAACACCTTCGCCCAAAGCCAAGAACACCAGAACGTCGTTTCTGCGACGGCGGCAACTCCCAAAGCACCATACACCACAAAACGTACTGTCGGTGTAGCGCCGAGCTTTTTGAGGTTGAACAGATGGTTCCCGTCAGTGTTCTTGGTTTGATGATGAGGCGTCCGGTCCGCCAGGCCTCTTGCGATGATGGACGTTGGTATACATCGACTGGCCCTGCGAGATGTGAGGAGTGCAGTGAGGCAGCGAGGGTGTAATATGGTATTCATGGCGTTTCGTGCTTCTCTGGAGCGAGTCTGACTTTCGTAGGTATCTATGAAGACACTTTACGGGGTAGGTGAAGCTGGATGGGTCAGATAATATTTATGCTTGACTGATCAGTGTGCCAGTCTCTCTAGACTGGCCACCGTGCAAACAACGTCGGCTTGAGCAACGATGCGAAAGCGACATGGTCGCGAGGAACAACCGCCGGGAAATTCTCTGCGGCCCCCTCCCTGCCCGCTTCTATCGCATGACCACTATTGTAGCAGGGTACCATGTAATCGACACGACCTTCGTGCCTGACCACGAATCATTTGCCCTGTTCAAGTCTAAGCAATCCACAACCAAGCCTTGTGCAGCCAGTTCTTTGGAACAGGCTCTGTATAGGACGCGGAAAGTTCATCCATTTCCTTCTTGCCTGTCACGATGTCTATTTCGTTGACCTTTAGAGCAAAGGGGGTGCGCTTAAGAACTTTGTGCGCAACATACAACGCGACGAAAATTGGCAGCGTGATATATGCTGCGAGAAAATTTGCAGCCGACCAGTTCTCAGGAAAGAAGACGTGGAAGCCGTTGGTGAGTGTCAGGATGACGAGGACGAAGAGAGCGACCCAGGTGGCGTAGGGCTGGAATGGGGTCTTGAATGGCAGAGTATCATATGCGTCATTGTACAAGATCGCCTTGCGAAAGCGAAGATATGTGATCAGGCACACTATCCAAGCGATGAAACCGGAGATAGTAGAGATGTTGACAAACCAGGTGAAGACCTGAGCGCCGGAGTTGGACACGTTGAGATATGCGAGGAGACCGAACGCCCAGGTGGCAAGAATGGCTGTCCACGGCACGCCGTATCGGTTTGTTTGAGAGAAGATCTTCGGGGCTTGCCCTGTCAACGCCATCCCGTACAGAATTCTGCTCCCACTGAAGAGAAACGCGTTGCCTGCACTCCAGGCAGATGTTAGGATAGCAGCATTGATCACATGGTTCAGAACCGGGATGCCTGCATTCTGGATACCAATGACAAACGGCGACGCGCTAGCATTCGAGTCTGGTGACAGGAGTCTCGGGTCGTCCGAAGGCACGATGACACCGATGATCAACGAGGCGACGCCGTAAAAGATGGCCAAACGCCATATAAATCGCCTTGCCGCCTTTGGAATGTTGCGACGTGGCGCTACTGTTTCACCAGCCGCCAGTGCTATCAGTTCCGGTGATGTGATGAAAGCAAATCCGGCTCTGACGAACGCGGTCCAGTACCCTAAGAATCTGCCAGTATCTCCAGGGACAAGGTATGGCGTAAATGCGCCAGGAGTGTTCCAATACCGAAAACCGAGTCGACTGGTTTGCTCGGGGCCTCCGCCAAAGAACAACACTATGCCGACGATAATGAGGCCGATGATCGTGATCAGTTTGATGCTTGCGAACCAGAATTCGGCCTCGCCAAAGAATGGCACAGCGATGACGTTGAGCAGCAGAATGGTCACTAAGATAATAGTGATCCAGACAGCTGGAGACATGTCCGCATCCTTTGAAGGGGCGTGAACAATTTAGCACTATATTCTGATCGCAGCAGATAGATGGAGATAACATACCCAATAGCTCAACAATATGCTTCCAGCCGTAGCCTCCGCCGCAACAAGTATTGCGTAAGCATACCAATAATTCCACCCTGTCGCGAATGCGAGCGAGCGATCAACGAACCTGCCGACGAAGTATGGAACAGTTATGCCACCCATGGGCAGATAAGTTACCATCTCTGCAAGAGTGTTCATGACGACGTAGACGATTACCATCATGCTGAGATAGCACATAAATAGCGGAGCAGGTCCAACGAGACTGAGGATGGCTCCAGATCCAACGAATAGGCCTGTGCCGATGGCACCACCGAGTGCGCTGCAGAGGCAGTCAAGGTCAGTTGAGCTGTGGAAGCAGAGGGGTGTAGATATACTTTGGTATACATGAAACTTACAGAAACTGTATATGGCGACTCTTCAAGCCACGTTTGGTCTCACCACCTTCTCCAGCGATGGCGCCCTCGCGGTACACATGGTCGGCCTTTTCGTGGCCACGCGTTTCGACGTCGGGCTCACCTCCTTCACTCATCGTGTTGGCCATCAGGACCCGCGTCTGTGAATCAGTCGAGGGCAATTGTGATTTGATTCTCCTTGTAGAACAGTGTCGGTCGCGAAGGGGCCGTAGATGTCGAATCGAGACCAAACAATATCGGTCGGAAGACAAATTTGCGACTGAGGCAGAGGTGCCGAAAGGGTCGATTTTGCGTAGAGTCGCAGTGACGACAAGCTCTGAGCGTCTTTCGGTTGGCTGGTTGCGGTGAGCTTGCAGGCGAACAAGGATGCATAAGCTTGAAGATGGCGGAGGGGTCGTTCCTCCATGACACACAATTGCAGCTTGAGCGTCATTCCTGCAGGTGAATGTGACAGTGTTCGCAAGTGACTCGATCCTGCGACGCGCTCTGCGTCGCTTTACGTCGGCATACACGATGAGGCTGACTTGCATGGGTAACAGGTTGTACAACAATGCGATGGCAGATCTATCGATGGTCAATGCGGCGTATCGAAAGGCATATATGTTAATACGGTCTTAGACTATATCGAACGCTCATAGTTATGCTCCTGGGCACATATGGCCTCGGCCTTGACTTGTCAAAAACCTCACCTTCCTACTGCGGGTATTCAGCGGCCAACACACCACTGTATGGAGACTCGCAGCCTGATCGAGTTCGTCCAGGACTAATGTCGTTTGATCTGACCTGACACGTCTGTACGATGGGTATGGCATCATTGTCACTTGAGAGCCTTTTCCCCTTGTTGAGATCGAATTGAGCTGAAAGGCCACGTTCTCGTCGAGGGTGACATTGCCGCTAATGCTTCTGATAGTGAACATTCTCCAACATGCTCCGAGTCAGGCGTTTCGCTTTCCAGTGTCCGCATCTGTCCGCATCGCTTCCGTCTTTGAGTCGTACATGCTAGCAGTGCGCCATCCTGTTGTGTACGTTTGGCTTGTACATATTTGTATATGGGCATAGGTTCGCTGGCATCGGACTGAGAAGTCCTCTAATTAATAACCATGACAATTGGTAAGTTCTTGAAGATGCAAACGCCGTGTTAACACGAGCCTACATATGTACAGGCTCATCGAGTAGCTGAGCATGCATCTGAATGTATACCTCGGACGTTCGGTTTCCTTCGGCTGCCGTCTCTTCGAAGGGAAGAGAAATCTTGGTTTCAGTGTGACGGAGATTCTGTGGACTTGGAGCACGCATGCCATGGCGTCTGCGCACTTCCAGCGAGGCTATTGCCCTTTCTCACTTGCCACGCTTTCAGATAACGTCCATCACGGTCTCCTGGCGAAATGTCCGCGAGCTGATCTAGCCAAGCAGTGACCATATCAGGGTGTGTCGCTTGAAAACCCTCCGCGGATGGTTTCTCGCAATTGCCCCTTGGCCTTGTGGCTGCAGCTCAAATTTGACTTTCCCATCGTCGGGGATTCGCCTCGTGATCAGTAATCAATTGGCACTCGCCGTCTACTTGTGTGGTTCTACCTTGCGAGACTAGCATCATGCGACTTTCATAGCATCCTCTTTGCTGGGTGACAGCGTGAGTATTGTACCATGAATGTCCATCCCTCACAAAGACGTTTCGCATGCGAATCCTGCAAGAAGCACAAGGCGAGATGCCAGCGAATACAACAAACTGACCCGAAGTGCTCACGATGTGCCATGCTAGGCGTGGAATGTGATCCAGGCCATCAAAAAAAGGTCGGCAGGCCGAAACGATCAGAGTCCATCTCTGTACACAAGGTGCTCAAATCGTCAGGGACCTCTTCCAAGAAGAAATTCAGGGAAGCGAACAAGGAACACCATCAGCCACAACATAGTCCTCAAAGCCTTATCTTTTCCAATGGAAGCTTTGACAGATTAGATCCAATGCTGGTACTACCACAAACGAGAGATATTCCTATCACTTTGCATGCGTCGATGTCCGGACGAACGCATACACAACAGAGTCCTCCCACGGCACCGTTGGCTTGGGGTCTACAACCGTGGGTTTCTGACGAGCGACTATTGGTTGACGCAAGCAATGAAACGAGCCCAGTGGATCAATACGCTACTATGATCATGCCACCGTTCTACTCGAGTCCAGACGATGTTTCCGACCCAGAATCAGAATGGCCAGACATCTCAACTATCCCTCTGTCCCTACACGCAGACTCGCTCGCTTGGCTCTCGCCGCCTACTCCCACAGAGCGAGACCGTGGTCCAAAGCTTACTGGAGTCATGTACTTCAACACCAAACTTCGCACCGTGGTCAACGAACCTGCGTCTTTGCATTACGCTACTACGAGTCATAGCGAGCTGCCAGACATCGCAGACACGTTGTCGAGAATTGGGCAGGACTTGGACCTCCGGCGTGCAGCCGTCAGGTGCCATAGGTCAGTCCTGAGCCTGGATGTCTTGATCTACAGACAAGGTCCACTCTTCATCGATGGCTACACTCTGGGTGAGTTCCTCATCAGCACTTCTCAGGACTTCCTGCATATCTTGACCCGGCTGCAAGCAAGCAGGAAGTGGAAAACAAGTACATCATTCCGCACCATTGCTATGTCGCCAGAGTGTTTGCCTCACGCTCTAGCTTATACGATTTCGAGCATCTTCTCTCAGCTCATCTCCTTCTGTGAGCTCTTCCTAGAACACCTGACGGGCCGGATTGAACGAGCTTCTACGCAACCAGTCACTCCAATTCCTGGCCTTACGCTCAATGGGAAACCTCTGGACAGGCCATGCGATCAGGGAGTGTTATTTTGCAACATTGTGCTTGGGATCTTGGAGGAATTGGAGAATGTGCTCGGCTTCGGGACGGATAGCGAAGGGACAGGCTTGCTCTCCACCAAGCAGATCGACGATCTCTGGAGTCACCTAGACTGCGGCGAGGGCGTTGTGTCGGGCTATGGCATTATGCAACCTGCAGATGTGAAGGCACTGTTTCGTAAAGCTGCGGCCGTCTTTGGGCAGTTGTCGCTAAAGATGTAGCCTCGAATTCAATGTGCAAGTACTTGTATAAATAGCTTGCCGTAGGGTACACAGGCGGTACAAGACAGTTCGTGGGTCTATATCCCAAGTCATGGCCTGCGTAAGAGAGGTGTTGTACACCTCGTGTTTCGTTGCTTACAAGCTCATGCTGTCCGAAAGCCAAACTTACTATAAAATAGCTCTGGTTGGGCTCACTGCGCTCTGGAACGAAGTTTGTGTTTCGGCAGACCCATGCAGCGCCATGGAAGTGACACAGCTTGGACTAGCTGCATTGCCAATAGGTGGCTGATGATCGTGTACAAGTTGAGATGTTTTGGACGCTCGGCCTGCAAGTCGTCAATGATGTATCATTCCGCCGAGCCTGTCATAGCCCACGATAGTTATCGAGTCTTACACGACAGGAGCCTGAGAAGCAGATAACTTGAGGATGGTATTGTCTTGATGGAAGGTGTTGTTGAAGGACGTGCTCACACGGAGGAGGGGGGTGCCAAGCCTGGCTTCTCGACTTCATCTCATCGCAAATGGCACCCGATGCGAAGGCATCACATGAAAGAAGCTCACGCACGCTTTGACGACTCGCGTGAAGCTGAGAGCTTCGTCTTCAAGCCCACTGTCAGCTTTTTGAGACCGAACCCCGTCGTGACTTGTCTCCGGCTCCACGAGAAGTCTTGTATCTTACGCGCCAACACCGCGATGTCTACGCCGCCAGCTCAATCAGGCGGGTTCATCCTCTCGCCTCCGCCCTCGTCAGTGACATCCGCAATCACAAATGCAAATTCAGAGCTACCGCACCCTCGCTCGACTCCCTTGAAGCCTGGTGGTAGCAAAGAAAGCGCGTTCATTCGCTATGTGGACGAACGACTGCTCAAGATCCAGAGACGCTTCGCCAAGCGCGAGACACCTTCCCTCAATGGCGACGACGCAGAAAAGGATGCTGCTGCGATATGGGATAGTGTACAGGGATACAAAAGTATGCGCGAAGCATGCAAAGACCTCGAAGATCTTCTGGGCGTAGTGTGGGTAAGTGGAACGCCAGGCCTTCAGATTCCATACCTGATCAGCTTGGCGCTCCTATTGACAACCATTATTGCCGGTATGCCTGCCAATCCGAAGCAGCTGTTCAGAGTGCTGGCCAAGTTGGACCACGCGTTTGCGAGCCTGTTGCAAGGCAAGGATGTGGACAGTGGAGAAAGGCTGCCAGGATTTGAGAACAGAAGAGGCGTGAGCGGAACTGAGAAGGTACGGATACGAAGCTTGATCGAGAGGACAAGGAGGAGTGTCATGGAAAGTCTGAAATCTGGAGAGCTTGACGATGCATATGAGTCGGATGAGGAAGATGATGACAACGACGAAAGAATGGACACGGATGGCGACGACGGTCTCGAAGGCGAGCTCATATTGGAAGGCGATGGACCATATGCTCCAGGGCATGAAGAGGAATCCTGGGAAATGCAGATTGCAAGGGTGTACGATCGAACTATGGTCGAACTTGGAGACAGCCTGGAAACACCAAATATAGGTATCATTACCGAGGGCTGAGACTGAACAGATCGAGTTGTCCCAACGTATTCGCTATTACTCCGAGCCCATGGACGGACACTGTCGTTTGTCCGGCAGTAGATGCTGCTGGTGTACGTCGCTGGAATCCAACACCAGCGATGTCTGACGCTCCAGGTCGCATTCGATAGCAGCGGATCCTGCGCCACCGCGAGGTTCTCCCCGGCCTGACGACATTGGCCCACTGGTGTAAGTTGCTGACAGGGCTGCGCGGTCTGGCGACCAGCATGACAGCGTCCGAACGACCTCACTGTCAAGTGGTCTTACACGACGGGAACGATGTACGTTTACTTGGTTTTGAGAGACCTGGCGCAGCAATACAACTCGTGCGTGCGTGGCCAATGATACGTTCGCATCTATGCTCTGCAGCTGAGAAGGTCAATGTGTAGACATGCTCCTCCGTAGCGCACCACGAATTATGCCTCATCGGCTGATTGTTGTGGCGGAAGCGCGTCTCTAAGCTCAGATACACAAACAAGCCGAACAAAACAAAGTGCGAAAGCCGCCTTCTTTCAGACCGAAACGCCTTCTTTGCCTTGATCATCCTCAACTTAACACATTTTCGTCTGCCTTCAACAGGTTCGCGGAACCGTAACCACCGCCTTCATCCGTCATGCCGACGTACCATTCGTTGGGCATCTCCGCCTCATTGCTGGTGACCGATCTTGACCAGACGCTATCCGACGAGATCGTCCTTCGCATGGGCAAGAGCCTCCAGCAAGACACCAAGCGCATTCAAGATCGGCTTTCTAATGGTCACGCCTTGCGAGAGCAGCCGCCCGACTCCAAACTCCCCAAGGTAGGCATTTTTCAATTCTTGGGTGAAGATGAGGACATGGTGCTTCTGGTGGTAGAGGCAAGCGACGGGCAGCAGCAGCGCGACGAGGGTGGCCCTGTCGAAGACGGCGTCGATGTTCAGGGCGAACTTCCTGAGACTACTAACGCAGTGCCCACATCTACAAACAAGACCTCGCTACCCCTCCCGACGCCGATGCAAAACATCGCAGGGCGCAAAAAGAGTAAGCG
>Ga0265797_10007732_pt1 | contig 14551 bp, 18 predicted proteins | sample P2T30metagenome_FD_192433 | JGI IMG/M metagenome (GOLD analysis project Ga0265797, IMG submission 192433) | Plant litter microbial communities from East Loma Ridge, Irvine, California - P2 T30 | ecosystem: Environmental > Terrestrial > Plant litter > Unclassified | place: USA: California... | reverse complement strand
GCTGTACCTGTCATGATACTATCAATCGGAAGAGCCCTATTCCGAACATATTCACAATCACAGTGGGACGCCAAGTCAGCAAGACTGCCACGTTAGCAAGGAGAAATCTGCGCCGGACACAGAATAAAGATGTATCAGCGGATGTGTGTGTGTGCAGATTTATCTGGACCATCTGGGAGTGTGATATCCTTGAAATCTTGCATGCAAGTCACGTGGCAGACTGCGCGCAAGCTATACCTCTGGACTTCCTTGTACACCACCCACCCACCATGCGAACAGCGCATGTGGTGCAGAGAAATCCCTCCGGGCCCTGTGAACCTGCTAGCCAGGAGGCGACAAAGCACCTGGAAACGATATAAGCATATCTTGGATCTGCGTTGACTAGAACTCTCAACACACCCACACATACGGCGCAAGGTCATAATACCCACAGTAGGAGTAATAGTGCGTTTGCTTATTCTTGTTCTTGTTGTTGTTCTTGTTTCTGTTTTTGTCTAATTCTCATTGTTCTAGTTTGGGGTTTCCTTGCTTTCGACCCAATTTGGGGTAAAGGTGGAGGAGCAAGGGGGAATGATGAAATGGCCAGTTTGCTTTATGATACCTTTGGTTTCATTCTTCTATTTATTTTTTAGTTATTTTAGTTTTGTTCCTGGGTTTTAATACGAGTAGGTGTGAGATGGCCATCGCTGAGGAAAGGAGAGAAAGAGAGAGACACAGTAAGAGCAAAGGGATGAGGAGCTGACCGCTGACCGACAATGTGTATGTAAAAAGGGGGAGAAATGGACAAAGGAAAGTAAAGGTGTGTATAGTTCAAGAAAAATGACACTATGCTACCTAGGGTTCGACTGTGTCAATGGCGACGGTATTTTGGTTGGGTGGATAGTGGGGAAAGAGTGGTTTGAGCTGAGCTACTTGGGGGAAGTGCAAGATGGATTGAGGAAGAATCAGCAATAGTAGTAGTAGCAGCAGCAGCAGGCTGGATTGATAAAGTACCGAAATACTATTATATATTACCACTTCAAAACATGTTCTTCCTTCTCCAGCGACGCAAGACTACCACTTGTTTGTTTTGTTTTGATTTGGTCTTCCTCCTTCAACGCCTATATACAACAACGCCTTTTGCTTGCCCATGTTTGTCCCAAAATGCCTAAACCAAACCAAACAAACTACGCCAATCGCCCTGAAATGATGAGTATGCTTGCTTGGTCAACTATGCGGTGCGATTAAAAAAAAAGCAACAAATGCTATCAAGAACAGGACGTGTCAAATAAAGCAAGGCGATGATGTAGTATATCAACTCCACTGTCTCAAATCCCGGCTGAGAGGACCAAATCAAGCCTTCAACCTCCTCTCTTCACACCGCACGCAAACCGGATCCTCACTCTCGCCTCGCAAAAAGTAGCGTCCATCCTGAAAGGGACCAGAGCACAACTAAAACAAAGTCTCGTTAGCTAATTGTTTCCAATTTTGCAGATACAAGGGAGTAGCAAAAGCAGGAACGGGAGAAGAAGAAAAACTTACCACACACACAAAGCACCCAACATGCCACTCCGCCCCAAGTGCTTTGACAACCGTGTCTGTTACCGGCTTCCTGCATCCCTTGCATTTCGTGCTGTACCGATGGGTATGGCAGTTTACACACCATGCATACCCGTCCTTCTCCACAAAAGGCGTACTGCTATCAAACGGATCACCGCACTGGGCGCAGAAGAAGTGGCCAGCATGCCACTCCGCACCACATGCCACAATGACCTCACCTTCAATAGGTGTCTTGCAACTCTTGCATCGAGGGGAGAAGAGCTCGTGGAAGTCGAGATGGCAATAGAAACGTGGGGATTCGTCGGTGCCATCATCGTGCTCGAGGCGTGCCATGTCATCGGCTGTAGCATGCGAGGGGAGATAGGGTATGTCTTGACCGGATAGGCGGGCGCGTATCCGATGAACGCGCTCGGCGTGCTTGTTCGAGGGTTCGGGATAGAAGGCTACGCATTCGAGATGCTCACCACATTGATAGCAGGCGAAGCATTCAGGGTGGAAGCGTGATCCACCTGCAGACACAATACGGCCTGCGATTGGCAGGGCACATTGGGTACATAGAGCACCCGTACGGACCGTGGTTGGTGTCCAATGGCCACCACGATTGGCAGGGGTGCCGTTGAAGCTATGGGACTTGTTGTGGGCATTTGGGATTGGTAGTGGTCGTGTAGATGCAGCCGGTCCGAAGCCGCTAGGTGCGTTTATGCTAATCGCTGGCGTGACGGATACCGAAGGGGTGTTGCTGTGGCGTCCTCGCGTTGGTGCTGGTGACTGGTTGACAGAAATGGTTGGGACATCAGGGGTTACGTTGATGGACGGCGCAGTCACGCCTCTTCTCAGCGCAGGTGTTTCGTTTACAGAGATACTCGGAATCATAGGAGCACTACCTCTTGTCCCCCGGCTCGCTGGCGACTCACTGACCGATATACTTGGGGTGGGTGGCGTGGCAACCGCTGATGGAGTATTGGACCTTCGGTTGGTTTGGCCATTGACTGAAATCGAAGGTGTCTCAGAGACTGAGATGGATGGAATAGGTGGTGCTGGCGTGGTCCGAGAACGCGTAGAAGAGGACTCGGAGACGTTGATGGTAGGTACCGGTGATGCAGAAGGACGAGTTGGTATGTTTGCTTTCCTCAGGGAACTGATGAGCGGTAGTGGCCTCGTCGGAGCCGGGGATGGAGGATCCTCGTAAATATTGATAACAGGCTTAGCTTGCCTGCCTATCCACGAGGTCGGGGCAGCATTGCGAGTGGATGGCGTAGTTGGCCTCGGTGTGGTGCTTCGATTGGGTATCTCCGGTGCTAAAACGGACGATTTATTGGTGTCTGCGCTTGCGGGTGGTCTTGGAGTTGTGGACCGTGTAGGCACATCCGGTGCCAGACTAATGGTAGGTACAACAGGCGCTGTTGCAGCGTGCTCGAGTGGCGGTGGCCCAGACTTGATTGGATTCAGGGGCCGTGGCGTTAGCTCGGGTATAGCAGATACTTCTTCTTTCAATTCGATGATGTTCCAATCCTTCTTAAAGGAGACAATAGGCCGCCCTGGGGCGTCTGAGACGGCAGTGGGCGTGGGCAGCTTCGGACTGCGGTCCTTCAAACGAAACCCAGTGGCAGCACGGAGCTCGTCGCTTCTGATCTCTTTGCCATCCTTCATCTTCACCTCGGGAACATTCTCAACGTCTGCTTTAGCAGGCTCGGCAGGCTTTGCTTCGCCAGAGTTCAGCGTGTAGGCTGCGTTGCGTGACTGTGTGGGAGGGTTCTTCTGTATCTCATAGCGGTCTAATCGTTTGGAGGCCATGGTGGGGTCGGTGTTGGATCTCATCATGGGATTGCCCTTGATTGACTGGAAGCGCATAAAAGGATTGCGTCTTATGCCCAGCGGTAGCTTATCAGCTTTTGGAGGTTCAGCGGTGGCGGTGATGGCAGGCTTAGGTGCAGGTGCGGACGGTGCTTCTTCCTCGGGCTCTTCGTATATCTGATCGTTCGGGTTCTGGAAGAGGCTTCCGCTCGTCGTACGGCGCGGTCCGCTGCTTCTTCGCCGCTGCTTGAAGTCGGGGAGATCGGAAATGGCTTTGGCGAGTGCTGGCGACTCGTCCTTTTTGCCCTTGGTAGATGATGATGTTTTGTTAGAGGCTGATGTATCCGTACTGCCTCCTTGCCCATTGCTCTGTAGGCTGCTACTCCTGCTCCCTGAAGCAGCACTGCTCATCGAATGTCGCTTGCGCAGTTTGGAATTGGCCCGCTGAAGATCCTGGTCCTTCGGTTCGACGCTCCGACTCCTGGGCGCGCTGCCCTTTTTTGCCAGGCCCGGATAGGAATACGGTGCATTTGGGTTATTCTCGGCAGCCTGTGGATTGCAATGCTTCCAAACCAACTCGGCGGCCTCGTCCCGTGCCGCCTCGAACAACTTTTCCTCCTGCGCAAGATCCAAGTCCTCCATGGCGACGCGTATGGCTCGGGCTTCGTCCTGCTCCACCTGGCGCTGTTCGCGTTCGCGGTATTGCACGCTCGAGATGCGTGATGGTGAGGAGGACCTCGATGTGTTGCGCCCGCGCGGTGGTTGTACAACCGGCCTTCCAGGGCCCTTGACTACCTCGTCTATACTCAGCTTCGACGGCGTCCGGCTGTGTCGCTTGGGTTCGTGCGAGGAAGCGGGTCGGGCGTCGGCGTCGGCGGCGGGCTCTGCAAAGGTGCGCTGCAGCGTGGCTACCGTGTGCGAATCCGACATGCGATTACTCGCTCTGTTCGACCATGTGTTGAAATGTGCGGGTGCAGGGCGGGCTCCAGTAGGCCGAGCGGGGCGGTTGGTGCGGAGGTCTTGCAGATAACTCTCTACATGGGTCGCGGTCAGTACGGGGTGCTAGAATGCAAACATGTGCTGCTCACTCATTTGGGAGGGGGAATAGTAGGCTCCAGGCCCCGGCGACGAAGCACCGTCCCTTTCCTTTGACGTGAACATGTGGAATGCGCCTCGCCCGTGTCGGTGTTTACTGCTCTGTTTGCACCGAGGATGGATTGCAGGCTGCGAACGAAAAGTGGGGTCGTCTTGAATCGAGGAAATTAGGGAAACAGGGATAGAAAACGATGCTGGCAGAATTGAAGGAATAAGTGTACCACTGAGCTTTGGAGAAAGCGGTCGTGATGTGGTTGGGGTCTTGCACGTAGTCTGTTTCTATTGGCTTGTTGCTGTGGGAACTGAGGGTGTGACGTCCTGACCGCTCCTATGGACGGATCCCTGCATCAGCCGCATTATCCCCGGATCGTCAGCGTGTTGATCACCAGAGAGTCCAGGTCGCAGTGGTAATATTGAGCCACCATGTACTTTTGCAGTTGTATCCACGTTGATCAATGCTGCCGAGAGCCATTTCCCTGCCTGTCTACAACGCATAGAAAAAAGCAATCCAACACTGACTTCCGATCTGGAGCCATCTAGAAATCGATTAACAATGGCTCCCCGCACTCATGACATGCTTCAACAGCACGCCGTGATGCAGCCAAACGCCGTACCATGGTACTGGCAAAGCCGGTAAATGTCCGTCCCAACACGCCAGTCCTTTTACAACCAAGCCAAAGCGAAAGTGGGTATCCTGCTCTACACCAATCACAACGTAGTCATCTTCTTGTCCGCACAAACTCCACACTTCTCATCGTACTACAGACGTCTGCGTCTGTTCCTCGTGTACAGGGCCAACAGAATCCCACCCCATGGTCACAGTCTCCAATGCCGCATCCCAAGACGTGTTAACCATCGGTGTCAGCCCTGTTCCAACATTCACACCCATGTAGTCCCATTCGTTGCCCATCATGAAGCTGTCGTCATAGGCATCGTTGCCCGTGTTGCCCAAAGAGCTCGAGTTGTTAACAACAAACGGCTCGTTGGCAGACGCGAAATCTGCAATCCCTGTGGCGGCACCGGACGCCGAAACAGAGTATGCCAGCTTTGGTGACGCTCGGTATGGAACGTTGTGTTCGTATGATTGGCTGGGTGAGTATGGGGATTGTGATGTCGAACTGCCTCTTGACTTGGAGCTTAGTGTTGCAGAGCTGGTGTGATCGGTGCCTCCGGACAAGTCCATCTCATTTCTGTCACGGAATGCTACTCCTGTCGCTGTGTAATCCTGAGATCCTGTACGGACGAATCCGGTGTTTGAGGGGACCTGGGTAGACAAAAAAGCCGTGTTTTGCACACTCATGTTGATGCTGTTGATATTGTGGAGATGAAATGGTGGGCCCGAAGTGGCGTTTGCGTACTGCGTTTTGCTCAGCCCCGGTTGTGTTCTTGGATTGCCATTTCCAAACGTGTCAAGGGCAGTCGCATTTGGTTTCTCGCTTTGGTCCGTTGGTGCTTTATAGCTAAGGGAGTCAGCATTGAATTCTTCAGGCTGAAGGGGCAAGTACGACTACACTTACCTGGCGAGCATTTTACCCGGCCCCTGGAAATGACACCCAATACTCTCAGTCATATCCTGAATGGCCACTGGAATCTGATTGAGTTTGGGCTTAGACGGCGTGTACTGTTTCTGCTGCAGGCCCTGGATGCCAGCTGTCTCGAGGTCGACATTCAACTGCGCTAGGAAAGACTCGGTAAGTGGGTTCTTTCGGCGAAGGGCTTGCATAGCTTGTAATAGAAACCGTAACGAGGATTTGATCTGCTGATCATTGGGTCGCGTCATGAGATATTGGGCGAATACTCGTGCTGCCACATACACGCAAAAGGCAATGAAGGGATTCATCTACTTTCGTTAGTTTACGTTGAAACACTGTTTTTTTCTCTGAGTCTACTCACTACGCCCAGATCCATGTGACTAATCATTCGCATTATCGATGCTATCTCGGCGGCTGCGGTTAGACACCGGATTTTGCTCTCGTTGCCAACACTGGCTGGTAAATGGTGCTTGTCGGCTTTGAAAATGGCTGCTTGATGAAGACATATTGCCGAAGTGTGTAAGCACATGTTCGCGAAGACGACGTTGGGATCTGTGAGGCCATAGGGTAGCCGTAGGTGATCGGGTAGGCCTAGCAATGTTTGGAGAAGTATCTGCTCAATGTGGCGATGTCGATTCCAGTAACCGCCGTTGATGTCACCATCATTGTCGTCAGGCGCGGGCCGATGTAAATGAAGTAGATTGCGACCAAACATGGCCGCTGTAAAGACGGTACCGCCCATGGATTGAAGGTCTGCCTCACCGTTGTGGTCGAGAACCTGATCCAGTGATCCTGTCGACATCTCTTTGCTCTTCTCGAATGCTTCCTCGCTTGCCGGTAAGTTTGTCATGATCTGTTATCAAAGTCAATATGGATGTGTCCAATACGACGTAAAGCGCGACTCACGTCTCGCTCATCAATAGTCATTGGCCAGCCCGTGCCGATACTGGCATACCGATCTATGCAGAAAGCCATCCAGAATGTTCTTCGACGCTCTTCCCGCTCGGTCCAGTCTTTGGGTGGAGGTAGGCATTGCTTCACGTCGAGGCTGACTCCGTCCAGGCGATGAAGCTGCAACATCTGAGCGAACCGTATAGCCCTACCGACAGATAACCAGGCCCTTGGAAAGTACATTTGCTTGAACTCGTACGTGCCGGTCAAGATCCATGACTGGCAATGGGCAAGGTTCATGGTAGATTCTCCATGGCCTCGCATCTCATCCATTTGTGCGTACTTTCTCGAGCGCTGGTAGAAATGCTCCTGTAACCCATCGTATTTGTCCGTGATGGAAGCCGCGAGGGTCCACATGATATATCGCAGGCATACTGGCGGTCGCATGTGGGGGGCTAAATTCAAAGCAGCGAAGAAACGTGGTTTATGCAAGATGGGCATTGTGAGGTGGATTTTGGTGAAATAGATGTGATATCTGCCATGTGTCAGTAAATTCACAACGTCGCATGTCAAGTCTTCTGTACAAATCATCCATGATCTCTTGAGGTGGCAGGGGCTCCTCTAATCCGAGTCTGATCATCTCCCATGAGCCCTCTGGCCTTGCGCTGCTTCCGTTTGCTCGAGCATTGTGAAGCGGATCCGCGCCCAGCTCACTTGCTGTCCGGGCTCCTGCCTGGGGATTGCCGGTCGGAGTTGGGACGTGTCCGGGACTTGGTACAGCATTGTTCAGGGTATTCGCGACGTATGCGGAGGCGGGGTTTGGGCGCGTTGTGTCTCCGCTCGAATCGGGTGTATCCTGGTTCTTGAGAAGCGTCTCGACTTGTTCTAGAGACTAGGCATCAGTACACTCTCCCAAAGGACTTGCATGCGACAACCTACCTAGCCGTTGTTCGAGCAACTTGACATAGCCACGCTTAGGCCCACTTCTCTTCCTAACCTCGTCGTAGGCGCAGTCGTGGGACAATCGTTTACACGTCGAGCAGCTTGGTCGTGCGCCGTCGCATCGCAGTTTCCTCTTTCTACACACAACACAGGCAATCCGCTTTGCCCTGTTGACGCCGTCTTGCTGTGTTTCCTGGCCACCCGTAGTATTCGCTCCCGGTGCCTGTTGAGATAGGTCGTTGAAGAAAGTTTCGTCTGGAGACTCACTCTCGGGGGATGGCATAGCTGCGGGTTATAGGACGAGGTTGTTCGGGAGGTATCGCAAATGCGCCGTGGATCACAGAATCCCCCGCGTAAGCACAGCTTGAACGGAATGGGGAGGCTTAAGACACACACACACACACTACTTCTGGTACGATTGTGGAGCTCTGGGTCACATCGGCGGTACCACGGTGGCTTATGCCTAGGGTATCGTTGCAGGATAAAGAGATGTTGAGCACATGTGAATAGTCATTATTCGGTACGTACGTACGCGTGCGAGTGGCGCGGCAAGCTGCTAGGCACCAAACTCTGAGACTGCATGTCTACGAGAACATAGCTGGACTATGCAGTGCCTCTATCTGCAAGGCCGGCCATCCGTAGCGTGTGGTGCAATGAGGCTTGAGCGTTGTGATGCATGACTGGAACGCGAAGCCTTGGGACCAATACTTGCACATCCATCTCCCGAATGTCGGGATCACCGCAAGGAAACTTCCGATAGTTTTGATCGGACTACTTACCTAGATAGGCAGCCCTGATGCGCTCGTGGCTGACGTTAAGCCTCCGACACATTGGGGTATTCTGCCTTCAACATGTTGCCTGCAAGCAGAGCTCATTGTAGGCCTGGGTGCTCCAGACATGTCACATTCACCATCTGCAAATGTGGGGCTTTGTTCTAGCCCAAGACAGATGAAGATGCGACCGATCTACGTGCAATATCTCGTTTCAATTAGGCACTATTAGTCGCAATTCAGATCATGGTATCATCACTTAATACAGCCTAAATATATTTTCGGCTCAAGTTGCCCAACGACATCACGTGCAGCCAACCCTAACCCAAGGCCCAGCCGCGTCGGATGACAGTGACGATGATTGTCATTCAGCAAGGTACACAGCCACTCTGGACGGCGTTGGGAGTGCAGCAAGGTGAATGGCGTCATAGATTAAGCATAGGCGAACATGCCCAGGGTCAAATGCAACCGAGAAATTGCCGAAACACTATTCACGCGGACCCTGATTGCTGCTCCAGACAGACGTGCCTCAGTGTTTGACCATCTCGAGTGAGCAGGACTAGCCTGCTCACGTATATTGATAGGCAGGTATCATGCAATCATGGCATTTGGGTACAGCATGATATGATACATATATGTTTAATCTACTTGGACCTGCGCTTTCCTTGGTTACGCGGTCGGTCTTGAACGAGGAAGGTGTGTTTGTTTCTCTTGTGCCTCGTCTTGTAGCCTCCCTTTGCTGGAGTTCCCCAGGGACTGACAGGATGGACATTGCCCTTTGATTTGCCACGACCACCACCGTGGGGATGATCGGCTGCGAAGTGTTAGCACACTGCGAACTATCATGGAGCTCGTCTGAGTACTGACCTGCGTTCATGGCGAGACCACGGACTTCGGGTCGCCTTCCCAGCCACCGTGAGCGTCCAGCCTTTCCGAGAGATGTAAAGTGTGCCTGTGGGTTGCTTGCAACACCAATGGTACAGCATGCATTTGCGCTGACCTTGCGAATCTCACCGCTCTGTAGCCGAATGATGACATGCCTGATGGCTGTGTTGTCGCCCTTTTCGACTTCTTCCTTGTTGACGATGATGGCATACGTGCCCGCACTACGGCAAAACACACCTCCACCCTGGTTCTTAGAGCCGACATTGAAGACTTGGGAACCAAGTGGCACCATGTGGATGGGGAGACAGTTGCCGCGCGCTGCTGTCTTTGCGGCCAGCATACCAGGATCAATTCCGCCGCCCATGCTGGCAATCAGCTCCTTGGGGATACCGGTCCTGTAGCTCTCTACTACATCGCCGGCTCGCATTCCGTCTGCAGCAACAATGTACGACTTCTCGCCAGTAGCCAGGCGGGTGACGAGGGCCAGATGAGCGCTCCGGTTGGGATCATACTCTATCCTGTCCACAACATGCTTGCCGGGCAGGTACCGCTTGTAATCAACAATGCGTATTCTCCGCTTGTGTCCGCCACCTCTATGCCTCACTGTGACCCTTCCTGTGTTGTTCCTGCCTCCGAGGTGCTGTCCTTTCCGCGCAATCGTGAGACTGAGGTACGGTCGCCCTTTCCACAAGTGGTCGTTTACGGGCCGCTTGAGATGACGCAGTCCGGGAGTCCTGGGCTTGTACGTCCGCAACGGGATAAACTTTTCTTTTCGCGATCCCTCTTGTTTCAGGACGGCCGTGTCCGCAGCAACCGTAGGCTGTATCGATGGCGGAGGTTGGATATCAATGGCTTGGGCATAGGTGCGGGCACACAGTAGTGCCCTACCCAGACGCGAGGGCTGGAACCGACATATCCGCGGCTGCAACATTGTGTCGTGATGAGCCCCCGGGAGCCTTTGGATGCTTCAATGGCGGGCAATGAGCTTCGGCGGGTTGGCGTGCAGCTGCTGCCGGTGCCGGGCATGTCACGAATAATTCTCAGACAACGATGCCACAAGTGGCTAGCCCTTGTCAGACTGGCCGGAAATGGGCTAGTGGGACCAAGGTTGCGCCTTCCTTGCTAGGTGCAGCAGGCGCGATGTCCCAGCAACAACGTGTGTCTGCGCCCTCTTTCCTCCCCCCCCCCATCAAAACACAGTCTTCTCGCATTCACTACGCTGCACTTTCCACAGTCTGCTTTACGCAACATCCGAAGCTTGCCCGCCACTCGCCGTGCATCACCGTCGCATTTTACGCGTTGGGGCCCGGGGTTCTCTTAGGTAAGTTTCCATACGCGCCTGTGGGGCGTGCACTGTTGCGCTCTGCCAGCCTCGAAGTGCGATTTTGGCGCGTGGGACGTGGAAGGCCAAGCTAGCCTGCCCTCGCTCAAAACACACAACATACCCTCTCTACTTCCCACAACACACCTTGGTGCACCACCTCCACCTCCCCCTCCCCCCGACTCCACCCTTCCTGTACTTATTGCAGCTGGTCCTTTACTCCGTCTGCGCATTCACCACTCCACTCGCGCTCCAAGGGTGAGTTATCCAGCTCTTCCGTCACGTCACCGTCGCTGCCGCTCCCCGTCAAGCGTGTCAGGTCCACCAGCATTCGCGACCATCGGCCGTGGTTCTCTCTTGCAGCCTCCTGCTCGCATGCTACGGCCGTTGATGCGCTTGTGTTGTCAGGCCCTGATCCGCTCGCACGCGCTATTACACGCTCCATCGGGCCTTTGCTAACTCATCAAACAGTGTATCAAAACAAGCCCTACATCCGCCAACACCCACTGCAGATATACTCGACTACCTCGATACTTCTCTAGCTTTGATCAGCATACATAATATTGCTTGCAATGCCTCCAGCAGTACGTTGTCGCCCCGGACCAGCTCTCGTCCCGTCTGCCGCCATCAAGGACACGGGACTAGGCCATTTCCAAACTTGCTTACTAACACGTCCCCACAGGCTAGATCTCTCAGGCAACGTGCCGTCACGAATGAGAATGATGAGAATGCCACTACGACACGCTTGACGCGTGCAAAGGCCGCGAACTTGGGCGTGACAGAGTCTGCCGCCGACGTCCCCAAGAAGGCTCTACAAACCAAGAAGTCGACCGCCACTCTAGCCGGTGCCGCAACGCGAAAGCGTGCTGCACTTGGCGATGTCAGCAACGTCACGAAGACGGACGCCCTTGGTGCTGGCGCAAAGGACGGGAAGAAGACATTGGCGACCAAGGGCCAACTCTCAAAAGCCGCACAACCCACCAAGGTCCAGAAGCAATCCCGAGCCAACACAACGCGTTCTATCCTTGAGCCCAAGGACAAGAACACGTCAGAGCTGAAGAAGCGCCCTGCTAGCGGCAACGGCATCTCCGGTGTGCCAGCCAAGAAACGCACTACACAGGCCGCCAAGCCGCTCAAGGAGGAACCAAAAGAGGAGCCCAAGGAGGAGAAGGTTGAAGAAGAGAATGAGGAGGACGAGGAAGAGAATGTCGAGCCAAAGGAGAACGTTCCTGAGGCAGATGTCAAGGAGGTCAAGGATGTTAAGGAGGCCAAGCAAGTCAACGGCACGAAGAAGGAAGTCGAGGCACCGATCACTGAGGTTTTCTATGATGGTCCTGACCTGGACAAGGAGGACGTGGACGACCCATTGATGGTCTCCGAGTATGTCGTCGAGATCTTCGAGTACTTGAAGGAGTTGGAGATTGCAACTATGGCCAACCCCGACTACATGGACAGCCAAACCGAGCTTGAGTGGAAGATGCGCGGTATCCTTGTTGACTGGTTACTCGAAGTCCACACCCGCTTCCGCCTCCTTCCCGAGACACTCTTCCTCGCTGTCAACATCATCGACCGCTTCCTTTCTGCAAAGATTGTTCAGCTCGATCGTCTCCAGCTAGTCGGTGTTACCGCCATGTTTATCGCCTCCAAGTACGAGGAGGTCCTATCGCCCCATGTACAGAACTTCCGACATGTTGCCGACGACGGCTTTACCGAGGAAGAGATCCTCAGTGCGGAGCGCTTCGTTCTTGCCGCCTTGAACTACGATCTGAGCTACCCCAACCCTATGAACTTCCTTCGACGGATATCAAAAGCCGACAACTATGACATCCAGACCCGTACTTTGGGCAAGTACCTCCTGGAGATTGGGTGCCTCGACCACCGTTTCCTGGCTCATCCTCCGAGTCAGGTCGCCGCCGCTGCTATGTATCTTGCCCGTCTTGTCCTTGAGCGAGGCCCTTGGGTAAGTTCACCCACCACAACCCTTACATCACTCGTACCTTACTAACCTCTCTAGGACGCCACCCTTACACACTATGCTGGTTACACTGAGGAAGAGATCCAGCCTGTCCTGGAGCTGATGATTGATTACCTCTCTGGCCCCGTTGTTCACGAAGCCTTCTTCAAGAAGTACGCCAGCAAGAAGTTCCTCAAGGGTAAGCCACACCAGATACATGGTCACAGAAGCCTACTAACATGACCTAGCATCTATTGTACTACGCAAGTGGGCCAAGGATTACGTCTTGAACTTTGGTAATGCCCTTGAGGAAGAAGCTGTTGTCCCTTCCAAGACCAAGAGCCAGCGCTAAGACTGTTGTCTATTTTTCTTAGGCACTCCCGGTCTTTGGCTTAGGAGTCGCAAAGCTATTTCTTTTCGGCAATGTGCAACGAATAGAGGCTGACAAGGTGCGGGTATCGACCGGGAGCAAAAATTTACGATTGCATCCAGCCAACCATCCATGTTTGCATCTTGGCTAATACCATCTTCCGGTCGGCGTTTAATACATGGGAAATCAGTTGGTTTTTCGCTTCTTGTTTGGGTTTCTGTCTTACTTTGGAAGGGAGTTACAGGCGTTTATGAGCCATCCACGGAGGCGCAACAACGGTGCTTGCCTTTCCACATCACTTTAACTTCATTTCTCTGATAGCGGCTCTGGATACTCGCTCATAGCATTAGCGATCGATATACCAGGAATGGTGTGATATGGAAGAGGCTATTCCTTGGTGGAAGTGGTGTGGGGTGCGGAGTGTGGGAGTATCGTCCTTGGGACAACGAATGTGAAGTAGCTCCCAGTGTGTATGAGTATTGTATGTACGCACTGTTTCGCGTAAAATGGAGCAGAATGTTCAATTGGTGTCTTCCAATCGTCGACAAACTTGACTGAGCTTCATGTCCATGTGTGCACGACATTGCTATGCGGGTCCCCAGCCATGTCACGTCTTCGCGCAAGCCACCGACCCACCACGACACGTACAAGCCGAGGACGAACGCGATGCGCGCTCAGAAACTCGAAATGTACACGGTACGTCACACGCGCAGTTTCATGCGCCAATGCTGCTTGGTTCGGGTAAAGCAAAGCAAAGGGCGCCAGTCTGCCACGTCCGCCTCACGAAATCGCGATGAGCCAGCCGCGTGCTTGCAGCAGCTGTCCAAGCTCCTGCGATCTACCTCGGCTCTCGCACGTCGTCCAAATCGACGCTAGCCTCATTGGTCAACAGACCGGCATGGGAAGTTGCACACCGCGCGCCGTTCACTGACAAGCTGCCGCCGAACAATGACATTATTGTCGTGGTCGTGGGCACCCCATCTTTTGTTGCCAAACTCCATATTCCTTTGTTCGTAAAATTGTAACCACCTTTTACTCTTGCCACAACGTAACCTACCTGGTGGGTCATCATCTTTATAATATCCACAAATAGACGGTTACCGTTTACTTTACTCGAGCCAAACAACAACAACAACAACCACACCACATACGCCATGCAGGAAACCGATCTTCACTACCCACCGGAAACATGTCCTTTTTGCAACATTGCTGCTGCATTTCCCTTTCCAAGTCGAGCGGAAAGCTCACCGCAGCTATGGACAAGTAGTAGTAATGATGATGCTAGTAGTAGTAGTAACAGTAAGAGTGTAGAGTTGGCGTCGTGTATACCAGACGATGCCGAGAGTGCGCCGGAAAAGACGAGCCCGAGTAGTTTTGTGGTGCTGAGAAGTCGGGATGTTGTTGCTTTTTTGGATATTCTTCCCATGACCGGTGGTGAGTTTTTTTTTCTTTCCTTCC
>Ga0265797_10007731_pt1 | contig 14551 bp, 11 predicted proteins | sample P2T30metagenome_FD_192433 | JGI IMG/M metagenome (GOLD analysis project Ga0265797, IMG submission 192433) | Plant litter microbial communities from East Loma Ridge, Irvine, California - P2 T30 | ecosystem: Environmental > Terrestrial > Plant litter > Unclassified | place: USA: California... | reverse complement strand
GGTTTTGTGTTGGTGATCACGTTCCAGCCATCCCAGTCTTCGTGCTCGCTCTGGAACGGGATGAGCCACGGATCCTCTTCCGCATCGATGTTCGGGATGTCGTGCAGCGCCGCCGATCGCACCTTTGTGACTTCGACCCCTGTGAGATGTGACTTGGCCGCAATGGACGACGCGAGGGTATCCAGACCCGGGACGCTCTCGCCTTCACCGCCGGTGATGAGGACCAGGTTGATCAGGTGCAGAGTGCGCAGCGTGGAAGCATGAGCTAGGAGCAATTTTTGGAATCCTGAGATCGGGACGCACCAGCCTTCGAGCTCAAGGGATTTGAGGCGAGGGAAGCGGAGGGGCGAGATCATTTCGAATGGGCGGAGGACTTGGGGACTCGCTTGTTCCAGGAGGGAGAAGGCTTCAATGGGTCCTTTGGCGCCTAGCGCTAGGTGTTCGATGGTGTCCGGCAGGGCTTTCAGGAGGGTCTCGGCGGGGCCGGATGGGAAAGTAGCTTCTGTGAACAGGAACGGTAGGCGTATGGCCCGTAGGCCTCCGAACATCTTTGCCCATAGGTCGTTTTGCGATTGGTCTTCTTCGATGCCCATGTCCTCGATGGACAAGTAGTGTGCTTCCTTGTAGTTTATTAACGGCTCCTCGGGGGACGAGACCATCTCGTAGAAGTGAGGGCCGAAAGACACGGATTGCAATCCTCCTTTGACTTGAGCGATCGCTTTGAGCGCGGTGATTGCTTCTGGCGTGCAAAGTCCTTGGTCTAGCTCCCAGTTCCAGCGTTCTGGCTCGAGCATGTTGCCAAACATCCTCGAGCAAAGATTCCGGTATGTCTCGCCCTTTCGCGCCAGTCCTCGGTAGTCTGTGAAAGTGACTGCTCGCAATTTCGGCAGCTTGGTTAGAATGGGCTTGAGGATGTCGAGATATTCTCCTCTGGCGGCTATGCGTTCGTGGAAATGGGCATTGCGTTTGTATTGAGGGAAGCTCTGGTAGCAGCCCATTCGGAACGCCTCTCCGCCGGCTTCGTTGAGGTCGTCGAGCACTGCATTCTGGCTTTGATCTGTGTCGGTGCTGGTGGCCGTCTTTTGGTTGTATAAAAATGTTTTTGCTTGTTCTGCGGAAGGCTCGCCTCGATTTTGCGACAGGCTGCGGTAAAATTCGCTTTCTTCTTGCACACGATGGGCCCATTCTTCGTCCAGGAAATGTCGGATCTCAAAGTCTTCGGATTCCTCGCAGGCTGCGATGTAGTCCATCATCTCGGTTGGATCGTTCATCTCCAGCTCGTTGAATTTCCACCAGCTGAGATCGTAAATCAAGTGTGTCACATGGCGGCTGAAGTAGGGGTGGCATGCTACTTCGTGGAGTTTTGCAATCTCTGGTAATCTTTTTGCAAAAACCACTTCGGTGATCAAGTAAGGCGAGCTGGCCGCTTTGAATGCATTGTTCACTAGCCGACATGAAGATATATCACGCCGATCTTCGGCCAGGTATTCGAAAATTCTGGACAGCAACTCGGGCGGTAGAGAGAAGATGAAGTTTGGCATGATTGGAGGCAAACGATGTTCTTCAGGATATAGAGTCTTGACTATCGTATCAGACTGGTTCCCCATCAATGCAGATTACTGCAATCGCCCAATGTCTCCGGTGATATGCTGTTTCCAGTCTGGCGGTTGGTCCCCTTTGAATAATGCTGTTGACGTATCGAAGTCGTGACCAACACAGCCACTTCCAACGACAACACCGGGTAGCCCAAGAGGTGCGGTGTGGTGATCGAGGCTGAGCAGACGACCAATGGATGAAGGTACTGTATAGGATGAATGAGACTTAGTGGCGCATGGTCGTTTGTCAACAATTTCCACGATGCCACCTGCGCCTTTCGCGTGACGTAAGCGCCGACATGAAACAGGGCTCGGGTGAATCCATCCAACCGCGCATGCTATTGCCCACCTCTCGATATAACCCTCTGTTGCCCAAGACGCTGTACAGCCCTCCAAACTCCTCAGTCTCAAAGCCGCAGAACTCACAACGAAAACAAAGCCGATACCTATTCTGAGATCATCACCTCGTCGATCTCGCTTCAACTACTGCCATCATGCCGCCATCCACCACTTCCACAAGCTCTTCCTCCAAGGGCCCCAAGATTCCCATCAAGCAAGGCTGCTGGTGCGGCGACGACTGCAGCTGCTGCTGTCTTCCGATTCCCTGCGCTGTCATGTGAAAGGGTTCAGAACAACCACACACCTACGACACACAGCACAAAGCACAAGCAAAGCCATAACACGAAGCTACGAGCCTCGGATGACTCTGGAGATGGCATAAGACAAAAGACTTGAGGGTTCGGGCGACATTTTTGGGGGATTACAAGGCGTTGGTGATTTATGGAAATGTTGATGATGATGCGAACATTACATTACCTGCGAAATGGTCAGGTTGGCGTTGGTGAGCACGGATCTGAGGATGTACAAGCAGCGATGGGATAGCCTGTACCTAAGGTCATGACCTGAATTGTTCACGCACGTCTTCGAATGCATTGTTAATACGCGGAGGCATCACTATCAATGTGACACAGCATCGGGTTCACTTCAACCAATCTAGTCTCTCGCTTTCGTGAAAGGACTCTCAGGTTCATTTTTCTCTCTAACACATACTCAACGAATTATCCTCAGAGCAAGATATACACCCCTCCGCGAAGAGACACTGCATCACAAGTGACTACTTAAAGACAGTACTCAAGCCTCCTCCCCAGCACACCTCACAAACCCAGCCGTCCTCTCCGGCATACTCAAAAAAGGCGAATGCGAGCTCTCCAACTCCTCAGTCCGAAATGCCCGCCCACTCCTCGCCTCAGCCTGCGCAAAAAATCCCTTCTGGACCTCCAGCTCAAGAGCCTGGTCCAGCGTACAGTAAAGATAATGCGCCGGGATCTCAGCGTAAGCCTCAAACCCGACGATTCCGTCAGTAGCAGTTCTCCAAGAGTGCAGCCCCAGCAACTAAGCCCAGTGCTTAGCCTCGTCGGCAGGCAAGTCGTTGTAGAAGTAGTGCTCGGACCCGGACTCGCCGACGCGTGCGAAACCGTCTTTGGCGCTCAGGTCGTGGATTTGCTTTGGCTGGCCGCCGAGGGCTTGCAGGAAAGTCGTGCCGGCGGGGATGGCGGCGGCGGAGATGTATGCTATGCCGGTCACGGCGGTGGTGTGGTTGGAGGCTGCTCGAGCTGGCGGGGAGAGGCCTCGTAGAGCGTTGGAGGCAGGGACGCCGCCATAGGAATGGGCTATGACGAGCACGTTTGCCGAGTCGAGCTCGCGGAGGATGATCGAGCGGATTGCTTCGCAGTCGTCTTCAAAGGGGGCTGGGATTGTAGTTGCCGTGCGCGGTGATGATGGACAGGTTACGCCGACAGCCTTGTACTTGTGCGACTCTAAGATCTGGATCAGCGGTTTAAAATGGTCTGGGCTGTGCCAGGCGCCATGAACAAGGACCAAAGTGGGGTTCGTCATGCCTGCGATGTTGCCAAAGTGAATTGTCCCTGTCGAGACTTGATGTTGCACGAGAAATATATACATATGTATACATGTAGTCTTTCTCGATTATTAATGTGAAGGATCTCAACCAAAAACTGACTTTCCAGCCACGCGGCCAAAAACCCGGAGCGACAGTATAACTATACCCGGCTGACCAAGATGACACACTCATTCATTGAAGTGGGTGTACGTAAATCATTTCGCAATAATCGGAGCTACCGATCGTTGCTCAGCCGAGTCGTCAAGAAACGCCTTCGCGTGTACGATGCTCCCCATTCTCCGCAGCGTCCTGCGCTGACCGCCACATAGTGTCGATATAAAAACAGTCGTCATGTCGGAAAACCAGTCTCTTGCATCTAGGAAGCTATCGTGCATATCTTCGCCTCGTCTGTGTGGACGAGGAAAATGTGTCGAGGGAGGCTGTGCTGAGGCGGTCGAGGCAGGAGTGTGATGGTCGATCTGTTTGGCGGGCTCGTCAAAGTGGTTCGCATTGGATAAATCTCGTTCCACATAAGTGTTTCTTAGGAGGCAGCATTTCCTTCCGGTGACGCCCACTCATTGCCAACGTATTTGAACCAATTAGGTCGGCAGTCTTCTCTGTTCAACCAAGCCTCGCCATCGGTGAAACGACCCTTGACGCAGCCACTGCACTTTGGCGAGTTGGGGCAGTTGAAGAAAGGAATGTGCTGATAACCGATGTCCTTGAACCTGGGGATTGTTAGCCTTGTGATGCACATCACTGCGAAGAGTACCCGATTTACCAATGAATGCTGTTGGGATCTGCGAAGAGTCCCAGCCCAATGCTGTGCACTGGCGCATCACCCCAGCGCTCATAGAAGAAACCACCTGCCTTGTCCAGGTGTTCGAAGTATGCTTCGTACTCCGGCGAACGCCAGAAGCTCATGTCGGCGATTTCGAAATTGCTCCAGAAGTGACAGGTCGAGTAACCATGCGCCTTGCGGTTGTGTTCCGGTCTCCGCTCTTTGTCAGTCAGCCAGTTCATGGCATTTGGCTCCGCCAACTTGTGTCCCTTCGCGGCCAAGAACTTTACAGTCTCCGGCCACAGTCCAGAGATAGACTCAGGGCTATCATAGAGGTTGACAGTGAAGCCGTATGTCTTCTTGTGGTCGCGCATGTAGCGGAAGACATCATAATCGACGTCGCAGAAAAAGTGCACGTTTGGCTCCACCCGCCAGTAGTACTGCATGTCCAAGAGCGCTGGGTGCTTGTAGAACATGCCACTGTTCCAGCGACACATCTGGTGATAACTTTCCATGTGCGCATACTGAACGTCTTGTTCTGCCAGCAGCTTGGCACTCTCTTTCATGAGGTCTCTGTCGATCCAGCTCGGTATTTCCCAGTGCTCCTTCGGGATGATCTCGTACTTGATCTCGGCTTTGGTGTGTTTGCGTGTCTCTCTTTTGAACTCCTCGGTGAAGGGCACGTCGTTGATGAACGTCCAAGGGTAGTTGAATTTGTGGTTCCACGTCCGCTCGAGGTCTTTCATGGACTGGACTAGCTGGGTGAGCTCCGAATTGCGAACGAGGGATAGCAGCGTGGCATTGATGCGGTCGCTATTGGGGTTGTCGGCATCGTAGTTGTCGCCGTCCACACGGTGTAGTGGCTCCGGGGGTTCGTTGGTCTCTGCATTAAGGTTAGAACAAGGCATGCATACATGTAGCTGTGCCGCTTGGAAGAGCCATACCGTCAAGATTGGGATCACGAAGCATGTCATCTTTCCGCTGGGCCTCATTAGGGCCCACTAGGCCGTCGATCGATGCTGGCTCTCTCATCATATTGTACAAGAGGAAGACGAAGAGCAGCATGGTGGCTCCCGCCATGAAGCGAATGGGCTTCGCAATGGCCATTTTGTAGAGTGTAGATGATGGTCGTTCTGGCGTGGGTGATGTGCGCTCAGCGCATTGTTTCCAGCCACTTCAAGTGACGAGCAGCAATAGGTGGCTCGACAAGATTGTTGTAGGGAGGTGGTATTGGAGCAAATGGAAGATCCGACAACATTCACGGATACCCCAACTTCCTTGAGGCTCAAGCATCAGACAGCGCGCGTGGCAGTCTCCCTAGCGTCACTCTCGAGATGCCGATCCCTGGAAAGCTTGTTTGAAAGACTCCAATGTTTACTCCAGACAGCACCGAATAAGAATCGACGAGATTACATGATTCCATACATTGGGTGTGAGAACTACAACACTCTCAAGCATGACTTCTTCAAAAAACATGGAGGCTGTCGCTAATCCTTTGCAAAATCAATGGTGAAACAGCCGGTTCTACAACATCTGGAGAGCGCGACAAACTCGCGGAGTAATCAATATCACTACTGTCGCACAGAACGCTTGTCCTGTCTCTCTACGTAGAGGGCTTTGAATCCCGACTCCACAAGTGCACATTCCTCACCAAATCTCTCACGAAGCGACAATCCGACCACGAACAAATCCCGTAAAGAAAGCCCCCCTCGTCGTATGGAGTACAGCCTTGCCCTAGTGTATTGCAAGCATGTTCCTGTATCGGAAAGATCAATCTCCGTTATGTGACTGACATATGTCAGGGGATTTATTGACCTCTGGGCAAGGCCTGTCCGTGGAAGGGTTGTCACTGTATCAGCAAGCATCAAATTGGTAAGCCTCGCTCGGCAGTACACAATTCTATACAGTAATCAGCGAGATTGAGACGAGCGGAAACGTCGATAACACCCAGCCCTGAGCAAAAGCAGAGGCGCTCAAAGCCGAAAGAAGTAGGATGATCATCAGCGTTGATAGAATAGGGTTGTTGTAGTAAATGCCGAAGAGCCCTGTACAGTTTGTTGCTGTTGAAGAATGATCAGTAAGGCGACAGCTGCTTTCTTCCTACATATGTATACACCTCGCCTCATACATCATTCCGCCTTTGCAGTCGTCACGTAACACGCGAAATTCCGATTGGAGAAAATCCAAAAGGAATAGCAGGGTCGGTTGCATGCAATACACGCCGTTGAAGTTCTGGTGGCAGCCTGAAGATGCAGTATCACTTATTCAGCAACTCAAACATGTTCTTTAAAATTCTTTGCCGGTATTCTTCTAGGCTCTTTGAGGTAGATGTTGTTAGCAGATCTCGCGCTGGCCTTCAACCAGCAACCCGCAGCTCTGACCAGATTGTAGCACCGGCAGCTATCACCGTGACTGGTACTCATTTTGAACCTTAGCGACATTTTACACCTTGATCGGACTTTTCACTGACAAGTAGCGATAAGCTCGTGTGTCTGACATAGAATATCCATCGGACTAGCGTTAGCTGTCGGGGTCAGCGGAAAGCGGCACGAACGCTAGATGCTCCTCTGTTGCTCTCATATCTCCCTCCAGACACTAATTTTGCATAGAGTCCCCGTATTGAGCGTATCGACCAAATGATCATAATTGGGACCAAAGTGAAAGTTAGTCTACTCTGACAAGAGGCTGAAGGCGTGAGTAAGCTGGTCAATCCGCGTCGAACCATGACAGAACCCTTGGAAGTAAACACGGAATTTCCGTCGCAAAGTACGCGCGAAGAGAAGCTTTCTTGCCGTAGTTGTGTTGATGGATGATATTCTGTTTGATGCGCTTCGGGATATAGCCTCAAAAAGAACTCGCCGGCATTGCCGTCACTGTTCAGGATGACAGTGGACAAAAAAACAAGTTGAATATTGACAGCGAGACGTTCAAACGTGTCGCGTGGGTGAGTGAAGTCGCGGGAGCTCTGCGAATAATTGATCCTGCGTGGCTGTCAGAAGCGTATCTACCATACTGCCAAGACGCTTGCGATGCCATTTGATTGGACGTCATCTGGGATTGATGGCGGGAACTGCACGACACGACCTCGCGTGGTCTGAACATTAGTCTGCAAGACGACATGAAGCGCACGGCATGGCTCACGCTGCAAAAGTTAGCGCGTTGGCAGACAGCCTAGTCGCAAGTCTTCTTGCCATTGACAAAGCTGATCCCATAGTTGCCCAAACACGAGGCGCAGTCGCGAAGGGTCTCCGCGACAACAGTCATGGACGAACAAACCAATTCGAAGTTGCATCCAGGCTGGACGGCCTGGTCGAGAAGTTCGCCGTTTTGAATCGCGACGACTTGTCCGACTCCCTGCAAGAGCGATTGGAAGAGCTACCCACCAAAGGCAAATGGCTACCTGAGATTTTGGCATTGTTTCTGTCTCTGTCAGATCGCCCGGTCGAGAAGACAGCAACTGATGCTTTGACCACACTACGCGCAGCTGAAAATCCAGATGAGCAGCTCACATGGGAAGAAATCATTGCCGACGACCCCCTGGATGAACCGGGCATCTGGGATGACATTGAACGTGGCTACCACTCTAGTGGTGACGAAACTGGCTTTGGGCAAGACGACGGTTCAGGATCCGAACCGACGACATCAACCAAGGCATCCACTGTCTATGAACATGATGCGGAAGTTCTGTCTGGACGACTGGTGAGCCAACCGCAAGGCGAAGCGCTCGAATTGGTCACGCACTCACGGCTAGCAGCTGATACCTCGGACGGAGATAAGGTCTTGCAAGCCTCAGAGCTGACAGTCGTCCGTGAATCACTGTTCATGCTTCGCGGCCTGCCTACCGACCTTTATGCGATGGATACCTTGACCGGAAGTATGAAGCCTAGGCCCGATGCTATCACCACAACTGCATCCCGACGAGTTGTTAGTGACGCCCTGCTGCAATTTGCCACTCTTGGAAACTCTCTGCAACAGGTAAGACAATGGGCACAAAGCGCGCAGTCTTTGCCGTATGTATGTACCTGCCAGGCGATCACTGAGCAATTGCTGGCCGATCTCGGCAGTCAGCTGGCTACGCTTGAACAACGCTATGTCGGCCAATCCGTCGACACCGTCGTAAGCATGATTCAAGTGCTCTCCGAAACGCGCAATCTCGCGCGACACCTCGTTTCGGTAGCCACTATCACGGCACACATGCCTTCTGACTCACCTTTTGCCCTTTTGGATGCGCTCTTCGACTGCGTGTGCACGGCGCAGCTGACAGGGGACGACGAGGCCTTCGACGTCCTTGGCTCGATGTTGTTCGAGGGTGTGCAGACTTACACGAGGCCGGTTGCGATCTGGATATCTAATGGCATCGTCGCAAGTAATATTCAAGACTTCTTCGTTGAACCCTCTGCGGTAGACTGCGGGCCTGGAGACTTGTGGCACTTAAAGTATAAGTTGCGGCGATCGCCCGATGGCTCTCCCTACACTCCTCGGTTCATGCAAGCCATCGCAGAAGACATCTTCGCCAAAGGCAAAGCGAAGATGTTTCTCGACCATCTCGTCCATGGAGCCACCGTTACCGAGACCATCACACGCACACAACCAAACCCCAACTTTGCGTCCCTCTGCGCGGAGGTGGAAGAAAATTATTTGACACCTTTTTCGGAGCTTTTCGATGCCACTCTACAAGATTGGATACAAAGCATCAGCACTGATGTCGCCCCAAAACTAAAGGGCTTACTGCTGGATCAGTATGGCCTTCTGGACCTGGTATCAGCAATCGACTCGATCTATACCTCCAACAACGGAGCTCTTTTCCAAGACTTCACCGACAGTCTGTTTGAACGCATCACACAAACTCCGTCAGGCTGGACGAACAACTTCCTCCTAACCGAACTGGCCAGAGAGACATTAGGAGACGCACGAGACGTCAATCCAGAGTCGCTGTCAATCACTACCGAAAATATGCCCAAACCCGCCAGCATCACGCAAGCACTCCAAACCATCAACGCAGCCTACCACATCCCATGGGCACTCCAGAATATCACGCGCGAAGCAACACCGCAAACCCACGCCAAAGCATTTACCTTCCTCCTCCAAACCTCGTACGCCTACCACAGCCTGCAGATTCTGACTCCTCAACTCTGCGCCATGCACGCCACTGCTCTCACGTCCACGCTTAGTATAGCCCTTCATATTCGTCAAACCTTGCTTGTGCTCACCGCCACCCTCCGCGACCACATCACGACAGCAGCCCACGTCTCTCGCGCCCAAGTCCACGCAGCAATGCTATCAGCGCATGACATAGACGGTACAGTGATGGCTTACGCAGCGTACAAGCAGCGCCTCGAAACGGCTCTCTTGCTGTCTTCGAGGTTGAGACCGATACGAGAAGCAGTGCTATCCGCTCTTGCTCTTTGCGAGGCCTTTGTGCCTTTGTGGGAAGCTGTCGCCTCCAACACTAGTATCAACAGCTCGCAGACACTTGACCGAAGTCTAAGGAAGATGCGAAAGGATCTGGCCGACTCACTGAGCTTTATCACGACGGGCGTGCGCAATATCGGCAGAGCCAGCGGGGATATCTTGCTTGAAGTTCTAGCGGAGAAACTGGAATGGATGACGGCAACAAAGCAGAGCTATCAATGAAGCACGCCTTAAATGGTATTTCCCAATCAACACTCAATTGTTCAAAACCATAGGTAGTAGCTGAGACGTCCACAAATTTCGAATCGATAACCCACTATCCCGAGCCGCCCTGATCACACATTGCCGCTGAGAGTGTATCACTGAGGAACGAGGATCTCCGCAATACTCGAGTATCTCTAGGGTGGTATCTGTGGCTTTCGTGCCGATTCGATCCCGTGCTGCCAACGAGAGCAGCTTGTTCAGCTCTCCATGTCTCAATGGTACTCGTGAATCATGGAGATAATACATTGGTCTTTCGCCCTCATTTGGCTATATATTGCCGCTGAGAGAGTGGCTCACAGCAACCCGGATCTCCGGTACTCGAATATCTTTGAGGTGGTGCCTTACGATCTTGAGCTGATTCGATCTTATGCTGCCGCCGAGAAGACGCAATAGATTCACCAATATCTCAATGGCCATGACAAGTTTCTTCCAGTCATACCTGAGAGCTTCGAGTGGACTCAGATTTGTGCCGCCGCTGAGAGCAGTGTGTCTAGCTCGGTACATCTCAGCGGTGATCGAGATTCCTAGGAGGCGATACCTGAGGGCTTCGTATGCTTTCAGACTTGTTATACCACCGAGAGAAAGGTGGCTAGTTAGATACATCTCAACGGCATCCGTGGATTCCAAGAGGCAATACCTCAGGCTTCGGAGTCCAATCGAAGCCTTATTTCCGCTAAGATGATTCGAAAGCAAAGCAGATATCCAGTCACAAAACGAACGAGAAGAATGTATGTCTATCGGGAATCGTTATATATCTGAATATTTACGTCCTACGAGAAAGATATCTAGGGAAACGCGTCGGAATCAGATAAAGAAACAATCAGGCATATACAAGGTACGCTAATTAACGCTCGTGAAATAATTAGATATATATATCCAACGATAACAAGAAAGTTTAATATTACTACGACGTAGCATTCCTAGAACCGTACGTATTACATACCTAGGTATATCCTAGACTAGCGACGCGGCCTAACAGATATAGGCATTCTAGATAGGAACAGCTACACTAATGAAGAGGAGCGGTAATAGGAGGCAGAAGAAGAGAGGGATAGAGAGAAACAAAGAGAGGGGAATATATATAGAGACAAGAGCTAAACGCGGTAGAAAGCTAGAGACAAAGCATGAAGTGGAAAGGGAACGAGAAAAGAGAAGTAGCGATGTTTCGACTCCGATCAGCGATAATATAAAAAGCCGAATAACAATAACCGGTGAGAAATACAGACTAGATAGTTCACTATATACGCAAGACTTTTAAGTTCGTGCGCATCGAAAGAAGTTTTGCCGGCTATGCTTGTTTGAAACGATATAAATACAGAAACAGCAAAGACGTAAAAGCATGCAAGTACACAAAGTTTTTGAATCAAAAAAAAGCACCATTTGCCAATCTTTTGCAGGAAGTTCCACCCATTCAACCCAACAAACCCCCTAACCCCCCGAAGACCATTGTGTTCCTTATGGGTTGTCCCGACGCCTCGCTAAAAAGTTTCTCTCCCTCACACACGTACGAACACACATACTCTGTTTTCAACCGGCGCCATCGCTAATGTTTGGTAAGAACCATTTCCGCAACCCCGCCCACCATGTCCTGCTGCCAGCTCACTTGCTGGTCCAATATCGCGCGCGCTGAATCAAAAACAATCCGCTTTTTGCTCCTTTCCGATGTTGTGGTTCGATCCTTGTCGCCCCCCCCCGCGGAGATAGTTACTGGGGCGACTTGGTGGCGCCAGCAGCACCCTGACCGCCATTGCGGCGCTCGTCGATGCCGAGGTTGCCCATGCCAGAGCTCAGGAACGAAAATGGGTCGCCTGCGCCAGGAGTCGTGTCGTTGCCGCCATAGCTGCCGGCACCGCCTGCGTAGCCACCGTTGGAATAGCCAGGCGCGCCGCCTTGAGCGGACGGGTTGCTCTGATTGAAGGCTTGCTCAGCGCGAGAATCGAAGCCGCCTTGTTGAGGAGGCATGGCGCCATTGCTGCCCATCTGAGAGTAGCCACCGTACGGGCTAGGCTGAGCGCCAATACCAGAGGGAAGCGCGTAGGTAGAAGGAGGACCGTAGGATTGACCGCCAAAGTTACCAGGAGGACCGCTCATGCCGCTGCCGCCGTATTGGCCGCCTTCCTGGTTCATTCCGCCGTAGGATTGGCCGCCCATGGAAGAGCCCATGGACATGTTCGGTGGCGGGCCGTAGTTGTTGTTATTACCAGGGAATGTGGTCATGCCACCCTCGGCGATGATAGCAGCCTGGCTACGAGAAGCACCACAGCGCAAGCAGCTGGTGTTCTTGGCGAAGTTGTGGTACTTGCAGCCTTCGTTACCGCACTGCCAGTCGCCGGCACGGAACGGAACAGAGCCGCCACGTCCACCACCAGATCCACCACCTCCAACGTGACCACCCATTCCACCGTAGCCGCCGTGACCGTGGTTGTGACCATGACCGTGGCCACCGTGACCGCCCATCATTCCAGGGTGACCGTACCCTTGCTGTTGGCCGTAAGGGTTGGGAGGCATACCGTAGCCTTGGCTGTACGGATCGGGCTGCTGAGCGCCCATGGCAGGGAACGAGCAGCGGAAGCAAGCAGTGCGACGCTGGAAGTTGGAGAAGCCGCAGCTAGGGCAGGTCCAGTCACCAGGGCGCGGGCGGTTCTTAGACGGCGGGAACGGAGTGAGGAGAGGTGGGCCGCCCGGCGGCTGAGATCCTGCAGCACGGTCAAGAACGCGCGAAGAAGACGGAGACACTTCGATGGCGCGGTCATTGAGGGCACGTCCGTTCATGCTGAGAGATTCGGCGGCCTGCATGTAACGAGCGTTAGCGATGTTGAATAACATCGAATCCATTGTTGGTGAGGTGCGATGGAATGCGATGGAGTGGAATGTGAAGTGGAGTGTGAAATGTGTGATCGATCGACAGAGCGATCGGTATTCACACAAATGGATGTTGTGCTGAAGAAACGGCACACGCGCGTTTCATAAAGTTTTGCGACCGTGAAGTCTGGGGTCAGGAGTGGAGTGAAGTGAGGATCGTTTCGAGTTGAAAATCCCGTGACGTAACCCAAACCGTAGTGTCACATGACAAGGTCGTGCTCGCAGGGGATGTCGCACGGGCCGCATACGCGAATCCACGTGGACTGTGCATGTGAAGGGGATTATGGGATGGCACGGTTAAAGGAGATGGTGGAACTGACCTCTTCGTGGCTGCCGAAGACGACAAAGCCGCTACCGCTGGGCTTACCACCCTCAGGGGTGCGCAGAGTCCAGAACGCGATCGGACGACCGCCATACTGAGTGAACCAGCTCTCAAGCTCGCTCTGAGTGGTGTCGTGGGGCAGGCCGCTCAGGTGGAGGACCTTGGAGCGCTCGCCGAGGAAGGCGCGAACGTCGCTACGGGCGTCGAGAGGACGGGTGAGGACGTCTGAGTCGCCACTGGGGTTCGCTTGCGACGGGCGGGACTTCTGGCTGAGCGAACGGAGGCAGCGAGTCAAAGTAAGGGCCTCCTCGAGAGCGCGGCGTGGCGAAGACGGAGCGAGAGCCTGGAGGTGGAAGGGAAGGCCACCAGTGACTTTGCCCGACGAACGGACCTCCTCAACTTCAAGACCGGCACAGATAGAGGACAAGCTCGAAGAGCTGAAGGCCAGAGTCTCGGGGTGGTGGGACTGGAAGGTCTGGTACTCTGAACGCAGACCAAACAGGACCGGATGTTGCATGTAGGCAGGCAGAACCACGCTCTTGTCGCGGGCCTCACGCGGCATCTGAACACGGAGGTCCCAGGGAGTCAGTGTGACGAAAGCAAACTTGGGAGCAGCACCAGGGCCAGCGTTCTTATCCATGAGGTGCTCGCTGGCGTAGGCATCAAAAGCGGCAATAGCATCACGGTAGCTGCCGGCCTGCTTGACATGCTCCCAAGTCAAGGTGGTGAGGGAAGTGCACAGCGGGGTGATGGGAGTGTTTGTAGGGCGGACCAGAACAGACTGGTGGTGGAGCTGCGTCGATTGTCAGCAGGTACCCGTGGTATTAGCTCGCACTTGGCGTCAGGCCGAGAGACGAGACGAAACGACAACACATGGACATGATTGTTCATACCTCGGGCAGGGAAGGGTCCTTTGCGTCGACAACAACCCATCCAATCTCAATCACCTCGGCACTATCCTTGGTGACATAGACTCCATGCTCATCGCAGGTAGTGGCGATGTGAATGATGCAGTACTTGTCGAACTGGGCCTGACCCTGGTTCGGGGTGGCGCGCGGCTCAGAAGAGGGAGTCGGGTAGGCATAAGGCTGGTTCTGAGTAGGAGTGGCCATGGCTGATTGTTCCTGTTGTTTGCGATATGCGTCCAAGCTATTTTATTCCTCGGGGATTGGGTTGTCGTTGCGCGGGTGATGGGAAGCTAACGATAGCTGTTGCTGCTTCCGGATGGGATAAGATCCAACGCCGTACGCCAAAATCCAGCACGGGAAGGAAGATAGTGTAGTAGAGTTTAGGGTTCGCAGTTGGGGGAGATGTCGACGGGCTCGCAAGCACGCAAGTACTGAGCAGCGAGGGGAGCTAATGACACAAGGAAGACACGTTAGCGATGAACTCGGGTATTGCTGCGGTAGCTTCGT
>Ga0265797_10007730_pt1 | contig 14552 bp, 16 predicted proteins | sample P2T30metagenome_FD_192433 | JGI IMG/M metagenome (GOLD analysis project Ga0265797, IMG submission 192433) | Plant litter microbial communities from East Loma Ridge, Irvine, California - P2 T30 | ecosystem: Environmental > Terrestrial > Plant litter > Unclassified | place: USA: California... | reverse complement strand
ATTTGCTATCCTTGCTAGGTTTTTGCTAGAGTATGAGTAGATGTCTCAACCAAGAGGGTCGCTTTCATCTATGCATGGAGAACCGTTGAAGAAAGGCCGGAGGGTCAAGGTCATACAGCATGAATGATGCACCGTACCGCATCATGAAATTGAGCTCGCGTAGCAATTGAACTCTAAGTTATGAGGTAGCTTGTTGGCTTTGATTAAGAAAAATGCCGTGCTGCCCCGAAATCACTTGGACCTGCGAACAGCTGCGGGCTGTTAAGACTCTTACAAACTTAGGTCTAGAGACAGCCCAGCATCTGCGCACAGTCGAGTATCTCTCATGCAAGTACTCACATGTTTAGTCTCATCGGATTTCTAACATGGTAGGTGCACATGCGATGGCACTACGTGAAACAAGCCGACGGACTGACTGACTCTACTTGCTCTATACATGTTCAGTATCGCCCAGTGGTAGTGTGCTTTTCAACTCCGACGCTTAGCTTGTTCACAGCTAGAAGGCTTCAAGTAAATACTGTGGCGGAGACCTGTGCTAAATGCGAAGGAGCTTGCTCTTTGCGAGCTTCTATCTAATCAAATCCACCCTAGAGATACTTGTGGAGATTTGCTTGTATGGATCAACAGATGAGCAATAGTGCACATCTCTACCTAGGGCACGTATTGAAATCTGTGAGCCACTCGTTTCTTCTATATAAAAAGCTTTCTATCAAGATTTTGAAGAGACAAGAGCGTCCTGATAGCTGACCATTAGACGAGTTCATGTCTTGAGCATACTCAGTATCAGCATGCATGGTACCCGTCGTTTCGAAGCGAATTGTCGATGAGCAAGTTAGCACCTCTATTTAAGATGCTTGTAAATGCCGCAGATTTATTGGACACGGAAGATTGCTCTGCCGTTTCCATCGAGTCAGCAGCATGTACCGCGTGTACCAGATGACTACGAAGTTGGGATAAACCATCATTACATAGCTCGCGACCTCTCTCATTCCACTCACACATACTACCAGACCGTCGTCACCAGCCCATCCGAGCAATTTCCTCCAGCCTCCCCCTCTCCTAGGCACCCACCCCGCGTCATCAACCAGAAACCGGCCAAACCGCCGCCCTTCCATATCTCATCTCCACTTTAACCTGACATATCGCGGTCCGGCGCATGAACCCAGATCCCTACCGCACGCACATGGCCCCCCAGCGAGGTCCAGCCGAACTAACCCCTTTTCCGCTGCAAGAAACACGGTACGCTAGATCCTTGGGGCCGATGCTACAGGGCGCTAAGGATGGAGGCAATGGTGTGGGCAGTGGGCACGGAGAGGGTCAAGCACAGGGTAGGTCAGGGCTTCTTCCCGCTGCTCACCGCTGGTTTCGTTGGATGTGCGATGGATGGGGGGGAGGGAGGGGTATGTGCATACAATGATTTTAAGCGCTGAGAGCTTGTCGATAGTTTTGTTGGTGGTGGTGGGAAGTAGCGTAGTCAGGTATAGGATGATATGGCGTGTTGTGGGATCATGATTATGGCTATTGCGGTTACGCACAGCAGGGATGAAGACGATTGAATCGGCGCATGTAGCGTAGTTCATTAGAATGAGCAAGGCAAGGCTGCTTGCTTCCTACCATTCTTGTGATGAGATGTGTGATGGGAACGCAGATTTCGACACGCGAGCACACACGGCTCGGGCGGCGGAACTGATGGGGTTGCAGGCGTACGTGGCACATTTGACATATCGGTTACAGCATGGCATGTGTGTTGGTGCATTGCAAGGGATGGCACGGAGGAAATGGGTCCAGGGTCAGAATCCTTTTGCCGGACGGACAGCGGCAACAGCACAGCACATTTGACCTGGCCAACAAGAAAAACTTGTGGAGTTGTGCATCGTGTGCTTGCTCCCGCAAGCACGCAAAAAAAATGAGACCGTGGGTTGGTGCCAAGCGGATGTGACAGCCAGCCAGCCATGTCTAGCAGTGCGATGCAAGGGCAGCGGAAAACTGCCTTGGAGGCGCTTAGCACCCTCGCTTTCCTAGCTTATCTTCCATCGATTTTTTTTAGTAAGCACTACCTACACACACTACAGCTATACTATGAGATCCGGACTTGTCCTCTCCGGAGATGCACTTGCGAAGCCAAAAGCGAGAGAAAGACAAAGAGCGGTACGCTAACATGAGTAGACAAGGAAGGGACAAGGTCAGGGCCCGCAATTGCTCGACTCAGCTTAGTTGAGCTTGCGACATCGAGCATCCCGGTTCGAAACTTCTGCTCGCACCGTCCCGTGACGGGCAACGACTATTTAGCTTGTACAGTCCGAATTCGGAGTTAGGGGGATTGACCGGGCACGTACGTTTTCGTCGAACAGCGATGTATCCCAGGCATATGTGAGGGATTGCTATTACGATCGGCTGAAAGCGAGTCGCAACCACAAAGGCCTCCTTTCCCCCTGTTCCTGGCTCCTTTGTGGAAGCAAGATATTTCTTACTCGACTGAAACGCTGACAGGCTAATATTGATTCGTGACGACGTCGTTCGTTAGCGACGACAAACTTTCCCAGATCCGATTGCATTGCCGAAACCCTGAACCATGAAAAAAGACCTAATGGTCTATCCACATGAAAATTAAGTGATGCAAACAAAATATGTCAGCTGGATATTTGTTGTCTCGGCAAGCCAAGGAGAAGCATTCGTGTCGAGGCAGCAAAAGAACGGTACGCTAGGTCGCTTTAGAACCACAGTTCCTTTTTGTTGCAATTTTTGCCCTGCATGCTCTGGCAGTTCTCATGACGGAGTTGCTTCCCAGCGTGGCAGCGAATCAAATCCTTCTCTTTCTCTCGCACCGTTCCGTTAGCGAGTCGAGGTTGAACGGTACGCCATAGCGGCGACACCATGCAACGGCGGGCGTGTCAATAGCCAGTAGATGTGAGACAGGCCTATAGCCAAGCCGTCTGTTCAGTAGGACAACATCGGCGGACTGCGATCCAGAACCTAGCCTTTGGTACGATGCTGCACCGCACGGTAGCAGGAAGGGACGGAAAAGTAATAGAGTTTTGAGGGTTCATCAGCTGCTCCAAAGCAATCGTGGTACACTAGGATTCTAGAGCCTCAACTGATATCTGGGGTGACATGTTGGTGCAAGTCAGTGCTGCGATACATTGAACTATTGTCGGATTCGCAATTGATAACCTCCCTGCGTCCGAGCGAGCCGCAGCACAAACTCGACGATACTGGTACTGATGAAATCATTTTGATTGGAATGATTACATCGTGCATGCTAGAATGCGTCGTAACCAGCGATGACAGACAGCAACGTTCTAGTCCGACGGCCTTGGATGCTTCCATTTGCCCTTGTACCATGGAAACTCATCCGTCCCGTGCCGATGTAGTTCGAGAATGACAGATCGAGACTTGTCTGGTAGCAGCGCTCCGGCACGCCGAGACCCCGAATCTGTACCGTGGTAGACGTACTGTACTGTGCTATGAGAACATGCGTAATTGAGTCATGCACGTACACCTGTCGGGTAGATGTCAGTGAGGTTGTGCTGCCGTGGTACGGTAATGATACGATCGAAGCCACGACAAAGTCTGCTCCCCATGGGAACAATATCGATAGGCGCGGATGGCTGAGTTCGGCTGTCCATTCTTTTGCGTGGGGACGTGCTGCCCTGAAATGGTAGGTGCAACACGTGCGTACCCGCTATCGTATACCTGCCATGTCGGGTTGCCCTGCGTAGCTTGTCGTACGTAACGTAACGTACCATGTGATGTCAACATCCATCAGGCACGTGTCTTGGCATCGTGGTTAGACAGGGCCAGGCTGGGCGGGATCGCAAGCAAGAGCGATGGGTAAGCATGTGTGATGACTGTAGGAGAAGGTGTTTTGACAAGCAAGCCCAGTTCGGGATTCCGGCTCTCAAGATCAGCACCTCCCGGTTGACATAGGCCAGGTACGGTGCCCCGTTCACAAAGGTGTGCAAAGAATAGATGGAGTAAGCATTACACCAGCGAACATCTCCAATTTAGACAGCTAGTAACGAAAAAAAGAAGCCACTACGTACAGGATGATGCGAGAAACCTCAGCTCTCCCGAGGTGCTTTGCGAGTTTACGATCAGATTGCCACCCACCAGTAATAGTTCCCATATAGACTTTGAAATGCGGTAGAGACAGGCTAAGAAGGGGAATACCGCGAAAAAAAAACAGACGTAATAGGTACGATAGGAAAGAGGTACCAAAAAGCACAAGCGACCACTACCCCAGACAATATGCAGCGAAGCACATTGATGCTGGACCCAACCCACGCTACGATGATGCAAATATCAACGAAGCCTCCATGTGATGATGCACCCCCAGTTCTAGATGTTTGCGGGAAAAGACAGAATAACCACCCAGTATAGTAGTTTAGGTCACACTCGAGATGAGATCCGGGAGGGACAGTGGAATGGATCCGTAAGTATTAAAATGGAAAACGTCGGAAGTTCTTTGTCGCTCTTGAAAGTTTCAGATAGCCGCCCAGAAATCACGCTGTTGCCAGCCAGAACTCCTTGCGATAAGCAAACGTCGATTGGACGAAAATACAGATTGTACATGGAAAGCAGTAAACGACGACTGACAGATTCGGAGGGGAAATTTTGCTCCTTGTTCTACGCTTGATGCGGGTGTGCGAAGCGCTCTCGTAAGACCAGCTCCGGAGCGTCTCCACTTGCGCGAGGCAGATTTTTACATGGGCCGGCGGTTGAGCATGTTGAGCATGGACGAATCGGTCGAGCTGCGAGCGGGGCCATTGTCGCTTACGAGGTCATTGATGCGCATGCTGGGTCTAGCCGAGGGTGTCGATGTAGGCGGTGGTGGGGTTCTGCCATCACTGCGCGCAGGCGGTGGCTGCAGGACGCCGTTGGGCTGCGGTGGAGCTGCGTAATAAGGCGTAGGAGGGGCACCGGGGGTGGTTGGTGCTTGAGAGTGTGGCGATGAAGAGGTGCGACTCGGCTCGTAGCGGTAGGCGCTCTGTGGAGAAGCTTGACGCGGCGGCTGTGCGGCGTAGTAAGGTTGGGCGGGAGGAGGCGCGGAGGAGTAAGGGGTGGGAGTGTTTGCTGTTGAAGCAGCCGAAGTTAGAGACGGTGGCTCTGGATAGGCATAGCCTTCTCCAGTGCCTCGATGAGGAGCCTGTGACGCTGAGCCAGGATGTGGCGGCGGCAGAGTAGGGGTATGAGGCTCAGGATGGAGTCTCTTTCTGCCTGCCAGCGCATCACGGCTCGCATCATCTGGAGAAGCACTGGGCGGGCCATAGTCAGAATGAGCTGGGTACGGACCTGCAGTGGGGCTGGGCAGATACTGCGGCTGGCGCGACGGCTGGCCATATGGCTCGCCGTGGCTGGCAGGAGGTAGTGGCTGCCCATAGGCACCGTACATGGGCGGTGGCTGTCCGACACCGCGCCAGACTGTGTGTGCAGGAACAAAGGCCTGAGTCTGGGCCGAGACTGGGGTGAAGATGCAGTCTTGGTTGAACCTCATGCAGTTGGAGCAGCGGCCGTCTTCAGTCGCCTCGAAGCCGGAGCAGCGAATCTAGGGAGGGTAAGCAGGCATTCTCTGGGGTCAATTGCGTCAAATAGCATGTACCTTGCGGCGTCGGCAGTAGCGACAGGCAATGGCAGTGCGCTGTCGCGGGGCGGGCGGCTGGTGGTGTTGCTGGACATATTGGGGAGGCGGTGGTGGCTGCTGGCGATAGTCTGGCGGAGGAGGAGCGCGTGTCCACTCATTGGGGCCTGGCAGACGGTATGGCTGCTGGTGCTGGTACTGAGGATGTTGGGCCATGTCGGGGCGGGGCTCTTGGGGCGGTGGAGGTGGAGGTGGGAGCGTGGTGTTCATCTAGGTTGACGTCAAGTGTCAGCGAGCTGTCACCCAGACGAGCTTACGAGAGGGACATGACATGACGTGCAGCGCGCGTGACAACAGACTGCGACTACTGCTACTACTAAGACTGTTACTACTTACATGCGGAGGCTGCGCATACGAGCCATTCGCGGGCTGCTGGGCAGTGGGCGGTTGCCAGTGGGCGGGAAGCTGGCCTTGGCCACCCTGGTGAGGGAACATGTTTTGGGTTGCGTGGTCGAGCTGGGTGGGTGGTGGATGGCGGGCGCAACGGGGAGCTGTCACGGCGCGCTCTCGCAGTGCAACACAGCGGCCGGCTTGCTCAGCGTGTGCTGTGGGCGAGGGCGAGTGCAAGGGCTTTGGGCGAGAGCGAGTGGTGGGTGGTGGTGCGGAAAATGCTCTGGGGCGGGTGAGGTGTCACAAAATACTGGCAAGAGCGGCCCGCAACGTCGGCTGCAGGAGAGTGAGACGATGGGCAGGGCAGGCGGGCGGGTCGGAGGAATTGCTCTGGGCCGCGAGAGGGTGTGAGGCGGCGGTTGTGGTCGAGGCAGCAGTCGTGGCAGAGGTCGGAGAGGTGAGGGAGGCTGTGGAGTGAAAGGCTTCTCGAAGCGCGTGGAGGAGACGGGACCCAAGAGCGTGGAAGCGAAAAAGGAGATTCAGGTTGGAGCGGCCGCTATTACTACCCACCGCGTGCCCGAACTCAACCTTCTCGCCGCTTCTACTGGGATGGCGTTTTTAACCCTGTCCGCCCCATGCAGCGACGACGGCGACGGTCCGCCAAACGCGCTAAATGCCATGCGGCACCCTCACTTGCAGCCAGACGTGCAGCCCACAACCACCCGCGTAGACGAGCTACACACACGCACACATACGAGGCGCCCCTACCACCTCGCCCGACTCCTCGTCCCGACACGACGACGGCGACGACACCCTTGCGCTGCTGTTTGGCCGGTGTATGATGATGACCTCGCCCATGACAAGGCCCATGGCGCCGCCCATGACCATGGCCGCGAGACAGGCCTTGTCCACCACCCATGTGCATGATGCTGCTGCGGCCCGGCAGCTTGCTTGAGATGTGTGACTCGCCAAGACCTCGGGGACTCCCGTCGCGTTGTGATCTACGAGCCTTTAATTACATACACGGCGCCGCAATAAATACTCAAAAGCCCAAGGCCACATCATCCTAAATGTCACTCTGCCGCCCGCCTGCACGAGATGCCAGACTCTGCGCTGGCTGCACCGCGCTTGTGCGAGAGCCTACCCGCCGTCTGCAGCTCGCATGCGTCTCAAGTGGCACAGTCGCCTCGACTCATGGAACCACCTCGGGCTCTTGAATCGTCTACGGGCCGTCTCTGCGTCCCTCGTGTCGCTTCCTCTGCCAAGCCCATAGCTCGCCCATTCGACAGCTCACGAACCACGGTACGCGCCTGCGTCCGGTCAGCTTGGTCGTACCGTGCGTGCTGGCGCCGGCGACCTGCTGCGAAGCCTGCTGTCCCGACCCTGCTATGCTTTTTTGTACACACATGCATCGTGACGGCTTTCGAGCTTCCTCGTCCCAAATCAATCGCTGCTTGCCGCCTCCCGCAGCCTGATCCACGCACAAGCAGGGTTCGCAAATGTGCCTCTCCTCAACCTCCCGGACGCGGCTTGCCGTCTTTTTTCATCTGCCAACATGTCTGATAGGGCTGATCAACTCGGGGCGTCGGTCATTTTGCTCGACAAGGACGGGCACCATCCCTGTCTGACTGTTGGTGTGTACCACTTCGGCAACCACGTCTGCTAAGTGCTTGGACAACTGTGACGTGAGTGCTCTCTGCTTGCTAGTCAAGCACATGCCGGTGCGTCTCGGCGACTTCAGGCACTCCTTCGCGGGGCAGTGTACGGGAGAGCCGATGTCTTGCGCCGGGAGAACCGTTCGTCCAAACCAGCAGCAGTAGTTTGCCTTCTCAGTCCACACAAGCTGGTTGGTAATAGAGCCGATTCTGGCCAGTCTTGCCTGCGAGAAAAAAAATCATGTACCGACTTCCTCATCCTCAGCTGCTATTGCTTCGTGTAAGACGGCTGGCATGCGACGCAGCCCACTTTCGTCCTCGAATCACGCCTCTCAATCTGGCATCCACAATTTGGCAAACCGTTCATCCCTTGCGCCGGTCCAAGGCTTGCGAACTGGTGCCCATGGCAAAACGCTTCCCTGCGCCCTTGATTCGACGCCTCCGTAATTGTCGAGACTGACGATACAGACAAGCCAACGGCACTTGTCGAGTCGTCTTGAGTAGTGGCGGTGCCGCATGTCCCGCCTGGTGACGAGTCTCGGACTTGTGCGGATGTAGGCACGGTACCATGGAGAATAGCGAAACGCCCAGTGCGTATTCAGCCTCGGCATCGCGCCGGCCTCTTTCCAGCTGGCCGCATATAGGTGACGACGCCGACACTTTCAACAAAGAATCGTCAGCAGTAGTTCGTGACTATCCACACATGCCAAAACACTCCGTCCTCTGCCTCGAGATTGGGGCGGACGGCCCGCACAATCTCATGCTTAGTTTTCCACCGTCCAGGTCTCGGTCAAATTTAATCAACCAATCAGCACGTCCCCTGCCTAGTATTCAACTCTCTTGGGCAAATCTCAGCTTCGCAGCTGGCATGTGCCTTGCATCTGCTGCTCGACGGGTAAATCCTAATCGTGGCATGCGAGAGCAAAAAACCTTGCCTTGGTCACAAGACGTGTCTGCACCGGTCAAAGCCGTCATTCCGGACACGGTACCCTTTTCACTTATTGGAACTGTATCAAGCGGGCTGACAGCTTGCAGCCAATCGCATTTAATCTTTGTTGTAATTTGATTGTCTGCCACACCGCATTCCGGCTTTTGAGTCAGTCACCAGCCCATGATAGATGAGGACCGATGCAGTCATTCGTCTGGAGTCAAGTCGGCCTGGAAGAATCGGCCCACTGAGCAAGCTGCTACAATGACAATAAATAAATGTCAGCAGCCTTGTCTTGCACACATCGCAAAGTGCCGTTGAATGCCGCTGATGACGGTTACACCAAATGAACGGATTGTGGGGTAGATCAACCGGGATCTGTTCTGGATGTGATCTTCAGCCGCCTCGGTCGGTTCACCCAAGCAAAATAGCCGCGTAACGTCCATGACTGCTGCGGCACGGAGCTTAGGCGATGCTCAGCTATCGTCTTCTTCATGGACGTCGGGGAACAGCGCGAGGGCAACTTGGAGATGCTCAATTGGTACCATGTGTGTCAGCGGCCCGGGACGAGAGTGGAATTCCCGCGTGTATCCCGTTGATATTTAGATTAACGAAGTTTGTGTCACCGAAGCCTTCCCGCAATATGCATAGCATAGCTGGAAATTGCGGAGGCTACCCTTTTGTGTCACCGTACGCAGTGCAAGCGGCCATGTCGCTTGTGCCGCGTTTCGTGTACCGCCATCTGCACGTAAATCCAGATGCAGATGCATCAGGCGGGAAGATATCGTCAAGCCTCCGAGACGAATTGTAGCCTGTGCCACTGTTCTAGTGTCTGACAGGCAGAAAGAATGCAAACAATGCTTCCACAGCGCGACCGTGGCCACTACAAAACAAACAACACTCACCGATCTGTCAAGGTGTGCTGGTGCGATAGAGGCGTAGTCAGCCTGGTGATGGCTATGCATCGGTGTACACGCAGTCTTTCGCATCCTGTTAGTACTCTGAATGCGCCGCAGCACCGCATTATGCTGATGGTTCAGCACAGAAGCTCCGTTCTTGCAGTAGCCGTATGAGGGACAACATCCTGTCGGATAAGCGGTATTCCATCTCCGTCTGGTACCGCAGCGTCCGCTTGCCTCATCTTCGGGCAAACCGCCGTGTATATTCGCCTCACGAATCCGACGGGAGTGCTAAAAAGGGTAAGGCGACACGTTCTGACTTTGCGAGATCCAGCTGTGTCACAAACGCCGGTAAATATCATCAGAGACGCGGAAGGGGTGGATAAGCGGACGCAAGCCATTGCGGGTCGATGGATCAGCCCGAAGCGTGCTAATTCGCGGAAGAACGAAATATCAGCGGCTCATCGGTGTGATGGACGGTGGGATTGAAGGACACAACGAGGTGCCCTGCAAACACACCGCCTTTTGATGACGTGCTAAAGCATCAAAAGGCCTCGCAGCTTGGTTGACATGGAGCATGCAGACCTGCGATATACTCGATGCACTTGGTATTGCAGTTGTCAAGGTTTCGTGTTGGAGCTGCTGGCGTCATGCTTACACCATGTCGAGTGTGACCGAACAGTATAAGCCGCTCGACCTTCCGCTTCTTGTGCGTGCATGACGCAGAGCGATGCAGCAACTAACCGCCAGCGACTTAAGGCGCCGGTAAAGACTCACTGAAGCCGTCGTCACGAAATGGAGCTGGCCATGATCAGACGCGTTAGGGCGGAAACCTTGCATCCCAGGACAACGAGTGCGCCTCGGGCCGTGGCCGTCTAAAGCCTAACGCAACGTGTGCAGCTTGTCACAGTGCCCAAGAGCACACTATGGAGAGGGCAGGTGATCGGGTGATTATACAAAGCGATTGCTATACGTCTCGCTTCTGCACTGTCATCGATGAGACTTTGGCGTCGATGCGGTCAGCCATGCACACCGGGTCATCATCGAAGACGAGTGAAAAGTGAGCCCCGTGCGCTGCCTCCCCTGGCTCGCTGGAACCAAGCAGAAGCCGCTAAGGAAAGACGGCAGGCCCGCGTTTGAGCGAGAGAACTGGGACCAGGGTCGTAGAAAGGCTTTTCCTATTGCGATCTGCTAAACTTTAGTCTCGCATATCTCGGTCCTACTCAGCCCACTAAGTAACGTGACCTTCTAGCGCCGCAGTGTCCCGCAAGCAGTTTGAACGGGCGTAAAACTAATGCAAGATGAGTTGGGACCAACCAGTCAGCGCCACTGCCGCAGGGTTACACAGGCGTCTATTGGCGGGCTTCGCGCTTGTGTGGCCCACTCCTCCACGCTCCACCAATGTGTGCATCCAAATGACTTCGGCTGGAAGAACCGCGCCTCGAACATGCGTTGTTGAAATTGCCTTCATCAAGCCTCGTCATCCTCTGCAGCGCCGCTGTCATTGTCAGGCTCGGCATCGCTTCCATCGCCGTCGCTCGAGTCTGACGTGTCATCGTCGGGCATCGCGATGCTGTTAAGATAGGTGATCTGCCACAGTCGTTAGCGGCTTCGTGTGCAACGCCTCAGCAAGATTGCTCAGGCCTCTCTCCACACCTGGACAATTCCATAATGGGCGGGTGACCGCAATGCCAACACACTACTGGCCAGCATTATAGTCACCCCATAGCTTGCAATGTACAGGCACAACCCTAACAAGTTGCCGCCGCTTTTAACTTCGGCTGTTCAATGAACGTTTTATGCCATCAATGTCAAGAATACGAATCGTTAGACTTACAAAGGGCACCATATTGGCTACGAGCTCACCCACACGCTCCAAACCTCCAACACCGACAATTTCGTCGTCTGTAAGCTTTCGCCCCATGGTAAAATTGCGGAGCCGCAGAAGTTCAATATCTTTGTGATCATGGTCATATCCCTGAGAGCTGTCAGCAAACTTGAGCAGGCACAGTGAGACTGAAGGTTGTTCGTAATAAACTCCGCAACTTGGCAGTGACGCTGCTACCAGCAAAAAACCCCGCCCGTTGAAAGGGTGCTAGCTATGACATCTCGAACTCAGCTTGAGTTGTTGAGTGCGGGGCGATTTGAAACTCTATTTTGCCGGACGGCACACAGTTGTAACGCAAAACTGTCCAGTACGAGACCGAAGCTTAGTTGCACGTCATCGTTGTCGTGTGCCGTTCGCAAGATAATGTAGCGGAAGAGTTTCACAGGAGTGCATCCTTGTAGGCGGGAAGTTCCCGGGCTAGTTTTGGAGTTGATCTGTGCCAGGCTGCGGAGGACACCCGATCCCGCCATAGCTGTCGCAAAATCATCCAGAAATTGCTCTGCCCTTGCAGGAAATTGGCAATTGAGACGCGTCTTCCTGCTTGGTGACCGACGTCTGATAAGACAGTCTTATACAAGGAAAGGTAAAGCAGAGAGGACTCGCCTTTGGATTGCGCTTCAGAGCATTTGACTGATTCATCGACAGACTCGTAAAAGCTTTGACAGCCTTCTTCTCGTCATCTTTCACGCCACCGAGGAATGCCTCCCGAATGCCGGCGTCAGTCAGAACCGCCTTGAACTTGTGCGGTTTACGGTCGATGTCGCGTCGAAGTTTGGCGAGGGTCGTCGCGTCCGGCTGCCAGAAGCCACCACCTTCCAAAGTCAGCGTATGCCTGTGCGAGTATGATAACAATGGCGGTAAGACAGCGCTAGAAATACTATCGCGCCGTTGAATGTGTTGCTACTTGCGTAGGCAAGATGACAAGGCATTGGCATGCATTAGACAGGAGCACCGTCCCGACGACACAGTACCGAACACGACCGAACCTCGAAGCGATCCGACGCATCTTCCAACGAATATCGCACAGTATGGTATCGGGACTCAAGATGCTACGCTACGCTGTCCGACCGCGGATACGAACATAAGACCAACAGCGGGGTATGTTGAGCACTCATGTCCCAGGCATGATCATGCTCTTCAGTACTGGCCAGGGTTGCCAATTACACTAATGACAGTACCTTGTCATATGTGAAATGGCGGTCGTGCTACGGCAAAATACAGCATGGAGTGCGAGGCTCGGCCACACGAGGACAAAAGCCGCCAGGCCTCGGCCCGTCCTTGATTTCATGGGCGACGGCAACCATTGGGTATACATGCATACATTATGCACATTCGATCGAAAGAAGAACCACGGCGGCCACGGGATTGCGCTTCGCCTCGGTTGAGGTTTCACGACAGCTCGTGGCTATAGCAATCGCACACATACAAGAGAAGAAGAGAATCAAACATACCTACAAAGCTCCCGCCTTTGGGTTGCACCTGAACGTAGTAGTGCGCGTAAGGACCTTTTCGTCCCTTACGTTTGTGTCCGATGTCAGTCTGTGGCTCGGATTAACTGCTGCACAAAGATAACTCACAGTCCTCGACCAAGCCGCAGAGAAGTAAGTCTAGATTAGGTCAGCCTGCTTGCACCTTGCCATGACCGAGCATAAGGACAAAATCATCTTCGAGGGGCAGATGATATTGGGTTAGAGTCAGCTAGATGGCCAGCAAGATCTGTCTCTGCATGTCGAGATATGACTTTGAACGCATTGCTCTGCCTTTTCCAATAAAACTTGAGACGCTTTCTCACCTTGTACGGGGTGGGGTCTTTTGAGAACCGGATGTCTTGAGTAGTGAGCGTGGTTCGATAGAATCAAGCTTCAAGCTCACCTCTGTAGATACGGTAGATCTGTACGCGTTAGTGATGTCTCTCACGATAGCTAAATCGTCAATACCCACCACGTCTTTGACCGGTAGTTCGGGAATGGTCTCGTCTGCTTCAATAATCTTATCTGATACCTTCTCGGCGAATGTTGTGAAATCTTGAAATGAAACTCTAAAATCAGGGTCATGGACTGTAACCATTAGCGGGCGGTCTAGTGAAGCAAGCGTTATGAAGGGTTGCATACGCTTCAACCATTGACGGTCGTTATTAGCTGCTAAGTCCTTGAGGAACAACATTGTGTTTGGATGGATTGTGTGATCCAAATATGGCGTGTCGCCTGCATCTCGGGCCTTTGGCTTCTTGATGACCAGCTGCGTTCCTGGTGCCAGTTTTGCTCCCGGTCTCCAAAGCTCTTTCTCATCGGCGGCCTTTTTGTGTATAGGGAGGTTCTTGGTGGTGCGCCCTCTCGGAGTTGGCCGCTTGCTCTCGATGTCATCGTCAGTGGCAGTTTCATCGGGCTCAGATTCCGACGATGGATCCTTGTCGCTGTGCTCCTCGTAGTCGGAGGCCACCCCTTCATCATCGTCATAGTCACCGTTGGATAGTTGAACTTTCTTTGGTCTATCCTCATTATCCGTGTCGCTTTCAGGCTCGACGTACGATTTCCGAATCGCAGCCCGTGCTCTTTTAGACTGCCTTGCTGGAACCTCCGGTGCGGGACGTTTGGAGGAACTCCTGGAAGCCGGCGCATCAGTACTTTTGGTATCTTTACGTGGCATGATGTCGATTTAGTTGGTTTGCGGAGCCGGCAAGCGGTATGACTGGTTATAACTGCAGACGTCTACGTGGATGCTTGGAAGGGAATGTGAGCACAGACCATGGATGACGCACTCGAACGCGAAAATACGGCGCGTTGTCACGGGTTTCCCACACAGCCACAGAGCACGACAGACATGCCGACTCGCTTCGAAGTACGCAAGCAAAAGATCCTGGAACAGCTCGATGCTCCAGATGGCGAGTACCACGATCTGTCCCCAAAGGGCTCCATTGATGCGCCTATCCGAGATCTAATCGGCGAGATCAATAAGCTCCAAGGTCTCGTTACAACAAGCAGTTGCTCGGGGCGCATTAGTGTGTTTTTAGAAGGGCGTAAAGCAGATGCCGAAGCATCAGACTCGGCTCAAGGGGAAGAATCACGTGCTGGTCCAGGAGGCAAAGGTGGTGGGGGTGCATGGCTGTTCATTTCGCATACGCCAGTTGAACGTGTCGAAGCAAATCATGATCTCATGTCGGAGTTTGGCTTGCAGAAATATGAGACTGAGGAGAGAACACCTAGTGTTTCTTGCA
>Ga0265797_10007729_pt1 | contig 14553 bp, 16 predicted proteins | sample P2T30metagenome_FD_192433 | JGI IMG/M metagenome (GOLD analysis project Ga0265797, IMG submission 192433) | Plant litter microbial communities from East Loma Ridge, Irvine, California - P2 T30 | ecosystem: Environmental > Terrestrial > Plant litter > Unclassified | place: USA: California... | reverse complement strand
GAGGTCATGTCACTCGGATGTGTTGGATGAGAAGGGACGAGACTATTTTTGGCGTAGCTCGCGTGTCGCCTTGATCCAGCATGGAAGTGGAAGGGACTGGCATGATGCTGCAGCAGCAGCAGCAGCGCATCGGTCCATGTCCATGTCCATCCATGGCTCACGCCTTGCAGCGTGCGTGCGTCCATGTCGCGTGCAGCCTCGAGCACACAGCATCCAGCATTGTGATGTCACAGTCGATTAATCAATTCGGCCAGCCATCCCCGTCCAGTGCCAACCATGTCCATACACACGTACATATGCATGGCTCTCACTCGCTTGTGCCTGTCGCCGCCGCCGGCAGGATAGTTGATGTCGATGGCCGTCTCCGCCATCGTTCCATCTGAGAGTCTTGTCCCAAGCCATCTGCTGCGTGGCGGCCGGCTCACGGCGCGTTCGTTACATCATCCGTTGTACCTTTTAGAGCAAGGTCACGCACTGCTGCACACATAGCTCCTCTCCGCTCTCAAACTTTGCGTTGCTTGCTTGCTTGTATACCTGCCGCTGTGTCTCTGCCTCTGCTCCTGCTAAGCCTGTCGATATTGCCTACCGCTGCCAACTGCTGCTGTTTCGCTTGCCGCCTCAGCACACGGCGCCTCGATCGATGCCCTCGCGCACAAGCGAAATCATCAGCCTTCCCCAACGCTAACGGACGGAGTAATCTCGACACTGACTCTTTTGCCCATGGCTGATGGTCACGCCAAGCAAATACCAACCGCCAAAGCCTAGACAGCCCCCCGGGAGCAGCAGCACCAGAAGCACCAAAACCGTTGCGCCTCCAAACACTCCCAGCGCCTTGTCAGCACCGCGAGCCTGCTGCTGTCACTGACTCTGCTATTCTGACGCCGCTGCCTCACCACCATCGCCGCCGCCGCCGCCAGCGCGCACTGCACTTGCTGCTTCGCTGCCCTGCTGTGAAGTCTCCGCTGCACCGCGAGACCGCGTGCCCTCGTGATCGGCGAGGTCTGCGATCGTCGACCTAGCCACCTGTCTCGCTTCCTCGCCGCGCCCTGTGCGTCCTGTCTATCCTGCTCACCAAACAGCCCAGCCCAGCACAGCACCGAGCCCGCTGGCCGCACCGTTGTAGGAGCGCCGTGCACCTCCACGCGCTACGCCCACACAAAGGCCTGCAGCTGCGACGACGCATCGTCAACACGCGCTGCACCTGCAGAATTGCTGCTCCGTCGCACGACAACCGTCTCTGCTGCTGCGCCCTGCATCGCCGCATCCAGCCTGCGCATACACACCCGTCGACACCCCACAGCGCAACGCCTGATGCTGTAGTCGAAGGCCGCATAGCGCATCCAACCACACCACACGCCCTCGGCCATGGCTACCAGCAGTCCTGCAACTGCGCAAGCCATCGCTGGCGGGCCCAAACCTGCGCCGCCCACCCAGAGTGAGGCCGTCCAGTCGAAAAGGGACCTGGCCAGCTGGTGGAAACAGTTCAAGAGGAGCGACAAGAAGCCGCAAGAACAAGCAGGTACGCGCGCACATGGTCATTCTCGTCTTTGCCAATTACACCATAAAGTTGCACGAGAATATACTTCGAGTGCTTGTGCAATTTCTGGACCACCACATACTTGACGCAACGATCCGAACAATGACTAACATCATGGCACAGCAACAGCACCTGGTATCTTCGGCATCCCATTGCACACGTCGATCCGCTACGCCAACGTCGCCATCTCACTCTTCAACGATGAAGGCCAGAGCTACATCTACGGCTATGTACCAATCGTAGTTGCAAAATGTGGTGTATTCCTCAAGGAAAAAGGTAAGCAGATGATCATCGATTCGCGGTCTCGCATTTTCTGACTTGTCACAGCGACCGACGTCGAGGGTATATTTCGTCTTGCCGGTAGCGAAAAGCGCATCAAGGAGCTCAAGATTGCATTCGATTCACCCGATCGTTATGGCAAAGGTCTGGACTGGACAGGATACACTGTACACGATGCCGCCAACATTCTGCGACGATACTTCAACCAACTTCCCGAGCCGATCATCCCCTTGGAATTCTACGAACGCTTCCGCGACCCCTTGAAGAACCATCAAGCGCAAGCTGTTGGCGTAATGGATGCACAGAGCCCCACTATTGGTGACTTCGACCAGGATGCTGCTATTCGTATCTACCAAGCTCTGATTACAGAACTTCCTCCGCTTAACCGTCAATTACTGCTGTACATTCTGGATCTGCTGGCGGTATTTGCGAGCAAGTCCGATTTGAACAAGATGACAACGCCGAACTTAGCTGCTATCTTCCAGCCTGGCCTACTTTCTCACCCACAACACGACATGGCTCCTCAGGAATATCGACTTTCGCAAGATGTTCTAATCTTTCTGATCGAGAACCAGGACAGCTTCCTTATTGGTATGCCAGGCACTGCCGCTGATCACGAGACCGTCAAGGATGTACAATCTGGCGTCCCTAGCCCAACTAAGGTTCCCGCTTCGCCTGTCACGCCTAGCAGATCCAAGACCGTCGTCAACCGATCAAGCTCCAATGCAAGCAACAATGCCGAGAGCAGGTGGAACAACTTACGACGAAACGTTTCTGTTTCAAGTAAGCACAGTAAACGATCCGAGGCCGGACCTACGCCTGTCACACCGGTTGCTGGCACTCCTATCACTCCTGGTGGTAGTGTACATCGGAGCAATACAGTGCCTTCCCGGAGACCTGGCGCAGTTGGTCCTTCTGCACGATTCGCTCGCGAGAAGAATTCCAACCCTTCGACGCCCAGCCGACCATCGCCTATTGTACTGGCAGCTGACAGCGAACAGCGAGAGTCTTCTCTGCAGAGTACTCCAATCGCTGCGGTACCACCAGCACTACCGTTGGCACCACCGTCAATCATTTCTGCCTCTTCAAGCGAAGCCACGACTCCCCTGGCCACTATCGGAAGCGATACATCTTCTGCCATCACACGCGACTTCCAAACTCCGAAGAAGGACACAACTCCATTGCTTGCACCATTGAACGCTGCACCTGAATCTCAGCTTGAGCGTCAGATCAGCGGCACGCCCACTGGCACTTCGACTCACGGATTTTTGAACATCTTCAAGCAATCTCCATCTTCAGACAGCGAGGGCAGAAAGCCGAACAAGTTGCAGAAGAAACGCATTCCCGGGTCCGCACTATCTAGCGCGCACAGCTCCACCCATGATCTGGCTGACGATGGCGCCGATCAAACTCAGCGCCCAGCAGCTCTACCTGGCCTTCCAACAAACATTGTCGGGTACACTGATCATGTAGGCACTGGTGAGCAGTCCCACTACACAACTGCGCAGACTACGCCTATCCATGCTACGCCTCAGCGTATGCCCACCGACGCTACTCTACGGCCGACCATTTCACCATCGCATTCATTCAACAGCCACACCGACCACAGCCATACAGACGTCACCGACCAAAGCGATGCAGACATGGTAGGCGACGACATGCCGACACCAGGCGCTGATTCAGAGAGGCGAGAGAGACGGAGGCATCGCTGGAGATTTTCCCGGAGCCAGAATAAGATAGATCAGCCGACTTCGCCTCCTCCTCACGCAGGACCGCTAGGTATGATGAGTCCGAAAGAGCAAGCCATGTCCCGTTCTACGATCGGTAGCAGTAACGCCTCTGCGTCGCAACCCCGACGCAGTTTCCAAGAGCCCGTGCCGCTCAGAGGGTCCATGACCGATACAAATAACACACCTACCCAGACGCCCGGCCCGCACGGTGGAGCGAACGATTCTGGCGTCTTCTCTGATAGCGAGAGGGAGAGAAGAGGACCGATGGGCTGGATCAGAGGAAAGCTCCAAGAGAGAAAAGAGCGTGACGCAGAACGGAGAACCAGGACTCCTGAACGTAATCAATCTTCCGCCAACGGGAGGCCAGACTTCGGCACTCCAGTGCATATGGATTCGCTTCCTGGAAGACAGAGGGATATCACGAGCTCCGGTACTGGCAATGATGCGGGTGCACCGCCAGTGCATGTGTCTGGAGCAACAGTAGTGACACCAGGGCCTGCTGCAAATACCGTCGGAAACCCGTCCACAATGCCACCACAGGCGCAGGCAACGGCGGAGCCTACCCAGTCTTCTTCCGCTCCAGCGCCCGCTGAGCTTGTTGATGCACGCCAGCCGAGTGTGCCATCTGATCCGGCGATGCACGACCGTGTGGATGCAGTCATGGGTGGCAAGTAGTTGGATCGAGAAAGATCTGGGAGATTGGAAGACCTGAGAGTCAGAACGGACAGGAAATGGGACTGGACACCTTTGAGCAAAGACAATGCTATTAATATCTCTTTTCTCGTTTTCGTATGTATAGGCAGTCAGGAGGACGTAGAGAGAGCTGGGGCTGGCAGAGCATGCGTGATGGAGGCTGTGAAGGCATTGCAACCATATAAATCAGAAAAGCCAGATTTGAACCGCGAGAAGCTTTCGTGCTTGCAGACTGCGTTAGTCGGCACAGAACAATCTGCACCGTTGCTGAGGACGAGAGGCGAGGCGTGTGCTATTTGTACACTTGGAGTCGACAACATGTGCAAAGTATTTGAGACATTCATCGCACGCAGCTCGCTCAACAGAGTCTGCTGCAGAGCAGCTTGGGCCGTATTGGCATCCACTGTATTTCGTGTGTGGCTTGCTATAGCCCCATAACGATAGAGAGGTTCCACGTGGTAGCCCTGAGGCTCTTGACGATTTTCCTCGATCTTGACGTTTTGACTGCCGTTGGAGAACGCCACTGGGCCCGTTCGTCTGTGCGCCGAGTGTAAGAAGCATGCTGCACGATTTTGATTTTTCAGTACAACATGATGTTTGTAGCAAGAGAAGAGTAGATGACTATTGAAGAGCATTCCTATGCAGTGTGCTCCGCATCCTGATGGCTGCGATAATGCACGTTGTTGTCAAGTGCTTTTGCTTCCAGACTACTGCACTGCTGCCGGCCGGGACGGAGGTGCGAACCTAACTTGGCTCCCAAAGATAGGTATAGGCCGTCTCCACGCGATGATTGGTCGAGCTAAAAAGACGGTGCCTAAGCTTACGCATGTTTCACCCACAGGCACGGCGGGGTGTTCGTCGGCATCGGAAGGCTTTCTCTGACTGGACTGCGTTGAATCGTTCTCGTCTTTCTGTGCTGAGGATCCCGAGTCACGCAATTATGGTACACCACGGTAAGTGTGGCAGCAGCCGTGAGAGACGCATTGCTATGGTCCGATCACGGGTCGAGACACATATTAGGCGAGGAGTGCTGCAAAGCTAGGAGGTACCTCCTACCAGCTCTGCGGAGGCCTACATACCACTAGGGACACACCCACACGTACTCGAGAACTTACCTAAGTTACATCCCTATAGCCAACAAAGCCCTGATGATCGTCGAGCCCTAGAAGATCGTCTCGCGCTCTCGATACGGCACGGAAGGGTAATATATCGTATTCCAGCAATGACGGAGGCATGTTAGGCAGACGGGACGTGCAATCGTTCTCCCCGGTCGAATACACAGGACTTCTTCCTTGTCGGCCGCGGAATGGAGATTGCTGCACGGATGGGATTTCGCCGACAAGTTGGCCAGCGGTTCCCACAGCATGGCACTTCCGTGTGCTCGGGCGCAGTTGGCCAGCCACAAGAACGTCATGTCTGGACCTCAGATGAAACCACGGATCTCACCATGTGCGCGCTTTCGCTACCACGGAGGATGCGTGGTCTAGATATCGCGCGAGAGACCAGATGCTTATGCGCGCCGGCGAGGCACCAGGGCAGGCCAGCGTCCACGGTGTCTCGACGACGCCGCAAAAGTATACAGCAGCGCGCACGCCAGATCTTCAAGGCCAGCCGCGTCGTGGCCGAGCGAGGCCTGCCGCCGACCCATGCAAAAGTAGCGTCGATCGTTTCTCGTGTTGCGGCAGAGCACCGAAGCTTCGTCTCCACCCGCGCCCCCAAGAAGCCTCATCAGCAGCGCCATCCTTCCTGTGGCCGTTGGGCTTTCCCTATTATTTTCCTCTCCATCAGACCATCGATTATTCCTAACGCCTCTCCAACATTTAGCGCGCGAACTTGCACAACATCTGCTCTTGCTGACCCGACTGCTGTGCCTGCCCGTTTGTAAGGCGACGCCCAGTGAGACACGCGCCTGCAGGTTTTGGCCGGTGACTTTGGCACTACCATTTGGCGAACGGCGAAGTAAGCCACCACTCCCACGCATCCTCGTTTAGACCAGCCACCCGCTTCGCCGCCCTGGCCTTGGAGACGTGAGTACCCGATTGCTCTCTGCCCAGCACGGTCATCCGAGCCATCCTTTGGGATCGTGTTACGACGACTCTCTATTTTCCTCGTTGCTGACTCTGCCATGCAATAGATCTGCAACATCGCCAACTTCTTCCCACGCTCGTGAGCGTCGCTCTTGGTAGCATCTTTTTCTATTCTTCACTTCTTGGACTGCCTGGACGCAGCTCGGCTCGCAAGCACGATGCCTTCTTTACGATCACTTCTCCTCCTGGCTCTGCCATTGGCATCCGCAGGCTTCGCACACGCCTCCGACTTCCAGGACCTGGTCAACGATGTGCCTAGTGAGTCTTTGCGTGCAGCGCTTGAGAAGCTGCGCCCTAAATACCGTGAAGGCGTCTTCGAGGACCACCAAGGCGCCATGAGGGCTGTGCACCAGGACAACCCAGCGCTAGCTGAGAAGCTGGCCGAGATGGCACGACAGGACTCGCTCATCAACGCGGAATTGCGCAAACGTCAGGACGACTCGAGCAGTAACAGCACTACCACGAGCGCAATCATCGTGACCGACTCGACGACTACAGCTGTCAGCCTTACCACGGAGACGTCTTCTATTGAGGACTCAACAAGTTCGCAAGGTCAGTCGTCTACTGCTGTGTCTACCACCACATCTGCCGAGGAGGAAAGCACTAGTTTGCAAGGTGAGAGTTCGACGTCTCCTACTCCTTCCGCCTCCGAGACGCCCACACCTTCGACAACTGCCCGGAGTACCACCACCGCCGCCGAGACCAGCACCGAAGATGAGACCTCAGCCGAGCCCACCTCGACCGATGAACCGGAAAGCACTACAGGTCAGACATCACCCGCGAGCACTACTGTCAGCGACGAGGAGACGTCTAGATCGAGCGCTGCTTCTGAGACCGCCAGTGGGACTTCGGCCGAAGAGACGACTGAAGCCACCACTGAGGGTAGCAGCTCGGCGAGATCAACTGATGCTTCCTCTGCCACCGAATCTTCCGGCGCCTCCGTGACATCTAGCGCAGAGTCTTCAAGCGATGATCAGGAGTTAACGTCTTCTTCCATAGGGTCGAGTCAAAATGGCGGAACCACTGTAGCTGTCACCACCACCGACGACTCTGGCAACACCAGAACGACGTCTTTGGTGGCATCTTCAACAGTCGAGGCGTCCACCCCGCCACCTGAGACGACCACAGATGATTCAGGCAACACGGTCGTCACCACGCCGCCTGCCATCACCAGCGCAGTGGTCACCGGCAGTGACGACAACAACGACGATGAGACTTCTGCTGCTGAAACGCAGACCGGTGTCTTGGTTCCTGTTGTCGTTTCATCTACTGAAGAGGGCGGATCGGTCGTTGCCGTCACGACATCTGCTTTCATCACTTCTGCGAGCGAGAGCGTGGATGTTGCTATCACTTCTACCGATGACAGTGGCAGCAGATTCACCACCTCTACTCGCGTCGCTGCAGCCGTTGTGACATCTACCAACGAGAATGGTGATGCTGTGACCACCACCTCACCCTTGGCTAGCGTCCAGGTCAACTCTGCTGGCGATATCATCACATCTGCTGCGGCACCTGGCGCCTCATCCTCCCGTGGAAGCAACAACAACAACAACAACGATGATGACGATGAAAACATCACTACTACCGATCGTGTTGGTAGCTCCATCACGCTCTCCCGTGCTACCGTCGGCGCCGTTATTACCACCACCGACGGCCGTGGCCGTACTCTTGTCACCACTATTACTCCTAGTGGCGGTCGCGTCTCCGAGCTTGTCCTGAGAACCAGCACTCTTCCCGATGGTGGCCAGCAAACAATTACGAGCTTCGAGGTTGTGGGCGCTGCTGCTACCACAACACAGGCTTCCGAAGAGGCCACAGCCACAGGCACTGGCCGTGGTGACCCCAGCCTTCAAGACAGCATGGCAGCACCGAGCGTTCGCTTCACTCACGCACTTGCTGCGCTGATCGGCGCTGCGATCGGCGTTGTTGCTTTCCTGTAAGCGCCTGTGCTTCTGCTAGTGCTAGGAACACAGTTTCTCTTTCTCTCTTTCTGCCGATACGTGTACATGGACGGTCTTCCACACGAATACGCATAACGAAAAAAGGCTTTACATATCTCTCTCCCTCTCATTTTTTGCATAGCGAGCGGGACTTTTTATTGGAACACGGGCAAAGGGGAATCGGACACATTCAGAGGGTGTTTTGGGCGCATGGCCATGTACATACGAAGTTTACACGCTACAAACGAAATTATCACTCCCTGAGTCATGGGCTACATGGACCGGCGTCACAGTTTTAGGTCATCTTCGCTTGTGGCGGACGTTTGCGAATGTGTGTCGGTGCGTATCGCCAGTGACATATTGATTTCAGCCTCCTGGTTCGAGATCACATGTTTTCTGTGACGATAGAAGACATCAAGCTGTGTATCATGAAATGCTGACTCGTCAATCACAATCGGTACTGTAGCGTGTGTGATTGTCACCTGTAGTGGCTGTGCGTGAGTCTACGTATGGCGATCTCAGAAGCTCTTTAAGAAGTATCGACAGGTGCAATTCCCGATCCGGCGGGACCACCATTGAGATACAACTTAAGAAGTAACCGGAGCTGTACGCCACCTAGTGCGCAAGAGCTATCAGCAGGATTTGGCGTAGAGCTGTCACTCTCGCTTAGCGAAAGACCATTCAACAGCGACATACGTGAACCTAATCAATCTAATGTGCCCACACCGCCCCATCATGTAATCATCGAGGCTTGTGCTGGGGTGAACATCTCAAGATCTTCAACTCAATATGCGCCGCTAGGTGGAAAATCGCCAGCTCGCAGTGTGGCGCAGCGCGCACCCAAGCGCAGATCTGGTGAGGATCGCACGAAGGAGGCGCACAACGTCGTCATGGCATGGAGAGCCAAGAAAACCAAGCAGGTTTGCGAACCCATTGTCGCTGCCCCCCTCGAGCCCGTTCACCAGTCTCTTGCAGTGCATAAAGAGCAAAGCGAAAGCCACACATCCAAATCCTTCGCCATCTCTCATCTTCACCAAAGCTTCTCGAAAAACAACTATTCCAAAGCCTTCAGAGCTTCCGAAAGCCAAACCTCGCAATCTCCAAACAAACAAACAGCCGCCATCCAATACCAAGCAACATCAGCCCGCGGAGCGTTATAGCGACTTACGAAATCACTTAAGCAAATACCACTACCAAGCAAGCAAGAATGGGTCTTATGTGGACTAAAGGCTTTGGCGGCAAGCACGCTGGTAAGCCTTTCCTCTTCCTCATGCACAATCATCATGCTCTGTCATCCATTCAATGATTGACTATTCCAACTACTCGTACTACATGGACTCTATGTCCAAACATGGCATACAAACACCCAACATATCACACAGCGAAGCTAATGCATCCCTCACAACAGGTGGTGGAGTCATTGTCGACAAGCACGGCGCTCGCCGCGCTCCCTTCAGGTTCTCATTTAAGGGCCTGAACTGCTTCAAGTGAGCGCTTCTCACGTTATGAACAGCAGCGCATGGAGGTGACAGGAAGAGCGACGGTGTTTTCATTTTGGTTTGGGGGTGCTCTGCAGTGTTTTGCTTTTGTTTTCACGACTCAACCACCTGTCCTCGAGCGAGGAGTAATACACGACACGGCTGGGCTAAGCGTCAATGCGGCATGAATAACTATTATACCCAATCATGAGGATCATGCATAGCTAGGAAATGCAGGATGTTCGAAACTTTGCTCTGATGGTTTTGCACATGTCTTTTGCTAGCAGGCACAGTCGACCTCCTCACGCTCATGGCCTTCCTCTTCTTCTTTTCGCTGCGAATGGATCGGACACAATGAAGAGACTTGCCACTTGAGATGCCACGAACGTGATTCCTTGCCTGCCCACCTCTTGAGGGTACCGCCAACGGTAACGCACGCTCTAATTCGCCTGTAGCAGCTGATGTGATCACAAAGTCAAGTCCTTCTGAAAATCAAAGATTTTCGTTAGCCGCTTCGAGGAAGACACCGATTCCTGCAGGATTGTGCCTCGGTCCGTGAGGAGCACTAGATGTTTGACTTCCTCTAGACAGCTGCCTCCGCGGTTCATGAGCCTGTGACGAGGCATTGAACCCGTACTATCGAACTTCAGCGTGAACTCGCAGATTGGACCAAGCCCTGCGACCCTGCGACCCATCGAATATTCTGATTTTCGGTGCAATGAGCAAGTATGTGTAGCGCTAGCTAGATCAATGTGCTCTCGCCGGTGACGGCGACATGGCTAGGGTGGTATCGCTAGGAAACCTACCACAGCTGCCAACACAAGCGCTACCACCTTGCCTAGACAGCACAGTCGAGAGAAAACATTTGGATCTGTGCAGACTGCGAGACCTTGATGGTAGTCGGTATATGAACAGTATTGCGATCGCCTTCTTCAGAACATCCTCTCCGGTAAACACTTATCTTCACAATCAACATGCTCCCTTCGGCCCTCGTCAAGCTCCTGACCCTGCCCGCTCTGTCTGCAGCAACACCTCATCTCTTACCCAGAGTTGATTGCTATAGCTATGTTCTCATTAATACGAGAGGCACCGGCGAGCCACCTGGAACCTCCGTTGGTTTCCGCGCAATGCTCAACGATATTCTAGCCGCTGTTCCCGGAGGTTCGACATACGACACTCGCTACCCAGCCGCACCGGATGCCACCCAGCTCACGATTAGGATCGGATCAGATGACGTGATTCAATTCATCAACGATGGTCTCGCCAGCTGTCCGGACCAGATCTATGCACTCTTCGGATACTCACAAGGTGCCACGGTCACCAACCAGGTCCTGCAGAACTTCAGCACATCGTCTCCCCAAGGACAGCTGATCAAGAGCGTCGTCAACATTGGAAACCCGTATCACCTGCCCAACAAGCAGGGCAACACGGACGAAAACTGTGGTACGTCGACTGCTGGAGTAACAGGCATCTTGAACCCTGTTGCCGACTACGGTATTCCGAACGCTTGGTACGGGACTGGCAAGGTTCGAGACATCTGCTTCTCTGATGACCAAGTGTGCAATGGCGTCAGTTTTGGGAACATCTTCAGTGCAGACCACCTGCTTTATGGGTTCTCTGACTCTGTTCAGAGTTGTGGAGCAGAGTTTGTGATCCCAAAGATTTCCGAGTGAGATCTGGCTTCGCAGGTTCTAGTTAGTCACAAGGCTGTACATATCTCTCGGCTCCATGCACCAATACTATCGGACATTGTGTAGATGCCAGGATAGCCATGCTTACTGTAAAGTCACTCGAAAAGTAAGTTGAGTGTCCCAGCAGTTTCACATCACTATTCCCAGGTAGGGGACGAGTAAGCATCCTTCCTCATGAGACGAAAACTGTCTCCTGTATATGATTGTGACGGCTTGTCATACACAGAAGCTCTCGCAAGCGATGTACCTAGTCTTGGAAGTGAGCGACCTTTCGAAACATCTTGAGAACTTGACTTTACTCGCGCTATATGTTCGTCTAAAATCATCATTATCGCTAACAAGACGCTATGCGCAAATTGGAATAAAATGCTGTGGCCGTTGATACCTTGTCCGCATTGCAACCGATCCTACTCCCCTCTCAAAGCTTGCTTTCTCTCACTGGCGCATCGCCAACCTCGCCCTTTGCCAGATCCCTCAAAGCCTTGCGAAGGATCTTGCCAGATGGGTTCTTGGGGATAGCATCGACGAACTTTACTCCACCAGCCAGGCGCTTGTGTGGCGCCACCTTCTTTGCCAGCCAAGCAGCGATCTCCTGAGCAGTTGCGGATTGCGCTTCTTGCAGTGCGATGTAGGCACGCGGCAATTCCTCTCCGTTGATCGTGACGCCGACGACAGCAGCGTCTTGGACGGCTGGGTGATCGAGGAGTAAAGCTTCAAGCTCTGCGGGAGCAACTTGGTTGCCCTTGACCTTGATGAGTTCCTGCAATGGCAAAATGTCAGTAATGGTCGAGCTTTGCGCATCCGTCACCGCTCATCTTACCTTTTTCCGATCGACAATGTAGATGAAACCCTCCTTGTTTCTGTAAGCGATATCGCCCGTCTTGAGCCAGCCATCCTCCGTCATCGTATCCTTCGTGGCGTCTGGCTTGCGCCAGTATCCCTTCATCACATTCGGGCCCTTGACCCAGAACTCTCCTCGCTCGTCCACACCCACCTCTTTGCCCTCTTCGCTCACGATCATAGCCTCGATGTTCGGATTGAGTTCACCAACGGTAGCATCAACAGCAATGGCATTGGGCTCCATGCCGCAAGCGCTACATGTGATCTCTGTCATTCCCCAGCCCTGCTTCAAGTTGACCTGACCAGCCGGCCAAAGACCCTCGAATTCCGTCTGTGGTTCCCTTCCAAGCGGCGCAGCACCACACCCAGCGCTCTCAACAGAAGACAAGTCGAACTTGCGAGCTTCTGGGCGCTTCGCGAGAGCCACAACGATCGGCGGGACCAAGGTAAGGCCAGTAATGCGGTATTCTTGGATGTACTTGAGCATCTTGCCAAAGTCGAACTTTTGCATAACGTAGATAGGGATTCCTTTGCGAGGCGCAGAGACGCAATGTACCGTCTGGCCGTAGGCGTGGTACATCGGAAGCATGGACAGGCCACGCGTTCGAGCAGCCACAGCAGCGTGATCGGGCTCAAGCTGCGAGACGTAGTCGGTCTGCATGCAGTTGCTAACATAGTTCATATGTGTGATCTCGACACCCTTGGGGACGCCGGTTGTGCCACTTGAGTAATTGAGAACGACGGTTGTATCCATCTGCGCCTTCGATTCAAACTCTTGCCAACGGTAGCGAGCGCCTTCCGGAGGCGAGGCCAGGAGGGTTGACCAGTGCTGAATGCCCTGCGTGACCTTGCCCTTGCCTTCGAAAGTATCGTAGCCGCCATCGAAGCTGAGAATTTTGCTTGTGGGAAAGCCAATGCTCTTTGCTGCCTCGAGCGCAGTATCCAGACTACCCTCCGCTGTGATCAAGAACTTGGCTCCTGTGTCTTGGAGTTGGTATGCAAGCTCTCTTGCCACGTAGGTCGGATTCGCGCCGCTGAAGATTCCGCCTGCCATGATCGTGCCCACTAGGACGACAGGAAAGAAAATGGTATTGCCGGAGTACAGCAACAATCTGTCACCCTCTCGGAACCCTTGCGCCTTCAAGCCGGCAGCGAATCTCTTCGACCATTCTCGATAGTCGTGGAGCGAGAGGCTGTATGACGGCTGCTCAGCATCGAGGATTATGGGCTTTTGTTCGAGCGTGGCATCTTGGCTACCGAAGAGGTATGTTGGAAGCGAAACGGTAGGGATGTCGATATGCCAACGAGATTTCCAAGGCATGTTGGCAACGTGCGATGTGTTCGGAGCTTTGAGCTATGCTTCCAATCGGTATATTCAATTCACCAATGGAAGATGCGGAATTATTCTGGTAACACCTTCTATCGTGGATTTAACGCTCTATCGCAAGAAGTTAACAGTAACAAGATGTAGACGGTGCCTAGAAATGTCGTGATACCATGGGCGGGCACACTGCCACCTTATCAACAAAGCAGTAGCCGACATTACCGACATTCGACTTGGCTGTGCATACGCTGCGTGACCTTGGAACCGCGGCTGAAGACATTCGCCTATGTGCAGCCACATGCCGTGCCGCTCTGTTCTGGGTGGAGACAGCAGTAAGCTTGGGCGCTAAAGAATGTTTTATGGGGTTAGTAGCAGGCAAAGGCGGGGGACGTCGCACGGAGCGAAATTGACAGACTGGTATGGGTGGGTGGAAAGTTGCCTCGGCACGGGGTGGAAGGTAGAAGAGGGTATTATAAACGCCAATCCTGAACAAATAAGCTACGAAAAGACTCCTGATGGAGGTGAAAATGTGGTCGTGTCGTGCGTGAAGATGGACTTTTTGTGATTGACTGCTCGAACTCAAAGCCGTATCCACCATAGCAAAGCCATAGGCGCCTGTGAACACCTAATTGTCTTTCAGAGTTCTTTTTTGTGTATGCAAGAAACCAATGCGATACGCTTAGAGCTCGGCGGCGAGAGCCTGGATCTTCTTCTGGATCTTCTCGTCGCGCTGGGCCTTGGTAAGCTTGTTCTCGCGGAACTTCTTGCTCTCGGCCTTCCACTCATCCTTGGACTTCTTGGGGCCCTCGGACTCGACCTTCTTGAAGGGGTCCTCGCGGATCTGCTTGTGGGCCTCCTGGTAGAGCTCCTCAAGACCGTCGGCCTCAATCTCCTCGTCGATGTAGCCAGAGAACTGGGACTTGTAACGCTCCTCGTCGTCGTCGGCGAGGGTCT
>Ga0265797_10007727_pt1 | contig 14555 bp, 17 predicted proteins | sample P2T30metagenome_FD_192433 | JGI IMG/M metagenome (GOLD analysis project Ga0265797, IMG submission 192433) | Plant litter microbial communities from East Loma Ridge, Irvine, California - P2 T30 | ecosystem: Environmental > Terrestrial > Plant litter > Unclassified | place: USA: California... | reverse complement strand
GCCTTCATGCTCGACTCGCGCGCCCCACCCGGCTCACAGTACCAAGAGCAAGAAGCCGCTGCAGAGCGCCAAATCGAAGAAGAAACCCGTCGCCTCCTCGCCGAGACCAAACTCTGGCGCCTCGCCAACTCAGCCATGTGGGTAGCTTGGGGCATAGTTCAGGCTCACGTCCCCGGTCTCCCCGACTTCGACGCTTTGGATAAACAAGCAAACGCGGATGCATCCACCAACAACCCCAGCGGCTCAGCCGCCGAGCTCGACAGCGCTACAGCAGAGATACGCGCCGAGGCGGGGGCCGAAGGAGGTTCAGAAGAGAAGACGGGGGCAGGGATCGTGAGTGAAAAGACAGCGACGGAGGAAGGGGCCACGCAAGGAAACATGACGCAAGCGGAACAGGATGCTGACCTTTTCAAACCACAGGATGAAGAGGAGTTTGATTACCTCGCGTATGCTAATGATCGCGCCATGTTTGTTTGGGGCGATGCGATGCGCATGGGTATTGTGAGCCCGGAGGAGGTGCCTGAGGAGCTGAGGAGTAGGGCTAAGGTTGTGGAGTACTAGGGGTGAGCTGGGCATTATGACCCGCTGAGGGCTTGGTGCTTTGAGAGCGGCTGTGTGGGTGTGTGGGTGTTAGCCTTGTGGTGGAGCACGGGTTCAGTCTGTTCGAGAGAGCGCACTCGCGACTGATTTCAAGGCCACACACATGTAACGGAGACGTATGGGGCGGAGGGTAGCTTTTGACTTGCAAGTCTAACGTCTTCTATGACACGAATGCTCATGTATGATGGCAAATGGAAACGACAAAAAAAAAGAACCTGGCTGAAGAATCCTCGAGAGGGATGTGAGGTAGTCATGAGACGTGATTTCGATATTTCCAACACAGTTGCTCACACTGGTATATGCCCCAAACGCCAAAACGCCCATTCCAACCCGTACCAACTCAGCTCGTGTCCATAGCATCCTCATCCTCATCCCCTTCTTGTATCCCTTCAAGACCCTCCTCCTCCTGCTGCTCTTCCCTCTGCCCTCTCCTGTTATCACGCCCTCCCCTATCCATCGCCTCAACCAACCCCTCCAACCCCCTAACCTCCTCACTCCCCACCCTACTCCCCCCCTCCCAAACCCCCTCAACCCCATCCTTTGTATCCACACCCCTCCTCTCCAACACCCGTTTACTCTGACTTTCAACGTAAATCTTGCGTTCGCGGGTTAATTCCTCCTTATCCTTAGGCTGGACGTGGGTATGTGGTGAGGAGGTGTTGCTGGGTAAAGCAGTGTTTGCTAAATGCGGTTTTAGGCTTGCGAGGAGTTGGCGGAGGTAGGGGAGTTGGGTTGTTGTGAAGGAGGTATGTGTTGTCAGGGGCGTGTGTGTGGGTTTTGTTTCCCCGTTGCTGTTCTTCTCGGAATTCTTCTCTCCGTTTGCGTTTGTGTGAGGTAGGGATTGTATACCTATTTCCTTCGCAGCAGGCGCGTGCGTTAAGAAGGCGAAGGGTGCTGCTTGTCCTTCCTGATCGTTATTAATTGATGTCGATTCGCGTTTTGGTGCTGTAGATGGTGTGAGAAGGGCGCGTAACCGTGCTATTTGTGTCTCGTTGCGGGTTTTCTCGGCAAGGAGAGCGGCGTTTAGTTTTTGGGTTTCGATGAGTTTGCGGCGGAGGGTGTAGAGGGCTTCTGGGGTGAGGGTTGAGTTTTTGGAGGGCTGTTCGAGGTTCTAGTTTGTGTTAGTGTTGTGTTCGTCGTGTCAATTCATCCATCCTGTCCTTCTACTGCCTCCAAATACCACTGTCTACCACCGTCCTATCGAACATACCTCATAATGCCCCAACCTCACCCACTCCGCGAGCCCTTCATCCTGGCCCTTCCCCCTGCCCAACGCAAAAACATTCCTCAACGTCCAAATCTCCAATTTATCAAAGTTCTTGTCCACGGCATTCTCCATAAGTGTCTCTAGCTTCAGGACTCCCTCTTCAATCTCCAACCGCGCTTCTGGGTATACATCGTTTCCGTCTTCGTCTTTGGCCGGTGTGCGGTTTTGCGAGGCGTAGAGGTCGGCGAAACCGAGGAGGGAGGGGTCGGCGGAGGAGAGACCGGTTTCGAAGGAGTCGGTGCAGCGGTAGAGGACTTCGTTTATGGCGTTTATTATGTCGTCGATTAGGGACTAGGATCGATGTTAGTTGTTGGATTGATCTATAAGAGCCGGGGTAGCGGAGGTAGTGGATCAATGTGCAGAGAGTGGTCTTCGAGGCATTGCAGACACAATCCCCAGTCTATCCACACTGCCTACACCCACGTCCCCTCCCACCACCCCACCCCTCCTCTACCCATCACCCAAGAATCATACGTACGATAGGAGGCCAAGTAAAGTGCTCAGTAAGCAGCATATTCTCCTGCTGCTTTGCGCTCGCCATCTTGTCGTTTCGTCGTAGCGTCGTTGTCGTTGTCGCAAATGCGTTCAGCACCACCCGTTGTTTGCGACACGCGCGCGCCGAGGGACGTGTTTACTGCGGGCCCGCTCCCGGGATCTGACTGGACGGAAGACAAGGGTCGAAGGGCTCGCGCTAGTGGGGTCGCGTAATTTGCTGGATTGGGATGCGTGCTGTGGGAGTCATGTGGATGGGGTGTGCGTCCGCGGAGTTGTGTGGAATCTGTCTTTTGGTTTGCTTTCCCTTGATGTCATAACTGGAGATGCTGTGAGTAGGTCACGACATCACCAGCAGAACAAGTCCTCACACCAAAACGGTCATTCAGTCAAAGATGAGATCCTTCCATAAAGTGCAGCCTATTTAGCCACACCACTACTTTCATACACCAAGCACGAAGGCTTGAAAAAATCCTAAATTATACAAGCGTACAGCACGACTCCATATCGTCCATACTGAAAAGCTAGCTGCTTTGTCTCTTTCTCTGTCTCGCTCTGGTAAAGGTAGATCATATCCACCACCACCACCTCAACAACATCCACCTGGCTAGGATATACCACTCTTCTTCTTCTCTAGGTCTCATGCCGCACGCAGCACGCAGTACTCGCAAGGCAAGACAAGACAAGCCAAAAAGACAGATAATACTTTTCTCCCATAATCGGCTCGAAAGCACACTCAGAAGAAAGCCAAAACAAACACAAGAGGAGGATAGTTGGTGTAATCCAAATATAACACAATAAAAACGCCAATCAAAGACCAGACAGAGTAACAAAGAGACTAGTTCTGACCCTTTCTCTCTCTCTCTCTCTCTCTCTCTCTCGGTGTTTCTCCATGCGTTCATGTCGCTGTCGTAAATGCAGTAGATGTGAAGCCAGTCAAAAGAAAAGGGAACAATACCACCCACCGCCCATCAACCCAATTATCGTACTGTTTGCTGCTGCCCGTGAATCCTATAAAGCGCGGCGGAGCTGGGTAATCTGTTATTCTATACAAAGACACATGTCCGTCGAATCCATCCAGACGGGATAATGTGTGTGTGTCGGTCAAGTTCGCAGATTCGCTCAATACGCTCGCGATTGTTGATCACGGAACCTCCGCTCTTCTTCCTGGCGGCGGGCCTTCTTCTCCCGCTCTAGACGGATCTTGTGCGCTTCGGTTCCGTCGTCCATAAGGGACTCTTTGAACCAAGGGTGTTGCAGTGCTTCCTTGGCTGTTATCCGTTTCTTGGGGTCGTAGACGAATATCCGCCGGAGGAGGTCGAGGAATTGACGGTTGAAGTCGGTGTGGGCTGGTATTGTTTCCTGGGAAAGGTTAGTCGACTAACAAACGAACAGTGTGACCTGCGGCGACGTACGGGAAGCTTCTTCATCGCCTTGACGTATTTCTTCGAGGCCTTGTTGGTGTCTGCGTTGGGGTAGTCGAGCTTGTAGTTCTTGAAGTATCGTGCAGCACTAGAATTGTTAGCAACGTCGTGAGAATGGTATCGTGTCTACTTACGAGCTCGACGAGTTGCGTGATGAGCCGCGGTCTTGCTTGTAGACCGCTCGCACAATGTCTCGATCAATCTTGCCACTGCAGACAGCCTCCATCATCGCCAGATGCTCGAGGTTGTCATGCGTTTGGAAAAGGGCGTCGCCAGTGAAGAATTCCACCAGGATACATCCTATACTCCAGATATCGCAAGGGAAACTCCAGCCCAGGTTGAGGATAATCTCAGGTGCTCGGTAGTGGCGAGTCGAGACTACCGAGGAGTGGTATTCGTCGTTGAAGGTCGCTGATCCAAAGTCGATGAGGCGGATCTCGGGATCAAGGAGGACCTTGCGATGCCGCGCTGTCCGGTTCACTGTTGTTGACGATGACGGTACAGTCCTATTGTACGTAAAAGTCTGGTAATTGTTGTTGACAAGCAGGATGTTCTCCGGTTTCAGATCGGTGTGGATGAGGTTGAGGTCGTGGAGGAAAGCAACGCTGGTGAAGAGCTGTTTCGCAAACTTCTGGATGTGGGAGCTGGGGAATGGGACAAAGCCGTTCGACTTGAGGAAGTCAAACACACTTTGTCCGTATAGATCGGTAACGATGCAGATGTGGTTCCGGAAGTCGAAGCAATCTCGTAGGTGAATGCACCGGTTGATGTTGTGCTTGTCGTTGGATGCCAGTGTTGACAGGACCCGCAGTTCGATACGGCTGGCATCTCGGTATTTGGGCACTGATCGAATGACCTTGATGGCACAATTTGTGCCTTTCCGTCTATCGTAGGCTTGGACGACTTTGCCGAAAGTGCCCTGGCCGAGCAGTTTTGTGATCTGGTCTGATGTCCTTTGTCAGTATCATTCTTCGGGGTATTGATCGTAGAGACCTACATCTCTCTGTGAGGTCGGCCTCTGGTACTACAATGTAGTGGCCGTCGTCGTCGTCTACCTTTTGGTCTTTCGTATATGACTTCTGGGGCACGTTAGTTCGACTCCTAGGAAAGGATGCGTGAATCTTACATCTGGGACAACCTGTACGTAGACGTCCTTCGCCTTGATTACCGGATTGGGCGGCGGCTGGTACAGGCTGAAGGGGTCGTCATTGTCCAGTTCCCGTCTTTTTGCCTGCTTTGCTTCATCCTGCACCACAGCGCGTGTGCGCTTGCGCTTCTGGCCCGCTGCGCTGTTGTCAAGAGGCGAGATGTGATGGCCATTGCTGACCTGCGAGCCTAATGACGTCGGCGCCGTGGTGTTGAGCGCAGAGGTAGTGCGGTCGGTGGACAGTGAGTGGTTGGGAGAGTCGTAGTAGGGTGTTTGGGTGGTGGAGTAGGACGTGTGCTGGTTGTAGACGGGGTCGTATGCCGTGGATGCGGTCGTCTTGCGCTTCTTGTCTGTGTGGCGCGCAGTCGGGTTTGTCGCGATGCGTGACGAGGGCGCGTGGTTGCGAGGCGGAGGCAGCTGGGGTTCATCGTCGTCGTCGTCGTCGTCAATAACAATGACCTCCTTCGGGATGCCGTTCCTGTAGAAGTCGGCCCAGTCGGGGTTCCGCCGCCGGTGGGCGGAGCCCGGGTCGTTCGCGCTCATGTCGATGGGCGGGGCCTGGGAGATGGGCGGCAGCTGGGGCGGGTGTCGTGTGTGGGCAGTCGCGTTTCGGCGAAGGTCTGAACTGGAGGAAGCGCTAGCGTAGCCGTTGTAGAGCGAGTTGCCTATCCGAGCGCCGCCGTTGGCGATCTGGGCATTGGCGATGCTGGGCTGGTACGTCTGGTGGTGAGAATAAAACTGGTGATGGGGCGGGAGTGTGGCCGTGGCGGTCGAGGGCGTCGACATGGCTGGGTGCGTCGCTGGGGGTGCGAGAGCCGACGTCGTGACGCTACTCGTCTGCACAGGCAAGCGGACCAAGCACGTCGGTGAGGCGGCCAAACGGCGCGACGGGGGCGCCGAATTGGGGGAGCGTCGTCGTCGGGATGCTCAGTCGGCGCTTTTGCGTGCTGGGACGCGGGCTCGCAGCCAGCAGAGGCGTTATCGCAGGCCTGGGCAGGTGGATGGTGCTGCGGAGGTGCTGGAGCCGCGGCTGGAGGCAGTGCCGGGGCGGGCTACGAGGCGACTGAGGGCGATGGGGGTGCACGCTGGGAAGAATGGCGGGCGTCGGACATGCCAGAGAGGTGGTGAAGCGTTGATGTCGCCGGGTGGAAGCAGGCGAGGTTGAGATCACACTTGTTGCGGAGTCTGTGGTGAGAACCGGCCTGTGCGGTCCACATGGAGCGTCATTCGTTCAATCTTCTCGCGGCACGCCAGCGACGTCTCTCTTTCGCGTCTCGCGCCGAACTCTGCCTTGTCCTAATTCTGCGGCCCAAGACTCGACACTGCTCTATGGGACTCTATTTGATGGCAATAATCCCGCAGCGCTTGTCTTCTGCTGTTGCTACATGTCCGCACCCAGATCATGTGCCTGCAGCGCGTTTGGCGACAGCCCGCCTCGTGAAAGAGAAAAGCCGCCCGAAGCCCATTAATATGTCTTCGGTCGCTTGCAAAAGAGGGTGGCACGCCGTCTCCACTCGACCTGTCTGGATTCCCTCGAACTCAAACATTACCAATATCAAACATTCATCATTAATTCACGATTACATTCATCGCCTTCACACGTACATTCCACCATATGCATCGCTCCTTCCCTCCCGCCCTCGATACTGCCCAGGTGCTGAACCGCGCCCAGACCACCACCCTCCGTCGCAGACATCTGACTGAAACCGCTGCACAAGACTTCCACCCAACAATCAAAGGACCTCCGTAACACTAATCCCTACACCGCGTGCGGCTCTAGCACCTTTCCCCATCAAACAAAGCCCTTGTGTGACCGCTCTGCAAAGTGAAGCAACGACCGTGGTCACGAGAAGACCAAGACAATGATCTGCGATGCTGCACGTACCTACAAGTGTCATCTGGTTACTGTGGTAGTAGTCGTCGAGCCTCAACCATCGTACGTGACGAGCGCCTCGAGAGACATGATGGCATGGCAACAACCCGATGAGTTTCTCGACACATTTGTTGTGATCAAAGTTCGAGGTGTTCAGGGTCCATCCCAATGCAGCTATTCCCGCGATGCCGCTTTCTAAATGCACATTCCCGGTTCTTCGCGAACCTTGGAGGCTGGGATAATACATACAAGGCGCGGTCCCTGCCGCACGTGGAACTGCACTTCCTTCTGTTGCTTCTCTATTATGACGCAATCATCCTCCTATTTTGATGCTCTCACCTATGTTACCCTCTAGGCACACGCCCTGACGCTGATGTGAGAATTCTTTTACCGCGGTTCATTGGTACCGCCCATTTGGATGCGCTTCTTTGCCTCTGCCTCTTGGCTGATGGAAGGTTCGATGCACGCTGCACTCCGCTTCGAAGATAACGTCATGGCCCCCTCAACGCTTTCCCCACTCCTACACTACAATTTGTAGGGTTATGTGCACAGCCCATCTGGCTATGTCGCTGCGATGAATAATGAGCAGGTTCTGGAAGATAGCCCTGGTAAAGGAGCCGCCTGCGCCTTCCTGGTGACTTAACCGCCAAGGCGGAGTCGTGACTTGACGGGTGGTCTGTGCGCAGCACAGGTGTGTGGCAGCGGACTTTCAACCCTTGTCTGGCAAACATGTGGGTACTGTGAGAATGTGTTTTACGAAAATGCAGGTTGTTCCAGTTCTATGTTGTTGTTGATAAACAAGGACATGTTGCTGTTGCTATGTGTGGTATGTGATAGAATTGAGACGTCGTACATCCCGAATGCAGTGTGACATCTGCATGTCACTAGGCTCCAGTATTGAAGTCGTAGCTTACGAGGAAATGGTTGAAGTAGTTGTTGAAGTAATCATTCCGTATACTGTGACATTGTGCGGAAGTATTAAACTCTGGTCTCATGTTACAAAACTCATGTTTAACATGGACAAACAAACATATATTTCCATCCCGATAGACCAAGGGAGGTGAGGATGAACGCATTGGCTTCTAACATGCGAATACGCTTTCGGTCTTTAGCCTGATAGCCGTTTCAACTACGAGAAATGATTCAGACAGCAGCCCCAATGCAGTTTTGCAGATGATCTTAAGTGCACCGTGAAAAAGATGCAGCATTCAAACATCCAGTCCCAGAAAACGATCACAGAGCCGCCGTGCACATACTGATCACAAAGGCCTTCCGTGCAGTGCAAAGAAAAAAACCAAGGAAAATCGTAATCGTTCGTTGCGACGGAAATATGGTAGAGTGGCGGCCATCGTCCAGCGGTCGTTAAGATGGTGCGACGTCGATATCTAGAGCTTCGGTACGACACTGAGCTCCTCGAAGAATTCAATGATGGTCTTGCTGACACGCTCCACGATGTAGTCGACGTCGGCATCGGTGACGTTGTATGCAGGGGCGATGATGATGTGGTCACCGCGGATGCCATCAACGGTACCGGAGCCTGGGTACGTGTACACATTGTATCCATCCTTCAGTCCTGCGAAAAGGGTTAGCGATGAGATGTTTGTTGGGACAAGATGAATTTACCAAGTTCATGTACCCTCCAGGCCACTGCCACTTCTGGATCGAAAGCTGCCTTGGTGTGTTTATCTTGCACAAATTCGATCTGTCTTTGTTAGTAGTCGCACAGCGAATGCCATGTGGTGTTCAAACTTACCCCTATGAAAAGACCCTTTCCTCGGATATCGAAAACGTTGGGGTGGTCGCCCAAACGAGCTTTCAGCTTCTGCATGAGCTTCTCCCCCTTGTCGCGAACATTCTCCAGAAGATTGTCATCTCGGACAATCTCTTGGACCGCCAGACCAGCAGCGCACGCAGTTGGAAAATTCTGGAAAGTATGTCCATGTGCAAACGCGTTGTCTCCCATGGCATCCACGATGGTTGGCCCGACCAGCATTGCGGAGAGGGCTGCATAGCCGCCCGCAATGCCCTTGCCTACCAATTGGATGTCTGGAACGACGTCCTCTTCCTGCCAGGCATGCATGTAGCCAGTGCGGCCCATGCCACACATGACCTCATCCAGAATCAAAAGTACGTCGTATTTCTCGCATACTTGCTTCATCGCCGTAAGGTAGCCGGGCAGTGCGGGAACACATCCAAGTGCCTGTATTCATGTGTTAGTCATCAACAAGCGGGCAAAAGAAACTCATGCCCACATACCGCGCCAACGACAGGCTCCATGACGAAGCCTGCTACTGTGTCAGGTCCAAGATCAAGAATCTTGCGCTCCAGCTCATCGGCAAGCCGCTCAATATATTGAGCTACAGAATCTCCCTTCTTCATATCGCGGCTAGGGTAGCAAGGAGATATGAACTGCGTCTTCTCAGGCAGTATAGGTAGATAGATCTCTTTACGGCCTTTGTGTCCACTGGTTTCGAGAGCACCAAGAGTCGCTCCATGGTAGGAGCGATCGCGGGCAATGAACCAGCTGCGTTGAGGTTGCGGATTCGGCTTCAGCTTGGAGTGATATTGATAGGCTAGCTTTTGTGATGCCTCATTAGCCTCAGAACCTGACATCTGTCAGCTTGACCTCCACCCTGAAGTTTGGAACCATCTTACCAGACCCATAGAATACCACTTCTGACATCTTGTCATCGGTTGATTCGAGAATAAAATCCGCAAAATCTTCCACTATCTCGGTGTGAAAACTCATCGATGCGGCATACCCAACACCGGACTCTTGTTGCTTCCTCACAGCTTCAAACACTCTTTCGTCCCTATGACCAATGTTTGATACAGCGGCACCTCCAGATGCGTCAAAGATCTTCCAGGCCTTCTCTCCGTCTACTATCGAAAGCCAGTTGCCCTCGGCGCCTTCCAGAAACAACGGAGGGCCCCTTGCACTGCGTTTGAGTAAAGGACTACCGAGATTATCGCGACCTCGGCGGGCTCGACGGCTGCGAGAAGTAACTAGTGCAGGAACTTGGTCCATCGTTCCAAGTGAAACGCTGCTCTGAGATGCGGGACTGGAACTGCCGCTATCATCTATCAATAAAGCCGGTGCCATCTTTGCTAGTTGGCTTTTAGTATTAGTGAGTAGTAGTCAGTGTTGTTGAGAAGAAAGTGGGAGATTGATATAGGAAACGGTGTGTGCAGCAAATGTTGAATGTATTTGCACGATGCCCGGAGAGACTGAAAACGCAGGTGAATGATGGGTGACTTTATATTCGATTGATAGTAGCGTGAGCTAACCACGACGCGTATGGTAGCCCGACCGGTGAGGCATCCTCTTGGAGTGGAGCGTTTGCGGTGTAATCAGGCTCAGGGTCACTAGGACCACACTTTGATTCTCGGCACACCATCTTCAGCCCTAAATTCGGGCCGTTTGAGGAGCCTAAATTCGTGAAAAACAGTGCAAGAAACGATGCCGGTTCAGAACTGGCTTCCAGGTGGATAGATATGTAGGTAGGATGCGGTGAACAGATTCTAGGCTTATTCATTCTTGTGGAGAGTTTAACGGTCAATCGCTTACCTTATTAGCCAATCAGCGCAGACCGTGGCTGTTTTACCGGATTTTGCTTGCTATCAAGATGATAAAAGGACGGTCAGCCGGATGTGATAGGAAGACGCATCGTGTCAGATCAGTGGGCATTGTCGCCTCGATGTCAGGGCGAAAACCAGAAATACCCCTAGATAGTCATCTTTGCATATGCTGCGCGGCGTATCATTATCCAGGAGACGGGGACGGTTGTCAGCAGGGCCAACGCGAGTCGTGCGTGCATATCCCGTCCTTGTCGGATTCTCCATCGTATCTCACATGGACAGGCTGGCACACGTATGCAGTGCAGGACTGACAACGCCTTGATCTAGCGGCTCGCGAACGGCTGCGACGCCTGCATCATTGCCACATGGTAGAAGTGGAGTATAGAAATACGCCGGGGTTTGGGATCGACGAGGTCGCTGCGGCCGCATGCTATCCGGTGCCAGGAAGATCGGATTGGGTTTTAGCCGTTCATCTTGTGTATCCGAACCTAGTGTATAGAATCCAAGAGCTCCTTCTTGGTTAATGACGGCATTGAACACGAAGGGAGTATCGCGAATTCTGCCAAAAGCGAGAAGGCCCGCATGCGTAGTGTTGCGAGTACCGGCGCATTCTACAGGCCAGAAGCCCTGGAGGTTGCAATGCTAGTACTCCCTCGATTGCGTATACATGACCTGACGCGGTCTACTACGATGTCTAGACTGATCTTTTGTCATGCCACTACAATATTGTAAATCAGGACAGCGCAAGGATGTGCTGGAGGGAACGACTCAGCTCATACGCTGACGCCTGGTGCATGTGATGGCTTGGCCAACCACATCCATGCGACCCAGCCGCGCTTCATCATACAGGCCTGATGAGAGGAATGGCATATCGGCGCTTCAATGGTTGGTTGGGATGCTGGACACATGCAAACCAGCTGCCACAATCGACTAACTGCAGATTCTGGCACTAGCGCGGAGGTATACAATGAGGCAGACAGTAAATGTAGACGCTAGGTTAGGTGCCACAATAGCGAAATGGGAGGTACTTTTCCGACGGAGCAAGCTTGACGTGGTGGCGCGGGGTGATAACGGCCAGACCCTGCGTATACCGGCAGGCCGTTAGCTGGGTCCCAAGACGTCACCTGACGAGCTTGGAGGCCGTAAGTTGCGGTGAAAGAGAGAGAGTTAGCTCAGTGTTGGGAGGTGGTGCTAGAGCGATGAAGTTGTCCGTCGGGACGAGAGCAGTTGCCCGGGCCGTGATGTGGAGCTGGAAGAAAAGCGCCGAAGCGCCGAGCCGAGTCGGAAGCGCCTGCCTCTTCCATAGCCAAGCCCCGCGTTTAGCCTCCCCCACATCCTTCCAGACATGCAGGCGGCCTTCACCACAACGCGATAATTCTATCATACCGGAGAAGGCAAGGTGAGTGACGGCCCGAGGAACACTGCCATTGCACGCGATCTGACTTCCAGATAGGACCGGACCGAAGCCACGATGAATCCACGCGTCGAAGAAGTCAGCGATTCGGACAGCGATCCGTCAGAGATGGGCATCGACGATGTACCCGCTCTGATGAACGCGAATAATATACCCAGCACGGGCAACAAGTCCATGCCGACACAAGCGCAGATGCAGGCGCTCCAATCGCAGATGCTGCAGCCGCAATCGCCGTCCATGTCGACATCTACGGACCGGGAAAAGTCCAAGCACTACCAATGTCTATACCCTATATACTTTGACAAGTCACGGACACGGGCTGAAGGGCGTCGCGTGGGAAAGGAGCTCGCGGTGGAGAACCCTCTGGCACGGGAGATGGCCGACGCTGCTGCCGACTTGGGTCTCCGGACTGTTTTCGAGCCTGACAAGACTCACCCCAAAGACTGGGCCAATCCTGGCAGAGTGCGCGTCCTTCTCAAGCACGAAGGCAAATTGATGGACGACGATGTGAAGAACAAGCACCATCTCTACATCCTCATCGCCCAGGCCCTCAAAGCCAATCCGACACAGAAGAATACACCTTTCAGGTTACCCATCGCGGGCCTGCCTATGCCCAAGGAGATGCCGGAGCCAGCGATACCAAAGGGCTGGAAGATGAGCAAAATCCTCCCCCTACACTCACCTGCCCTAACGGGTGGCGGTGTCAGTGAGAACTTTTTACAGGATATGATGGGCGAGATGATGGGCGGCGAGGCAGGCAGCGGCGCAAGCAGCGGGACAGAGTCAAAGAAAAAGATCAAGGACAAAAAGAAGAAGTGAATCAGCATCCTGGACCATCACCATCTATGCGTCAACGCTTACTTCGCCTAAATCAAACGCCAATAGGCCGGCAAATATCACATAACCTGCGCCGCAGCCATACATGATGGAGGCTGTCGTCACATCTTACATATCACTCCACCGCGCGCTTAGATACCATCCCGATATAAGCGACCAACGTCTCTTGTCGTGGGACCAGCGAATCAACACCATCTACAATCATACAGCAATGCTTCTTCGCTCTGTCCAAGTCGCCTTTGCGTGGCACTAACGCCTGCATTGCTTTCATCTCCTGCGCTGCTCTTACATTTCTCGTCTAGAATTTCTCTTTCGGCCTTCTGTCGACACGCGACTCGACATGATTCGATATTCTATCAATATGCACATCGCTGCTTCGTTAGCTATGTGCATTCTGCACACGGAAACCTCCTTGCAGCACTATGTACCACTAGCTGCTGCACATTCGCCATCGAATACTTCGACCGGCATGCGAAGTCCCGTTTTCTACGCCACTTGACAACAATATTCCGCGTGATACCCTGCGTCTGATTATCTATTCTTACATAGCATCGCCACCTCATCACGCTTCCTAGCTGCGCACACGGATGTTTAAATATGACACGATACTTGGTATACTTCTGCGTTATGTATGTATACGATTCAGTTCAAGTGGGTGGCCCGCTACCTAGAACAGAGCCCCACTAGCTCACCGTTCAAGCTTTCAGCCTCTAAGTCTGTGACAGCCCCGCGGGCCGAGTAAAATTCTATCGGAGAACAGTTGGCCTGCATGTACCCTTGCACCCACACCACTTACCTGTCACTGGTAAGGCGCCTCATTCGTCCGTTCTCGTCATTCTCTGGCCTTACATTCTTAGTCTGCTCGCTACTCCACTTCGTGTTTCTCACATGGAACGTCAGACTCGGAATTGTTGGGCCAGGGGGATACGTTGGTCTCTATGTAGCGAGTGGTCGTGTTTACTGAGCCTCAGCCGTGCAACCACCAGATCTGGCCACACACAAACGTATGAGAATGCGACACAAGACTTCGCAAGGCATCCGACTAACCTGCCGCTAATGAATATGGGCTTGTTGACCTCAGCCGTGCTGTCGTATCTACGGCTGAACTTTCCCGATCAACAGCTCTCGGGAATCCGGATCATGTTACGTACAGAACAGCAGACGCGCAATATAATGGTAAGTCGATAACGATTGGAGCTTTCCAGGAGACCAGCAGTTGTGACAGGTCTCAGCTATATGACAAGACCAGTCTGATAGTGCCTTTAGGTGGTGTCATACCCGTACTTGGCCGACCGCGATAGAGTGTCATCATACAGTCGTGGGATGGAAGAGCCCTGCATTCCAGCCCGCTCGTCTAGCCTCTAAATGACCGTATTGCGATTGGCTTGCATATCGACTAAATCCCCTTACAAGCTATCATTCGGAGCGCCACCAGGTGTAATCGCCCAGCTGTTAGGTACACTGCATCACAACCCCTGTCCAATCTCGACAACGGAAAGAATGTCAGCGTGACACAGCATGTATAGTATGCAAACAGCACCTCCAATAACCAAACCCAATGACAGACACGTGAGTGGTCCGGGGAAAATAGCCGCAACCACTACCCTTGAGCACCCATGCCAACATCGGTGTAAACGGGAACATTGGACTGCCCGTTTATGTTCGCCACTTCAGATGCGTAGCCAATCAGCGTCGACCTGACGTAAAGCATTTATCCCCGGTCCATTGAAGGATATGCGCAATTATCGGCCCGCTAGGAAAAAGCGGAAGTCCTGTCCGCGTCTTAGGGAGTGCTTCCAGGCTAAGCGATACCATCAAGCTGCCGTTCTCCGAGTAGCTTGCGCGAATCGCCGAGTTACCTTCACACTAGCTTGTATATACCAATCACCAGTATGTCATTGCCGGATGTGTATCGACGGCAA
>Ga0265797_10007726_pt1 | contig 14555 bp, 10 predicted proteins | sample P2T30metagenome_FD_192433 | JGI IMG/M metagenome (GOLD analysis project Ga0265797, IMG submission 192433) | Plant litter microbial communities from East Loma Ridge, Irvine, California - P2 T30 | ecosystem: Environmental > Terrestrial > Plant litter > Unclassified | place: USA: California... | reverse complement strand
AATCATCAATCCAAGGGTGTTGCCCATGCCTAGCTTGCATTAGTACACGTTGGAACCTGCACTGCTATTCTCTCTTTCTTACCGCCCACACGCTCAGTCGAGAAGCCAGGCCCGGCGCTTCGCGTCCTTCGCGGCTCGGCGCTTTTCGTTGTACTCCTTGAGCTGCTTCTTGCTGAGGTGCTGAGAGCGACGCTCTGCCTTGAGACTACGTCCGTCGTGGCTATTGGCAGCGGCATCAACATCGAAGAAGGCATTCATCTGGCGATGACTTTTGTTTTCATCGTTGTGCATCTCAGGACCTTGACCAGCCTGTTGCTGCTTGCCGTTGAAACGGTTGAACTGGGCAGTTGTAGTGTAGTCATTGCTAGGGAGGAGCGCGTTGCGAGCTGCGGAGGCTGCAGCAGCGGAGGCCTGCGCTGCATCCTCTTCCTCCTTCTCTGCCTCCTTGGCGTAGTCGGCGTTGGGGTCGAAGCTGCCATGGATCTTGGGGTTGTATCCGCCCCACTTGCGCTTTGGTGGTGGGCTGGTACCCGGCGCGCCAGAGCTTGATGACAGTGCAGCGGCGCCAGCGTAAGGGTTTCTGTAGAGTGCACGTATTAGGCTGGGAAAGACACGAAAAGAAGATGATAGTTAGCAAACCTGTCGTAGCCGAGGCTGTGGGTTGGAGCGGTCGGAACGCGTGGATTCTCCCACTGCGAAAGACCCGTCTTGCGGTTTAGGAAGTACCAGGCGCCTGCGTTGGGCTCCCACCTGGGCTCCCAGCCATCGTCCTCGTCGTCTGGGACAGGCTCGTCGGGAAGGGGAGGCGCGCCACCATCGTACGGGAGAGGCGCAGAGGCGCTTGACGTGTAGCTAGTTTCCCTATCCGAGGGCTTGACATACGCGACTTCCGGGGTACTTGCGCGGCCGTCGCCCGGCTGCGCAGCGGCAGTTGGCGAGGACTTGCGCTCCTGAACTTGGTGGCCGGACTGGAGAGCCATGCTGCAGAGTCTCTGTACACTTGAAGATGTTAGAAAGGATGTGCCCGGTTTAGAGGCTGGTTGCATGCACGAGGTCGACAAAGAGGTTGCCGGCACGGTCAGTAGCGTTGGTGTTGTTGTTGCGAGTCGCCCCGGTCGCACCTGCACAAAGAACTTCGGAGTTGGCTTGGCACTGCGCTAGCGACGTAAGCAGACGGAGCGTGCATGTGACCTTGGCACTCTCGTTCCCGATACACTGATACCCCATCATCTGCACTGACTCGCAAGCCGCTTCGCTTCGGTCCAGCTCAACGGCGATCCGCTTGTGCCTGCGCCTTAGTCCTTGCCAGTTCCCGGCCGCTCGCCTGATCACTCGGTCCTTTGTCTCATAATAAATACGGGTGGTGCGAAAGTTTTGAGGGCGTCATCGCCGAGAACGGGAAACGACAGCCGATCCTGCATCGTCGTTGCAGCAAGCCTCGACGGCACGACAAGCACGCTGCGCACGCGCTTCCATCGCTAGGCCAGATGATGTGACAGACCAAATCTCGTCTTCAAGCCACCAGAGCATCCGGAGAAAGCCCTTATTATATGGAGTCTCAAGGCGCCCGAAGATGTGCATTGACTCGGGAGCTTGCAGTCAAGAAACCGACCGCTAAGCTTAGAGCCGTTCGGAGCGGGCCAAGTTGGCTTCATGCAAGCAAGGCCAGAGGCGTTAGGGGATCCGGGACGTAAGAGGATCGAGATGGTCTCAATCGCCCGCTCAACGGCTGCTGTGAGCTCGTTCCGATCGGATTCTGGTGCCGCTTTAGCTAGGATTTGTCGGCGCCTTTTTAGCTGACGACAACGGCATCGCTCGTGTCAGCATTTGGCACCAGCCAGTCCATTGTCGAGCGGGGACAAAAGGCTGTTTGTGGGCACCGTAGGGCCGGCCGCCGGGACACCTGTCTTTCTGTTCGCATCGTTGACGGCGGCTTATTTGCCCTCTTTTCTCCTGCAGCGAGAGGCGTCGTTTATGGTGGCTGCACGTTTTAGCTGCTTCCAGCCCTTGGCCTCAATCTAAGTGAAGCTTATTGGTCGGATCCGCTCCAGAACCTAACGCCAGGTCCCAGAGTTTCGCGGCAAAATAGCAAGGACATGTTCGCTGCATTCCGAGCCCACGCTGCATGATCTGCACAGGTCATTAGCGGATTAGCTGCGGTTGGCCAGCTGCCAGTTGGTACGATCTGGGGCTCACTTGCCCACGCGCCATCCACGACTGCAGTAACGTGCATCAGTCTGCATCTGACGCAGCACGCTATCTAGCCCGCAGAGGGTGGTTGACTCGATATCTGCAGCCAATATTCCGGCTGGCTTGCTCATACCCTGGTCGGTTCCAGCATCTTCGGGTCTCAAACAGCAAAGGCTCCACGACCATGTCCCTGGCGGTCCGTCACTGCACGCCACTGGAATAATCGCTGACCTACTTGGAGGCCGCGGTCGCTCCTCCTTGAAGCCTGTTCTTGCAAGGGCCTCCTGGTAACCTCTTGACTGGCCGAGCACGGGGTCCCGCTGTCGTCCGCCCACCCTCCACTTTTGCTACCCGGCATTATTGTACTTATTACTATTATCCTTTGCCTTGCGTTCAAGCAACCGAAGCCGTGCTCGCTGCGTGCTCAGTGTCAATTGCGCCCAGAAGGAGCGCCCGCGCCGCATATCTTAATCCCTGCATCTGTAAGTTCTTCCCGCGTCGCCCCTACATACGCTCTTACATGCACTGTTGCTTTGTGCTTCGGTTGCGGTTCATACGGAGCCGGAACAGCGGTGCTCAGTCGTCAGACGTCAGCCCTGCACGGACTGTTGATTCTTTGGTCTATTTTCTAGACTGCAACGGACATCCTAGTCAAGGCCAGACGCTTCTGTTCGTTGGCCACCTTCCTGACTTCTTCACGTACCTTTATGTACCCGTTAGGTTGTCTACTAGCTGATGCCGTGGCTGCATCAGTGTCAAGCGTTGAGCAGTGCCTGGATCCCTTGAGCATCCTAGGCAGTCCATAGCTCCTACTGTTCCATATTCCCTCATGTGGCCGGTCAACGGGGTGTACCGTGGAAATCATCCCACCTCAAGCGCCGAACATCAAAACCCATCTTACCTGCTATGCTTCTCAACATGAGTCGTCCACCCAGCATACCCTCACATTCAGGTCCTCCGCCATCCTACAGCCCTTACCCAGCACATCATGCTTCATCGTCTCGACCAGAAGTCATTGCCCCCAGTCAGCACGTTCGCCCCAGAGATTCCAGTGGAAGTCATAACAATGCGCAGCAATTACCAAGTCTTCGCACGCTTCTGGAACCAGAGCTACTGGACAAGAAGTCGTCTGATCCATCGCTGAGAGCGGGCGGCGCTCCGGTACCTTACAGCCATGGCGGTCGTTACGGGTCGTCAAGTCCGACACTGAAGAGACGGCATGAATATGATGGTTACTTCCATGGCTACCCAGAGCATAATGCTATCGCTTCTCAAACACCCTACCACCACCGTCAACCTCTTTCGACTACAAACGCCACCACATCCACCACATCCTTACCACCCGGCTCTGGGTTTGGTGTCGGCCGAGTAGATCTCCAACGGCGCGAAAGTTTTGCACATCCTTCACAGCATGAGCTGGCGGTAAATGGGCATCGGCAAGCTTCGCTCATGTCTGATGCGACGGGAACGATGACAACTCACTCCGTTCAGCAAGAACTAGGGTTTGACCCAAGTAGGCCTGTCAGGATGAGACGACTGGAGGGTTCCTCAAGAGCTCCGGTACGATCGTCGCGTTGTGTGGGCCAGCGCGATATACCTGGCGAAGGCCCATGCTATGTCTACGAGGACGGCACCTACTGTCGGGCTATAATAGACGGCGAGGCCGTAAACCCTTCCTGGGGCATTACGAAGGCGGGGAAGCCTCGAAAACGACTCGCGCAGGCTTGCCTTACCTGTCGAGAGAAGAAGATCAAGTGCGAGCCTGGGTATCCAAAATGCCAGCAATGCGCCAAGTCGCAAAGAGTATGCAGAGGGTAAGTGGATCTCCCTGTTTGCAGTTCCCTTCTTTTCTCATTCGAGAACGTGGAACGCATTGACTTAATTGACTTGTTATACACTTCGGACCAGACAGGACTATAGTTCTATTATAGAATGACAAATACTAACCAATGGTAGAGGACTCAATCAAAGCAATGCATCCGGCGAGACATCACCGTCAAACTCCGCTCCGCTATTTAAGAACCATTCGTCCGAAGTCTTGAGTCCCGCAGCCAACTCAGATAGAAACAAAGCTCCCGGAGAGCTGCGAGACTCATCAAGAAAGGTTGACACTTGGAACTCCGGAACCCCGTTCAGACCTCGAAAGTACCGCCATCATACTAGCACGGACCCGAGAGACATGTCGGTACAGTCGTACGATTCGGATTGGAGTGGTTCGGCAAATGACCAGAGCCTTGACGATCCCGGACGTGGCTCTTACTCCGATCAACTTGCCCTCCAATGGGAACAGGATCCTTTCGAAACTGACCCTGGACTGACGATGCACCTACTGGATCTTTATTTCAATCACGCAGGTCGCGCGACCTATGGCATGTTTCCTCGTAGACCCTTCCTCGCATGGGTAGAGGGTAACCGCGACAAGAACCACGACCACTTGATGCTTTTATACTCAGTCCTGGCTATAGGCTCACTGTTCTCGGTTGATGGAGATAAGAAAGCCCTGGGAAAGAAGTTCGCTTCGGTTGCGTCATATGCAGCAGAAAAGCGGTTCGGGAAATTCAGCCTGCAGTTATGCCAGACTCGGCTGATGCTCGCGCTCTACTATTTTGCTCGCGGCAAGTCACAGGAAGCCTGGGACTATTGTGGTGCTGGTCTGCGAGCTCTCAGCGCTCTGAAGCTGAATTCTGAAGAAGGCGTTAAAGAGCTGGTTGATAGCAGTGCCGATTGGGACTATGGACTTGATCGTCAAATGTTCGCGGAGTGCTGTCGTCGCACTTTTTGGTCCGGACTACTGATGGATGTAAGTCACGACGTCATCAAGGTCCCAGCATCCGTTGACTTGATGCAACAACAGCGATACAATGGCTTCTTCGGAGGGACCCTTTTCGTCCTCAACTTGGAGGATGCCTTCGTTCAGCTCCCATGTCTGGACAGCATGTACGATGCATCAACACCGTGTAACGCGCCGATCCTGGACGAAGATCTCCTGAGTGGAAATGCCACTCCTGGCCCCGTTCTTGGCCACATGGCGTATCTATGCCTGATATCGACGCTATGGGGCGAGGTCCTTACCTTCACTAGCCGAGCTGCGCGTCGGCCCGACAGTGCCTATGAACGACATTACGACACGTTCTACACGCGAATCAATGAGAAGCTGGAAGCATGGCATGCGATGTTGCCGGAGGAGCTTCGTTACAGCCCACGAAATCTCGACAACAGCATGGTTGCAGGATACGCAGGTACATTCGTGTCTATACACGCTTTGTATTACGCTACAATCATCCGGCTCAATCGCCATATCAGAGTCAGCATATTACCAATGGAAAAACAACGCCGAAATCTGGAACGAGCCCTACGCATGGCGTCCAACTTTCTGTCGATGATGCTTTCCCTAGCTCCAGCTAGCCGCCAACGTCTTTCGCCCACCGTTGCCTCGGACCTCTCGTTCTCGACGCCTTTCCCTGGTTACGCGCTCATGCTTTCGGTCGATGTATTGACCTCTGCCGGGCTGTTATCATCATTGCCGACTTTGATCGAGACACTCAACACTACACTGACCTGTATCGACGAACTAGCAGGCGTTTGGGCTTCTGCAAAAGCGCAGCAGAAGACAGTATCGAATCGGATCAAGCAGCTCATGGATATTGCCGCACAACAGGGCCAAGGCATAAGCAACGGAAGTTACGGAAATTTCTGGAGGATCGGCAACAGTCTTGAGACGGCTTTCGGAAACGATGATGCGTTGTATAAGACCGAAGACCAGTTGCTTTTCGGCGTTGTGGGTCAGCTTACGAGTCAGTAAAATGCCTGTCCATCAATACTTGCTACTCCACGAACCAATGCCGGCTTACGTCTTTTCCTTGGACCACATCGGTTTTGTATGCGCTTCTTGTAATTGTCTCGGATCTGTGGTTATGCAATGGTGTCGCACGCTGCATAAACCTCGGCCCGATCTCCAAACCGTGTTCGTCTGGCCAACGCGCCCAGCATCAGCAGAATCCGCTCTGACAGAGAGCATGCATCTGCAAGGGCTGAAAAGCGATTCGGCCTCCTATGGCCTATTAGGAGTGCGTTCGTATATGGACGATGATCGCATGTTATCCCCACGACGCTGCCCTCTTCAAGTTGTGAACTCACGAGAAATCTGTATTCGTACTACTCTCAAAAGCCGTGAATGGACGGAGGATGCTTTCGCAAAGGTTCATGCGGTATTATTTTTCTTGTCTTTCAAGTCTCATTCTCATTCTCGGCCATGTGTCATGGAGCGGCTTTGTACAATTATCACTTACCAAGATCATGCGCGCATAATGATTGGCACCTTGTACCATCAAACGATATTATAAACAGAATCTTTAACTACTCGAGGACTCTAAATCATGTGTCGTAGTGTTACGAGATAGCAGATATCTCACTTCGTAAGACCTAGGCAGTAAATCCTGCTCATGTGGAAGCGGTATCATCACAGCATGATCGAGCTTTGCTGCAGTACTCCCTCACACAACGCGTTTGCTTTGCCCGAAATCCACTTCGCGGAAATAGAGTACCCGTACCTTGCACCTCGGGTGCTACACTTGCGCTGTGACCGCAATAAGCAAGCAACAAGGTTGACTCATGCGGGGACGCGGGACTTTCTAAGCCACAATGTCTAAGATCAAGCCAAGGGACCCTATGTGTGACTTGCAAGTCGAAGATTATCGCACACTTCCCTGGTCAATTGACGCTCCACCACACCACCACCGGGACGCCTTCGGTCCACACCCATAATCCAACAACAGACAGATGAGGTATACGAAGGAGGAGGCCCGCGGATCGAAGCTCGAGAGCGGTCGGCTAATTGATGTACAGCAAGGAGATAATCATGACGACATCATATGCACTTTACGACCGATCACCATTGGTACCAAGATGTATCGCCCAGGCCTGTGGCACTGGAAGTCCGAAAACGTGCCAGCTGATCACAGCATCACCCACACGGTATGTATGTTACGGCAGCGGTGATCTAGATGCGAAAGCGCAAGGAGGCAGTAGTGCCTCCCCGCTAAGGGTAACTAGCAAAAAGTCCACGACTACCGGTAGTACGGGAAACTACCGACCACGCGCTTCTTCAGAGGCGGAAACGTGACACACGGCCTCATAGCCCGCAACTAAGACTTTGGCGTACCATCTCCCGCCTTAGACTGTCCCGAGGTCGGCACTTGCCAGCGCACTTGAGCGAACAAGCAAACAAGATCATCGTCTGCTCATTGTTCGAGCAGCAGAAGCAAGCTATCGGAGCTGAGATCTAGCCAAAGTCTGTTTCGAGCGGTCCCAGAGTAAATACGAAATGACAATTTCTACCTGGGCAGCCACCACAAGTTCGACCAAATGCCCTAATTGAACGTGCCAAACTCTGATACTAGTACCGCTCCCTTTTTTCCCTCCATGATTACCGGGCGGGACAAGAACCGACCTACTAACTACCCGAAACGTAATTTAGCGGAAACCAAAAGCAATGTAGCAAGCGGAAACCGGCGAATTTACATTGCCCGGTCCGATTTCGACAGCGTATCTCGTAAAATGCGTTCCAGATGTGTCCTTGTTTTTCCAGCAGCATCACCTGCGTCGTCGTCTTTGTGTCATACCAAGAACATGTTCCTTCGGCCGCATAACCGAAGAGACAGCATTAGTGGACCAGATTCCACAAATCTAGCTTTTCAACACGACACGTCACACGAGTACAAGCTTCAGTGCCCAGGTGTTCCAGGGCCGGCCGTTCATGCACGTGCGCACCTTCCACTTCAGGATGCGAAACTCAGCGCCAGAGTATCTTGAATAAGAGCTAGCAAACCAACAGAGTAAAGGGCAAGAACGTTTGCAGGAGAAGGCAGAGAAGAGTTTCACGATCTTGCCAAGTCTTTCTAAGTTTCACCATCACGTCTCCATCAGCTTCAGGTCATTGGAAAGATGGCCTAAAACTAAGTTCTCTTACTGCGCTTTGCTCCGCAGAATAGACATGAGGTGGATACTCAAACGTTCGACGGAAACTCGGCATGACGCAAGATACGTCTCTAGCTGGCTGCTGGTGGCCGAGGCCGAGGCCGTGACAAGGTACCACCACTACGGCTCTTGCGTGTGGATAGAGCGGATACAAAGCGCTCTCGAGGAGGGAAGAACGATTGGGTGAGAACGCAGTGGCAGGTCTTTCCGCTCTTGTACCCAAAGTAGTGGCCGAGATGCAGCAACGTACCTAAAGTTTATCTTGGAGATGGAGGGATTAGTAATGAGTAGTGCAGTGATGGTGATCTTGCCGCCCCTGTATCCCTACATTAGACGGAATAGATCAAAGAAATACGATATCGGGACGACATGATTACTACAGCAAACGTGCCTCTTCTCGACGACTCAATATGACGACTCAAACAATGATTAAAGTTGACATGCTCTTGAATTCATCATGTCGAGATAGCTAGATAGATCATAAATTGTTGTCCGTCTTGAACTTATCCCACGCCTCGTTCAATGTGGCAAACACAGCCGCACTAATCATCTTCTGCTCTGTGGTGGCCGATTGAGATATCTGTAACAAATTAGGTTAGCAAACCGTCGTGTTGTTTTGGACATGGGAGAGGAGAGAACATACCTTATCAGGATGCACCTTGGCAATAGCCTTCATGTAGATGATCTTGACCTTGTTCGGCATGACCAGATCGCCCATGTTGACCTTCTTCCACCCTGCATCCTCCCAGAGCACTTTATCTAAACTACCCAGTAACGCACGCAGGTTATCTGACTTGGTACCCTTCCAAGCAATGAGTTTGGCATCGACTTGGTCGGTAAGGGCAAATTTCTCATCGTCTGCACGTTCAGCGGCGGCATTGGCGGCTTTCATGCGTTTGACGGCTTCGGAGTCATTGGCGGGACCACCACCAAGATCTGACATGGCAGAGGGTTTAGGAGCAGCGGGCTTGCGGGCTGGAGGCGGGCGTTTAGTAGCTGTCGGGGCGTTGTTATTCCCACTTGCGGCTTTCTCACAGCGGTTGCGACCGGAAATGGCGATTGCGCCGCCTACACCATTTTGAACGGCTTCTTTCCATACGCCATGTGCATCTGCCCACTTCTCCATGTTCTCCAGTGCTTCGGCTTTTCGCATGAGAGCCTTGCCATAGAATTCCTTCATGTCTTTTTCGCCCTCCATTCCACCGGTAGCAATCTTCTCGCCTTCTCCTCTTGACACGCCGATTATCGCTAAAGCTGAGTCGGCATCCGCAATTGCCGCCTTCGGATCGCCAACTTTGATGTTCGTAACGGCGCGATTACAGAGTACAATGATCGTGACGGGATGATTGCTTGGAAGAGGGCTCAGTGCAGAAGAATAGGCAGCGTGTGCAGCAGAGTAATCACCACGCTTGAATGCTTCGGAACCTCTTTGTCGGTCGGCTGAAGATGAGCTGAGCGCGGAGGATGAGACTGGAGGTATTTGACGGGGCGGTGCTTTTGGCCTGGGTGGCGTTGGCGTAGGAGCCGGACTTCGAGCTTTCTGGGATGATGTTGCTTGGAAGAATGGATTGTTGGATTGAGCAGGCGTTGGTTGGCGCGAAGACTGCTTTGACGGCGGCGTGGGATCTGGAGAGAAAAGATCTACTTCAGGCTGCGGCTGTGGCTGCGGTGTAGTCTTCTTCCGGCGAGCAGGACTGACATATGCTTGGGAGCTTTGTTCCTCTACCTCTTGTCGGGTCAATCGCGTTGCTGGTCGTTTATCCAAACTTGATGGCTGCTGTCGCTGTGACGGCGATTGCGATGACATGCGATCTGGGTAACCGTTTCGTCCGGTTTCTTGCTCTCTTCTTTGTCGTACAGGTAGCGGTTCGGCTTGGTGGCGCATGTCGCTCGTCCGGGATGGCTTCGTGGGACGCCCGCCAGCTTCCAGCATCATGGCTTCGTCTGTAGCCGACGCCTCGGCCTTTTGCTGTCGACTTGAACGAGGAGCAGCTTCCGCAGCCTGAGCGTCTCTCATCCACTTTGGCATGTTTGGATCACCCTCCTGTTGGAAATCGGCCATAGCCTTTTGTACTTGTTTGCGGCCCGTCTTCCAGAGAGAATTCGCCGATTTGAACAGGTTGTTGCCAATCTCTGAAGCCATTTGGGTAACGTCCTTTTCTTGACCTTCTTGCCTACGTTGTCCTGAACGGCTTCGCGCTTCATCTTCTTGCATCCACGCGGGTCTAGAGCCGCTTGCCCGTGGTTCTCTTGACGACTCCCGACCATTAGACCTGCTGTTCCCACGCCTCGGGCGCTCGTCTGACTCATCAGGCTCTCGACGTGATCTGTCCTGGCTCTGCGAATGTATTTTCTGTTTCGCATCGGCATGCGCCTGGTTTAACAGCCATCCTACAGCAGCCTGTACGTCGAGCCCAGAATCAGTGGTCGCAAGAGCAATTGCCGACCTTTCTGCTGGAAATCCCATGTCCACAAGTTCAGCAACAGCTTTGTCGTGCGCGTTCTGAGGGCCTGGAGAAGTTTGTTGTCGAGATTCCTCCGCGGGTGCTGTCTGAGGCTCTTCCTTGTGCTGGAATTCGGAGACTGGCTTTCCTAGCAAGCCTAGTATATCGTCGTCGGCAGCGTTGTTCGTTGGCGGTGGAGCAGGCGACGTGGACTTTTGCGCCATCTGCTTGAGACCAAACATGTCGTCATCGTCGTCGAGAAGCGCATTGCTGCTGGAGGAGGGCTGTGGTAGTGGCGTGTTGCCTCGGGAGACATTGGCGCTGTAGGCAGGTGTGCTCCTGCCGCTGCTGTGGGTGGGGACGGGAAAGTGGCTTGAGCGGTCTACGGGAGCTGCTGAGTTGAATGCTGCTAGAAGATCAGCCTCGCTGGGTGAAGACACCTCAGGTCGTCTCGAAGAGGTGTCCAAGCCTGCGAAGGGCTTGTTGATAGTCTTGGATAGGCCGTGATTGGTGAACGGGTTGTTCGAAGGACGCGGTGCGCCAAATGCCGCAGGCTCTGGCGTGCTCTTCCCACTTCCCAACGTGTCCCAATGCGTCGACTCGGCAGCTCCGAAAGTCGTATCCCATTGCTTCCTCTTCTCCGCCTCTTGTCTTGCCTTCTCCTCTTGTATCTGCTTCTGTCGTTCTTGTAGTGACAAATTGTTGGCGGGTGCTTTGGACTTGTTGGAGGACACGAGACCAGCGAAGCTATCGTTTGCGGGGGTCGCTGGTTTCGAGGGCACTTTGAACTGCTGCGCACCGCCGGAGCCAGCTCCTAAGCCAGATTGTTGCGCGGAGAGCGTAGAGAGGGGTGTGGATCGACCAGAGAGCTGAGGCGTGGGGCTCTGGCGGAAGGGTGGGAAGGCCGCGGGGGTGTTGGCGGGCTTTTTGGCGGGCTGCGACCAGTCGAGGCCGGCTAGGTCGTCCATGATGTCTGTTCTTGCGTGTGAAAGGTTTCAATGAGTGTGTAAAGGGAATGGTATCATAATGGCGGGTTGGGTGTTGGCATCGGTATTAGGTGTATTGACCGCTTCACGATTGTCGGTCGCGCTTGCTCGTTACGCACCACAGAGCACAGCCACATCACGTGATATATGCAGGGTCTGCGTAGTCTCGCTGCTTTTTGGGCAGTTTCGACTACCTGAGCATGTCTGCATGGCGTTCGCAGGCAGCTCCCTGGTAAAACCGAAGTGCCAAAGTCTGCGACCACGATGTGTTAGGATAGTGCAACTATGAAGAGCCTCGTCTCTGCCACGGAAGCAAGAAAGATCTTCAATGTTGCAAAGGCAGGAAGAGCCGACATAGATGTCGCAGGTAGAGTGCTATGGAGCCCCATCTCGCAGCTCCCGCGGGCACGGACTTCTGTGGCTCGGATGCGGACCTCCCTGCCTTCTTGGACTGCATGCCTGTAACGATACCTACCGCGTACCCTGCCAATGCATTGGTGCGAGCAGTTCCTCCGAGCCGACCGGCTCAGTATCGATTGCTTGGTAAACAACAAGGTAAACAACCGCAAAGGATTCTTACTGCGGAGTCGGGCAACAGGCACAAATGGAGTGGGCGTATGCGGGTCCACAATTGGCAAGTTATGATGCGGCCAGTGGGCACTGTCGAACCGCGACCGCGGAGATGGTGGCAGTAGCACGTCCTGGCGCGAGCGGACTGTCCCGACTGTGCGACCCCTGAGCAAAGCTTTGCAAGGCTTTCTTCCCCAATGGCCTCACATCAGGACGATTTGGCTCCGTGGTCTCACATTGACTCGGGCCGAAGGAATCTAGTCATTCATTACTCGTAGACGGCACGGTAACCGAAGCCGCGAGGCCTTAGTGGTGTTGGCTCCAAAGGATACCAGTTGCTTTCGGCAGTTGTGCAGAAGAATGATATGGTCTCGAGAAGGTTCGGTCGGACTGTGCACGCAGGCGTCTTATTAGGCTGATCATAACAGCCAGCTCGTACCTGGACGGGAGACAGTCGACCCTCGGCGCTCAGGCACAGGCAGCATGGCGGATTTGCCGAGCCGCGAACCCGCGCCCACGGTATCAGACTTGACCACCCGCCCATCCCCGAAGGAAGCGAGGGCCAGATGACTCACGTGCGCACACTACTCGTAAAGAATCTTATGCCAGGAGAATCTGCGCGAATCTAGGTTTGGATGCGTATCCATGGTGATGCTGATGGTGCAGAGATGCAGCAGTTGGCCGATGGGTGACAGCACAAGTGGTAATGAGAGGTTGCATTTGATATATGCAAGCGGTCCGCTGGCTAGCCTGAACGGGGTCAAGACCGGTACCAGGTAGAGGTATCTGGTGGCTAGCCGCAAAGGGGATGTGGTGCGTGCCGCCAGGCTCGCGGTTGGAGCGAACGGCTCAGGTACAAGGCACCAACTATGCCTGGAGGGGAACAGAGAGCGAGGTCGCGGTCGCAGCTACTCCGTATAGACGCGACGAGAACAAGCAGTCGGGACCCTGCGGTGTGGAGCGGACTCCGATACGCATGGAGAAGCGGGCGCCCGGGCGAGTCTACACGAGAGACTCAGGAACAGGACGCTCGAGGGAGGGATGATAATTGCTAGCGTCGTCTATCGTGCCGTCCACTGACGCGGAAGAGCCAGGGGCAGTCGGTCGGCGCGACTATGCTGGCCAGGGTGGACAGGTACTATACATCTGCAAGCGACGCGTCTGTCTGGCTTTCTGCTCCCCAAACTCGCAACTCATCGCCTGGACTGGGACCCGCCTGATTTGCAATTCATGACTGCCCGGGTAGTAGTCTCTACACAAGGTTTTGCTACCAGCGCACGTGTCGACTCCCTTGCATACTAAGCTCCACCAGCGCAGTCGCTTCCGGATTGTTTGTCCAGGGATCTCCCGGCAACGGTTCCGCACTGCCAGTAAGCGCGGGCCTGGCACAGAACCATCGCTCTCGAGCATCCTCGCCCAGCTTTCGACGTGCCTTCCTACTCCCCAGCAAACCTCGCCAGAAACGCTCCTTCCGCCAGCTCCTCGCGCCCTCCGTCGCCGCTGCCTCCGATGCGTCTCTTCAACCGCAAGGGCTCCAAGCCCCAGGTTTCTCCCAACGGCAGCCAGCCGAACAGCTCCAATGGCTCCCTGCGCTCTCCTGGACCCACCCCAAACGGCTCTCGGCCTACAAGCTTCCCAGACGTCCCTCTGCCAAAGGCCCCGGATCCAACCCTCGACCCGGCCGGCTATCTGCGCAGCATCTACGCCGTGCGCGAGCGCTCCAAGCTGGTGCTCGAAAAGGCCAAAAAGAACCAGCTCAAGCACTTCACGGTCGACATGAGCAAGTTTGGCGATGTCGCCCGCTTTGTTGTATCGATAATCAAGGTAAGCCTCATTTTGCTGCGCAAGGATGCCATGCTGGGCCGCCTCCCTCTAACCGTGCCTGCAGCGCGACTATGCGCCCGACTACGCCTCCATCCCACCCCACGGCCGCTGGCAGCACTTCGATGTGGGTGGCCGCCCGCGAATCGACCAGCTCATGGCGTCATGGCCGTCAACCGTAGACAACCAAGAGCGCACCCGCCGCCTGATTGATCTCTTCCTCGTCTCCGTCCTCCTCGATGCAGGTGCAGGCACCAAATGGCAGTACAAGAGCAAGGAGTCGGGCAGGATCTACCGCCGCAGCGAGGGTCTTGCCGTCGCCAGTCTGGAGATGTTCAAGTCCGGCGCATTCAGCAGCGATCCCAGAGAGCCCTTCCAAGTCGACAGTGCGGGGCTGAAGAAGCTCGACGTCGCAACAGTGGCGCGTGGCTTGCAAGTCAACGCCACAAACCCAATAGACGGTCTCGAGGGTCGCACCAGCCTGCTGCTCCGCCTAGCAGAAGCCCTGCAAAATCAAGAAGTCTTTGGTCTCGAAGCGCGGCCAGGAAACATGCTCGGTACGCACACC